>Ga0070668_100004485_pt1 | contig 10355 bp, 11 predicted proteins | sample KBSS43metaG_FD_64661 | JGI IMG/M metagenome (GOLD analysis project Ga0070668, IMG submission 64661) | Switchgrass rhizosphere microbial communities from Kellogg Biological Station, Michigan, USA - KBS S4-3 metaG | ecosystem: Host-associated > Plants > Roots > Rhizosphere > Soil ... | reverse complement strand
CCGTACCACTTGCTGACGTTCTTGATGTCGATCATGGGAGTGGTTCCGAATCAGCGGATGATGGCGATCTTCTGCTGGAGCCGGCGCACGAGCATCGACAGGCTGAAGCAGATGATGAAGTACGTAATCGCCGCGAGCAGGTACATCTCGACCGGCCGGTTGAAGTTCTTGCCGGCCACCTCGAAGCCCTTGAGCAGGTCGTAGGCGCCGACTGCGTAGACGAGGGACGTGTCCTGGAACAGGATGATCGTCTGCGTGAGCAGCACCGGCAGCATGTTGCGGAATGCCTGCGGCAGCACGATGAAGCGCATGCACTGCGCATAGTTCATGCCCACCGCGTAGCCCGCCGAGACCTGGCCCTTGGACACCGACTGGATCCCTGCGCGCATGATCTCGGAGTAGTACGCCGCCTCGAACACGGTGAAGGTGACCATTGCCGACAGTTCGGCGCCCAGCGGCCGACCGATCAGCAGCGGGATCAGCAGGAAGAACCACAGGATCACCATCACCAGCGGGATCGACCGCAGCGTGTTGACGTAGAAGGCGGCCGGGTACTCGAGCCACTTCTTGCCCGACAGCCGCATCAGCGCGACGATCGTGCCGAGGGCGATGCCGCCGACCATCGCGACGAGCGTGAGCTGGACCGAGAAATAGAAGCCCTTGAGGATGAAGCTCGAGATCAGGTTCCAGTCGATGAAGGCGAAGGAGAGGTTCATTTGCCTCCTCCGATCATCCCCGGCACCTTGACCCGCTGCTCGATCACCGCGGCGACCCGGTTGATCGCAAACGCCGAGATGAAGTACAGGAACGTCACCGCCAGGTAGATTTCGACGCCGCGCGAGGTTTCCTCCTGCGCCTGCATCGCGAAGAACGTGAGCTCGGTGATGCTCACCGCGAACGCCACCGAAGAGTTCTTGATGATGTTCATCGACTCGCTGGTCAGCGGCGGGATGACGATGCGAAACGCCATCGGCAGCAGCACGAAGCGGTAGGTCTGGGGCAGCGTGAGGCCCACCGCGAGCCCGGCATACCGCTGCCCTCGCGGCAGCGCCTGGATGCCCGCCCTCACCTGTTCGGAGATCCGCGCCGACGTGAAGAATCCGAGCGCGATGACGACGGCGACGATGTCAGGGACCGACTGGAGGCTCTTGAAGATCGACGGGATGACGTGGTACCAGAGGAAGATCTGGACCAGCAGCGGGATGTTGCGGAACAGCTCGGTCCAGGCATTGCCGATCCACACGAACGCCTTGACCGGCGTCGTCCGCAGGATGCCCATCAGCGAACCCACCGTCAGCGCCACGACCAGCGAACAGCCCGAGACCAGCAGCGTCCAGCCCCAGGCCGACATCATCCAGTTGAGGTAGGTCTGACCGCTGCCAGTGTCCTGAAAGAAGACCTGCCAGTCCCAGCTCATCGCGCCGCTCCCCGCGTAGATCAGCCTGGTCGGAAAAAAGCGCGACGCCGGTGAACCGTCGCCGCGCTTGCGCAGCTTGGGCGGGCGACGGTTTTAGCCGCCGCCTGCCGACTTCTCGTTATGGCGCCGCGTATTCTTCCATCGGCTTGTCGTTCGGGTTCATCCATGCGTTCTTGGTCGCGTCCGACAACGGCAGTCCGACCTTGGTGTTCGCCGGCGGGATCGCCGCGACGAACCACTTGTCGTACAGCTTGGCGAGATCGCCGCTCTTGACCATCGCCTTGATGCTGTCGTCGACGGCCTTCTTGAACGCCGGGTCGTCCTTGCGCATCATGCACGCGATCGGTTCGACGCTCAGCACTTCGCCGAGGATCTTGTAGTCGGCCGGGTTCTTCGACTTCGACACCAGGCCGGCCAGGATCTGGCCGTCCATCACGAACGCGTCGGCGCGGCCGGACTCGAGCAGCAGGAAGCTGTCGGCGTGATCCTTGCCGAACACCTCCTTGAAGTCCATATTGGCGGCCTTCTTGTTCTTGCGCAGCGTCTGCACCGACGTCGTGCCGGTGGTCGTGGCGACCGACTTGCCATTCAGGTCGGCGATGCCCTTGATCGGCGAGTTGGCCTTGACGACGATGCGGCCTTCCTCGACGTACGTGGTCATTGCGAAGCTGACGTCCTTCTGGCGCGCGGCGTTGTTGGTCGTCGAGCCGCATTCGAGGTCGACGGTACCGTTCTGCACCAGCGGGATCCGGTTCTGCGAGGTCACCGGCTGGTACTTGACGTCGAGCTTCGCCAGCTTGAGGTCACGCTGGATGTCCTTCGCGATGCGATCGGCCATTTCGGTATGGAAGCCGACGTACTTGCCGTCCCCCAGCGTATAGGCCAGCGCGCCCGACGACTCGCGGGTGCCGAGGGTGATTGTGCCGCTGTCCTTGATTTTCTTGAGCGTGCCGGTGAGCTCCTGCGCCAGCGCGGGCGCGGCGAAGCACGCGGCGAGCGCAAGGACGTACGGCAGACGGGAGTAACGCATTAGGGATGCCTCCAGAGACGAAAGTGGGAAATGCGATCGACGGGCGGCACGCGGGAATCCCCCTGGCGCCGCCGGTGCGACCGATTGTACGGGCGGGCGGCCGCAATGTCCAAGCCCGCCAGCCGGCCGGCAACCCGGCTATTTGCGGTTGCGCGGCCGGGCATAGAACGCTCGTCGACCACCGGCCGTTGACCGGCGTCAACGCCGCACCGGCGGTCGCGGCTGCGTCAGGTTCTCGGCGGACAGGAACCGGTCCAGTTCCGCCTGCGTCAGCCACTTCTTTTCCAGCACCAGCTCGTAGACACCGCGGCCGGTCGCATGCGCCTCCTTCGCCAGCGCAGTCGTCTTCTCGTACCCTAGGTGCGGATTGAGCGCGGTGACGATGCCGATCGTGTTCCGCACCATCTCCGCCAGCCGGTCGGTATTGGGCGTGATCCCGGCGACGCACTGCCGCGCGAGCACGGCGCAGCCCTGCCGCAGGTGATGGATGCTGCGAAACAGGCTGTACGCGATGATCGGCTCGAACGCATTGAGCTGCAGCTGTCCGCCTTCGGCCGCCATGGTGACCGTCATGTCGTTGCCGATAACCTCGAACGCGATCTGGTTGACGACCTCGGGAATCACCGGATTGATCTTGCCCGGCATGATCGAGCTGCCCGCCTGCACCGGCGGCAGGTTGATCTCGCCCAGTCCGGCACGCGGCCCCGAGGACAGCAGGCGCAGGTCGTTGCAGGTCTTCGACAGCTTGACGGCGATCCGCTTCAGCACGCCCGACAGCTGGACGAACGCACCGCAGTCCTGCGTCGCCTCGACCAGATTCTCGGCAGTCTTGACCGTCACGCCCGAGAGCGCGACCAGGTGCTTGCAGACCATCGGCGCGTACGCCGGATGCGAATTGATGCCGGTACCGATGGCGGTCGCGCCGAGGTTGATTTCCTCGATCAGCGCACCCGCTTCCATCAGGCGCTGCTGGTCTTCGCCCAGCATCACGGCGAAAGTCGAAAACTCCTGCCCGAGCGTCATCGGCACCGCGTCCTGCAGCTGGGTGCGGCCGATTTTCAGGATCGTGCCGAATTCCGCCGATTTCGCGGCGAAAGCGCGCTTCAACTCATCCATCGCCTCCCACAGTCCGGCAATCGCAAAGCGCAACGCGAGCCGCAGCGCCGTTGGATAGACGTCGTTCGTGCTCTGGCCGAGGTTCACGTGCTCGATCGGGTGCAGGTGCGCGTAGTCGCCTTTCCGGCGGCCGGCAAGCTCCAGCGCGCGATTGGCGATGACCTCGTTGGCGTTCATGTTCGTCGACGTGCCGGCGCCGCCCTGGATCGGGTCGACGATGAACTCGCCATGCAGCGCGCCGGCGGCGATCTCGCGGCAGGCGTCCATGATCGATGCGGCGCGCGTCTCGTCGAGCAACCCCAACTCCATGTTCGTGCGTGCCGCCGCATGCTTGACCAGCGCCAGCGCACGGATCAGTTCGGGCCACTCACCGATCTTCCCCCCGCTGATCGGAAAATTCTCGACCGCGCGCAGCGTGTGCACGCCCCAGTACGCGGTAGCCGGAATTTGCCGATCCCCGAGCAGGTCGTGCTCGCTGCGCGACGGAACGGCGGGTTCGGTCGTGGCCATGGTCGCTCCCGTGGAAATAACGAGCCAATCTACACCGCACGCCATGCGCGCGCCACGCGCCGGCGCGGGTACCTCCCGTGCCTATAATCGCGGATGGACGATCTGCTCGAGCCGATCCACCGCATCGAGGAACTGCGTGCGATCGAGGCGCGCGCGAACGATGCGCCGCTGATGGAGCGCGCCGGTCGCGCGGCCACGGCAATCGCGCTGCAGATGGCCGGCGATCGCGGCGGATCGATTGTCGTACTGGCCGGGCCCGGCAACAACGGCGGCGACGGCTTCGTCGTCGCACGGGTGCTGCGCGAAGCGTTTCACGATGTTGCGGTCGTCTTTCGCGGCCACGCTGCGAAGCTGCCGAAGGATGCGCTGGCCGCGCATCGGGCGTACACCGATGCGGGCGGCACAGTTGTTACCGACCCGCCCGCCGGCCAGCCGGCACTGATTATCGACGCGCTGTACGGCATCGGGTTCGCGCGACCGCTGACCAAACCCTGGGCACAGCTGGTCGAGTGGGCAAACGCCAGCGGTGCGCCGATCCTGGCGCTCGATATCCCGACCGGGCTGCACGCCGACACCGGCATCGCCACGGCGCCGGCGATTCGGGCAAGCGCAACCGCGACGTTCATCGCGTGGAAAGCAGGGCTGCTGACGGCGACCGGCCCCGATCTGTGCGGCAACGTCACGCTGGAGACGCTCGGGCTCGTCCAGGACCCCGCGACGCCACCCGCGGGCCGCCGGCTCGCCTGGGACGGTGTCGCACGCGCGCTGCCCGACGTGTTGCGTCGCCGCGCGCGCAACGTGCACAAGGGAACGTTCGGCACGCTGGCGATCATCGGCGGCGCCGACGGCATGACTGGCGCGTCGATTCTGGCGGGACGCGCCGCGCTGCGGCTGGGCGCGGGCAAGGTGTGCGTCTATCTCGCGGCGCACGAGCGGCCCACGCTGGACCCGGGCGCACCGGAGCTGATGCTGCGCGCGGCCGACGATGTCACCGACGATGCCACGGCGATCGTCATCGGGCCGGGGCTCGGCACCGACGATGCGGCGCGCGCACACGTCGAGCGTGCAGTGAGCGTCAATGTGCCGCTGGTGCTCGACGCCGACGCGCTCAACCTGGTGGCGGCGAACAAATCGTTGCGCAGCGCGCTGCGCGGGCGGACGGCGCCTACGCTGCTGACGCCGCACCCGGCCGAAGCCGCGCGCCTGCTCGGCACAGATACCTCAGGTGTCCAGCGCGACCGGTTGCACGCGGCGTTGCTGCTGGCGCGCGAACTCCGTGCGCACGTTGTCGTCAAGGGCGCGGGCAGCGTGCTCGCGCATCCGGACGACACCTGGGACATCAATGCCAGCGGCAACGCGGGGCTCGCCTGCGCCGGCTCCGGAGACGTTCTCGCCGGGATGCTCGGCGCGTTCGTCGCGCAACGGATCGACGCCAAGACCGCGTTGCGCGTTGCCGTGTGCCTGCACGGCGCCGCCGCGGACGCGCTGGTCGCCGCGGGACGCGGACCGCTCGGACTGCCGCCGTCCGAACTGCCCGACGCGGCGCGTGATCTCGTCAATCGGGCACGGTGAACCGCGAAGCGGTTCACCGTGCCCGATTAGGGATTAGGGGCTAAGGGTTAGGGATTAGAGTGCCCCTACGACGACCCCAGCCAAGGCTCCGTTGCCCAATACACCAGCGTGGTAAACGCCTGTTCTCGGCTTAGCGTCACGTAGCGGCACGCTAGCCGCTAACCCCTAGCCCCTAACCCCGGCCTCGAATCACTTCAACGCTACGGAATCAGAACCGTGGCCCCCGTCGTCGCGCGCGACTCCAGCGCGCGGTGCGCGGCCGCGGCGTCGGCGAGCGGGAATTTCTGCCGCGCCTCGGACTTGATCTTGCCGGCGAGCACGAGCCCGAACAGTTCGTCGGACATCCGCTTCAGATCATCGCGCGTCACTGCATACGAAAACAGCGTTGGCCGGGTCGCGTACAGCGAACCCTTCTGCGCCAGCATGCCGAGGTTGAACGCGGGGATCGGTCCCGACGCGTTGCCGAAGCTGACGAACAACCCGCGCGGTGCGAGACAGTCGAGCGACGCCGGGAACGTGTCCTTGCCGACCGAATCGTAGACGACGGGAACGCCCTTGCCACCGGTGATCTCCTTGACGCGCTCGACGAAATTCTCGCGCGTGTAGACGATCGCATGCGTACAGCCCATCGACTTGGCGAGCGCGGCCTTTTCGTTGGACCCTACGGTGCCGATCATCGTGACGCCCAGCGCCCGCGCCCACTGGCAGGCGATCAGGCCGACACCGCCGGCTGCGGCATGGAAGAGGATCGTCTCGCCGCCTTTCAACGGATAGGTTTGCCGGAACAGGTACTGGACCGTCAGTCCCTTGAGCATCAGCGTTGCCGCGGTAACGTCATCGATCCCGTCCGGCAGCTTGACCAGACGTTCCGCCGCGATCACGCGCTCCGTCGCGTACGCGCCGGGCGGCCCGCCGCAATACGCGACGCGATCGCCAGCTTTAAGTCCGTCGACGCCGGGACCGACGGCGTCGACGACGCCCGCCGCCTCGCTGCCGACGCCGCTCGGCAGCGGCAGCGGGTAAAGACCGCTGCGATGATAGGTATCGATGTAGTTGACGCCGATCGCCGTGTGGCGCACGCGGGCCTCGCCGACGCCGGGCGCCCCGACCGCAACCTCGTCGAGTGCGAGCACGTCCGGGCCGCCGGTGGCGTGAAAGCGGATGGTCTTGGGCATTGGTTCTCCTTATCCGGTTACGCGGTCAGCGCGCGAAACGTCGCGAAGCCGGCCGCCGTCAACAGCAGGGAGCCCGCCAGATGCGTCGCAGCGAGCAGGAAGCCGGTCGTCCATTCGCCGCGTGCGAGCAGTTCGATCACTTCGGCGGAGAACGTCGAGAATGTCGTCAGGGCACCGAGAATTCCGGTGATCACGAACAACCGCCATTCCGGTGACACGTCCGGGCGGGCAACGAAGAATGCGACAGCGAAACCCACGACATACCCGCCGACGAGATTCGCCGCCAGCGTGCCGAGCGGAAAGTGCGGCACACGCGGATTGAGCCATGTCGCGAGGCCCCAGCGCAGCCAGGCGCCCAGGGCGGCACCGACACCGACCGCGGCGAATTGCGAAAACATCGCGGGATTGTACTGTGCGCGCCCGGCAGGGCCGCCGGATCAGCGGCTCAGCGTATGAACGGGTCGACGAACGCAGCGCCGAGCCCGCACCGTTCGTAGTGGTCGCGGCACATCGCGATCTTCGTCCACACGTCCTCGTACCCGTTCTGCACGCCGTTCTCGTCGAGGTAGATCATCGCGCCCTGGATGTTGAAGAACGTGATCATCTCCGCGCAGTCGGCAGGCACGGTCAACGTGTGGATCTCGCCGGGCGGCTCGTACACGAAGCTCCCCTCATGCGCGGTCCACGGGTGCTCGAGATATTTCCAGCTGCCCTTGATCACGTAGCCGACGACGGCCATCGGGTGCCGGTGCCGCGACAGCACGCCGCTCTTGCGCACACGCAGCAGGTTGCACCAGCCGCCGGTGACCGTGTTGAGCAGCAATGGGCGGAACCAGACATCCTTCGCCTGCGGCACCCACACCCGTTCGTCGTCGGGCAGCGCCGCGACGGCAATTTCGGGGACGATTCCGGATTGTGCGATGACCAGCGGCGCGTTCATCGGCCTACCTCTTTCGTTCCTGCTCGTTGTCTCGCTCGCCGTGCTTTTTCAGTTGCGCGACGAGCGCGTCGATTTCGACGCTGGCGTCGTGCTCGCGCGGAAACGAGCGGTGCGCGCGCCGGTACCAGTAGCGTGCGTTGCCGAGATCGCCTTCCAGCATGTGCACGATGCCGTGTGCCCAGCAGCCCATTTCCGACGGGTCGTTCTGCACGATCGCGTGGGCCTTTTCCCAATCACCCTTTTTAAGATGGCGAATCGCCGTGTTCAGCGCCATTCCGATCCCCCCAAAGTAGCGTTTCGGACTGCGTCAGTTGACCAGATACCCCCCATCCACCGCCAACACCGCACCGGTGACGAATTGCGCCGCCGGCGACACCAGGAACAGCGCGGCGCCGGCGATGTCGTCGGGCGTGGCCCAGCGGCCGAGTGGCGTCCGCACGAGTATCGCCGCGTTGCGTTCCGGATCGTCCTGCAGCGCCTGCGTCAGCGGCGTGCGCACCCAGCCGGGGGCAATCGCATTGACACGGATGCCGTCCACGGCGTACGCAATCGCCAGCGACTTCGTCAGCTGTGCGACACCGCCCTTGCTCGCGCTGTAGCCCGGCACCAGGCCGCCGCCGAAAAAAGACAGTACCGACGCGGTGTTCACGATGCAACCGGCCGCCGCCTTGAGCTTGGGGCGGGCGGCCGCGCAGCAACGCATCGTGCCGGTCAGGTTGATCGAGATCACCTCGGCAAACGTGTCGGGATCGTGCTCAGCGCCCCGCCGGATGATGCCGGCACAGTTGACGAGCACGTCGAGACGCGGCAGGTCCGCGACCAGCGCCTTGACCCCGCGGTCGTCGCGGACGTCGAGCGCGACCGCATCGCGCAGGCGGAAATTCTGCGCGCCACGCGCGGCGTCGGCCTCGGCGCTCGTGGCACCGGTTACCGTCACCACCGCACCAAGCGCAGCCAGCGCGTCGGCGATGCCGGCGCCGATACCGCTGGTGCCGCCGACGACCAGCGCCACCTTGCCCGCCAGCAGGTCATCGCGATACGCATCGGCGGTACTCATGCGGGGGCAGCCGCTATGCGGCGCGGCGCAGCTGCACGCGGACGGCGGCGTCGTCAGGCAGCGGCGCGACCGCGCTGTACCCGGTCGTCGCCAGTGCCGCGGCGGCGTTCGCGTAGCGCGCGGCGGTGAAAGGATCGTCACCCGCGCAGATGCGCGCCGAAAATGCGCCGTCGAAACAATCGCCGGCACCGGTGGCATCGATGCAGTTCACGACGTGGCCGCCGATCGTCTCCCGGCGCTTGCCGTCGGAGACGATGCAGCCGTCGGGCCCGCGCTTCAGCACCACTAGCGGCGCGCCCGCCGCGTGACAGGCATCGACGAGCGCATCGGCATCCTCGCTCCCGAACAGCACGCGCGCGTCGTCCTGGCTCGGCAGCACCCAATCGACGATGCCGAGCGTGGCGCGGATCACCGCGCGAGCGCGCGACAGCGGCCACAACTTCAGTCGCAGGTTCGGGTCGTACGAGATCCGCGCGCCCGCGCCGCGCGCGATATCGATCGCCGCGAAGCACGCGTCGCACGCCGTTGCGGATATTGCCTGGCTGATCCCGGACAGATGCAGGATGCGTGTCGATCGCAGCACGTCGGACGGCAGCATGTCGGGCCGCAGGCCCGCCGCCGCCGAGCCGGCGCGCAGGTAACTGAACTCGTGGCCATCGGGCCCGTGCGTGACGAAATACACGCCGGTCGGAGCGTCGGCGTCGATGGCGACCCCGCGTGTATCGACGCGCTCGCGCTGCCACAGCTCGAGCAGCCGGCGCCCGAAAGCGTCGTCACCCACGCGCGACACGTAGCCGGCGCGCGCGCCGAGCCGCGCTGCGGCGATCGCCATGTTAGACGTGTCGCCGCCATACCCCTGCACATACGTGCGCGCATCGTCCGGACGCGCCTGGTTGAATTCGATCATCGCCTCGCCGAGCGCGAGGACGTCGCTGGTCGCCATGGCGGTCAGGTGCGGCGGAACTCGAACTTGCGGCCGGTGTTCACGACAATCCCCCTCGCGAGCTGCGCACGATCAGCGCGGCGGCAGCGCGCGGAACGCGGCCGCGTACGCTTCAGCGACCGTGCGGACACCTGCCGGCGATGCGCCCGGCTGGTACAGGTTCGATCCCGTCCCGAAGCCGGACGCGCCGGCCGTCCAGTACGCGCCGAGATTATCGGGCTTCATGCCGCCGACCGGAAAGACCAGCGCATTGCGCGGCAGCACCGCGCGCCAGGCTTTCAGCGCGCCCGGGGGCAGCGCCTCGGCCGGAAACATCTTGAGGCCGTCGGCGCCGTCGGCCAGTGCGGCGAAGGCTTCGGTCGGCGTCGCGACGCCGGGCAGGCAGACGAGCTCCTGCCGCTTCGCTTCGCGGATCACCGCGCTGTCCGCGTGCGGCATCACGATCAGGCGTCCTCCGGCTTCGCGCACACGCGCAACATCGGCGACATCGATCACCGTACCCGCGCCGACGAGGCAGCGATCGCCGAACGCGCGCGCGAGGAGCGCGATGCTGTCGAACGGTCGCGGCGAATTGAGCGGCACTTCGAGAATCCGA
>Ga0070668_100004480_pt1 | contig 10357 bp, 12 predicted proteins | sample KBSS43metaG_FD_64661 | JGI IMG/M metagenome (GOLD analysis project Ga0070668, IMG submission 64661) | Switchgrass rhizosphere microbial communities from Kellogg Biological Station, Michigan, USA - KBS S4-3 metaG | ecosystem: Host-associated > Plants > Roots > Rhizosphere > Soil ... | reverse complement strand
CGGCCGAGTCGAATACGGCGGTTTACCGGTAGTCTGGGTCCCGGCCTGACAGGCGCCAGGGCCTCCTGAATCGCTATCTCCCCACCGATAATGACGCCGTGAGTCAGCGCCTGACAATCCCCAAGTCCGATATGTTGCTGAGATGTCGGAGCCCACACTCATCCAGACCGACAGTCGAGGGCGCGCCGTACTCCCAAGCCATCCGAACAAGCGATATCTGATGCGGGGAGAACGAGGACGGCAGCATCCTCCTCCAACCGGCGACAGCCCTCCAGTTTGGGCGTCAATCTCGTCCTTGGTCACCGTTTGCTCCGATCTGATATTTCGACGCTACGTCGCGGCTTGCTGCACAGGTGAATAGCCGAGACTGTTGGCGCAGGAAGCACAGAGTGTTTTGACCAGGTAGCGGGTTTCGTGCAACGCGCCGGGTTCGCTGCAGCGTTCGCAAGTGATCGCTGAGGCACGTTCGGCTTCGCCGGTGATTGCCCTGAATGCATCAGACACCGCGGGACTGGCTTCGTCACCGCTGGGTGCGCAGTAGTAGCGCAGGGTGCCGAATTTCTCCTTGATCTGGTGGACGACGTATTCGGGGTCGATCTCGGACAGGCGTTGATCGACGCCGACGACGATCGGGTACCAGCCGGCGTCGTGGCTGATCCAGCGTCCCCAGCCATCGGGGATCCGGCGCAGGATTGTCTCCAGCGCCGGAGCGAACGGGCCAGCGTCGGTAGGGATGTGCAGGGCGTTGAGCATGGTGTCTCGGTCGACGTCGACGGACATAATCCGTGCGACCCCGCCCGCGACGTCCTCTGGCGTCGCGGTTCCGGCGCGTAGCCCGGCAGACATTTCTGTCATGTCGGACACCATGGCCCGCACCCGAATCTTTTCCGCGGCGGTGAGCTCGGGAATGTTGTGGTCTTCGCTCATCTACAGGTACATCCCTTCCGGCGCGGAGGCGCGATAGGCGTCGTTGACTTCAGGTTGAAGAGACCTCGACCAAACGGTCACCTTCGACCACCCTCAGCAGAGGCTTGTCGAACGCCTTCTGGATCAATTCGACGGAGCCCTTGAGGTCGTCGTAGTCATCCCAGCGCTGGAAGTCGAGGCCGCTGTCCACCCACCCCTGGGGGACGTCGCCGTCGTAGTAGACCTCGGCGATGAAGTATTCGGTCTGGTCGAACGACTGCAGGACACGGTAGTTCCAGTGATTCACCGTTGGATTCCCTTTCGCCGGTCGCGACGGGCTGGCCGCCTCCGCGGGTTGACTCGATCACCGCCGCCTCAATCTGTTGTCGGATCGTCAAGCATCTGCTCGCGTTCGGCTTTGGTGATCGGCGATCGGCGATCGGTCCTCGAGTAGCGGCCATATCTCAGTCTTGAGAAAGGAGAGCAAATCTTCCGCCGCATCGCCGGTGCCGGACTGGATCATTCCGCTTTGTACTTGTGTCCGATCGGTTTCGCCACGCGTTACAAGAGCGTCACCGGTTCCCGACGCGGCAATGTACCGCTCGACGGCCGGCGATCGGACAAAGTCAGCCGGCACCTCACGGCCTTCGAGCCGTGCCGATGCCTTGGTGTTCTTTCTGGCCGCGGCTCGGATGGCAGCCGGCGTGACCGTGACCGTCTTACGTTTCACAGGACAACACCTCCTGAAGGAGCGAGCGGGCCGCTACCGCGTCGCTTCGTGCGGGCAAGGCAGACACTCCGCACACCTAGTGGCCTCGATCGTGTCTAGGTCGGCTACCAATGCCGAGTCGACTTCGTACATCAAGCGATCACCGTTTACGACAGACACACGGTAGGGAGGCCCGGCGCCAGGTTCGTCACGCAAATCGATTATCAGGTAAGTGATTTCGTGATCTCCGTCGGGAGCCGACAGCGGCCAGTCATACATCGTCCGCCCGTCGGATCGGCAAGACCTAATCCATCCTGGCTCTGTTAGCAGGTTGTGGAGTTCAGCGTTCGCCACAGTAGCTCCAACATCACCGTTGACCTTGCCAGGAGTACGCCAAATCGTTTGGCCCGGCTGGACGAAACGGCGTCGGGCGCTCGTCTGATTACGACGGGCATTCTTCACTCTGACGATCCTCGCTCTAGCGATCATGCGCTCCGCTAGTTGCGAACACTTTCCAGATGCGGCCCGATGGCATCGAGGATCCAGGACTGAACACTGCGGTGACCGGACTGCTTCGCTAGCGCGCGCAGTGCTCGCTGCTCTGACGGCAACAGCCGTAGGTTCAGTTTCTCGGTGCGTTGTCGCGTCTCGGTCCCGCTTCTCCGCTTTTCCACCTTGACTCTCCTACGGCATAGCCTGCTCCAGCTATCCGATAGTACTACTAGTAGGGCACGCGGCCATTCCCAAGCGCGTACATCACTTGAGTCGTGTTGAGCCCAACGTTGGCGACAAGCTCGCGTATTGACTGACATGCGCGCGACCAACGTCGCGGCTGTCGATCGCCGATTCAATCGTCTGGGACGCTGACCCTTCTCAACGAATGCCCTCCAGGAGTTCAGCAGCCGAGACACCGAGCGCCTTCGCGATGTCGAAGAGTCGCTCATGCAGGATCCCTCGGCGGCCATGTTCCACATCCATCAACACGTTGCGCGACAGCCCGGACAGCAGGGCGAGCTGCTCCTGAGTGAGTCCGCGTTCAATGCGCAAACGCTGAATCCGAGTGCCCAAAGACCGCCGCCGACGCTCCCACGCGGCAACGCGCTTGGGGTCGTTCTGACTGGGGCGTGTGGGCACGCATTCCAGTACTCCCGCCAGAAGGCGCAAAGTCTGCCCTACTAGTAGGGCATTCTTGAGATGTGCCGTTCAGATCGCACACTTCGTGGTCCTCGGAGTCGCAGGATCCGCCTGTTCGCACGCTGCCGATCCGGCTCGACCTTCTTCCCGAGGAAAGCCTGGACTCCTGGTTGGAAGCACTCGCTCGCCGGAGGGCTACCGCTTGGGGCGACACGTTGTCCGCGGTAGGGCTAACCGATCCGATCGGTGAGGCCACCAATGATCCGCGCCGCCGTCCATGCTGGCTCGGGTTGACGTCGCGACATATCAACAGGCCCGGTCAGGCGACCGGCATCGCACCGGGTGTGTGGCGAACATTTTGGGTCTGATGGGGCTGCGAAGGTGATGCCCAGAATCCGCACACTCCCGATACGAGTTGCGCCGCTTCCGGAGGAGAGTTTGGAGTCTTGGCTGGAGGCCCTTGCGCGGCGAATGTCGGCGGCATGGGGCGACCTCACGGACGCCGTCGGACTAACCGATGCAAGCAACCGAGAGCGTCGCGATCCGGATCGACGTGCACACCATCTGACCCCCACCGAGCGTCAATGGTCGGCGCTCACCACTGCGACCGGAATCGAGCAATTGGCAGCCCGACGGATGACCGTTGCGGCAATGATGTCCGTTCCCGCCGGAGTCTCGCTTCCGCACTCGGTGTACCTGCCCGGCTCGCGATTTTGTCCGCAGTGCCTGGCGGAGCGCGACGGGCGATGGCGGACCTGGTGGTGGCTGCGGTGGGGGTTTGCATGCCCCGACCATGAATGTCTTCTGCTGTCGGCGTGCCCGGCGTGTGGACGAAGCCAACGGGTGCGTCCACACGCTCGCGAACTGGTGCCGGACCCTGGCATGTGCACGCGAAGCGCGCCAGCCGGGGGGCGTATTCCCAAGCGTTGTGACCAGTGGTTGGCCGACGCGCCCGTGGTTGCGCTGGGCGCGGGCCACCCGGCCATCGCGGTTCAGCGCGACATCCTGTCAATCCTTGGTGCGGGCGCCATCTCGACTGGCGTGTACGCCGATTCCCCGTCATCGGTGGAAGTGTTCTTCCGGGACTTGGCGGCGCTCGGTCAGCGCGTGCTCCGCTACGCAGAACCGGCGGACTTGCGCGGCCGACTGCCCGGTGATCTGTGGGCCGACATCGAGCCGCTTACGGGACGCGATGCCCGCCGAGACACCTCGCCGGCATGGGCGGTCACGAACCACTCATCGGCATCGGTCGCGGCGGCCGCAGCGTGCCTCGCGGTGCCGATTCTGCTCACCGATTCGCACGCCGCTGCTGGCGAGAAATTGCGGTGGCTTGTGGTGTCGATGCGTCGCCGCGGTCTTACGGTGTCGGCGTCGAATGTGGGATGGGGCCGCAATGTCAGCGACGCGCTCATTGGTGTTCAACTGGCGTCCCTGAAGCCCTTCCTCGGCCCCGTCGATCAGCTCCGACATCGGGGCTGCGTAGTGCGGCCAACTGAACGCGATTCGGCTGCTGCGGTGTCACGATCACTGCCCGCCCTCATATGGCCACGATGCGCGTTCCGGTTTGAAACTCAGGGTGTCGGGTTCGACCAACTGCGCGCCGCGTTGAGCGTCGCGATCCTGCTCGTCGGGTCGCGAACGCCGATGCCAGCAGGATGCACTCTGCTGGGTTCAATCACGCACGGGCGGGCGGTGTCGCGGGTCCTTCAGCGACTGCGTGCCCAAGCCGACTGGGACCAGTCGGTACTGAGCCTGATCGCGCTCCGGGACCAGCTCGATGCGAACATCCCCATCGACTACACACGCCGGCGCGCACTCGACTACTCGGACCTGCTCCCGCCCGAGTCGTGGCGCGACATCTGTGCCGATCTCGGGATCCCCGTGGGTCGATCGACACGGGCGCGTCTGCACCGCTACTGGCTATACGAGCGTCTCACCGGATCACCCGCCGTCGCCCTCGCACCTGGACGCGGCGACCCAGCGTTTCGTGCACTGCTCGCCGACCTGCCGCGGACGTTATCGCCGGACCTGATCGCCGTCCTCGACGACCTGGGTCGCGAGTTCCTCGAGCGTCACGACGTCTGCGACGAGCCCGTCACATGGTGTCCGAATCTCCTCGAGGCCGGTATCGAGAGTACTGAGTATCGCCGCACTAAAAACCGCGCCGGCGCGATTCACCGACATGTGGCACAGGAGTTGTCACTCGGCCACATCGCCAGACGCCTGGATACGACGATCAACGTCATTCGAGAAGTGCTCACAGAGCATCTAACACCTTGAGGACCAGGCTTGCGGCTCCGTGCCGACCCTCGGCCGGCATACGCGAGATACCCGCTTCCTCACTGCGATGTATCTGTTTTCGCGCGTCTAACATATCGTCGGTCCGTCGACGACGCGTCCTGTGGAACGCGCTCGACGGATCCTCGTCGCCGTGCCAAGGTGGCGCTGTGGCTTGGCGTGCCTCTACCCCGCAAGGGGATCTCATATTTCTTGGCCCACCTAGCCATGTTCGCCGTACTCATGCCGGCTTCCTTCGCGAGATCAGGAAGCGCGCGGAGTTCGTTGACGTATTGGTCGTAGAGCCAATCTCGCTCGACGGTCGTACGCACCTGAGCCCGCGCACGGCGCAGCGGAATGTCGTAGTCACGGGCAAGGTTGCCGATCACCTGGCGACTGACCCCTATCAGGACGGCGATGTCGCGCAACGACATCCGCTGACTGCAGTACAGATCGACGAACCGGTAGCGCGGGAGTGCGTCCGTCGCCTTCCCATACGCGTGGCTGTGCCTCGCACACGTCGTGCCCGCAGGTGGATCTTCGCGGGGCGCCGGGTGTTGATCGAGGAGGTACCGGATGGTGTCGACATCGGTGCCCAGGTAGGCCGCTGCCGCGCCGAGTTTGATCCTTTCGGCCGCCATGATGCGGTGCAGCTCGGCGAGGTCGACGGCGGCCGGGTCTGAACCGGGCAGGCATAGTCCATCCAGCAAGTCGGCAGGCGGAGCCCACGTCGGAGGTTCACCGCCGATGCCACGCTCCGCCAGAAAACCGCGGGCATGTTCGTCCAGTTCACTGGCGAGGCGCGGGGTGAGATACCGCGGGAAGTCGACGACCTTACCTCGAAACAGGGTGTCATCAACAGCGAAGGGAGCGATCCCAGCAGGCAGGCCACTGAGCCGTTCGAACAGGAAACACCGGACGATTCGGCCTCGCAGCGTATGCGATCCCGAAGTTCCTGTGCGACGGCAGATTCCCGCCCAGACATCGTCCGGCAACAGCATGGAGTAGTCGAGCCGCGCTCGACGCCGGTAGTCGATGGGCGAATCGTGGTCACCGATGTATTCGGCGATGCGAACGAGGGCGGCCCGAATATCCTGCCAGCTTGAATTTCGCTCGAGAAGCTGCAGCACGCGGGAGACCGCATGGCCTTCGATCGGGGCATCGACCAGACGTGCGGCCTCGTCGAAGTTGAGACGACTGCGAACGAGGAGCAATGCGGACGGCAGTGCTTGGCGCAAGAACCGCTGGCGGCAGTTCGGGACCGTCAAGCGCAGCGAGAGAACAGGCCACAACATCGACGGGATACGTCGGGCAAGAACTCGCGCCCGAGTTGCGTGGTCCGCGGGGCGGCACGGAAGCGGCGAGCCAATCCGATATCGCAATTGGTCGCTCGGGTGAAGCATCGGCCCCAGCGCGGCGAGTTGGATTCCGGTCAGCACCGGAGAGATTCCCTTCCCCCAGCCCGTGATCGTCGGATGGATGCGCAATCCGCGATTCCGCGCCGAGGCCACCAGCCACCGCAGTTCGTCGCCCGCTCCGGCGACGTCGGACACCTCTAGTGAACTTAAGGCAGCGAGGACACCGACAGCAGCGCTGACAGCCCGCGCCGGCGCAGCCAGCCCGGGTTTCGACTCCGCGCGCGCGATCCCAGATCCGTCGATGCGATAGCGCGTCGCCTCCAGGTACGCGGCGTGCAGATCATCGGGAACCAGGCCTCGCAGCTCCTCGGGTGTGGCATAGGCAAGAACGCGGCCGGCAACGGCCCGGATGTCGGAGAGCACGCTAATGCGCGGCTGCGGGCTGATGCGATAGGCGCCGAAGCACGCTGTATCGCCGTCTATTACGGCATCGACGACGCGCTGGGCATGGACAGCCGGGTGGTCGATATCGAACGTCGTGGCCGGGGCTTCGGTGAGGTCGGCGCCACATCGAGCCGGTCTGCGGCCGACTGCATTCGTGAAGTGGTGCGCGCATGCGCCTGACTTCGGGATGATGCCGCCGGGGTGACTGCGGCGCCGTTGCACGGCTCCGCACTCCGGGCAGGCATCAGCGAGCAAGCAGCCGTGTTCGGTGCAGGCGAACGTCCAACCAAGTCGCCACGACAACTGCCAACCGCCCGCGTTGCCTTTCAAACACAAAGGACAGAAGCGTGATCCGCAGGCACGTCCCCACGGAAAAGTCCGGCTAAGCACCGAACCGCTGTCCTTTATCCTCAATGCTCTTTCGGAGAAGTGAGCCAGCGTCATCGTTTCGAGGATGTCGACGGCGACTCCGGTTGCGGTGCTGATGCTTTGCGCATCCTCTTCCCTTAGCTGCACGATCCACGTGCTGGTGGTGTTCGCCCGGTGTGAGTTCAAACCGACTGCTAGTAGCACGTCACCGAACGCGGCATGGGTCCGATGGGCGATGCGTTCGAGCCAGGAGTCCAACGCCTCGCCTGTCATCGGCGCGACACGAATTGGCAGCGTCCGGACGGCGCTCACTTCATCCCCGCGATTCTCGTCGCGAAAGCGGTATCGCCGAACCTGGGAATGTCGCGTCCGTGGGTCGCTACGCCGGTAACGCGTCGACCGTGCATACTTCGTCCTGCCATGTTCACGGCTCCTCGCGAAATAGCCTGTCAAATAGTCTTTCTGGTGGCGTCGCCGGCTTGCTTCTTCCTAGCCGTCCGCAGCCTGGCGTGTGCGACCTCGCGGCCAGACTCAGCGGCAACGTCGATCGTGACTTGCTCCAACAGGTCGATGGTCAACGCTTCCTGCCCATCAAGAACCGCCAGCGCGCACGCCCGCGTAATCAACGTCGCCAAGGACTGGAAGTAGCCCTGGGTACGCACGTACAGGTAATCACTCAGCTGCCCCGATGCGAGAGAACGCTGGCCGTGATCAGCCAGTACCAACTGTTTCTCCATCGCTCGTACGAGCGTGCGCCATTGCCGTCTACCCGCGAGCGTCTCGGCCTCGAACGGCCGCATGGCGTGTGCGGTCACTCGCCTGGCCGTCTGCTGTCTTACGTTGTGCTGCTTCGACGAGTCTCCCCGCCCCTCGGAGAAGAAACCGGCCTCACTTAGCCCGACGCCGACGAACAACGTCGTGATGGGGAAGTCGTTGGCGATCGACTTGAACGTATTGCTCAGCCTCGATCCGTCGGTGGTGTTGAACGCGGAGAAATGCACTTCGTCGATGATCAGCAAGCGCACGTTGCAGTCGAGGAACGCGTCGAGTGCACGTAGCTTGAACTGGTCGGCGTTACCCGTACGGATACCGGGATGAGCGACGAAGTACAGCATCGCGAAATACAGCGCGCGTGGCGTGGGTGTTCCGTTCAGCGCGATCCAGCACACCGGCCACCTTTCGTGTCCGTCCCTAGTCGTCGGACCGTGCTCGGCGATCACGTCGAGGTGGTAGCGCTGAGCGAAGTTCTGCACCGCCGTGGTCTTTCCGATACCTGCAGGCCCCTCAATGGCTAATCCACCTTTGACGCGGTTGGCATCGCACGCGTTGCTGGCCATCAACACCGAGAGATGCCTGCGCAGATCCAACATCGGTGGCGTCTCTACCACGCCGAGATTGGCGTGCCAGTCGAGCCGTTGACTGTTGTACCGACGCCTCTCGGGCGCACTCAAAGCCTTGATCTCCAGCCGAGTAAGCAGTTCCGGCTTGGTGCGCTGAGGCGCATTGACGAACTTCGCCCAGCCTTCCTTCGTGATGAGGGTGATGTTCTTCAGTTCCTCATTGATCTCCGGATCGAAGTCGTTCATGCCAAGTCGAAACTCTCGTCGTTGTAGTCGTCTTCGACGTCGGCGATATCGTCGTCATCACCCGTCTCCGCGCCCGCATGACCGAAGTCGAATGGGTTCTCACCCGACTCGGCGAGGCCACGCAGACTCGACAGCGAGTTGACTGCCTGGGCATCGTCGGTCTCGACTTGATTGCTCAGCATCTGCTCCTTGCGAGCCATTCTGAGGGCGATGCGCCGTTCCTTCGGGCTCAGTTCGATGCTGAGATTGAACCGTTTGAACAGTTCGCGCAATGCAAACTGCTCGTCAACGAAACCGTGCGCCTGGACAGCTAACTTGCGCGCGTATTGGTAGGCGTCGTCACTGAACGCAATCCGGAACTTCGATGCGTGTTCCCACTTGAGGGGGTGCCATTCGCGGTCGTAGGGATGCTGGATGTAGACCGTTGAGATGTCGTCTGGATCGGAGTGAATGGGCCAGGCGTTCTTGAACTTTCCCTCGTAAGGGCTCTTCATCTTGCCCAGATCACTGAGCACATCGCCTTTGTAGACGAGGCCGTACATCTTGACGCCTTTGCGTTGAATCGTGCGTGCGTCGGCGCGCAGAAACTCCAGGGCCAGATTCGGGTGACGGGGCACCTCGATGTGTCCCGCGCGCGCAATCCCGTGGCTGAACATCTGTGCGGGAGTCATCTTCGGGGCCCGCTTCGCCTGTCTGGCTGGCAACTCCGGATCGAACAGCGAATCATGCGGGACGCGATGGTAGATCCGTCCTACCCATTCGCGCAGGATCTCTTCGAGCTCATGGATGTAGTAAAACGCTTGGCCCTCCACGTCGAGTCCACGCGAATTGATGTCGGGCCCCTTGTAGCCGGGCAGATATTGCAAAAGCCGTGTGCGCACGGAGCCGAAGAAACGCTCCAACGGCGCTTTGTCCCTACCCTCTCGCAATCGCGCAGGCTGGATCGAGATGCCGAAGCGCTGACACACGCTGTTGAGATGCTCCGAGAGATAGATCCTGCCGTGATCGACGACGATGGTGTCGGGCCTAAGCGCCGGCCCAAACGTCTGTCCCGTGTGGTCGATCTTCTCCGGATCGATCAGCACCTCCCGTGGTATCCCGTGATAGGGCCACACCGCGTCGGAAGGCCAAGCTGCCGGAACAGGAAGCGGCCGAAACACTTGGTACATAAGGGCCGCCGCATCGACGGCCTTCGTTGAGCGCGGCGTCAGACGCAACGCCACGATGCAACGGGTGTACCAGTCCATCGCGACCGTCAGTTCGACCTGCATCCAGCGCGCAGCTGGGTCGAAGCCGAAGACGTCCAACCGAGTGGTGTCGAGAATCAGGTACTCACCCGGCCTTGTGGGGCGCAACTTGCCGTGCTGCCCTTCCGGGCTGTCCGCGAGGTCCCGGTTGCGCTTCGTCGTCCCTCGAAACAAGGGCCGCTGTGCGTCGAGGGCCAGCAGGTGACGGTTCGCCGTCGACCGTGACGGCTCCTTGACCACGCCCTCGCCGTAGAGAAGCTCCAGGCGCGCGGACGCCTGCAGGATCACGGCCGACTTCGTCGGCATCGATTCCTCGGTGTGCTCCCG
>Ga0070668_100004476_pt1 | contig 10359 bp, 12 predicted proteins | sample KBSS43metaG_FD_64661 | JGI IMG/M metagenome (GOLD analysis project Ga0070668, IMG submission 64661) | Switchgrass rhizosphere microbial communities from Kellogg Biological Station, Michigan, USA - KBS S4-3 metaG | ecosystem: Host-associated > Plants > Roots > Rhizosphere > Soil ... | reverse complement strand
GGCCAGCGCCGGGTCCGCGGCGATGCGGCGGGTCGCCTCGATGCCGTCGACGTCCGGCATCCGGACGTCGAGGAGCGCGATGTCCGGCAGGTGTTCCAGCGCCAGCGCCACCGCTTCGCGGCCGTCGGCGGCTTCGGCGACCACTTCGATGTCGTCCTCGACGTCGAGGAGCGCGCGGAACCCGCTGCGGATGAGGGGCTGGTCGTCGGCCAGCAGGACGCGGATCATGCCGGGTGGTCCACGGGGAGTTCCGCCTCGACGCTGAAGCCGCCTTCGCCGCGCGGCGCCGCCCGGAGCCGGCCGCCGAGGGCGGTGACGCGTTCGCGCATCCCGAGCAGGCCGACGCCCGGCACCGGCGCGGTGTCCACAGTGGCCTTGCCGTCGTCGTCGACGCGGACGACCAGCGTGCCGGGCCGGTGGTCGATCCGGACCGACGCGGTGGCCGCGCCGGCGTGCCGGGCGACGTTGGTCAGCGACTCCTGGACGATCCGGTACGCGGTCCGCTCCACCGCGGCCGGCACGTCGTCGCGGTGGCCCTCGATCGTCAGCCGCGCGTCGAGGCCGGTGGTCCGGGCCCGGCGCACCAGGTCCGGGACGTCGTCGAGCCCGTGCGGCGGGTTCTTGTCGTCGTCGCGCAGCGCCTCCAGCGTCGCGCGCAGCTCCCGCGCCGCCTCACGCCCGGCCTCGCGGATCGCCAGCAGGGCGTCCGGCACGTCCTCGCCCCGCTTGCGGGCCAGGTGGACGGCGACTTCGGCCTGCACCTTGATGACGGAGATCTGGTGGGTCAGCGAATCGTGCAGCTCCCGCGCGATGTGCAGCCGCTCCTCGTCGGCACGCCGCCGCGCGGTCTCCTCGCGGGTGCGTTCGGCCTCGTCGGCCCGGCGCTCGGCCTGGCGCAGCGCCTCCCCCGCCGCGCCGGCGGCGATCAGCCAGGCCAGCTGCAGGACGTCGCGGGACTGCGTGAAGGCCTCGCCGGTGGTGTGCGGTCCCGACGCCAGGATCGCGAACGGGATCACCGCCAGCATGAGCGCCGACGCGACCAGGGCGGCGACGCGGTGTCCCGCCCGGACCGCGGCGTACACCGCGAACAGGTACGCGACGACGGGCACTTCGAAGCCGGCGGCCTGGTAACCCAGCGCGCAGACCGCGGTCACCGCCAGCACGACGACCGGGAACCGGCGGCGCGCGGCCAGCGCCAGCCCGCCGGCCACCAGCAACGCGTAGCCCAGCGGGTCGAGAGCCGCGGGCTGGTGGTTTTCGGACAGCCCGGTGACCAGCAGGGCGGCCGCCACCCCGAGGGCGATCGCCCCGTCCAGGACCCGTGCACGGCTCACCCCCGCACCCTAACCGGATGTCCGCGCGGGGAACTCCTGCCCGGAGCGCATCTTCCGGCTACCGCGCCCGCGGTAGTCCCGCGGTTCCTGCGACCACGGCGGCAGCGCGAAGTGTCTCCTCTCGCACAACGACGGCGGCGGGGTCCGGCGGACATGCTTTCCGGCATCCGGAAAGCGAAGGAGCACCTCATGAACGTCCATCTCGCCGCGGTCAGCGCCTACGACCTGACGCCCGGGCGGCTGTGGTCCTTGATCGCCGCGCTCCTGGGGCTGGTAGGCGTGGTCGCGGGCGTGCGGGCGCTGACCCGCCACAAGGGAGCGATCGTGGCACTGGCCGGGGGCTTGGCCGGCGCGCTCATCGGCGGGTGGGTCGTGGCCGCCGCCGAGGGTGGGCCCGGCACCGGCTACGGGATCGTCGGCGGCTACGCGGCACTGGTGATCGGGCTGGCCGCCGTGGTCCTCGGCGGGCTGGCCGTGGCCCGCTCGCGCGGTTTTGTCGGTGGTCGCCGCTAGCTTCGGGGCATGTACGAAATCGACTTCGTCGAGTTCCCGTCCGCGTCGGCCACGGCGTCCGGACAGTTCTTCGAGCGCGCGTTCGGGTGGGCGGTGACACCGTACGGCCCGGACTACACCGACGTCCGGACCACCGGGATCACCCTGGGATTCCAGGCGGACACGGCCGAACAGCCACGCGCGCCCCTGGTCACCGTCCGCACGGACGACCTCGCGGCGGCCCGCGAGGCGGTGGAGGCCGCGGGCGGTGTGGTGACGACCGAGCCGTTCTCGTTCCCCGGCGGGCGGCGCTTCCACTTCCGCGAGCCCGGCGGGAGCGAGCTGGCGGTGTGGTGTCCGGAAAGTTAGCGCGATCGGGTACTCGGCACCGGCGGATCGAGGTACCCGGCGGCCCCACCGCCGTAGTACGTCGCGGGGTCGCCGGGGGCGAGTGGCCGGTCGAGCGCGAACCGCGTCACCAGGTCCGGATTCGCGACGAAGTGCCGGGCGTAGGACACCGCGTCGGCGATCCCGGCGTCGAGCACCGCGTTGCCGGTCTCGCGGTCGAAGCCGTTGTTGACGATCAGCGAGCCGTCGTACAGCCGCCGGTAGCGCGCGAAGGCGGCGAAGCCCGGCCCGGTGTCGGGTCCCCGGAGGTGCAGGTAGGCGACGTCGAGGTCGGCGACGAGCGCGTCGTACTCGGCGCGGAGTGCTTCGTCCACAGTGAACAGTCCGCCGGTCCACCACGGCGAGAGCCGGACGCCGACGCGGCCGTGTTCGGCGGCCGCGTCGACCACTTCCAGCAGCAACCTGCGCCGGTTCGCCGGGGAGCCGCCGTACGCGTCGGTGCGGTGGTTCAGCCGCGGGTGCAGGAACTGGGCGAGCAGGTACACGCCGTTCGCCGCCACCTCGACGCCGTCGAACCCGGCGCGGCGCGCGTTCTTCGCCGCCGCACCGAAGTCCGCGACGGTGGCCCGGATCTCGGCGACGCTCATCGCGCGCGGCGTCACGGCCGGGCGCCGCCCGGCGGCGGTGTGCACGTCCTCCTCCGGGTTCACCGCCGACGGCCCGGCCGGCCGGCCACCGAGGAAGTCCGGGTGCGACACGGCACCGGTGTGCCACAGCTGCAGCACGATCCGCCCGCCGAGCGCGTGCACGACGTCCGTGACCCGCCGCCAGCCGGCGACCTGCGTCGCGGTGTGGATGCCGGGAACGCCGGGGAAGCCGACGGCCCGGTCACTCACCCAGGTGCCTTCGGTGACGATCAGCCCGGCGCCGGCGCGCTGCGCGTAGTAGGCGGCCTGCAGTTCGCCCGGCACGCCGTCGGGCACGCGCGCGCGGGTCGTCGGCGCCACCACCACGCGGTTCGGCAGGCGCCATCCGCCCAGGTCGACAGGGGTCAGCAGGCTCATCCGGTCACCTCTGCTCGCAGGGATTCGTCAGGAAGGCGACGATGAAGGCAGGCGGAAGGTGACCGATGGACGAGCTGGCGGAGCGGTTCGAAGCCGAGCGCGGCAGGCTGCGCGGGCTGGCCTACCGGCTGCTCGGCTCGGCGGCCGAGGCGGACGACGCCGTCCAGGAGGCGTGGCTGCGGCTGAACCGGGTGGACTCCGTCGACAACCTGGCGGCCTGGTTGACGACGGTCGTGTCCCGTGTCTGCCTCGACGCGCTGCGGGCGCGGAGGACGCGCCGCGAGGACCCGTTCGAGGTGGTGCCGGAGCCGGTGGCCGACGCCGACCCGGCGGGTGAGGTGGAGCTGGCCGATTCGGTGGGCCGCGCGCTGCTCGTCGTGCTGGCCGCGCTCGGCCCGGCCGAGCGGATCGCGTTCGTGCTGCACGACCTGTTCGCGGTGCCGTTCGACCGGATCGGCCCGGTGCTGGACCGCACGCCGGTGGCCGCGAAGAAGCTCGCGAGCCGCGCACGGCAGCGCGTGCGGGGCACGTCCGCGCTGCCGCCGGCCGACCTGGCGCGGCACCGCCGGGTGGTCGACGCGTTCCTGGCCGCCGCCCGCGGCGGTGACCTCGCCGAGCTGATGGAAGTGCTCGCCCCGGACGTCGTCCGCCGGGCCGACGCGGCCGCGCTCCCGGTGGGCGCGGCCCTCGAAACGCGCGGGGCGCGGGCCGTGGCGGAAGAGACGCAGGTGTTCGGAAAGCGGGCCCGGTTCGCCGAAACCGCGCTGGTCGACGGCGCTGTCGGCGTCGTCGTCGCGCCCCGTGGCCGCCTGCTGCTCGCCCTAGCGGTGACGGTCGAGGACGAACGGGTGGCGGCGTACGAGGTGATCGCCGCCCCCGCCCGCCTGGCGGCCCTGCACATCACGCTGCTGTGACCTACGGAGGAACGGGATGACCGACATCGTCAACACCGCGCAGGCGGAAGCATGGAACGGCTACGAAGGGGAGCACTGGGCGACGAACGCCGATCGCTTCGACGCGGTGAACAGTGGCTTCAACGGCTACCTGCTGGATCAGGTTGGCGCGGACGATCGGGTGCTCGACATCGGCTGCGGCAACGGCCAGCTGACCCGGCTGGCCGCGGCACGCGCCCGGGCAGCCACCGGCGTCGACCTGTCCGGGCCGATGCTCGCGACCGCGCGGGAGCGGGCATCGGAGCTGCCGAACGTGACGTTCGAGCAGGGCGACGTCCAGGTGTACCCGTTTGCCGAAGGCGGGTTCGACCTGGCGGTCAGCCGGTTCGGGGTGATGTTCTTCGCCGACCCGGTGGCCGCGTTCGCCAACATCCGGCGGGGGTTGCGCCCCGGCGGGCGGCTCGCGTTCCTCTGCATGACGGCCCTGTCCGGCACCGACCTCGGGCGGGTGTTCGGCGCGCTGGCGCCGTACCTGCCCCAGCCGACCGGGCCGGACGGCAGCGGGCCGACGTCGTTCGCGGACCCGGACCGGACCAGGGCGGTCCTGACCGAAGCCGGCTTCGAAGACGTGGCGTGCACCCATGTCGAAGCCGGCCAGATCTGGGGCCGCGACGTCCCCGACGCGGCGCGGTTCATCGCCGGCTGGGGTCCGGTCCGCCACCACCTGGGCATGGTCGACAGCGCGACGGCCACGAAGGCGACCGAAGCCCTCACCGCGGCGCTGGAACCGTTCGCGGGCCCCGACGCGGTCCGCCTGCGCGGCAGGGCGTGGCTGGTCACGGGAAGGAGGTCGTGAAGACGGCACCCGTAGGTAGCGGCGTTGGTCCGACGACATGAAAGAGCGGGTTGAACGTCGCGAATGACTCATGGGGGACCCCAGTGGTCCCGAATGAGTCATTCGCGACGGTGAACTGGGGCGGGGCCCGAGCGGTGGCTGCGGCGGAAACCGGCCGGCCGAATCTCGACTTTGCCGGGCCCTGGCGTCGGACAAGGTGAATGGGTCATTCACTCCATCGCCACAACCCGGGGCCGCACGGGCCGGCTTCGGCGAGCGAGCCGGTTCCAGCCGCCCCGAACGTCAAACACCTTGCCACGCGCGACCCTAGATCATCGGGTTGCCACTGGCCGTGGTCTCGGGCACCTCCTGGACCACGTCCCAGTGCTCGACGATCCGGCCGTCGCGCACGCGCATCACGTCCGCGACCGCGCTCCCCCGCGATCCGGGCGTCAGGCGGAGCAGGCTGTGCGTGCAGACGAGGTCGTCCTCGGCGATCACCCGGCGCACGTCCAGGCTCAGCTCGGGAAACCGCGCCACGAACCGCGTGAGGTACTGCGCCGAAGCCTCGGCGCTCGCCGGGGCGTGGGGGTTGTGCTGGACGTAATTTTCGCCGGCGTACTCGGCGAAGGCGTCGGCCGGGCGCTTCTCGGTGAAGGCCAGGCGGAGGAAGCCCAGGACGACTTCCTTGTTGTGCTGCGGTTGCGTCATCGATGTCCATCCTTTGTGGAGTTATCGACACCAAGCCCACCATCCGCGAACCAGAAAGGGAAAGACCCGTGGACTCTGCCGCGATACCCTCGCGATATGGACGATGTCGAAGTCCGTGAGCTGCGCTATTTCCGCGCGGTCGCCGAAGAGCTGAACTTCTCGCGCGCGGCGGAGCGGCTCGGGATGGCGCAGCCGCCACTGTCGCGCGCGATCCGGTTGCTGGAGCGGCGGCTCGGTGTCCAGCTCTTCGTACGCACCAGCCGGCGCGTGGCGCTGACACCGGCCGGGAACGTGCTGTTCACGGAGTCGGCGAAGGCCTTGGACGCGGTCACCGCGGCGGTCCGGCGCACCCGCCGGGCGGCGCAGCAGGCGCCGGCGCTCGTCGTCACCGCGAAACCCGGCGTCGCCACCGAACTGCTGCGGCGGATCGCCGACCGGTACCCGGACCCGGTCGAGATCCGGGTCAGCGGGTTCGGCGAGCAGGCGGAGATGGTGCGCGACGGCCGGGCCGATGTGGCGTTGCTCGGCTGTCACGGCGAGCACGACGACCTGGACGTCGAGGTGGTCCTCACCGAACCGCGGGTCGCCGCGCTTCCGGCGTGCCACGAGCTGGCCGGCCGGTCCGCACTGACCTGCGCCGACTTCGCCGGGCGGCCGACGCCGTTCTGGCCGGGGTCGTCCGCGGCGGACCGGGCGTACTGGTCGGGGCAGGACGTGACCGGTGGCCCGGTGACGCCGGGGCCGGTGGTGCACGACAGCGCCCAGCTGCTGGAGACGGTCGCGCTCGGCCAGGCGGTGGCGCTGCTGCCGGCGTCGGTCGCCGAGCCGCGTTCGCGGGACGACGTCGTCTACCGGCCGGTCCTCGACGCGACGCCGTACTCGCTCGCCTTCGCCTGGGCGGCCGGTGCGCGGGACCTGCGGATCGCGCGGTTCGTGCGGACCGCCGTCGAGGTCAGCGAAGCACTACCTCGACCGGGGGCTGTGCCGGCGGGGTGACCGAGCGGATCACCGGCGGCACCCGGACGTCGTCGGCCTCGAAGGCCACCCGTAGCTGCTCGACGTCCGCGTCGGCCATCAGCTCGGCCAGCTCTTCCGCGCGGGCGAGCGTGGCCGGGGTGAGCGGAGCGTCGGCGTTGAGGCCGCCCCACAGGTCCCACTGGAGCATCTCGTGCTTGTTCAGCGCGGCGAGGTCGAGCACGACGTTGTGCCACGCGTACGGGAGACCGCGCAGGAACGGCGGGTCGAGGTCCGGGGAGACGACCAGCAGGCCCGGGTCGACGTCGCCCGAGCGGGCGGCGGTCCACGCGTCGGGGCCGGTCAGGAACCGGTCGCGGGGCACGTCGAGGAGGTCGAACGCCGTGTCGTCCACCGGGTCGCGGAACCCGGTCGGCAGCTGGCATTCGACGAGCCGCCAGCCGGCGCCGTCGTGGACTTCGGCGACGACGTGGTCGAGGTACCAGCCCGGCATCAGGTAGCTCGCGAAGCCGACGCGGGCGCGGGCCGGGATGCCGTGGTGGCGGGCCATCGACACGAACAGCAGCGTGAAGTCGCGGCAGCAGCCGACGATCCGGTGCAGCGGCGAACGGGAGCCACCGGGCGGTGCCGGGTCGAGTTCGCGCAGGCGCGCGAACATGGCGGAGGCGTAGCGGAGGTTGATCTCTTCGCGGCGGGAGGCCGGGAACCCGTGCTGCGTGATGTCGCCCTCGGCCCAGTAGTGGAACACCAGCTGGGACGCCGCCTCGCGCAGGGACGGGAGGTCGCCCGGGGCGTCGTCGAGCCACGCCGAGTGCCCGCCCGGGTCGGTGAACCTGCTGTGGCTGACGTAAAAATCGTCCATGCCCGTCACGCTAGCGGGATTTATCCGGCCTGCGCAGCCAGTTCGCCGCGGAACGTCGAGCGGTACGCACTCGGCGACACCCCCAGCGCCGCCTGGAAGTGCTGGCGCAGCGAAGCGGCCGTGCCGAAGCCGGCTTCGGTGGCGACGCGGTCGACCGGCAGGTCGGTCTCCTCGAGGAGCTGGCGGGCGCGCTCGACCCGTTGCTGGGTGAGCCACTGCAGCGCCGAAATGCCGACCTCCTCACGGAAGCGGCGGGTGAAGGTGCGGGTGCTCATCGCCTCGCGCGCGGCGAGTTCGCGCAGGGTCAGCGGCCGGTGCAGGTTCTCCAGCGCCCAGGCTCGCGCCACCTTGGTCGACGACGTGCGCGGCTCGGGCACCGGCCGCCGGACGAACTGGGCCTGGCCGCCTTCGCGGTGCGGGGACACCACCGTGCCGCGGGCGACCTCGTTGGCGACGGCCGCGCCGTGGTCGCGCCGGATCATGTGCAGCACCAGGTCGATCCCGGCGGCGACGCCCGCCGACGTCAACACGTCGCCGTCGTCGGTGTAGAGCACGCACGGGTCGACGTCGACCTCGGGGAACCGGGTCTGGAGCTCTTCGGCGGAGCGCCAGTGGGTGGTGGCCGGGCGGCCGTCGAGCAGCCCGGCCGCGGCGAGCACGAACGCGCCGGTGCAGATCGACGCGATCCGCGCGGCTGCCGGGATCAGGTCGAGCGCGGCCTTGAGCGGCGGGGTCAGCACGCGTGCCATCGGTTCGTACTCGGCCAGGGACGCCGGGACGATCACGGTGTCGGCCTCGGCCAGCACCTCCGGGCCGCGGTCGACCGGGATGGTGAAGTCGGCGTCGGTGCGGACCGGGCCGGGCTCGAGCGTGCAGGTCACGACCTCGTACAGCGGCTCGCCGGCCGCCGAACGGGCCTGCCCGAAGAGCCGGTGGACGATGCCCAGCTCCATCACGAGCATGCCGTGCCTGACCAGCACGGCGACGTGGTGACGGTCAGGGTGCGCGAATTCGGCCATGGCTCGATTCTTGCACATGATGGCTATCAGGCCACTCGATCGACGGCACGACCAGCGTGATCATCGAGGTCATGAACGTGTTGTGGGTTTTCGCGCATCCCGAGCCGCGCTCCCTGAGCGGGGCCCTCCGCGACGACGGGCTCCGGGCGCTCCGCGAGCTCGGTCACGACGTCCGGGAGTCGGATCTGTACGTCATGAAGTGGAACCCGGTGGTCGACGCGGGCGACTTCGGTGCCGCGGCCTCCGGTGACCGCCTGGTCGTCGGCGACACGGCCGCCCGCGCCAACGCCGGCGGCGAACTGTGCCCGGACATCGTGGCCGAGCAGGAAAAGCTCGACTGGGCGGACGCGGTCGTCGTGCAGTTTCCGTTGTGGTGGTACGGCATGCCGGCGATCCTGAAGGGCTGGTTCGACCGCGTCTTCGTCAAGGGCTTCGGCTACGGCATCCACGCCGAGGACGGGCGAACCCTGCGTTACGGCGAAGGCAGGCTCGCGGGCAAGCGCGCGATGGTGGTGCTCACCGCGGGCGCCCGCGAGCCCGCGCTCGGCCCACGCGGTATCAACGGCTCGCTCGACGACGTCCTGTTCGGCCTCCACCACGGGACGCTGTTCTACGCCGGGATGTCGGTGCTGCCGCCGGTCGCGATCTACGGTGCCGACCGGGTGTCCGACGAGCACTTCGCCGAAGCGCGGGCGCGGCTACGCACCCGGCTCGGCACGCTCGAAACCGAAGAGCCGATCCCGTTCCGCACCCAGAACGGCGGCGACTACGACGACGACCTCGTCCTGTGGCCCGACCGCGCGCCCGGCGGCACGGGCCTGGCCGTCCACCTCACGCGGGCAGGGTGAGGCGCTGACCGAGACCGCCGTCGACGGGGAGGTCGGCGCCGGTGGTGAACGTCGCCTCGAAGGCCAGGAACAGCACCGCCGCCGCGACCTCTTCCGAGGTGGCGTGGCGCTTCAACGGCGTGATCTCGTCGCCGATCGCCTTGAAGGACGCCAGGACTTCCGCGGGCACCCCGGTGACGCCCATCGTGGGGGTGTCGGTGTAGCCGGGGCTGACCACGTTCACCCGGATCCCGCGCGGCGCCAGCTCGGCTGCGTACGTCCGGGCGAACGACCGGACCGCCGCCTTCGCCGCGGAATACAGGCCCATCCCGGCGATCCCGGCCTCGGCCGCGACCGACGTCGTGAAGACGAACGAGCCCCCGGTGCGCACCAGGCCGGCCAGCCGCCGGGCCGTGAAGTACGCGCCCTTGGTGTTGACGTCGAAGGTGCGGTCGTAGACCTCGGGCGTCGCCTGGTCGTACGGCATCAGCGTCGCGAACCCGACGTTGACGAACACCAGGTCCAGCTCGCCGAGCGTCTCCGCGGCCACCGCGCCCAGCTCTTCGACGTCGGCCAGGCGAGCCGCGTCCGACGACAGCAGGTGCGCCTTGCCGGGCAGCTTCCCCTGCAACGGCGAGACGTCCCGGCCGGTCAGCAGCACCTCCGCGCCGCCGTCGAGCAGGGCGCGCACCACCGCCAGTCCCATTCCGTGCGTGCCGCCGGTGACGACCGCCTTCTTTCCCAGGTACTTCACCGGATCTCCTCGATGACGCTGGCGATCGCGTGCGCGCCGTGGCCCGCCGCCACCGCGCGGTCGAACAAGTCCCGGAAAACCTCGGGCACCTCCGGGCTGATCCCCTGCGCGCGGCTCGTCTCCACCAGCAGGGCGAGCCCGGCCGCGTTGATGTCCAAAGCGGACACATCGGTTGCGTAGTCGCCGCTCGCGACCTGCGCGCCGATACCCGGCAGGAACCCGCCGACCGCCGACAGCCACGGCAA
>Ga0070668_100004461_pt1 | contig 10388 bp, 9 predicted proteins | sample KBSS43metaG_FD_64661 | JGI IMG/M metagenome (GOLD analysis project Ga0070668, IMG submission 64661) | Switchgrass rhizosphere microbial communities from Kellogg Biological Station, Michigan, USA - KBS S4-3 metaG | ecosystem: Host-associated > Plants > Roots > Rhizosphere > Soil ... | reverse complement strand
GCGTGGTAGATCGAGCCGGGCTGGACGTTCGCCCACTTGTCGGCGCTCCAGCTCAGCAACTCACGGCGTACGTCGTACCCGTGCACCGGCTGCATCCATCCGACCAGCCCGAGGATCATCATGCGCGTCGTAGACACTTCCTCAGGGTAAATCTGTCGGACACTGCCACTAGGCTCAGCCCGTGCGCAAGATATTGATCGCCAACCGTGGCGAGATCGCCGTCCGGGTCATCCGGGCCTGCCAGGACGCGGGCTTGACCAGCGTCGCCGTCTATGCCGACAGCGATCGCGACGCGCTGCCGGCGCGGCTCGCCGACGAGGCGTGGGCGCTGTCCGGCGAGTCGGCCGCAGAGACCTATCTGCGCATCGACAAGCTCCTCGACATCGCCGGCCGCAGCGGCGCCGACGCGGTGCATCCCGGCTACGGCTTCCTGTCGGAAAACGCCGACTTCGCGCAGGCCGTGCTCGACGCCGGCCTGACCTGGATCGGTCCGACACCGCAGGCGATCCGCGACCTCGGCGACAAGGTCACCGCCCGGCACATCGCCCAGCGCGCCGGCGCGCCGTTGGTGCCGGGCACCGCCGAGCCGGTCGCCGACGCCGGCGAGATCGTCGCGTTCGCCCAGCAGCACGGCCTGCCGGTGGCGATCAAGGCGGCGTTCGGCGGTGGCGGGCGCGGCCTCAAGGTGGCTCGTACGCTCGACGAGATCCCGGCGCTGTTCGAGAGCGCGACCCGCGAGGCGGTGGCCGCATTCGGCCGCGGTGAGTGCTTCGTCGAGCGCTACCTGGACCGGCCGCGGCACGTCGAGGCCCAGGTCCTGGCCGACACCCACGGCAACGTGATCGTGGTGGGCACCCGGGATTGCTCGCTGCAGCGCCGCCACCAGAAACTCGTCGAGGAGGCGCCCGCGCCGTTCCTCACCGACGAGCAGCGCGCGTCGATCCATTCGAGCGCCAAGGCGATCTGCCGCGAGGCCGGCTATCACGGCGCCGGCACGGTCGAATACCTGGTGGGCCAGGACGGCACGATCTCCTTCCTGGAGGTGAACACCCGGCTCCAGGTCGAGCACCCGGTCAGCGAGGAGACGGCGGGCATCGACCTGGTCCGCGCCCAGTTCCGGATCGCGGCGGGCGAGGCGCTGGAGATTTCCGAGGATCCCGCTCCGCGCGGGCATTCCATCGAGTTCCGCATCAACGGCGAGGATCCCGGCCGCGGCTTCCTGCCGGCGCCCGGCACGGTCGCGGCGCTGACCTGGCCGCTCGGCCCGGGTGTCCGGGTCGATGCGGGCGTCGAGGCCGGCAGCGTGATCGGCGGCAACTTCGACTCGCTGCTCGCAAAGATCATCGTGACCGGCGCGACCCGCGAGGAGGCGCTGGAGCGGTCCCGGCGGGTGCTGGACGAGACGGTGATCGAGGGCATCGCGACGGTGTTGCCCTTCCATCGGGCGGTGGTGCGCGATCCGGCGTTCACGGCCGCGCCGTTCACCGTGCACACCCGGTGGATCGAGACGGAGTGGGCGGGCGGCGTGCCGCCGTTCGGAGCACCGGCCGCGGCCGGCGAGCCGGCCGAACGCGAGACCGTCGTGGTCGAGGTCGGCGGCAAGCGCATCGAGGTGAGCCTCCCCAAGACCCTCTTGAGCAGTACGCCGGCGGCCGCGACCCGCCGCCCGGCGGCGCGACGGTCGGCGGGCGGCGCGGCGGCGTCCGGGAGTGGCGGCGCGGCCGCGCTGACCGCGCCGATGCAGGGGACGATCGTCAAGGTGGCGGTGTCGGATGGAGACACCGTTCAGGAGGGCGACGTCGTGGTCGTGGTCGAGGCGATGAAGATGGAGCAGCCGTTGCAGGCCCACCGCGACGGGACGATCTCGGGGCTGTCGGCCGAGGTGGGGGCGACGGTTACGGCGGGGGCGGTGATCTGCAACATCGATTGACGAGCCCGCCGCCGCGTGGGATCAGGGCCGTGGGGCGGCGCCGCGGTTGAGCTGGCTGAAGAGGGTGCGGGCCATCTCGGTGGGGTCGGCGGTCCGGTCGGGGAAGGCGCCGGTCAGCCAGAGCGTGGCAAAGCCGTGGGCCATGGACCAGGCGGCAAGACCGGCGGCGCGCACGTCGGCGAGCGAGGGCTCGGCCGGGGCGGCCGTCGCGGCCGAGGCGGCCGTTGGCGCGGCCGTCCCCGGTGACGCGGTCGCCATGGCCGCGGCGGGCGGAGGCGCGGTCGGCCCGGCCGGTGGCGGCGTCGGCACGGGCATCACGGGCGGAAATGCGGTCGGCCCGGCCGGTGGCGGCGTGGGCACGGGCATCACGGGCGGAAATGCGGTCGGCCCGGCTGAAGGGGAGGCCGGTGTGGCCGTCACGGGCTGCTCCGCTGAAGGCGAGTTTGGCGCGCCCGTCACAGGCGGCTCCGCTGAAGGGGAGGTCGGTGCGGGCGGCCCGGCCGAAGGCGAGGTCGGCGCGGGCGGCCCGGCCGAGGGTGCGGTTGTTGTGGCCTGGGGCATGGCTGGCGGGGCCGCCTCGGGTGGGGTGGCCAGGATGCCGTCCGGGAAGTTGGTGACGGCCGCGTAGAGGGCGTCGCCGGACTTGGCGCGGGCGGCCAGCAGGTCAGGGTCGTCGGCGTGGTAGAGGTCGGGGCGAAACATCACCTCGAAGTGCGCGCGGCGGGTCATCGCGAAGCGGACGTAGCTGACGCCCATCTCCAGGAAGCTGTTGCTCGCCAGCCGGGACGTGGCGAGGGCCCGGGCGAGCAGCTCGAAGCCCTCGGTGGCGAGTGCGGTGAGCAGGCCTGCCTTGTCGCCGAAGTGATGCGTCGGCGCGGCGTGCGAGACGCCGGCCCGCCGGGCGAGGTCGCGCATGCTCAACGCCGCCACACCGTGCTCGGTGATCGCGTCGGCCGCGGCCGCGAGCAGTGCCCTGCGCAGGTCACCGTGATGGTAGGTCGGCTTCGCCATGTGCCGGATTCTAACTTGTCGTTGACAAGATGCGCAGCATGGGCCAATCTTGTCGATGGAAAGATTCTAGCCACTGACAAGATTCGGAGTGGGTTGAGATGGCACCCCTGATCGCATTCGTCGTCGGCACCGGTCTCGCTCGGCTCGTCGGGCTCGTCGGCGTCGATGCGCTCGACGGCTGGTGGCCGGCGCTGCGGGTCGGGCTGGCATTGATGTTCGTATTGACCGGCTTGGCACACTTCGGGCTGGGGCGGCGGGCCGACCTGATCGCGATGGTCCCGCCCCGGCTCCCCCGGCCCGACCTGTTGGTGACGATCACCGGCGTCCTTGAGCTGGCCGGTGCGGCCGGTCTGCTGCTCCCGGTCACCGCGAAACTGGCCGCGGCCTGTCTCGCCCTGCTGATGATCCTGATGTTCCCGGCCAACGTCTCCGCCGCGCGCCGCAACCTGCGGCTCGCCGGACGACCGGCGACGCCCCTCACGGCTCGGATCCCGATGCAGATCATCTTCGTCGGGGCGGCGGTGGCGGTAGCTCTGGGCTGAACCAACCACTGCGGAACCGGCCCCGGCCAGCACACCGGCGGATCACACCGGCGAAAGAACCGCCGGGACAAAACACGGCACAGCGCAGGACGGCCGCCGAAGTGAAGCGCGGCCCAGCACAGGGACGGCCCGCCAGACGAGTGCAGCCCAGCGAAGGGCGCCGCCTAGGGGTGGGGCGCGGCCCAGCACAGGATGGCCGCCAAGTGAGTACGGCCCAGCGAAGGACGGCCACCCAGGGTGGAGCACGGCGCAGGACGGCCGCCAGGTGAGTGCGGCCCAGCACAGGACCGCCGCCAGGTGGTCCCGGCTCAGCGCAGGCGGGTGATGGTCACCTCGACGACCTGGCCTGTGCTTTCCGGGCCGGCGTAGACGCCCTTGAGCGGCGGCACGTCGCCGTACTCGCGGCCGCGGCCGACCACGACGTGGCGTTCGCCGACCGGGACGCCGTTGGTCGGGTCGAAGGCCGTCCACCGGCCGACCCACCACTCCACCCAGGCGTGGCTCTGGCCGACCACGCTCTCGCCGATCCCGGCCGACGGCGACGGGTGCAGGTAGCCGGAGACATACCGAGCCGGCAGGCCCATCTCGCGCAGCATGCCGAGGGCGAGGTGGCTGATGTCCTGGCAGACGCCCTTACGCTGCGCCCAGGCGTGCAACGCGTCGCTCTGCACGCCGGTCGCGCCGGGCTGGTAGGCCACCTCGCCGCGCACGAATTCGCACAACGCGAGCGCGGCCGCGTGCGGGGTGGCGTGCGCCGCCTTGATGTCGGCCACGATGCTGTTCAGCTCGTCGTCGAGGGTGGTGCGCCTGGACGGGATGAGCAGCTCGTACCACCGGTCGACGCTCTCCGGCCGGGTGATGTCCGCCCACGACGCGCCGGTGCCGACCAGGTCGCCGGGCGGCAGGGTCTCCACGGTGGAGGTCGCGGTCACGGTCAGTGCCTCATGCTTGGCGTGCACGTCGAACGCCGTGACGACCGTGCCCCAGTAATCCTCGTAGCGGTAGGTGCGGGCCGGCGGCCACACCTCGACGCGGGCGTCGAGCACGGCCTGGCGGGCCTCGTTGCGCGGCCACATCCGGGCCTCGTTGTAGGACGACGAGACCGGGCCCGCGTACTCGAAGCCGCTCTTGTGCTGAATCTTCAACCGCCAGCTGTCCACCGCCACGGTCATGCTGTTCCTCCTTCGGCATGCCCTCCTGGCCCTGCACCCGCCACGCTCGCTCCGGTGCAGTCGGTCATGCTGTTCCTCCTTCGGCATGCCCTCCTGGCCCTGCACCCGCCACGCTCGCTCCGGTGCAGTCGGTCATGCCACTGCTCCGCGCACCCAGTTCACCGCGGTCGTCTGCCGGAAGTAGCGCCGGGACACCGCGTCGTTGACCTGCGAACACGTCTTTTCCAGGCGGCTCAGCACGGACGGCAGGTCGCCGATCAGCTCGTCGGCGCCGCGGAATTCGAGGTTGGTGCGGGCCCGCCCGACGATCCGCTGGGCGTCCGTGGCCACGCCGGCCCGGCCCGGGTCCGGTTCCAGTTCGGTGAGGCAGCTCTCCGCGGTCGACAACGCCGCGAACACCGAGCGCGGGAAGAGCCGGTCGAGCAGCAGGAACTCGGCGGCATGCCGGTCGTCGAGCGAGCCTCGGTACGTACGCAGGAAGGTCTCCCACGCGCCGCTGGAGCGCAGCAGCGTGAGCCATGACGGGATGCTGCCGCCGGCGCGTTCGTGGGTGCGCAGCAGCCGCGCCGTCATGTCGACCCGCTCCACGCTTCGCCCCAGCACCAGGAACAACCAGCCCTCGTCGCGGCTCATGGTGGCGTCGGTGAGCCCGGCCATCACCGCGCAGCGTTCCCGCACCCAGCGGAAGAACGCATGCACCCCCTGCTGTTCGACCCGCCGGCGGGCGTTCGGCAGCCCGTGCCACGTGGCGTTGAGGCACTCCCACATCTCGGAGGACACCGTTTCCCGGGCGCCCCGGGCGTTTTCCCGGGCCGCGGCCAGCGACCCCACCACCGAGCTGGCGTTGGCGTCGTCGAGGCCGAGCAGCCCGATGACCCGGGTCGACGTGAACGGGCCGTCGTCGGTGGGCATGCCCATCACCGCCAGCAGCGACCGGCAGGCCGTGTCCTCCTGGGTCCACGGGTCGGCGAACATCCGCTGCAGGTGCACGTCGAGGATGCGGGCGGTGTCCTCGGCCCGCTCCACGTAGCGGCCGATCCAGTAGAGGGACTCGGCGATGCGACTCAGCATCTCATTCCCGCCTTTGGTTCTGCGCCGAAGGCGCCTGGGCCGGCCCTGTCCTGCCTTGCTGCTGCTGTTGCTGTTGCTCCTCGGCGCCGAGGACGCCCGGTCCCACGTCGGGGCTGGCGGCCGCGGCCAGCGGCGCCGGTTCGGCCGGCAGGTGGGGCACCTCGAACGGCACCACGTCGTCCTCGGCGGCCAGCACCCAGGTGTCCTTGGAGCCGCCGCCCTGGCTGGAGTTGACCACGAGCGCGCCCTCGGGCAGCGCCACCCGGGTCAGCCCGCCGGGCAGCACCCAGATCTTGTCGCCGTCGTTGACCGCGAACGGCCGCAGGTCGACGTGCCGGCCGCGCAGCCGGTTGCCGATCAGCGTCGGCACCATCGACAGCTTGACCTCGCGCTGGGCGATCCAGCCCCGCGGGTTTTCCAGGACCCGTTCCCGCGCTTCCGCCAGTTCGGCGTCGGTGGCCTGCGAGCCGATCACGATGCCCGCCCCGCCGGCGCCGTCGACCGGTTTCAGGACGAGCGAATCGAGCCGCGGCAGGACGTCGTCGAGGACACCCGGCTCGTCCAGCCGGTAGGTGTCGACGTTGGGCAGCAGCGGCTCCTCGTTGAGGTAGTAGCGGATCAGATCCGGTACGTACGTGTAGAGCAGCTTGTCGTCGGCCACCCCGTTGCCGACCGCGTTGGCGATGGTGACCCGGCCGGCCCGGGCCGCGTTCAGCAGCCCGGCCACGCCGATCACGGAGTCGGCCCGGAAGTGCACCGGATCGAGGAAGTCGTCGTCGATCCGCCGGTAGATCACGTCGACCCGCTGCTCGCCGGCGGTCGTCCGCATCGCCACGTCGTTGCCGACGCAGACCAGGTCGCGTCCCTCGACGAGTTCGACGCCCATCTCCCGGGCGATCAGCGCGTGCTCGAAGTACGCCGAGTTGTAGACGCCGGGGCTGAGCACGACGACCGTGGGTTCGTTCACCCCGACCGGGGCCGCCGCCCGCAGCGCCCGCAGCAGCATCGCCGGGTAGGACTCGACCGGCAGGATCCGGCTGGCCGCGAAGACCTCGGGGAGCACCTGGGCCATCGCCCGCCGGTTTTCCATCACATAGCTGACCCCGGACGGGATCCGTACGTTGTCTTCCAGCACCCGGAACGTGCCCTGCTCGTCGCGGATCAGGTCGACGCCGGCGACGTGGATGCGGACGCCGTTGGGCGGGTTGATGCCGGCCGCCGCCCGCAGGAAATGCGCGCTGGTCGCGATGATCCGCCGCGGCACCACGCCGTCGGCGAGCACCTGGCCGGCGCCGTACACGTCGGCGAGGAACGCCTCCAGCGCCCGGATCCGCTGGGAAACGCCGAGCTCGACCGAGCGCCACTCGGCGGCCGCGATGATCCGCGGCACGATGTCGAGCGGGAACGGCCGCTCGACGCCCTTGAGCGCGAACGTGATGCCCTGATCGAGGAACGCCCGGGCGAGCACCTCGGCGCGTACGCCCAGTTCCGCACTCGACAACGGCTGGAGAGTCGCGTGCAGCGCCTCGTAGCTTTCCCGAGGCATGCCTAGCTCGCCGAACATCTCGTCCCAGCCGGGGCCGAGGCGGTACTCCTCGAAAAGATCCGCCATGCAGTGAATCTACGCACGACTCATTGCGCCTGGGTAACAGATGAAACGAGAGCTTAGGAGGGCCGTCGGTACGGGACCTACCGACGGCCCGATGCCGGCAACACCGAGAACGGGGGACCCGGCGTCTCCGGCAATCTCACGGTACGCCCGCGGTCCACGCGCCGGAAACCGGGCTACCCAGTCGGGCATGAATCGGACATCCGGCCCGTCGCGGTAAAACAGGGGCGTCCGGCATGCGCGCACGCTACCGTGTCCGGCATCACCGGTTGCCGGCCCTGATCAGGAGCATGCTGAAACACAGCCCATTCTCAGGTGCACCGAGGCAAAATGCCCTGAATCCCAATGCCGCGAGGTGGCCGTGCCGATGACCGAATTGTTGACCATGATGGCAACACCGGCATGGGCGTACCTGGCTCTCTTCGGGTTTCTGACCGTCGACGCGATGATCCCGGTGGTGCCGACCCAGGCCATCATGATCACCTCGGGCGCGCTGACCGTCTACGGCAACCTCAACCTCGCGCTGGTGGTGGCGATCGGCGCGCTCGGCATGTTCACCGGCGACTCGATCGCCTTCGTGCTGGGCCGCTCCACCGGGCAGGTCGGCCGAGGCTGGCTCAACGGCCGGCTGCACGCGCTGCGCGACCGCTGCGGGCCGCAACACGACGAGGATCACGTACGGGAGGAGTCCCGGACCCGCCGCGCGGCGGCGCGCTTCACCCGGGGCCTGCGCCGGCCCGGCCCGCTCGTCCTGCTGCTCTGCCGCTTCGTCCCGGGTGGCCGGATGGCCGCCGGGTTCCACGCCGGGCGCACCGGTTACCCGATCAAGCTGTTCCTGCTCTACGACGGCGCCGCCGCGGTGGCCTGGGCCACCTACGGCGGGCTGGTCGGTCACGTCGGCGGCACGGCGATCACCCAGTCGGCGTGGCGGTTGTTCGCGATCGCGGCCACCGCGGCGCTCGTCTTCGGCACGGCCGGCTGGATCCTCGCCCTGTTCGGCGGCCGCAAGGAGGCCGAGGAGCAGCCGGCCGGGGAACTGGCCGGCGCCGACGTCACTGCAGCTCGTGAAGCATCAACTGACGCGCGGCTTCGGCGATCGACCCGGACAACGACGGGTAGATAGTGATCGTGTGGGCCAACTGGTCCACGGTCAGATTGTTCTCGATCGCCATGGTGATGGAGAGAATCAGCTCGCTGGCCTTGGGTGCCACCACCACGCCGCCGATGATCTGGCCGGTGGCGGGCCGGCAGAACAGCTTGACGAAACCGTCCTGCAGGCCGGCCATCTTGGCCCGGGCGTTGCCGGTGAGCGGCAGCATCACCTGACGGGCGGGCACCTTGCCGGCGTCCACGTCGTTCTGGCTGACGCCGACGGTGGCCAGTTCGGGGTCGGTGAAGACGTTCGCCGAGACGGTACGCAACCGCAGCGGCGCCACCGCCTCGCCCATCGCGTGCCAGATGGCGATCCGGCCCTGCATGGCGGCCACGCTGGCCAGCGGCAGCACACCGGTGCAGTCGCCGGCCGCGTAGATGCCGGGCACGTTGGTGCGGGACACCCGGTCCACCGTCACGTAACCGCCGTCGGCCACATCCACGCCGTACTCGCGCAGGCCCAGCTCCGCCGTGTTCGGGACGGCACCGACCGCCATCAGCGCGTGCGAGCCGCCCACCGTACGGCCGTCGGAGAGCGTGACCAGCACGCCGTCGCCCGTGTTGACCACGGACTCGGCTCGGGACTGGTTGAGGATCGTCATGCCACGCTCGCGGAAGACCCGCTCGATCGCCATGGCGGCGTCGGCGTCCTCGTGCGGCATCACCCGTTCCCGGCTGGAGACGAGCGTCACCTGGATGCCCATCGCGAGGTAGGCGCTCGCGAACTCGGCACCGGTCACCCCGGAACCGATCACCACCAGGTGGGTGGGGAGTTCGGCCAGGTCGTAAACCTGCCGCCAGTCGAGGATGCGTTCGCCGTCGGGCCGGGCCGTGGCCAGCACGCGCGGGGTGGCGCCGGTCGCGATCAACACCGTCGAGGCATCGACCGCGTACGTGTCCTGGCCCTCCGGTGTGATCAGCACCTGGTGGGTGTGACCGAGCGTGTCCTCGCCGAGCCGCGCCCGGCCGTGCACCACATCCACCCCGGCCTTGATCAGCTTGGCCTGGATGTCGCCGGACTGGGCCAGGGCGAGCCGCTTGACCCGCTGGTGGACCGCGACCGCGTCGACCGAGACCCCGTCCAGGCCGGCCGACCGGATGCCGAACCGCTCGTTGGCCCGGTAGCCGGTCATCACCTCGGAGCTCGCGATGAACGTCTTGGACGGCACGCAGTCGGTCAGCACGCACGCGCCGCCGGGGCCGTCGGCTTCGACGAGGGTGACGTCCGCGTCGAGTTGCGCCGCGACCAGCGCCGCCTCGTAGCCGCCCGGTCCCCCACCGATGATCACGATCCGACTCACGACGCTCCAACCCCTCTGAACGGCAACTGTGCCGACACGCACTCCTTGTATTCTCCACTACCCCGGTATCCGGCTATCGTCATCGCCGTGCGTCATTACGCCGCGTATGGCTCAAACCTCGATCCGGCCCGCATGCGGGCCTACTGTCCGCACTCGCCGATGATCGGCGTGGGGTGGATAGAAGGCTGGCGCCTGACCTTTGCCGGCGAGGGGGAGATGGGCTGGGAAGGCGCGGTCACCACGATCGTTCCGTCACCCGGCGACCGGGTCTTCGTCTCCCTCTACGACGTGCATCCGTGGGACGCCGCGCAGCTCGACGAGGTCGAGGGGGTGACCGCCGGGGCGTACCAGAAGCTCACCGTGCGTGTATCGACGCTGGAGGGTGAGTTCAGCGCCTGGGTCTACGTCTTCGACGGTTACGAGGGCGGCATGCCCACCGCGTGGTATCTCTCCGAGATCGCCAACGCGGCGGAGAAGGCGGGCGCTCCCGACGACTACGTCGAGGAGCTACGCCGCCGTCCCACCCGCACGGCGTCGCCGGAGGTTTAGCCGCGCCGCGCGCGTACCTCGGTCTGCCCGTCCGACCGCCCCACCACCGCC
>Ga0070668_100004458_pt1 | contig 10391 bp, 12 predicted proteins | sample KBSS43metaG_FD_64661 | JGI IMG/M metagenome (GOLD analysis project Ga0070668, IMG submission 64661) | Switchgrass rhizosphere microbial communities from Kellogg Biological Station, Michigan, USA - KBS S4-3 metaG | ecosystem: Host-associated > Plants > Roots > Rhizosphere > Soil ... | reverse complement strand
GACGATGTTGGCGCCGGAAGCTCGGATCGCGTCCTGCATGATCGCGGGCGAGGGATAGAGCGCGCTGCCGATCAGGAGGCGGGAGGAGAAGGTTTTGCCGTAGAAGTTCAGCATGGTGTCGCAACCCTCAATTGGTCGTCCCTGCGAACGCAGCGACCCATACCGCGTGATCTCTCGGTTTGGCGCGGTGGCAGCGACCTTTCGTCATCACGACGGCCGGTGGTTATGGGTCCCTGCGTTCGCAGGGACGACGTGGTGAGAGAGCGTGCGTCCATCACCTCACCCTCCCTGCCGCGGCGTGATGATCTCGATCTCGTCGCCGGCCTTCAACGCCGTCTCGGCCCAGCGGCTTTTCGGCAGCACATCGTAATTCACGGCAATCGCAAAATGCGTGCCTTCGTATTCGAGCTCGCTGAGCAGCGCGTCGACACGGGAAGAAGTGATCTCCCGCGGCTCGCCGTTGACGGTCACACGCATTGCATCACCTCATTGTCGATGGCGCCGCGTTGCACAAAGCCGAGCGTCAGCTCGGCTAGCGCCGGGGCCAGCAGAAAGCCGTGGCGATAGAGGCCGTTCACGGCGATCTTCTTGTCGATCGTGATGCGCGGCAGGTTATCCGGGTAGGCCGGACGAAGGCCCGAGCCGAACTCGACGATGCGCGCTTCGGCAAAGGCCGGATGCACGGCGTAGGCGGCGCCCAACAGCTCCAGCGCCGAGCGCACGCTGACGCCAGTGTCCTCGGCCTCGATCGAGGTCGCGCCCAGCATGAACTTGTTGTCGCCGCGCGGGATCACGTAAAGCGGCCAGCGCGGATGGATCAGCCGCACCGGGCGCGACAGTTCGACCTCCGGTGTCTCGACGATGATCAGCTCGCCCTTGACGCCGCGCAATTCCGGCTGCTCGTCGCGTGCGGACAAGCCGCGGCAATCGATCACGATGCCGTCGAGGTCTTCCGCCGTTGCATCGCAGTCGAACTTGATGGTGCCGCCGGCGGCTTCGATGCGGGCATGCAGTTCGGGCAGCACGCGGCGCGGCTCGACATGGCCCTCGTCGGCATAGAACAGGCCATCGCGGAAACGGCCCTCCAGCGACGGTTCAAGATCGCTCAACGCCTGCGCGTCCAGCCTGACATGGCCGGTGGTGAGCCTCGCAAAACGTTCGAAATCGGCGCGGTCGCGCGCATGCGCCACCACCAGCGAGCCGTTGAACGGGGTTTTGGGAAAATGCTCGCGCCACAGATCGAGCGAACGGATGCCGAGCCGGCCGATCACCGGCTCCGAGGTTTCCGCCTCGCACCACGGCGCCAGCATGCCGCCGGCCCAATGGCTGGTTGCAAGCGTCATCTCGGCGTCGCTGCGCTCGTACAGCGTCACGGAGTGGCCGGCCTGGGCGAACAGCAACGCCTGCCAGGCGCCGGCAATGCCTGCGCCGATGATGGAAACGGGAGAATCCCCCCGCGGATCTGACTTCTGGTACATCCCTGTCCCTTCGCCGGCATGACCCGGATCAGGTTCAAAGGGTCACCGCGGTCTCAGGTGGCTCTACTTCTAAGTAGCGCTGCCTAAGCTTGCGGTATCTCAGCTCCTCATCGGAGCACCCCTCGGAACAGGGCTAATGTAGGCGGTTGGGCCGGGGTGTCAACAACACACGCCCTCGTCATGCCCGGGCTTGTCCCGGGGCATCCACGTTCTTTCCTTGTCATGGAAACAAAGACCTGGATGGCCGGGGCCATGACGACTATTGGGCGGGAACCTGCATTGCGTTCGCCTCAGCGGGCGTTCTCGTCGTTTTGACCCGCCTGACGACGATTTTCGGCGGCGCATCTCTTGCAAGCACCGGACCGGCAAACACCGGCGTGGCCATGATGGGCCGCTCCTGCCGCTGGCGCTTTGCAGCGTAATAATAGCCGCCAGCATAATAACGCACGGCTCGATTGTGATCGCCGTTGGCGGCACGGTAGGCGCCGGCGAGGTATTTGATGCCCCAGGCGAGATTGGTGTTGGGATCGCGCAGGCCCGCGGCGTCGCCGGTGTAGCCGAGGCCGCGCGCGGTCGGCAGCTTGATCTGCATCAGCCCGATGGTGCCGCCGCGCCCGACGAGGCCAGGATGATATTTGCTCTCGCGCACGATCACCCGGTGCACCAGCGCTTCCGGAACGTTATTCGCGGCGGCGTGGGATGCGACCATGCTGTCGTACTGCGCGCGGCTCTGCGCCATCGCGCCGGTTGAAACCAGCAGGGCCGCGACGGCTGCGGGCCAGAAAAACTTCGGCAAACTTTTCATAAAAATATCTCGGCAGGCGGGACACGTTAACGATTGGCGTTTTCGGTAGTTCCATTACCGGGCGCAGATGTGGCGAAAAATCGACGACATCGCGGCGAGACGCGCGCGGCTACTGCAGTCGTTCAGGGAGAACAGCGTGACGCGCAGATTGCGGGCGCAATGCATCGCATGTGCTGCGCGAACTGCGTCATGCGGACGCGCAAGATTGTCGTGCAAAAGACGCAGTCAAGGTGTAAAGAAGACGCCGCGACGAAAACCAATTCTCCGGCAGCAAACCTGTCCATTCAACGACATTGCAAAAACGAGACGTCACTTACGACGTCCGAAGTCTAGGGAGATGCGTCATGGCTCGATTAGATTCCGGCTATCTGCCTCGCGGTAATCCCTGCGCCCAGTGCGGCAAGCCGATCCCGAGACCCGATTGGGTCGAGAGCAGTCCGGGCCGCACGTCCTTCCTCTGGTTCTGCCGCGCCTGCGACTATCGCTTCGAGGCTATTGCGATTTATGAGGAAGCGGATCCTGACGCGCTCGCGGCCTGACGCGATAATCTAGGCGGCGGCGATCCAGCGCTCGGCGCGGTCGCCGTTCCAGTCGCACGTTGCGAGCGCTTCGCTGCGCCTATACCCGCTCCAGCACCAACAGATGCAGCAACCATCCTTTCCGAAAGGAAAGGATGGTTGTCTCATTTTCGGCCGTCGGAACCGGGCGGCGTTTATCACGTTGGTCCCATGCAAATGTGTGGAGGGTCCAATGGCAAGCGACGTCATGACCAAGCCGCATCAGTTGATAGCGAGCGACCGCGTCGAGGGGACCGCGGTGCGCCGGCCGAACGGGGACATGGTCGGCCATATCGAACGGCTGATGATCGACAAGGTCACCGGTAGAGTTTCCTATGCAATCCTGAGTTTCGGCGGGTTTCTGGGCATCGGCGCCAATCTGGTTCCGTTGCCGTGGGGACGGCTTCGCTACAACACGAAGTTCGAAGCCTACGAACTCGATATCGACGATGAAGAGCTGAAGCGCGCGCCGTCATTCCAAGCGGACAAGGATTTCGACTGGGGCGATCGCGCAAAGGAAGCCGAGCTGCATCGCTATTACGGGATGCCGCCTTACGGTGGCTTTTGACCGCAGTGCGGCGCACGTTCCCTGCGAAATGCGTGGAACAGTTGTTGACGTGACGGGTTGTTCCAGAGCGTTTCTGAAATGAGGAGAACCGATATGTTAGCCAAAACTGCCGTTGCCGGCCTCGCGGCTTCCGCGCTGCTGGCGAGTGTCGCGTTTGCGCAAAGTCCTTCCGCAACGACGGACCGCGCCACCACCGCCGCGCCTGCGGCTGCGTCTGATACCTCGTCGTTCAAGGGTAACTGGCGGTCTTCGAAGCTGGTCGGCCTGAATGTGTACAACGACAGCAACGAAAGCCTCGGATCGATCAGCGACCTCCTGACCGACAAGAGCGGTAACATCAAAGCCGCGGTGATCGGCGTCGGCGGGTTCCTTGGCGTAGGCGAGCATCTGGTGGCGGTGGCCTTTGACAAGCTGAAGTTCGTCGACGAGCCGGTGGCCTATACCGGCGCCTCGAACGCGCCTGCGACCGGCGCAAGGCCTTCGACGACGGGTACGACGACCACCGGCGCCGCGACGACTGCGCCTCCTCCGGCGGCCAAGAAGAATCCGTGGTATCCCGATCACGCCATGCTTAGTGCGACAAAGGATCAGCTGAAGGCGATGCCGGAGTTCAAGTACTCGACCGAGTAAGCATCGGCCGCGCAGCAACGACTTTCACAACTGGCCGGACGGCGTAATTGCCGCCCGGCCATTGTGTTTATGGGCGCTCGCTGCGCAACGCTCGTATTGGTGCAGCGCATCCTATTCACGACGGCCCTCCCGATGTTAGCTTGTATCTGCGGCGGGCGCGCCTGCGTCCTGCCCTGACAGCAACGGAGGACGACATGCCTGATAGCGTCTACAAGGTCATTGAGCTGATTGGCACCAGCACGGAATCCTGGGAGAAGGCCGCCGTTGCTGCGGTCACCCGCGCTGGAGAGTCGTTGCGCGATCTGCGCGTCGCCGAGGTCGTGAAGCTTGATCTGCAACTGGACGCCAGCGGCAAGGTCGAAGCCTACCGCGCCAAGCTGAATGTCTCGTTCAAGTTCGAAGGCTCATAACGGCTTGTAAAACGATAGGCGCAGGGCATTTACGCCTGCGCACTCGCCCTCAAGAGCGCCTTTCCGCCCGGGATGCGGAGAGGCCTGTGTGCATTTGCCCAAAAACTATGCACTGCATGAGTGCAAATTGATCACAGGATTGATCCATTTCACCATGCATTTTTGCACAGATGGTTGCACTTCTCGGCATTTTCTTTCGATTTGATTGCGCGAAGATGCGCGTGTCCAGGCGGCCGCAACGCCAAGCTCACGCGGCCGACGCTCCTCAGGAAGCGGACCGCCATGCGTATCGCTCTCTCGCCGCCGACCACCAAAAGGCTTCGCCGCGCCGTCGAACTCGCGGTCGGTCCTGTCTTGCTGCTCGCGGTCTGGTGGATTGCCGCGCGGGGCGGCTGGGTCAACAAGGACTTGCTGCCGCCGCCGTTTGAAACGCTCCGCGATACCGCGTCGAACATCTGGTCCGGGAGCATGACCAAGGATTTCTCGCGCACGCTGGTCCGCGTCTCCTATGCGATCGTCATCGCGATCGTCGCCGGTGTGCCGGTCGGAATCATCCTGGGCGCCAGGGCCACGATCTACCGCTCCGTCGAGTTCATCGTCGATTTTTTCCGTTCGACGCCCGCCACTGCGCTGTTTCCGTTGTTCCTGCTGCTGTTTGGTCTCGGCGATCTCGCCAAGGTCGCGGTCGCGGCCTTCGCCGCGTGGCTGGTCATCGTATTCAATGTCGCCTACGGCGTGATGAATGCGCGGCAGACGCGCATCCTCGCCGCGAGATCGATGGGCGCCTCATCGTTGAGAATCTTTCGCGACGTGATTTTCTTCGAGACATTGCCGCAGACCTTCGTCGGACTTCGGACGGCGGTCTCGCTCGCATTGGTCGTCGTCATCGTGGCGGAGATGTTCATCGGCGCCACCGACGGCATGGGCCATCGCATCATCGATGCCCAGATATCCTACTCGCTGACCGACATGTATGGCTCGATCCTGGTCGCCGGCGCGATGGGATACGGGCTCAACCTCGCGCTGCTTTTTCTGGAACGTTCGGTCATTCACTGGTCGGGCAAATAGCCATCGTTATTGCGATCGTCTCCCAAGGAGTTCATGCGATGTCAAAGTCAGTTCTGCTCGCCGCCACCGTCGCGGCCGTTATCGGCGGCGCCAGCAGTGCAGATGCCGCATGCGCCAAAATGGACAAGGTGACCGCAGCCTGGCTGCCGATCATGCAGACCACGGCGTACTATGTCGCAATCGAGCAGAAGCTGTTTGAAAAGGCTTGCATTGAGCTCGACTCCAACAAGATGGAATCGCCGAACCAGATTATCGATGCGCTGATCGCGGAGCGCGCCGACTTCGGACCTCCGGGAGCTGCCGCCGGCATCGCCATGATCGCGGAATCGAAGTTTCCGGGAAAGCTTCGGGTGTTCGGACTGCAGGGCGGCGGCATCGCCGTCAACAGGATCAATGACGGCCTGATCGTCAAGCCGGATAGTCCGATCAAGGCTTTTGCCGACCTCCGCGGCAAGACGCTCGGCCACGTGCCGGGCATCCAGTGGCGGACGATCTCGCGACACATGGTGCGGTCCGCCGGCCTCGATCCCGACAAGGACGTGAAGCTGATCGATCTCGCGGTCGCCATGCAGGTGCCGGCCGTGGTCGGTGGTACCGTGGATGCGACGCTATCGCTGGAGCCGGTGGGGTCGATAGCCATTGCTTCCGGCAAGGCCGCTCGCGCCATGACCAATCCCGTCGCCGGCGTGATCGCCGATCCGTTCTATTCGGGCGCGTCGGTGATGACGACCAAGTTCCTGAAAGACCGTCCCGACGTCGCCAGGCGCGTGGTCGCTGTGATCGACGAGGCGACCGATCTCGTCAACGCCGACTTCGCAAAATACAAGGCCGTGCTCCCGGCCTACACGCCGATCAAGGTCGATCAGCTCGAACTGGTGGCGCAGCCTTATCTGCGCGGTTTCAAGGATCTCAACGACACCGACATCAAATCCTATCAGGCGCTGGTCGATATCTTCATCAAGGAAGGCGTGATGGCCGGTCCCTTGAATGTGCGCGACAAGCTGTTGACCAAGGTCGATCTCGGAAACTGAGCCTGGATGCTGAATATGGCCAAGAACAACATTGCCCCGATCAGGCCGGGCGAGATGCGAGCGGGAGAAGCGCCCATCGTGGTGACCTCGAAGGCTTCGAAGCGCAAGCCGCTGATGACTGTCCGTGGTCTCCGCAAGACCTTTGACGGCGCCGTGGTCTACGACGACTTCGGCATCGACCTGCCGCTCGGGCATTTCATCTCCATCTTCGGCCCGAACGGCTGCGGCAAGAGCACGTTCATCAACATGGTCTCCGGCCTGATGCCGATGGACGCCGGTGAGGTTCTCTATGACGGCCAACTCATCAGCGAAACCCGGGTTTCCTACGTCTTCCAGAATTACCGCGAGGCGCTGTTTCCCTGGCTGAAGGCGATCGACAATATCCATTATCCGCTCAAGGTGATGGGAGTCCCCCGCAAGGAGCGCCATCAGCGCGTCGAGAAGCTTTTGGCCGAATTCGAGGTGCGCATCGACCTCAACGCCTATCCCTATGCTCTATCGGGTGGGCAGCAACAGACGGTTTCCATTCTCCGCGCGCTCGTCACCGAGCCCGAGGTGCTGTTTCTCGACGAGCCATTCTCGGCGCTCGACTACGAAATGACGATTTTCATGCGCGAGCAACTGCAGAAGATCTTCATGAAGACGAAGACGACCATGCTGCTGGTGTCGCATGACCTCGACGAAGCCATCGAACTGGCTGACAAGGTGGTGCTGCTCACCCGGCGGCCGACGAAAGTCGCCGAGATCGTCGATATCGATCTGCCGTGGCCACGCAATCTGGAAGTCACGACCGGCGAAGCCTTCATGGACCTGAAGCGCCATTGCCTCGAACGGTTCTGGCGGGAGGTCAAGAAGTAACATCACGTCGCAAATTCGATCGTCGTCGCGGTTCGACGGCGAGGATGTAACCGACACGCTCACCAACAAGACTGGAGACCGACATGACGAAGCGCCGTTTTCGCGCCGCCGCGGTGCAGACACTCGCCCGGCTTGGAGACTTCGATTACAACATCGCCCTGGCCACGCAATATGTGGAAGATGCGGTACGGCAGGGCGCCGAGCTGATCGTGTTTCCGGAATGCATGGATACCGGCTACCTGTTCGATTCGGCGGCGCATTGCCGCGAGCTGGCGGAAACCGTGACGGACGGGCCGTTCGTCACCGCACTGTCGGAACTCAGCCGCAAGCACGGCGTCTACATTGCGAGCGGCATCACGGAATGGGATCCCGCCAAAGAGAAGATCTTCAACAGCGGGATCATGTTCGACCGCAAAGGCAAGATCGCGTGTCATTATCACAAGCAGTTTCTCGCAACCCATGACCAGAACTGGTTCAGTTTCGGCGAGCGCGGATGTCCCGTGGTCGATACCGATCTCGGCCGCATCGGCCTCCTGATCTGCTTTGACGGGCGCATCCCGGAAATTTTTCGCGCGATGGCGATGCAAGGGGCCGAGGTTATCGTCGACATGGCGAATTTCTTCGCCATGGACCAGGCCGACATGTGGGGTCCGGCGCGAAGCTACGAAAACGGCGTGTGGCTGGTTGCCGCGACCAAAGCGGGGTTTGAGCGCTCGATCTATTATCCCGGCGGCAGCATGATCGTCGATCCCAAGGGCCGGGTGCTTTCCAAAGTCCCCTACGACACCCATGGCATGGCCATCGCGGACGTGAACCTTGATGCTGCGGCCGACAAGTCGATCTATTCGGCCAACGACAAGATCGCCGATCGCCGTCCCGAAACCTACGGCATCATGGCGCTGCCATACGAACGGACGCCGGTCTTCGGCATCGCGGATAAGCCGCTGATCCCGTCGAAATCAGTGACCAAGGTCGCCGCGGTACAAATGCATGTAACCGGCGAAGCCGGTGTCGCCGATGTCATCGACATGGTCGATCATACCGCAAAGCTCGGCGTGAAGGTGCTGGTGCTGCCGGAATACGCGTTCGCCGGAGAGTACATCCTTTCGGCAAGCGAAGCGGCGCTGCAGGCCGATCAGGCGGCGTCTCATCTCTCGGCCGTTGCGGGCATTGCCGCCAAATATGCATGTCTGATTGCAGCGCCGATCATCGAGCGGGCTGCGGCTGGACTTTATGTGACCACCGTGCTGATCGGGCCGGACGGGAAGGAAGCCGGCCGCTATCGGAAGACTCACTTGACCGCGGAAGAGCGGAAATGGGCGGTCGCCGGCTACGACTACCCGGTGTTCGAAACGCCGTTCGGGCGCATCGGCGTGATGTCGGGCTACGATGCGGTTTTTCCTGAAACCTCGCGGTGCCTCGCCATTGGCGGTGCCGATATCATCCTGTGGCCGGCCGCCCTGCGCGAGCCCTTTGAACGGGAATTGCTGGCGGTGCCGCGAGCGGAGGATAACCGGGTCGCGGTGGTGCTGGCCAACCGTGTCGATTGTCCCTATCCGGGCGGCAGCGTCGTGATACCGCCGAACGGCTTTCCGCAATGGGACATCAACGTGGCAGCGCCCCGCGTGATGAAGCTCGGCGCGGTCATGCCCAAGCACATCGACCTTGCGCTTTGCCGGCAGAAGCTGATGATCCCGAAGGTCGATATGTTTGCAAACCGGCTGGTTGAGACATACGCTCCGATCGTCGCGGCCTAGCCGGGGGATGTTCGACCGCGACACGAAAGCCGGCGGTATGAGCCGCCGGCAACCGCGGAGGACGGTCGGGGGAGTGGCGAAGCCACAGCACAAGCTCCGTTATGACTGGAATGACGTCGTCTACTTCCTGGAGGTAGCGCGTCAGCGCAACCTCGTTCGCGCGGCTGAAAAACTCAAGGTCGACCACACCACTGTAAGCCGTCGCATCCGCGAACTCGAGAAGAGCCTGAATTCCACGCTGTTCAAGCGCAGCAAGTCCGGCTTTGCCCTGACGGAAATCGGCCTGCGCCTGCTGCAATATGCCGAGGGCATGGAAAGCCAGGCCAATTCGATAGTCGAAGCCATCGGATTGCAGGAGGCGGATGCCGGCGGCGCCGTTCGTATCGCGGCGATGGAAGGAATCGGCAGCTTTTATCTCACCAAGTGCATCGGTGATTTCAACAAGCTTTATCCTTCGATCCAAGTCGAGCTGATCACGGATACGCGGCTGCTCGACTTGAGCAGGCGCGAGGCGGACATCTTCGTCAGCTTCTTTCGTCCCCAGGGCAAGCGGTTGTCGATCAGGAAGGTCGGAGAGTTCAAGATATCGCTTTACAGCTCCAGCGACTATTTCGATAGCCGTCCGTATCCGAAGACCCTGAAGGAGCTCGAGGACCATGCCTTCATCGATTTCATCGACGATCACATCTACAGCAAGGAGAACCGCTGGCTTTCGGATATCCTGCGTCCTGCACACACCATTTTTCGCAGCACCAGCCTTGTCGCGCAGTATATCGCCGTCTCCGAAGGGCAGGGCATCGCGATGCTTCCGTCCTATGTCGCGGCGAACGACAGGGACCTGCGGCCTGTGATGCCGGAACTATTTTCGATGCGCGATATCTGGCTTTCGGTGCATGAAGATTTGTTGCATATCGCGCGTATCAAGGCGGTGATTGCGTTTCTGGAAAAGCGCGTTGAGGCCGACAAGGCGCTCTTGACGTCGGTCAGGGGCAAGGCGAGGCGCGGTTAACAATCGCCGAACGCATCATCGCAGATGCGTAGGGTGGGCAAAGGCGCGCACGCGCCGTGCCCACATTTTCTTGAACAGGAAGATGGTGGGCACGCTTCGCTTTGCCCACCCTACGGACCTACGGGACCTCGCATTGCATCACAGCGCCGGCAGCGCGGTCACGTAGACATTGATCGCGCCTTCGGCTTCCGCGATCACGCGCAGCGTTTTGGAATCGAAG
>Ga0070668_100004453_pt1 | contig 10394 bp, 8 predicted proteins | sample KBSS43metaG_FD_64661 | JGI IMG/M metagenome (GOLD analysis project Ga0070668, IMG submission 64661) | Switchgrass rhizosphere microbial communities from Kellogg Biological Station, Michigan, USA - KBS S4-3 metaG | ecosystem: Host-associated > Plants > Roots > Rhizosphere > Soil ... | reverse complement strand
GCGGGAATGCCCCATTTGTCCTTTTTCACCGGGTCGAGCGAGACGGTGTTGTCGGCATGGGGCTGCATCTGGCCGAAGCCAAAGAACAGCAGGCTCGACGCCTCGCCCTCGCCGACCGGGGCACGGCCGATGCCGCCCTGGAAGTCGAAATCACCGCGCGCAGCAGGATTGCCCTGCGCATCGAAGCGCGGAATGAAGATGCCGCCCGAGGGATCGTAGAATGGATCGGCCGGCTGGCTGTCATCGCCTGACCAATGGCCCTTGAAGGGCGGGTAGTGGCCCATGGCGAGCATGGGAACCTGGTCCATGAAATACTTGCCCAGGTTGCCCGAGGAATTGCCGATACCGCCGGGATGACGGGCCGAAGCCGAATTGAGCAGCAGGCGCACGCTTTCGATCGGCGAGGCGCAAAGCACGACATGGCCGGCCTTGATGGTTTCGGACTTGCCGCTAATGGTATCGATGACCTCGACGCCGGTGGCGCGATTGTCTTCGGTGACAACGCGGCGGACAACCGTATTGTAGCGGATGGTCAGCTTGCCACTGTCCTTGGCGTCCTGCAGCGGACGGAAGACGCGGTTGGGCGACGGCGCAACGGAGCGCCAGGACGTCACATGACGTTCCGGCCACTTGCCTTCCACGGCCGCCTTGAAATGCTGTTCAGCGGGGCTGAGCTTAGCGGGGCCGATATACTTGCCGTCGGGCAGCGACTCGACATTGTCGACATTGCCATAGAGGCCAAGCGTGGTCTCGACTTCGTCATAGAAGGGCTCGAGGTCTTTGTAGGAAATCGGCCAGTCGACACCACGACCGGCGCGGCTCTTCGATTTGAAGTCATCGTCGGTCCAGCGCATCAGCACGCGACCGAAGGTATGGGTGCGGCCACCGGCCTGGCGGCCGCGGATCCAGACGAAGGGCGCGTCCTTGGGCGTGGTATAGGGATTGTCGCGGTCGCTGACGTAAAACTTGGACAGCATGCCGCGGAAGAAGGCGGCCTTGGACTGGATGGACTGACCGCCCAAAGTGGCCTTGGCGCGTTCCCAGATATTGATCGGCGGCACGGGCTTTTTCTCGGCCGGATCGAAATCCTTGGCCGTGATTTCGCGGCCAGCCTCCAGCAGCAAGACGGTCAGCCCCTGCGCGGTCAGTTCCTTGGCCGCGAAGCTTCCGGACGCGCCGGAGCCAACCACGATTGCGTCATAGACAGGGGTAGTCATGCTGGAAAATCCTGCTGGGTCGTCAGTGAAAATGGATTGGGGCGCCCCCCGAACCACAGGGAGGTGGGTTCGGGAGGCACGATCCGGCGTTGTGGGCCGCCGGTTAGTTACCGATGCGACGCAGGGCGTCGATCGAACGGGTGGCGAAGCGCTTCCAGTCGCTGGGCTGGTCGTGCTCCACGATCATGAGCTGGGAACCGGCCGCAACCGAAGCGTCCCAAAGGGTCTGCCAGTCGAGCGTGCCATGGCCGAGATCGGCAAAGCCCTTCTCGTCGAGCGCTGTGCCTTCAGGCGCGATGTCCTTGACGTGAACCGCCGGGATGCGGCCCTTGTATTTTTCCAGCCAGGCCAGCGGGTCCTGCTTGCCGACGGCGATCCAGGCGAGATCGGGCTCGAAGGGCACCTTATCGCCGAGCAGGTGGTCGATCGGGAAGGACCCGTCGGACAGCGGCATCATCTCGAATTCGTGGTTGTGGTAGGCGAAGGTCAGGCCGCGCTTTTCCATGTCGAGCGTATAGGCTTCCAGCTTTTCGCCGATGGCCTTCCAGCCTTCGGCCGTCGTCGGGCGGTCTTCCGGATTGATCCAGGGCACGACGACGAGCCACATGCCGAACTTCCTGGCGATGGTCTCGACGGCAGCAGGATCAGCCTCGAAGATGTCGAGGGTGAAATGGCCGGTCTTGGCAGTCAGATTGTATTTCTTGAGCAGGAAGACGTAGTCGTCGAGCTCGGCGATGTTTTCCGGCATGCCGAAGAAGAAGGGCTGCACATCGGTATAGCCGAGTTCGGACAGGAGCTTCAGCTGCTCTTCCAGCGTCGCGGCTTCGCGCGACGAGAACATCTGGAAGGAGAGATCGTTATTCGGGATCGTCATCAGATCAGCTTTCTTCTTGGTGGAATTCAGCTCAGGCGCAGGCCGGTGGCCGCGTCGAACAGGTGGACACGCGACGCATCGGGCGCGACGCGCAGGGTCTCGCCTTCGCCCGCAGCGATGCGATCGCGGAACACGCCGACGATCTTGCTTTTGCCGATGGCGAGCTGAACCATGGTCTCGGCGCCGGTCGGCTCGACCAGCTTGACCGTGGTGGCAATGCCCTCATTGGCGGAAGCCAGGGTCAGGTGTTCGGGCCGGATGCCATAGGTGACCCTGGCGCCATCGGTTACTGCAGCACCGGCCGGCAGCGGCAGTTCCACGCCGTCATCGCTGACAAAATTGCGACCCTTGATCGTGCCGTCGAGGAAATTCATCGAGGGCGAACCGATGAAGGCAGCGACGAACTTGTTGGCCGGGTTGTCGTAGAGCTCGAGCGGGGTGCCGAACTGCTCGACGTGACCGCCATTGAGGACAACGATGCGGTCGGCCATGGTCATGGCTTCGATCTGGTCGTGTGTGACGTAGATCATCGTCGTCTTGAGGCGGTGCTGCAGCGACTTGATCTCCGAGCGCATTTCGACGCGCAGCTTGGCATCGAGGTTGGATAGCGGCTCGTCGAACAGGAAGACCTGCGGATTGCGGACGATGGCGCGGCCCATGGCGACACGCTGGCGCTGGCCGCCCGAAAGCTGCTTGGGGAAGCGCTTGAGCATGGGCGTCAGGCCCAGGATTTCGGCAGCCTTTTCGATGCGGGCCTTGCGCTCGGCCATGCCCAGGCCCTTGAGCTTGAGCGAGAAGGCCATGTTGTCGAAAACGGTCATATGCGGATAGAGCGCGTAGCTCTGGAACACCATGGCGATGTCGCGATCCTTGGCGCTGACATCGTTGACGACGCGGTCGCCGATCTTGACCTCGCCACCGGTGATTTCCTCCAGGCCGGCGATCATGCGCAGCAAGGTCGACTTGCCACAGCCGGACGGTCCGACCAGCACGACGAATTCGCCGTCCTTGATCTCGACATTGATGCCGCTGATGACCTGCACGGGGCCATAGGCCTTCTGCACATTGTTGATGCTGACTGACGTCATGGTCGAAAATCCTGTTCTTGCGTTCGGTCCGGTCAGCCCTTGACGGCGCCACCGAGGATGCCGCGCACGAAATAGCGCTGCAGCGAGATGATGATGATGATGGGGACGATGATCGCCATGCAGGTTGCTGCCATGAGCGGACCCTGGCCCTGGGTGGTCTGGGCGACGAGGCCGGCAAGGTTGACCGTCACCGGCGCCTGCATGCCCGAGCCGCCGAGGAAGAGCAGCGGGATCAGCAGGTCATTCCACGACCAGAGGAAGGCCATGATGCCCAGCGAAGCCATGATCGGACGGGCCAGCGGCAAGACGATCGAGATGAAGGTGCGCAGCTCGGAGGCGCCGTCGAGATTGGCACTTTCGTAGAGCTCTTCGGGGATCGAGGCGAGGAAGCCGCGCAGCAGGAAGATGCCGAAGGGCAGCGTGAAGCCGACCTGGTAGAGCCAGATGCCCGGTACCGTGCCCGACAGGCCGACCATGTTGTAGAGGCGCAGCAGCGGCACCAGCGTGATCTGCGGCGGGGTAATCAGCAATGCCACCAGCAGCAGCGACAGGGCCATCTTGCCGGGGAATTTCATCCGCACCAGCGCATAGGCGCCGATCATCGACAGGATCACGGTGATCGCGGTCGAGGGAATGGAGATGGCGAGCGAGGTGAGCAGGCTGTCCGAGATGCGGATCTGCTGCACGGCCAGCGCGTAATTGTCGAAGGTGAAGAGCGGGCGGATGAAGGCCGTCCACCAGCCAGAAGCGGCCGTATCGGCCTGCGGGCGGAAGGAGGAGACCAGCAGCGCCAGCACCGGCATGAACCAGCTGGCGATGAAGACGATGACGACGACATGGACCAGGACGCGGAGCGGTTTGATCTTCATGACCGGTTCTCCGAACGGAACTGGTAGATATTGATGAGGGCCACGGGCAGAGCGCTGAACAGCAGGATGACCGCAATGGCACTGGCATGGCCCAGATTGGAGGTCGCAAACAGCTCGTAATAGAGCCGGTTGGCGATGACGTCGGTGCCGAAATTGCCGTTGGTCATGACATAGACGATGTCGAAGACCTTCAGCGCCGCGATGATCATGGTGGTCAGCACGACGAGAACCGACGGCAGGATGTTGGGCAGCACCATCGAAAAGAAGATGCGCCATTCGCCGGCGCCGTCGAGACGGGCGGCCTCGATCATGTCATTGCCGACATTCTTGATGGCCGAGGAGAGGATCAGCGTGGCAATGCCGAGCTGCAGCCAGACGGCGATGAAGATCAGCGCGAGATTGTTGACCACAGGCTGCAGCAGCCAGGGCATGGGATTGGCGCCGAACAGGCCCAGCACCGCATTGAACGTGCCGATCTGCACGCTGCCGGCCGGCTGGAAGGAATACATCTGCGTCCAGATCACCGAACCGGCAGTGAAGGAAATGGCCGTGGGCAGGATGACCACAGTCATGGCCAGGGGTTCGTATTTGACCTTGTCGAAGAGGGTTGCCGCCGCCAGCGACAGGACCAGGGTGATCAGCGGGAAGACGATCAGCCAGACCAGGTTGTTGCGGACGATGCCCAGCATGGAGCCCGAGAAGCTCCAGAGGTAGTTCTCGAAACCCACCCAGCCGGTAGCGCGGGCATCCATGAAAGAGGTGCCGACAGTGACGATCACCGGGAAGATCAGGATGATCGCGAGCAGCGCGATCGGCAGGAAGAGCCACACCCAGGGGCGGACACGACGACCCAGCCCAGCCGGCAAAAGCCCGAGAATGGCTTCGCCGAGGCCCAGCGCCAGATAGACGAGGATCGGAATACCGATCGCGCCGGCGACGATGAGGATCAGGACGAGATTGATTGAGGTCGTCATTTACGCGTTCCGGGTGTGGCCAGGGGTCACTGCTGGATGGTGCCTTCGATGGTGGTCAGGACGTTGTCGAGTTCACCCTGCGACTGCAGGAAGGTCATCACGCCCTTGTTGTATTCGGTCGTGGTGGCAGCACCGGCCAGAAGGTTCGGACCAGCTGCGAATTCGACGTCACCGCTCAGATATTCGGTGGCGATCTTGCCCAGCAGCGCGCTGGGATAGGTGTCGGCCGGAACGTTCTGGTTGGCGACGGGCCAGCGGTTGAGCGAAGCCAGATAGGTCTGGGCTGCGGTCGACTGGATGTAGCGCAGGTAGGCCTTGGTCTCGGGCGTATCGGTGAAGCCGATGCTGATGGCCGACTGGAACAGTTCGTAGTTGTAGAAGTCGGGATTGCTGGCGGGCACGCGGAAGAAGTCGATGTTCTCGCCGGGAACGGCGGTCTCGCCGATCAGGCCCGGAACCCAGGCACCCCAGAGGGTCAGCTGGCAGCCGGCCGGATCGGTGACGAGGCCGTTATAGCCGGTCGAGATCGGGGTCGAGAGCGCGCCGATAACGCCACCCTGGACATGGCTGTCCTGACCAACGACCGAACCGAAGTCTTCCCAGACCGACTTCACTTCCGGGCTGGTCCAGGCCAGTTCGCCATTGCCCCACTGGGCATAGAGCTCGGGGCCGTATTTCTTGAGGAAGACGTTGTCGAGGAACTGCGAACCGGGGAAACCGCTACCGGCGCCAGCGTTCTGGGCAGCGCACCAAACGGGGCGGCCTTCGGCGGCTTCGGCATCGGTCCAGTCGACTAGTTCCTTCCAGTCCTTGGGAGCAACAGGGCCCTTGTAGGTCTGCGGATTGTACCAGACCATGAAGGGGTTCATGCCCTGGTAGACGCCGAACACCTTGCCATCGAGGCTGGCGGTGTCGAGCAGCTGGGTGCCGAAATTGGCGGTCAGGTCCTCGCCAAAAGCCGCGCTCAGATCGACCAGCAGGCCCTGCTGGGCATAGTCATGGGCAATGCCGAGCTGGATGTCGGCGACGTTGGGCGGGTTGCCGGCCTGGATGCGCGACTGCACGATGGCGTTGAGGTCGGGCGTGCCGGTGTAGCGTACTTCGATGCCGGTGGCTTCGGTGAAGGCGGCATAGACTTCCTGCAGGGTCTGGCCTTCGGCACCGCTGTTCTGGCCGAGTACTTCGATATAGCCGCCGCTCTGGGCGCCAGCTTCGTCGGCGATCACCTTGGCTTCGGCGACGGCCGCGTCGCGGAGCGGGTTTGCATCCTGCGCCAGGACGGTCGTGGACAGGAGTGCGGTTGCGGCTACGCCATAGGCAAGCCGTGCAGCAAACTGCGAATAGGTCATGGGGATAGTCCTCCGTATTGCTCTTGGGGCTTGAGCAATCTCCAATGTGACAAAATGAGCCACGTTGACATTTCGATGTCAATAGTGGACACCATTACGTCAAAATTGACATTATAGGTTGATGTCTTGCCCCACCGCTCCGTGTCTCCACCGACCGATCTGACCGCCGAAGAAATTCGCATGGTGCGCGCCCTCAGACCGGGTCCGATGGGCCGGGCAGAGCTGTCCGACATGACCGGATGGTCGCGCAATACGGTGGTCAGCCGGCTGCAGCGACTGACCGATCTGGGATGGGTGATGGAGGCCGATGGCGACCAGGGGGAGCGCGGTCGCCCCTTTGTGCGATACCAGATCAATCCCATGGCTTCGTTGATCTTTGTGGCACGGTTCGACAGCGAGCGGCTGGGTTCGGCGATCTGCACGCTGGACGGAACTGTGCTGGCTTGGGAGAACCATCAGCGCCCCTATACGACCGAGACGGAGGTCGATGCGATCACCGAACTGGACGAGATGCTCTCGCGCCTGCTGGCGTCCGCCACGGTGGATCGCAAGCGCATCCAGGCCATGGTGGTGAGCGTCAACGGACCGGTTTCCGACCTGGGGAAAACCGTGCCCTGGTCGCGTGTCGGGGTGTTGCCCGCAGACCTCGCCGATCACTTTTCCATGAAAGTTGCCGTCGAGAACGACGCCAACATGATGGCACTGGGTGCGCAGCGCGACCATCCCCAGGCGCAATCGCTGATGTTCCTGCTTGTGGAAACCGGCATTGGTGCCGGCATGGTGGTCTCGGGCGCGCTGCATCGCGGGCTCGGTGGCTGGGCTGGCGAGGTGGGACATATCCCGGTTCCCGCGGCAGGCGACACGCCCTGCATGTGTGGCAACCGCGGCTGCCTGGCGCTGGTCGCCTCCAACCCATCGCTGATGCGGACGCTGTCGACGGCGCAGCGTCCCGTGGAAACGGTCGAGGACCTGCGCAGGCTCGTGCTGGCGGGCGATACAGAGGCGATCATGGCATTGCGACAGGCCGGTCGCCATATCGGGGAGGCCATAACCGGCCTCGTCATCGCCCTGGCGCCGGATGTGATCACGGTTGGCGGCAACATCGCCCAGGTTGGCGATCATGTGATTGCGGGCATTCGCGAAAGCATTGCCCAGCGAACCCCGCCCGCCCTGTCGTCGCGGATCAGCCTCCAGGCCATCAATGACTATCTGATGTGCGGCGTGCGCGGCGCCAGCGATGTCGCCTTCGACCTGCTGCTGCCTGCCTGACGATGCGGCAACGCGCTAGGGCGTGACGTCCGTCGAGAACAGGCGATTGCGCGAGCCTGTCAGATGTTCGCGCATCAGGGTGCGGGCCGTTTCGGCCTCTCCGTCACGGATGGCCTCGAAAACGGCCGTGTGCTCGACAAAGACATGCTTGAGCCCGCCCTGCGTGCTCTTGAGCGAGAGGCCATGGAGCCGCATGCCGACCGCAATATGCTCCTCCAGCGCCTGCATGGCGGTGGTGAAATAGGGGTTGAGCGAGGCCTGGGCGATCGACAGGTGAAACATGAAATCGGCATCGGCGCGATGCGCCTGCCGGTTGGTGGCATCGCGCAGCAGGTTCAGCGCCGTCTTGATCTTGTCAAGGGCTTCGGGCGTGCGGCGCTGCGCCGCCATGGCGGCCGCCTCAGGCTCGATGGTGAGGCGGAAATCGTAGCAGTGCTGCAGGTCGGAGAGATTTTCCATCTGGCCGAAGCCGAGCGGTTCGCGAATGCCCTGTTCGCGCACGAAACTGCCGGCGCCGCGGCGGGAATAGATCATGCCCTGATCGCGCAGGCGTTGCAGTGCATCGCGGATGATGGGGCGAGACACCTGGAATTCGGCAGCCAGCGCATGTTCGGTCGGCAGCCGCTCGTCGACGGCATAGGCACCGGACTTGATGGCGCGCTGAATGCGCTCGAAGACGGTTTCTGAAAGGCTGCGCCGCCCGGTGAGACTATCCGACATGATGCTGCGCTGGGCTCCCGATGGTGCGACAGGATGCGGTCACCCGGGCCAAGGTTTCCTTGTCGCCAAAACCGCCCGATTTGGTGATGACAGTCAAGCCACCTGCGCGAGCCAGCGGCAGGCCCGGTTCGGCTTCCCCCACAAGTTCGAGCACGCGGATGCCCAATTGGCCCAGAATGACCTGCGCCGTCGCTCCACCCGAAAGGATCAACAGGGCGCCAGGCTCGGGCGCAAGTCTTGCAAGCGAGCGACCGAGCGCCGTGGCGACCGCCACGCCGTCGGCTGGCCCATCACCCGGCACGGCGTGAATGACGGTCAGGCGCGCCGCAAGCGGCAGCCGGTCGGGCGCCACGCCATTGGGCGCCGCGATATAGGCAAGGTCGGGATCGCAGTCGCGCAGGGTCTGCAGTTGCGCAAGGGTAATCGGATCGGTGGAACCGATGACGCAATAGGCCCGGCCGTCGGGCAGCGACAGATCGGGCCTTGCGGCCAGCGGTGCCATGGACAGAGCCATGGCTTCGGCGAGGCTGCGCGCACCAATCGGCAGGTCAAAGCCGGTTGCGAGGGCCCGTTCGATATCGGCCTGGGTCTCGACATCAGGGATGATGGCACGGGCACCGTGCTGGCCAAGCCGTATCGATATATCAATCGGCTCGGCGACGCCGAAGCCCCCCAGCCTGCCATCCCGCGTCCAGCGGCCAAAGGCCGGGATCGCCGGAATAGCCAGACTGCGCTGATGCGGAATGGCGTCCAGTTCTGCTGCGATATTGCCCTTCAGCCGCGAGTCCACCTTCTTGAACAGAGCCGTGCCAGCCGGCAGCAGGGCCATCGTTCTCGTCACCGCATTGCGCGCGGCGTTTTCGGAAATCTCCCGGCTGTCGGTCGAGACGCCGACAATCCTCGCTCCGGTAGCAAGCGCTTCCGGCAGGGCATCCACATCGAGCGCCACCGCCGTCGTGATGCCGCGCATGGCGAAGGGTGCGGCGGCGTCCAGCGCTCCGGTCAGATCATCGGCGATGATCGCGCGTTCAGGCATGGACCGGAGCATTCCTCCGCTGTGCCTGCACATCCGGATCGGGATCGAGATTGGCCGCGAGCAGACGCTGTGTATAGGCGTGCTGCGGCGCGTCGAAGATCTGCGCCGTCGGACCACGCTCGACGATCTCGCCGGCCTTCATGACGATGACCGTATCGGCAAAGTCGCGCACCACGCCGAGGTCATGGGCGATGAACAGGAAGGAAATGTTGAGGCGCTTGCGCAGGTCATCAAGCAGCGCGATCACCTGCGCCTGGATCGACACGTCCAGCGCCGAGACGGCCTCGTCGCAGATGATCAGCTCCGGCTCGAGCGCCAGGGCGCGGGCAATGGCGATACGCTGGCGCTGGCCACCGGAGAATTGATGCGGATAGCGATCGACATGTTCGGCGGCAAGACCGACCTGTTCGAGCAATTCGATCACCCGGGCGCGGCGCTTGCTCTTGTCGGGCATCAGCTTGTGAATGTCCCAGCCTTCGGCGATCAGTGAATAGACCGACATGCGTGGATTGAGAGACTGGGTCGGGTCCTGGAACACCATCTGGATTTCGCGCCGGACACCGAGCAGTTCCCTGGCGCCCATGCTGATCAGGTCCCGCCCCTTCCACAGCGCCTCGCCGCTATCGGCCTGTTCGAGACGCAGCAGCGTTCGCGCCAGGGTCGACTTGCCCGAGCCGCTTTCGCCGACAACGGCAAGGCTCTGCCCGCGCGCCAGGGTCAGCGACACATCCTTGAGCGCGGCAAAGCTGCCATAGGTCTTGTTGAGTCGCTGTGCATGCAGCAACAAAGGCGCAGCGGCGTCGAGCAGCTTGATCTCGCCCTTACCGGGCGCGGCATCGATCAGCTTGCGGGTATAGGGGTGCTTGGGCGCGTGATAGACGTCGCGCACCGTGCCGGTCTCAACGATCTCACCCTTATTCATCACCACGACGCGGTCGGCGATTTCGGCAACGACGCCGAGATCATGGGTGATGAGGACGAGGCCCATGCCGGTTTCG
>Ga0070668_100004448_pt1 | contig 10401 bp, 8 predicted proteins | sample KBSS43metaG_FD_64661 | JGI IMG/M metagenome (GOLD analysis project Ga0070668, IMG submission 64661) | Switchgrass rhizosphere microbial communities from Kellogg Biological Station, Michigan, USA - KBS S4-3 metaG | ecosystem: Host-associated > Plants > Roots > Rhizosphere > Soil ... | reverse complement strand
AGCTGATCGATTATCTTGAAACCGCCACGTTCGACGGCCTCGATCCCGACGACTACGACGTTCGCCGCCTGCGCGAAGCCACCGCCGAGGCGGCGAGTGGGACGCCAGAGGCGCTCGCGCGGGCCGAGCTGCGCCTGTCGCGCGCCTTCGCCGCCTATGTCCGCGACGTGCGCCGACCGACCTCCGTGCGGATGACCTATCTCGACCGCGAACTCGAGCCGCAGCGATTGCGCGAGGACGAAATCCTGCGTGCCGCCGCGATCGTGCCCTCCTTCGCAAGCTATGTCGCGCGGATGGGCTGGATGAACCCGATCTACGTCCAGCTCCGCGCCGCGCACGGCAAGTGGCTCGACGGCGGCGACCGATCGCGCGAGACCGGGCGGCTGATCGCCCTCAACATGGACCGCGCGCGCATCCTGCCCGGTCCGTGGACGCGCCACATCGTCGTCGACGCGGCCTCGGCGCGGCTGACCTACTACGAGCGCGGCGACACGGCCGGCACGATGCGCGTGGTCGTCGGCACGACGCAGACGCAGACGCCGATGCTCGCCGGCATGGTGCGCTACGCCATCCTCAACCCCTATTGGAACGTGCCGCCCGATCTGGTGCAGAACCGGATCGCGCCGCGCGTGCTGGGCGGCGCATCGTTCACGCGGCTTCGCTACGAAGCGCTGTCCGGCTGGGACGCCGGCGCGCAGCGGCTCGATCCCGCGGCGATCGACTGGCAGGCGGTCGCCAGCGGTGCGCAGGAACTGCGCGTGCGTCAGCTGCCCGGCGGCAGCAATGCGATGGGCCGGGTGAAGTTCATGTTCCCCAACGACCAGGGAATCTACCTGCATGACACGCCCGACAAGGCGCTGATGCGCCGCCCGGCGCGGCATCTGAGCAACGGCTGCGTCCGGCTCGAGGACGCGCAGCGGCTTGGCCAGTGGCTGTTCGGCCGGCGGCTGATGCCCGAATCGCGCACGCCCGAGCAGGATCGTGCGCTGCCGACGCCGGTGCCGGTATATCTGACCTACCTTACGGTGGCGCCCGCCGCGACCGGCGTGACGGTGCTGCAGGATCCTTACGGCCGCGACAATCGGTGACGGAATATCCTTCCCTGCAACGGGGAAGATCATCCGGCCATCGCCTCCTCCATCAGCGCGTCGGTGAATCGCCGCCGCCACCAGATGACGTCCTTGCCGGTGATGTTGTCCATCATCGCGCGCCAGCGGCGGATGCGTTCGGCGCGCGGCATGCGCAGCGCCTGGAAGATCGCGTCTGACACCTCCTCGGCACTGTGCGGATTGACGAGGATCGCCTCGGGCAGTTGCACCGCCGCGCCGGCGAAGCGCGAGAGGATCAGCACACCGGGATCCTCCGGGTCCTGCGCCGCGACATATTCCTTGGCGACGAGGTTCATTCCGTCGCGCAGCGGCGTCACCAGCCCGATCTTGGCGGCGCGGTAGACGCCGGCGAGCACGTCGCGCGGATAGCCCTGGTTGACGTAGCGGATGGGCGTCCAATCGAGATCGGCATGCGCGCCGTTGATCCGGCCGGCGAGGCCTTCGAGCGTGGTGCGGATACGCTGATAGCTTTCGACGGACCCGCGCGAAGGCGGCGCGATCTGCAGCAGGAACAGCTCCTTGCGTTCCTCGGGATGCTCGGAGAGGAACCGCTCGTAACCCAGGAAGCGCTCCTCCAGCCCCTTCGAATAGTCGAGCCGGTCGACGCCGACGATCATGTTACGCCCGACCGCGCTGTCGATCATCTGCCGATGAGTGAGCCGCGCGCGCGGGCTGCCCGCCAGCGCTATGAATTCCTTCGCATCGATCCCGATCGGATCGGCGAGCAGGCGGATCCGCCTGCCTCCCGCCAACATCGTATCGCCTTCGATCGTCGCGCCCATTTCCGCCGCGGCGAATTCGCAGAAGCTGTCGAGCCATTCCTGCGTGTGAAAGCCGATCACGTCATAGGCGAACATCGTCTCGACCAGCGCGTGGGCCTCGGGCAGCGTCGAGAGCAATCGTCGCGGCGGCCAGGGGATGTGGAGGAAGAAGCCGATCCGATTGGCGCAGCGCCGCCGCCGCAGCTCGGCGCCTAGCGGGATCATGTGGTAGTCCTGTACCCAGACCATGTCGTCGGGCTCGATCAGCGGAAAGACGGTCTCGGCGAAGCGGAGGTTGGCGCGATGATAGCCGTCGGCGAAGCCGCGCTCATATTCCGCGAGATCGATGCGATAGTGGAACAGCGGCCAGAGCGTCCGATTGGCGTAGCCGTTGTAATATTCCTCGATATCCTGTTCCTCGAGGCCCACCGTCGCGGTCATGTAGCCCTCGCCGCGCGTCAGGTTGACATGGCCGGTGAAGACGTCTGTCTGCTCCCCCGACCATCCGAACCAGATGCCGCCCATTTCGCGCAGCGCCGCCTCGAGCGCGACGGCTAGCCCGCCCTGCGCGCCCGAATGCGATCCCGATGGCGCGCTCACCCGGTTCGAGATGACGATCAGCCGGCTCACCGGATCGCGCTCCACGGCTTGGAGAGCAGCACTGCGCAGTTGATCATGCCAACGAGGCTGTAGGTCTGCGGATAATTGCCCCACAGCTCGCCGGTCACCGGATCGATGTCCTCGGAGAGGAGGCCGGCGGCGGTGCGCCGCGTCAGCATCTCCTCGAACAGGGCGCGCGCGTCCGCGCTTCGCCCGGTCGCGTGAAGCGCTTCGATCAGCCAGAAGGTGCACACGTTGAACGCCGTCTCCGGTAGCCCGAAATCATCCTCGGTGGCGTAGCGCAGCATGTGCGATCCGCGCCTCAGCCCCTGCTCGACCGCGGCGAGCGTGCCGATGAAGCGCGGATCGTCGGGCGAGAGGAAGCGCAGATCGAGCAGTTGGATCAGGCTTGCATCGAGATCGTCGCCGGCGAAGGTGGCCGATATACGCTTGGTCTCGTCGCGCCATGCGCGGGCCTCGATCGTCTCGCGGATGCGATCGGCGCGATTCTGCCAGAAGGTGCAGCGATCTGAGAGCCCCAGCACGTGCGCGGCATTGGCCAGGCGATCGCATGCCGCCCAGCACATCGCACTCGAATAGGTGTGGACGCTCTGGCGGGTGCGCAGCTCCCACAGGCCGGCATCGGGCTGGTCGTGATTGGCCCAGGCGCGTTCGCCGACCTTCTCGAGCGCCTCGAAATCCTCGATGCCGGGCATGCGGAACAGCCGCTGATCGAAGAACGCCTGCGTGTTGGAGAGCACGATCTGGCCGTAGGCGTCGTGCTGGATCTGCTCATAGGCCTGGTTGCCGACACGCACCGGCCCCATCCCGCGATAGCCGGCGAGCCGCTCGGCGAAGTGCTCGATCAGCACCGATTCGCCGAGCACGCCGTAGAGCGTTTGGACATGGCCTCCGCGCGCGCCGTCGACGATGTTGCGCAGATAGACCAGATAGCCTTCGAGCACGTCGAGCGCGCCAAGCCGGTTGAGCGCCTGCACAGTGTAATAGGCGTCGCGAATCCAGCAGTAGCGATAGTCCCAGTTGCGCTGCGATCCGGCATGTTCCGGGATCGAGGTGGTCAGCGCGGCGACGATCGCGCCGGTCTCCTCATGCTGGCAAAGCTTGAGCGAGATCGCCGATCGGATCACTACCTCCTGCCATTCGAGCGGAATGGCGAGACCGCGGACCCACTCACGCCATTCGTCGCTGGTCTGACCGAGCATCGCATCGAGCGTGGCGGCGATATCGCCGTCGAAGCTCTCGTCCGGGCCGAGGAAGAAGTGGAGCGGGCGTTCGACGCGGAATGCACGGCCTTCGCTGACCATGCCGATCGGCGCGGTCGTCGTCAGCCGCATCGTCATCTCGGCGAGCTGGTAGCGGATGTGGTTGGTACCGCCGATTCGCTGGCCGCATTCGCCGCCCCAGTCGCAGGTCGGCCGGAGCCGCACGCGGACGCGTGGGCTGCCGGCGACGGGCCGAACGATCCGGGCGAAGGCGACGGGACGGTAACTGCGGCCGAAGCGCCGGAAATAGGGACAGAAATCGATCACCTCGACCGCGTTGCCCTGCGCGTCCGAATGGCGGCTGACGAGGATCGGCGTGTTGCGCAGGTAGCTCTGCTCGACCGCGATCCCGTCTTCCAGCTCGATCGCCCAATAACCGGCGGCGGGTTCGTCGCCACCGACGAGCGCCGAGAAGATCGGATCGCCGTCGACCCGCGGCACGCAACCCCATACGAAGCGGCCCGCCGGATCGACCAGCGCACTCACCTGGCAATTGCCGATCGGCCAAAGGTTGAGCCCGGTCATGGCAGCCGCTCCACCGCAGCCTCCAGCCAGTCGAGGGCGCCGCCCACGTCGGCCAGACGAAAGGAGGCGGCGCTCGGCCGATCGGGACCGACCAATATGCCGGCACCGTTCAGCGCCCCGGCTGCCGCAAAGCCCGGCTCATCGGTCTCGTCGTCTCCCATGAAGAGCGGACGCCCCGATGCCAATTTGGGTTCCGTCATGAGTGAGCGGACCGCCGCGCCCTTGTCCCCGCCCGGCGCACGCAGCTCGACCAGCATCTTTCCGGGCTGGAACAGCAGGCCGTGACGATCGGCAAGCTCGCGCGCGAGGACATGGCAGGATTCCGCCTCGCCCGGCGCCTGACGATAGTGGAACGCCACGCCGAGCGGCTTGTCCTCGATCAACAGCCCGGGACGGCCGGCGGCGAACGCCTCGGCCTCGGCGAGTACCGTGGTCAGCGCCGAGGGCCGCCCGGCGATATCGCGGCGGCCATCGGCATGATGATATTCCATGCCGTGGCTCCCGACGACGGTGAAGCGCGCATCGGGCAGCAAGGCGCGAATCTGGCCTGCGGGTCGTCCGCTGACCAAGGCGAGCCGGCCATCGAGCCGATCCGCCAGCCGCGCGAGCAGCGTGCCGATCCGGGGATCGACGACGACCGCATCGGGCCGCTCGGCGATCTCGACCAGCGTGCCGTCGAAATCGAGGAACAGGCTCGCGCCGGTGAGGAGATCGTAGGGTGGCGGGCTTTCGGGCACTGCTTTCCTTCGCTTGCGGCATCGGGCTCGCGGAAATCGCTCGGGGTGATCCGGCCCACAGCCGGTCGTCGGGCAGGCCGGCTGGGCCTCCCCCGACGGATCACCGATGAGCCTCTCCCCGCTTATGCCCGACCAACTCGCGCACCTTAGTGGTGGTTTCGTGCGGCGCGAAATTTCGGCCCGGAAACGGATTGGTCGCTGCCGGCGCCTTGGAACGCGGGCTACCCCGCCATTGACGGGCCTTCGCGCCGGCATGCGACGCAGTCACCCCCCGCCAGTGGCGTGCCAGCGATCGCGCGCGATGGTAGCCGCCCGCTTATCGGCGTCTGCCACGCGGCTCCACATCGCGCTCCGGCAGGCTGCGATGGCCGTCCGACACGCACCGCCGCACCGCCGCAAGCGCGTCGGCCGCGCCGTCGAGCGGCACGCGCATTCGCCGGCCGCTCTCCGTTTCGACGAACATCGCCGCGGCGCCCGCGATCCGCTGGAGCACCGCCGGCGGCAGCTCGGCGACCAGTGCGGTGAACCGGTTCCCCGGATCGCCGCCGATGGCGATGCGAAGCGGAGTGCCGATGTCAGCGACGCGCAGCGCATGATGGGCGCCAGGCGCGATGTGCCAGCCCTCGTTGCGCAGCGTGATCATCATCGAATCGCCGCGGCGCGCCGCCAGGTCGACAAAGGTCGGCTTATCGCCGGGGATCGTCCGGCTCATCCGGCAATGGCGCGCCTCGATCGTCACTCGCCGATCGAGGATATGGACGATCGGCTGCTCGTCGATCCGCCAGCCCGAAACGAGCGCTGGCGCGCCGGCCTGCGCCATCGGCCCGAGCAGCGCTGCCATCGCGAATCCGATCGCCTTGCCCGGTAGGGCCATGTCCCACGCCTCCAACCGTGGGCGAGGATGCCATCGCGGCCCGCGTCAGGGCAAGCGCCGCGCCATCCTGACAGCGCCCCGCCGATCGGCTACACGCCGCGCTTTCCTGATCGACCGGACCCGACGCGTGACCCTCTATTCCAGCTTCGCCGCCGCGATCGGCGGTATCCTCGACGAACTCGAAGCGGCCGGCGATCTCGCGCCCGGCCTTGAACGGCGCAATATCGCGGTCGAGCCGCCACGCGATCCGGCGCACGGCGATCTGGCGACCAACGTCGCGATGGTGCTGGCCAAGCCCGCCGGGACCAATCCGCGCGCGCTTGCCGGGCTGATCCTGCCCAGGCTCGCCGCCTTGCCCGAGGTGGCGTCGGCCGAGATCGCCGGGCCTGGCTTCATCAACGTGCGGCTGACGCCCGAGACGTGGCGCGCCGAACTGGCCGCCATCCTCGATCAGGGTGCCGACTACGGCCGCTCGGGGCTCGGCGCCGGCAAGCGGGTCAATGTCGAATATGTCTCGGCCAACCCGACCGGACCGATGCACATGGGCCATTGCCGCGGGGCGGTGGTCGGCGATGCGCTGGCCGCGCTGCTCGAATACGCCGGGCACGGCGTCACCCGCGAATATTATGTCAACGATGCGGGCGCGCAGGTGCAGACGCTCGGCCGTTCGGTACACCTGCGCTACCTTGAGGCGCTCGGCCGGACGATCGAGATACCTGAGGGTCATTATCCGGGCGACTATCTGATCCCGATCGGCGAGGCGCTCGCCGCCGAGTTCGGCGACACCTATGCCGATGCGCCAGAGGCCCAATGGCTCGATCTGTTTCGGACGCGCGCGGTCGCGGCGATGATGGACCTGATCCGCGCCGACCTCGCGTTGCTCGGCATCCACCACGACGTCTTTGCGTCCGAAGCGGCGGTGCAGCAGGCCGGCCGGGTCGATGCCGCGCTCGATCGGCTGCGCCAAGAGGGGCTGGTCTACGAAGGCACGCTCGAACCGCCCAAAGGCGAGCTCCCCGACGATTGGGAGCCGACCGAAATGACCCTGTTCCGCGCCACCGCTTTCGGCGACGACAGCGATCGGCCGGTGCGCAAGTCGGACGGCGGACTCACCTATTTCGGCACCGATCTCGCCTATCACGCGCAGAAGGCCGAAAATGCGGACATGCTGATCGACATCTGGGGCGCCGATCACGCCGGCACGGTCAAGCGGATCAAGGCGGCCGTCCAGGCGCTGACCCACGGCGAGAAACCGTTCGACGTGAAGCTGGTCCAGATGGTCCGCCTGCTCCGCGCCGGCGAGCCGGTGAAGATGTCCAAGCGTTCGGGATCGTTCGTCACGCTGGCCGACGTGGTGCGCGAGGTCGGCAAGGACGTCGTCCGCTTCACCATGCTGACGCGCAAGGCCGATGCGCAGATGGATTTCGATTTCGCCAAGGTGGTCGAGGCGTCGAAGGACAATCCGGTCTTCTACGTCCAGTACGCGCACGCGCGGACGCGCTCGCTTCATCGCCGGCTCGCCGAGGCGGGGCTGACGCTGCCGCCGGCCGACCTCGCACGGCTTGACGGGGACGAGCTGGCGCTGGTCAAGCTCGCCGCGATATTCCCCCGGACCGTCGAGGCAGCCGCGGCGACTCACGAACCGCACCGTATCGCCTTCTATCTCTACGATCTCGCCGCTGCCTTCCACGCGCTGTGGAACCGCGGGAACGATGATCCGGAGCGGAGATTCTTGTTGGTTAACGATGTTGAAACCACAAGTGCGCGAATGGCATTGGCTGATGGGATCGGACGGGTCATCCGTAACGGCCTGTCGATCATGGGGGTCGCTGCGGCGGAGGAGCTGAGCTGATGACGGACATCGACCGGGGCACGATCGCCGACGAGGATCGGCTGCCGTGGCTCGAGGCGGTTGACGACGAGGACGAGGGCGACGGCGTCAGCGCCGGCAAGCTCGTGCTCGCGGTCATCATCGCGCTCGCCGCGATCGGCCTCGTCATCGGCGGCATCTTCTGGCTGCGCGAGCGGCCCGCGTCGGGGCCGCAAGGCGAAGGTGGGGTGATCGCCGCGCCCAAGGGCGACTACAAGGTTGCACCGACCGGCGAAACCGCCAACGGTATGGCCATCGACGGCGAAGGCGACGCGACTTTCACCGCGAGCGAAGGCGGCGATCCCGCCACCGCGATCGACACCACGTCGCAGCCGGAAGCACCGCTTGCCGGCAGCGTAACCTCGGTCGACGCTGCCGCCGTGCGCACGAAGGCGCTGCCACCGTCGACCGCCGCCGGCCCGAAGGCTCCGGCCGCGCCCGCTCCTGCCGCCCAGCCGAAGGCGCCCGCCGTCGCGGCCGCGCAGCCGAAAGCGCCGCCGGCCCCGGCCGCATCGCCGCCGCCCGTCGCCGGCTCGGCGCGCATCCAGATCGGCGCCTTCTCCACCGAAGCGCTGGCGAACGCCGGCTGGTCGAAGCGGGTGAGCGAATATCCCGGTCTTTCCGGCCTGTCGCACAGCGTGCAGCAGGGCCGTAAGGCCAACGGCGACACGATCTACCGCCTCGTCGCCTCCGGCCCGCCCGACCGCGTGAGCTCGGTCTGCCGCACGATGGGACCGAACTGCATCCGGCAGTAGGAGCCGATCCTCCCCGTTCCGGGGAGGATTTTAGGGGGCGCTTCATCCCGCGCTTCCGATCGTCTAGATCGGCGCCATGAAACCCCTCTTCCTCGGCCTCGCCGGGCCCGAACTGACATCCGACGAGCGCGCGTTCTTCGCCGCCGAGCAGCCTGCCGGCTACATCCTGTTCAAGCGCAACTGCGTCGATCGCGCCCAGCTGCGGGCGATCACCGACGAGCTTCGTGCCATTTCGGGACGCCCCGACGTGCCGATCCTGATCGATCAGGAGGGCGGTCGCGTCGCGCGGATGCAGCCGCCCGAATGGCCGCTTTTCCCGAAGGCCGAAGCGTTCGACCGGCTCTACGACGTCGCGCCGGTTTCGGCGATCGAGGCGGCACGTGCCAACGCCGCGGCGATCGCCGCTGTGCTCGCCGACGTCGGCATCAATGTGAACTGCCTGCCCCTGCTCGACGTCCGCCAGCCGGACGCGCACGACATCATCGGCGATCGCGCGTTCGGCGCGGAGCCGCTGCGGGTCGCGGCGCTGGGCCGCGCGGTGATCGAAGGGATGCGCTCGGGCGGCGTGGTCGGCGTCATCAAGCACATCCCCGGCCACGGCCGCGCCTTTGCCGACAGCCATGTCGAGCTGCCGGTGGTCGAGGCGGACGCCGCAGCGCTCGAGGTCGATCTCGAGCCGTTCATCAAGCTGCGCGCCGCGCCGATGGCGATGACCGCGCACGTCGTCTACCCGGCGTGGGACCCCGCTCTATGCGCCAGCCTCTCGCCGACCGTGATCGGCGAGGTGATCCGCGGCCGCATCGGCTTCGACGGGCTGCTGATGTCGGATGATCTTGGGATGCACGCGCTCTCGGGCAGCTTCGGCGAGCGTGCCGCCGGGGTGCTGGCGGCGGGCTGCGACATCGCGCTTCACTGCTCGGGCGACATGGCCGAGATGGTTGCCTGCGCGGCCGCGGTCGGGGAGATCGGCGACGCCGCGCGCGAGCGGCTCGACCGGGCGATGGCGAGCGTCGCCGGGGCGGGATCGGTGGATTATGCGGAGGCCGCTGCGAAGCGGGATGCGCTGCTGGCCTACGTCTGAAGTCCCTCCCCCGAGTGGGGGAGGGAGAAGTGCTCACAGCCGCTCGATCTTGCGCGCCGCCTCGTCGATGATCTCGGCGATATCGTGGAGCGTCTCCGCCGCCGTGTCGCCGTCGATCGAGTCCTGGAGCACCGCGCGCAGATTGCCCATCGCGCGGCGGATCGGGCCGCCCTCGGTGCGCGCATGGCGCTCGCCGATCGCGGCGAGGCGGGCGAACAGTGCCTGGATCTCATCGGTCCGTTCGGCGAGGTGGGCGCTGCCCTCGGCGGTGATCGCGAACGCCTTGCGCGCGCCATCGGCCGCCTGCTCGGCAATCAGCCCCATGTCCTGCAGCAGCGTGATCGTGGGATAGATGACCCCGGGGCTCGGCGCATAGGCGCCGCCGGTGAGCTCCTCGATCGCGCGGATCAGGTCGTAGCCGTGGCGCGGCTGATCGGCGATCAGCTTGAGCAGCACGAGCTTGAGCTCGCCGCTGTCGAACATGCGGCGCCGACCGCCGCGCTCTGGCCGTGGGCCAAACTCCCATTCGACCTCGAACGGCCCCTTCTTCCACGATCCTCGACGCGGACCGCAGTGTTGCGGACGCCGTTCCTGTCCAAATCCAAACCTCATTCTATATCCTTTCATATCTGAGATGATTCACGATATATCTTAGATAATCCGATCGTCAAGGCCCCCGCCGCGCGATCGCGTCAATTTTCGCTCGCGGCCCGCCGCGGGACGAGTGCAGTTTCCGCGCCCCAGCCCTATATTCACGAGCAATGGCCGATCTTTTCGCCCCTGATCCCGTCGCCGTTCCGCAGCAG
>Ga0070668_100004447_pt1 | contig 10401 bp, 6 predicted proteins | sample KBSS43metaG_FD_64661 | JGI IMG/M metagenome (GOLD analysis project Ga0070668, IMG submission 64661) | Switchgrass rhizosphere microbial communities from Kellogg Biological Station, Michigan, USA - KBS S4-3 metaG | ecosystem: Host-associated > Plants > Roots > Rhizosphere > Soil ... | reverse complement strand
ACCTCACGTGGTTCGTGGCCCGGCGACCCGAGGAGTTCGCGCCGGAGCGGTTCCCGGTGTTCATCCGGATCGAAAGCGACCGTTCCCTCTACGGCGCGCCGAGCACCGACGGGGTGACCGTGAAGGCGACCCTCGACGGGCGTTCCACGCCCGCCGAGCACGCCGACCGGGTCAGGCGTGAGCTCACCGAGAAGGAGATCACCGAGACCCACGAAACGGTGGCCGAGTTCCTGCCCGGCCTGGTCCCGAGCATCGTGCGTGCCGACGCGTTCCCGGATCTCTTCACGGCGGATCACGCCCCGCTGCTGGGCAGTCTGCCCGGGCGGCCGCGCACGGTCTTCGCCACCGGTTTTTCCGGCCTGGGCTTCAAGATAGCCCCGGCGTCGGCCGAGGCCGCGGTCGCGATCGCGTTCGGCGAGCCCGCGACCGAAGCGAACGGCCTCCACCCCGCCCGCTTCGCGTCCGCTTAGCACACCGCCCGGGCCGGATCAGTCCACTGTGGACTTATCCGCCCCTCGGCCTGCGGGTCGCCCGGTTCGCTGCGCGTCCAACGCCGTCACCGCCACGTGGAGCTGGGCCCGGAGGTCACCGGATTCCAGATCGACACCCATGACCTGCTCGATCAGCCGTAGCCGCTGGTACAGGGCTTGGCGGGACAGCTTGCCGCGTCGCGCGGTGATCGACTTGTTCCCCGCCGCGGCGAGGTAGTGGCGCAGGGTGCCCAGCAGGGCGGTGCCGTGGGCCTGGTCGTGGCTCAGCAACGCCGTCAGCTGGCGCTCGGCGTAGGCCTGCACCCGCGGGTCTTCGCGCAGCGAGAAAAGCAGCTCGGGAAGCCCGATGTCGTGGATGGTGTAGATCGACGGTGGCCGGTCCGGGGGTACCGCTCCGGCCACCTGGTCCGCTTCGGCCGCGGAACGGGCCACCTCGGACAGTTCGGTCACCTCCGCGCCGACGTGGACCGCGGAGCCGGCGAGCTCGGCGATCTCCGCGGCCAGTGGCCGCCAGCCTCCCGGCTCGCGAAACGTCAGGAGCACGCCGACACCGCGTTCGCCGAGATCGCCTGCCAGCGCGGTGCCTTCGAACCGTCCCCGCAGCTTCTCCAGCAGGATCGGCCGTTCCGCGGCCCGGATCAGGACCACGACGAACAGGCGGGCCTGGGTCGGTACGCCGAGTGCCGCGATCCTGGCCCCGGTGTTCTTCCAGGACAGCTGCCGCTGCTCCAGCACGTCGAGCAGGGCGTCCCGGTGCGCCTGGTCCTCCCACCGTGCCTCGTCCGTCAACCTGGCCAGGGTCAAGGCGATGGCCGCCCGTTCGAGAACCAGGACGTGCTCGGCCCGGAACTGCTCCGCCGTGCCGCCGGGCAGCATGGCCAGCCTGCCCCACCGGTGGCCACGGAATTCCACCTGCGTGACGAGCCACCCTTCGCGCCCGCAGACGCCGGTACGTTCCGCCGGGGACGGGGTGGCCCGTGACCGCGGCTCCCACTCGGTGAGCACGTCCTCCAGGCCGCGCTCGCCCGTGGCGAACACGAGCGCCTGGTGCGCGAGGTTCTCCAGCACGACCGCGCGTCCGGTCATGGTGACCGCCGCCCGGACGACCTCGTCGGCACCGGCTCCCCGTTGCGAAAGCGCGGTGAACGTGTCGTGGACCCGCTGTGCGGCACGGAGGGTGCGTAGCTGGCTGCTCAGGATCAGCGCGTGCAGTTCCTGGGTCACGTCGATGAACCTGACTCCGCGGCGCAGGACGATCAGCGGCACACCCCGCGTGCGGAAGCCGGCGACGAGCTCGTGAGGGGCCTCCCGGTAGCGGCGGCCGAGCTCGAGCACGACGGCTGCCGCGCCGACCTCCGCGATCTCGGCCGCGTAGTCGTCCAGCCGAGCGGGGAAGCCGATGCCGGTGGTCAGCACCAGCTCGCCGCCGTCCAGTGCGGACGCGGGGTTCGCCCACTCGGTGACGTGCACCCAGCGCACGAGCCGGTCCAGCCGGTCCTGGCACGCGACGACCTTGGGCAGTCCCCTGGCCAGGACGGGCAGGGCCAGGACCTCGGCCACCGTCACCGTTTCGCCATCACTCACCGTCGTACTCTGCGCCCTTGCCGCACGGGACGCAACGAGAGCCGAAGGCGCGACGCGGTCAGCGCACCGGCACCGCCACGTACTTGTGCTCGAGGAACTCGTCGATGCCGATCCGGCCGCCCTCCCGGCCGAGCCCGGACTGCTTGACCCCGCCGAACGGCGCCGCCGGATTCGACACCAGACCCGTGTTGACGCCGACCATCCCGGCCTCCAGCCGCTCACTGACCCGCAACGCCCGGTCCAGCGACCGGGTGAAGACGTAGCCGACGAGTCCCCAAGGAGTGTCGTTGGCCCGCCGGACCACTTCGTCCTCGTCGTCGAACGTGAGGATCGCCGCGACGGGGCCGAAGATCTCCGTCTCCATCAGGTGGCTGTCCGGGGACACCCCGGCCAGCACCGTGGGCGGGTAGAACCACCCCGGCCCCGCCGGGCTCACGCCGCCGGTGAGCACCTGGGCCCCGCGCCGGACGGCGTCCGCCACGAGCAGGTCCACCTTCCGGCGGCCGGCCTCGTCGATCAGCGGCCCGACGTCGACGCCGGTCCGGGTGCCCGGCCCGACGGCGAGCGAGCTCATCCGGGCGGCCAGCCGGGCCGCGAACTCGTCCGCCACCTCGCGGTGGACGAAGAAGCGGTTGGCCGCGGTGCAGGCCTCGCCCATGTTGCGCATCTTGGCGGCCAGGGCGCCGTCGACGGCTTCGTCGAGGTCGGCGTCGTCGAAGACGATGAAGGGCGCGTTGCCGCCGAGCTCCATCGACGTGCGCATCACCGTGTCGGCGCACTGGGCCAGCAGCAGCTTGCCGACCGGTGTCGAGCCGGTGAAGGAAAGCTTCCGGATTCGCCCACCGCGCAGCAACGGTTCGACCACCGCCGCGGCCCGGGACGTCGTGACGACGTTGAGCACGCCGTCCGGCAGTCCGGCCTCCCGCAGGATGCCCGCGAGCGCCAGGCTCGACAGCGGGGTCTGCGGCGCGGGCTTGAGCACCATCGTGCAGCCCGCCGCCACCGCCGGGCCGATCTTGCGGGTGCCCATGGCCAGCGGGAAGTTCCACGGGGTGATCAGCAGGCACGGCCCGACCGGCTGCCGCATGAGCAGCATCCTGTTCCGGCCGTCCGGGAGCACACCGCAGTCACCGCTGATGCGCACGGCCTCCTCGGAGAACCACCGGAAGAACTCCGCGGCATAGGCGACTTCTCCCCGTGCCTCGGCGAACGGCTTGCCCATTTCGGTGGTGATCAGCAGGGCGAGGTCGTCGGCGCGGGACAGGATGATGTCGTGGGCACGCCGCAGGATCTCGCCACGCTCCCGCGGAGCAGTGCGCGCCCACGGCTCCTGGGCGCGCACGGCCGCGTCTTCGGCCAGCAGCGCGTCCTTCGGACCGGCGTCGGCGACGTGGGTGAACACCTCGCCGGTCGACGGGTCGTCGACCGGAACCGTGAGACCGTCCACGGCATCCAGCCATGTTCCGTCGATGAAGAGCTTGCCGGGCAGATCGATCATGAGGCTCTCCTGTGGACGGCGGAATGCGCGATGTCCCGAGCCTGACCGCGGCTCAGGGCGGCGGCAAGGCCCGAAGTGTCAGCTCGCGCGCCGTGCCCTTGACATTTTGTCAAGCCGCCCCGGCCATCCGGGGGCGTAACGTCGGCCGTGGGAACACCGTCCTCGAGCGTCCGCAGTGGACGGTTCGACCGGCGAGCAGCCTTGGAGATACCTTGTCGAAGAACGAGTTCCGCGTCCTCGACGGCCCCTCACTGTGGAGCGCACAGGCCCACCTGCCCTCGGTCCTCGGCCGTCAGCTCGTGATCACCCGCGCCGAAGGCAGTTACGTGCACACCGCCGACGGGCGCGCGTTGTTCGACGGCACCGCCGGTCTGTGGCACGCCAACGTCGGCCACGCCCGCGCCGAACTGGCCGACGCGGCCTACGCGCAGATGTGCCGACTGGAGACCTACCACGTCTTCGGCCGCTACCTCAACGACCGCGCGGTCGAGCTGGCCGACCGGCTCGCCGCGCTGGCGCCGTTCCCGGCGGCCAAGGTGATCCTCAACAGTGGCGGCTCCGACGCGATCGACGTGGCCTGCAAGCTGGCCCGCCGGCACTGGCAGCTCGCGGACCGCCCGGCCAAGACGATCGTGCTGAGCCGGGAGTTCGCCTACCACGGCCTGCACGCCTACGGCACCAGCATCGCCGGCCTTGACTTCAACCGCGCCGGGTACGGCACCGACTCGCTCGTCCCCGAGACCGCCCGGATCTCGGCCGACGACATCACCGCGGTCGAGCGCACCGTGGCGGAGATCGGCGCGGACCGCATCGCGGCTCTCGTGGCCGAACCCGTCCAGGGCACCGGCGGCGTCAATCCGCCCGCACCCGGTTACCTCGAGGGGCTGCAGCGCCTCTGCCGCGACAACGACATCCTGTTCGTCGTCGACGAGGTCATCACCGGATTCGGGCGCACCGGCGAAATGTTCGCCAGTGAGCGATACGGGCTGACGCCGGATCTGCTGACGTTCGCCAAGGGGATCACCTCCGGGTACGCCCCGCTCGGCGGGGTACTGGTCGCCCCGGCCGTCTGGGAGCCGTTCTACCGCGACTCGGCCGAAACCCCGGTCTTCCGTTACGGCTCCACCTACTCCGGACACGCCACGGCCTGCGCGGTCGCCCTGCGCAACCTCGACCTGCTGGAGGAGGAGAAGCTGCTGCCGCGGGTCGTGGAACTGGAGTTCCTGCTGGCCCAGGAGCTCGAGGGCCTGCGCACCGTGCCCGGCGTCGCCGGCACGCGCGTCGCCGGGCTGCTCGGCGGAGTCACCCTCGCGGGTGACCTCAGCGCCGAAGCGGTGGCCGACGAACTCGTGGAGCACGGATTCGTCACCCGTCCCCTGCGTGGCAACACCCTGCAGATCAGCCCGCCGTTCATCACGACCGACGACGAACTCCGCGGGATGGTCCAGGCAATCGGCACCGTCGTCACCGAACGCGCGAGATCTTCAGCACATTGAGTGAAAACGGTTTTCAGGTAGCGTGGTCGCGGCAGACCCGCCCATGAAGAACCGAGGACCATGAAGCCCCATCGCCGCCTGCTGCTCGCCTGCCTGCTGCTCGCTCCGCTCCTGTCGGGCTGTTTCGCCTCCGCAGGTGAGGTCGGGGCGTCGTCCGCCGGCTCGTCGGACGAGGGACGGCTGCGGGTGGCGTTGGCTTTCCCGCCGACGCGGAACTTCTCCCCGTACGGACAGGACGGCTACCTCCTGTCCCGGCTGGGTGTCGCGGAAGGACTGACCCGGCTGGCCGCCGACGGCTCGGCGGCCCCGGCGCTCGCCGAGTCCTGGAGCGCCGAGGACGGCGGCCGTGGTTGGCTGTTCACGCTGCGGGACGCGAAGTTCCAGGACGGTGGCGCGGTCACCGCGGACGCCGTCGTGTCCGCACTGACCCGGGCCGCGCAGGCCAAGCCGGTGCCGCCGGTGTTGTCCGGGGTGAAGCTGACCGCGGTGGCCGTCGGCGGCAAGCAGGTGCGCGTCGGTACCGAAACCCCCGACCCCGTGCTACCCCTGCGGCTGTCCAACCCGGCCCTGGCGGTGTTCTCCCCGAAGGCGTACGAGAAGCCGGACGCCGTCAACCTGCTGGGTACCGCCGCCGGGCCCTTCGTCCTGCGGGAGATCACCGGGACCACGGCGGCCACCCTCGACCGTTTCGACGGCTACTGGGGCGGCCGCGCCCGGTCGTCCGGCATCGACGCGAAGTTCGTCGCCGATGGCACCGCCCGCGCCAACGCGCTGCGCACCGGCCAGGTCGACATCGTCGACACCGTGCCGGTCGCCCAGATCGCCTCGCTGGACAAACAGCTGGTCCAGCTGAAGCCCACCCCGCGCAACACCGTCCTGTACCTGAACACGAAGTCCGGTGCCTTCGCCGACCCCGGGCTGCGGGCCGCCGCCCGGGAGGCCATCGACACCGCCGTCCTGGCGAAGGACGTGTACGAGGGCTACGCGGAACCCGGCCAGGGCATCTTCGGGCCCGCGTTGACCTGGGCCGCGGGCAAGCGGGTCGAGCCGAAGGGCCGGGCGAAGGCCGCGAGCCCGAACGGTGCGTCCATCACGATCGCCACCCACAGCAGCCGTCCCGATCTGCCCGAGGTCGCCCAGGTGCTGCAACAGCAGCTCGAGAAGGCCGGCTTCACGGTGAAGCTGGAACTCCTCGACTCCGCGCGGCTGGAAAGCGAAACACTGGCCGGGAGGTTCGACGCCGTCGTCAACTCCCGCAACGTGATGCTGGAGACCGGGGACCCCGTCGCCGTCCTCTCGAGCGACTACACCTGCGCCGGCAACTACAACCTGCCCAGGGTGTGCGACAAGCCGGTCGACGAGGCCGTCGCCAAGGCCCAGGCCGTTGCCGACCCCGCCGGGCGGCAGGACGCGGTCATGGCGGCCGAGGCGGCCGTCCTCGCCACGGACGCCGTGGTCCCGCTGGTGCACCTCAAGGTGGCGATGGGGATCGGCACGTCGGTCGAGGGCACGGTGATGGACCCGTACGAACGGGCCGTGGTCGATCAGGGAACCCGCCGCTGAGCGCGGGAGCGCCCGGCCCTGAGCGACGCGCTGTCACCGCCGTCTTGCGCGCGTACGCATGGGGTGGCGGGCTCACGGTGCCGTGGCGGTTCGTGCTCACGGCCGCCCTGGTGTGCGGGATCGGCCTGCTGCCGTGGCTGTCGCGGACCGACCCGGCGTCGACCGTGCTCAAGGCGCGGTCGGTGGACGGCGATCCCACTCCGGAGGCGCTGCAGGCCGTCCGGGACGAACTCGGGCTGGGTGACGGCCCGCTGCGGCCGCTCGGGCGGTGGCTCGGCGGACTGCTGCACGGCGACGCGGGCCGGTCGTGGGTGTCCGGTGCGGAAGTGCTGCCGTCCGTCATGCAGGCTCTCGGCGTCTCGCTGCTGTTGATGGCCGCCGCGTTGACGGTTGCCGTGGGTACGGCCGCGGTGGTGTGCGCCCGTACGCTGTGGCTCGGTCCCCGGCGCCGCCTGGACGGCCGCGGGGCCGGGGGCAGCGGAGCGGCCGTGCTGGCCGCGCTGCCCGAGTTCCTCCTCGCCTCGGTGCTGGCCGCCGTCGTCGGTGTCGAGCTGGGCTGGCTGCCGGCGCTGGGGTGGTACGGTCCACAATGGATGGTTCTGCCCGCACTGTCCCTCGGCTTGCCCGCCGGCGCGGTGCTGGGCCGGATGCTCGACGATCTGCTGCCCGGCGCGTTCGCCGAGCCGTGGACACTGACCGCCACGGCCTACGGGGTGGCGCCCGGATCCATTGCCCGGCGGGCGCTGCGGCGCTGCGTGCCCGCGCTGCTGCCCAACCTGGGCCTGTTCGCGGTGGGACTGACCGGCGGTGCCGTCGCCGTGGAGAAGCTGTTCGACATTCCGGGCCTCGGCCGGACGACCTTGGACGCCGCGCTCGCCCAGGACCTGCCCGTGCTCCAGACCGGCACGCTCGTCCTCCTCGCGCTCGCGGCGGCGGCCGGGGTGCCGGCCCGGCTGGCGGCTCGGCTGCTGATCGGGCCGGCGTTGCGGGACGGCGAACTGCGGTCCCTGCGCGCGCCCGCCGAACCCGCGCCGCGCGCGCTGCCGGTGGTGTACGGGACGTTGCTGCTCGGCGTCATCGGCCTCGGTCTGCTGCGTGACCCCTTCACCGTGGATCCCGCCGCCCGGCTCCGGCCGCCGTCGCCGGCGCTGCCGTTCGGCGCCGACGCGCTCGGCCGCGACGTCCTCGCCCGGATCGGCCACGGCGCGATCAGCACCCTGGCCGCAGCCGTCGCCATCAGCGCGGTAGCCCTCGTCGTGGGAGTGCTGCTGGGATTTCTGCCCAGGCTGTCCGCGCCGCTGGTCGACCTGGTCAACGCCGTACCGCCGGTGCTGGCGGGACTGCTGGTCACCGGCATCGCGGGCAGCGGCCCGTGGACTCCCGCGCTGGCGGTGGCCGCCGTCGCCTGGTCTCCGCTGGCCACCCACACGTCGGCCTTGCTGAAACAGGAACGTGCCACCACCCTCTTGGTCGCGACCCGCGCACTGGGCGCCGGGGAGTGGTACCTGCTGCGCCGCCGGCTGCTGCCTGCCGTACTGCGGCCCGTGGTCCGCCACGCCATGCTGCGGCTGCCCGGAATCGCCTTGGCTTTGGCCGCACTGGGGTTCCTGGGTCTGGGCGCCCAGCCGCCCTCACCCGAATGGGGCCTGCTGATTGCCGAGAACCACCCGTACGCGGAGCGCGCTCCCTGGGCCGTGCTGGCACCCGCCGCCGTGCTCGCTCTGCTCGGAGCGCTGGCCGTGACCGCGGCGGGAGGCGTTCGGTTGCCTCGGCGCCGCGGCCGGCAGGGTGCCCGTGAACGGGTAGGTACCTGATCACGAGAGCGACGCGACCGGTGCTCATGGGTCTTCGGTCTGTGCGAGGTTTTCGGCGGCCGCGGCACCGGTGGGCGCCGAACCCCGGCGGAGAGGCGTTGCCGGCCATGCGTGGTGCCGCGGTGGCGAGCGCGTCGGCCCGCATCTGCCCGTCGATCCGGCAAGCCGTGGGCGCGCCGCAGGCCGCGGCCGAAGCCGGAAACGTGACCGCCGGAGGCGACCGTGATGCCGGTCAGCGGTGCGCCGCCCCTGGTGATCAGCGACTCGGCCGGTCCAGTACTTGCCGACCCGGATGTCCCCGCTGGCCGCCGTGTCCTTCTTCAGGCCCTGGCTGACCAGGAAGTCCTCGGCGTACCAGTCGCTCCACCCTCGCCCATGGCATCGGCCTGCGAGCCGGTGAGGGTGGAGAAACCGTTTCGTATTCACAATGGATACAGAATTCCGAGACGGCCTTCGTCCCGGTGCGGGCAACTGGATCAGCTGGTGGAAATGGGTGGTTTACGGCGTGGTCGGGAGAACGCAGGCGTAGCTCAGCGGGAGCAGGTTGACGAACGTTCCGCCGGCCCCGGTGCAGATCCTGCCGGCCTCTGTGACGCGACGGTTGGCGGGGTTGAGGGGGTTGAACACGCAGACGTATCCGACCGGGTTGACGGTGAGGGACAAAACGCCGCCGGTCGTGGTGCACAGCAGGGTGGCGTTCGCCGTGCCCGAGCCCGGGCCCGTTGTGGGCGGGGTGCTGGTGTTCTCGCAGCCGGCGTGGATGTCGGGGTCGGGTGCGGGTCCCTGGCAGGTGTCGGTACCGAGGCCTCCGTCGAGACTGTCCTGGCTGCCATCGTTGGATGCGCCGATGAGGGTGTCGTTGCCGGCGCTGCCGGAGATCGTGTCGATGCCCAGGCCGCCGGTGAGGGTGTCGTCGCCGGTGCCGCCGGTGAGGGTGTCGTTCCCGTCCCCGCCGTTGATCGTGTCGTCGAAGTCCGAGCCGGTGATCGTGTCGTTTCCGGCGTTGCCGTTGATGGTCTTGCCGGGGTTCGTGCCGCCGCAGTCGATCGTGTCGTTGCCGGGACTGCCGGTCACGGTCGTATCGGTCTGGGTCACGCCGGGGCTGACGACGCAGTTGACGGCGGCATGGGCGGTCAGCGGGGCGATCACCCACAAGACCGGGGCCGCGAGGACCCCGGCCAGCGTGACGACGAGTCCCCGGCGGAATTGAGTCTGGTGAATTCTCATGGCTTCATTTCCTGGATCGCGATTCGGCGATGACTCACACGGACGCGGCGCGCCAACGTGACTGAGCTGTGCCGATCACGAGCCACCCGCGTCCGCCGCACTGTCGGCGTCTCCCCGGTGCAGAAGAACCTCGGCTCGTGATCCGCATCCGCGATCAATCGCGGACATGTCACGTCACCGAGGTCCGGGGCAACAACACACGAAGCTACCCCCGCGTCCGCCTGGATCAATACCGCTGTCCCTCGAACGGACGCACACTCTCCGGCGCGCTCGGCGGGGGAGGGGGCGTTCACGAACGTAATTCGTGTGCAGTTCGTTTTCCGCGCGAATTTGAAGGACATTTATCACGTTTCGACGTCGCGCGTCGATATTCGTAACAGGGAACATCGCGCAGTCGATGTATGGGGGCAAGACGAAAACGGTTCAAGAGCTTGGCTGCGGCTGAGACGATGAGCGCATGGACCAGCTCCGGGAAAACCGAGATGAGCCCGCAGTGCTCGATCCCCACGATGGCGCCATTGCGCCGGAAATCAAGCCCTGAAGGGCATGGACATGCGTACCTTCCGTCAATCCGGTGTCATTGCCTTGATGGCCATTGCGTTTTCCGTCACTGGTGTAGCGGCGGCCGCGGGGTTCGACCTGATCGTGGTGACCGCGACGGTCGACGGCGAGGCCGGCTACTGGGGACCCGGCCGATCCGCCACGCCGGAACCGACGCCGGCGATCGG
>Ga0070668_100004445_pt1 | contig 10405 bp, 12 predicted proteins | sample KBSS43metaG_FD_64661 | JGI IMG/M metagenome (GOLD analysis project Ga0070668, IMG submission 64661) | Switchgrass rhizosphere microbial communities from Kellogg Biological Station, Michigan, USA - KBS S4-3 metaG | ecosystem: Host-associated > Plants > Roots > Rhizosphere > Soil ... | reverse complement strand
GACGCTGGTCGGCCTCGGCCTCAACAAGATGCACCGCACCCGCGAGCTCGAGGATACTCCCGAGGTTCGCGGCATGATCAAGAAGGTGCATCACATGGTGAAGGTGACCGAAGCCTGAGGTTTCGGTCGTCCTGACGAAAGCCAGGATCCATTCGTCGCCGCCACGCAATCCAGGCGGAGCGCGAATTGAGTCCGGCCTTCGCCGAACTGACGGATCGAAAAGCGGGCGGTTGTTGCCCGATGCGCGAACCAAGCGAAAGCGAGTGCACGATATGAAGCTGAACGAAATCAACGACAACGATGGCGCCCGCAAGGGCCGCGTCCGTGTCGGCCGCGGTATCGGTTCCGGCCTGGGCAAGACCGCCGGTCGCGGTCAGAAGGGTCAGAAGAGCCGCGAGGGCGTCTCGATCAAGGGTTTCGAGGGCGGCCAGATGCCGCTCCACATGCGGCTGCCGAAGCGCGGCTTCAACAACCCGTTCGAGAAGGATTATGCCGAGGTCAATCTCGGCCTGCTCCAGAAGCTGTTCGATGCCGGCAAGCTGGCTGACGGCGTGCTCGACCATGCCGCGCTGAAGGCGGCGGGCGTCGCCCGCGGCGGCAAGGACGGCGTCCGCATCCTCGGCAAGGGCGCGCTGACCGCGAAGCTTGCTCTCAAGGTCGCCGGCGTGTCGAAGTCGGCGCGCGAGGCGATCGAGGCGGCGGGCGGCTCGGTCGAGGTGATCGAGGTCGTGCCGGCAGCCGAGAAGGCTGCGGCGAAGAAGAACACCGTCCGCGATGCAAAGAAGGCGAAGCGCGCCTGATCGGGCCTCCCGCTCCGGCGGGCACCCGACAGCGACGCCAGCCCGAACCTCGCCGAAGGTGGGGTAACACTTAGACAAGAGCTTTCCGGGCTCTATATGAAGCGGCGGGTGCGGAGACGTACTCCGCCGCTTTTCCTTTCAGGGGTTGTTTCCGAATGGCATCCGCAGCCGAACAGATGGCCGCAAATCTGAGCCTGGCGAATTTCGCCAAGGCGACCGAGCTCAAGAAGCGCCTGTGGTTCACCCTGGGCGCGCTCATCGTCTTCCGCCTGCTGAGCTTCGTGCCGCTGCCCGGAATTGACCCGCGCGCGCTGACCGCCCTGTTCGATACCACTAAGGGCGGCGTCCTCGATTTCTTCAACACCTTCTCGGGCGGCTCGTTGAGCCGCATGAGCCTGATCGCGCTGGGCGTGATGCCGTACATCACCGCCTCGATTGTCGTGCAGCTCGCGACCTCGCTGTCGCCGACGCTCGCCGCGATCAAGAAGGAGGGGGAAAGCGGTCGCAAGAAGCTCAACCAGTACACCCGCTACGGCACGGTGTTCCTGACTGCGATCCAGGGCTGGTTCATCGCCGTCGGTTTGGAAAGTTGGGGTGCCGAACAGGGCATGTCTGCGGTGGTCGATCCCGGCCTGCTGTTCCGCGTCACCGTCGTGATCTCGCTCATCGGCGGCACGATGTTCCTGATGTGGCTGGGCGAGCAGATTACCAGCCGCGGCATCGGCAACGGCGTGTCGCTGATCATCATGGCCGGCATCGTCAGCCAGCTTCCGCACGCGCTCGCCTCGATCTTCGAGGGCGGTCGCACCGGATCGCTGTCGCCCGTGATCATCATCGGGGTGATCGTTCTCGCCTTCGGCCTGATCGTCGGCATCTGCTTCATGGAGCGTGCCCAACGCCGGGTGCTGATCCAGTACCCGAAGCGGCAGACCCAGCGCGGCATGATGCAGCAGGACAAGAGCCACCTGCCGCTCAAGATCAACACCGCCAACGTGATCCCGCCGATCTTCGCCTCGTCCCTGCTGCTGATGCCGCTGACGATCGCGCAGTTCGCCGGCAAGCACGTCCAGGGCGAGAGCCGGTGGGGTGACATCCTGATCTCGATCACCACCGCGCTCCAGCACGGTTCGCCGATCTACATGGCGCTCTATGCCGGCGGGATCATCTTCTTCTGCTTCTTCTACACCGCGGTGGTCTTCAATCCCGAGGAAACCGCCGACAGTCTGAAGAAGCATGGCGGCTTCATCCCGGGCGTGCGCCCGGGCAAGAACACCGAAAATTACCTCGATTACGTGCTGACCCGGATCACCGTGATCGGTGCCGCGTACCTCACGGTGATCTGCCTGGTGCCGGAGTTTCTGATCAGCCGGGCGGGCATTCCGTTCTATCTCGGGGGCACCAGTCTGCTCATCGTGGTCAATGTTACGATTGACACGGTCACACAAATCCAGAGTCATCTCCTTGCGCACCAGTATGGTGACCTGATTAAGAAGGCCAAGCTCAAGGGGGGTATGCGTCGATGAACATCATTCTGCTGGGTCCGCCAGGCGCGGGGAAGGGCACGCAGGCCAGCCGGCTCGAGCAGGAGCGCGGGATGATCCAGCTTTCGACCGGCGATATGTTGCGCGCCGCGGTGAAGGCGGCAACGCCCGTGGGCCTGCAGGCCAAGGCTGTGATGGAGACGGGGGGGCTGGTGTCCGACGACATCGTCACCGGCATCATCTCGGAGCGGCTCGACCAGCCGGACGTCGTCGAAGGCTTCATCCTCGACGGCTTCCCGCGTACCGAGGCGCAGGCGGTGGCGCTCGACGAGCTTCTCGCCGAAAAGGCGATGCAGCTGGATCACGTCATCGAGCTGGAGGTCAACGAGGACATTCTTGTCGACCGCGTCACCGGCCGCTTCACCTGCGCCAAATGCGGCGCGGGTTATCACGACCGCTACAAGCTGCCGGCCGTTGCCGGCACCTGCGACATCTGCGGTTCGACCGAGTTCAAGCGTCGCGCCGACGACAATGCGGAGACGGTGCGGACGCGCATGGCCGAGTACCATGCCAAGACCGCGCCGATCCTGCCCTATTACGAATCGCGCGGGCTGGTCAGCCGGGTCGACGGCATGGCCGATATCGAGGATGTCGCCGCGGCGATCGTCGCGATCCTCGACAGCCCGACCGCGGAAGACCGCAAGACTGCCTGAGGCCGGCGGGGGATGGCGGGCGTCCGCGCCGACCAGCTGCTCGTGGAGCGCGGGCTCGCCGAGAGCCGGAGCCGGGCGCAGGCGCTGATCCTCGCCGGGCTCGTTTTTTCCGGTGACCGGCGGATCGACAAGGCGGGGCAGACGCTCGCCGCCGATGCCGCCGTCCACCTCAAGGGCCGCGATCATCCCTGGGTCTCGCGGGGTGGAGTCAAGCTGGCCGGCGGGCTTGATCACTTCGGCTGGACGGTCGATGGCGTGGTCGGGCTCGATATCGGCTCGTCGACCGGCGGCTTCACCGACGTGCTGCTCACCCGTGGCGCAAGCCGGGTCTACGCGATCGATTCGGGCACCAACCAGCTCGCCTGGAAGCTGCGGCAGGACGAGCGCGTGATCGTCCACGAGCAGACCAATGCCCGCCACCTGACGGCGGCCGAGGTGCCCGAGGCCGTCGACCTGCTCGTCTGCGATGCGAGCTTCATTTCCCTCGCCAAGGTGCTGGAGGTGCCGCTCGGCTTCGTCCGGCCCGGCGGCCGGGCGATGGTGCTGGTCAAGCCGCAGTTCGAGGCCGAGCGACACGAGATCGGCAAGGGCGGGGTGGTGCGCGATCCGACGGTGCGGGCGCGCAGCGTCGCTGCGGCAACCGACTGGTTCACGAGCAAGGGCTGGAGCGTCGCGGGCAGCGTCGAAAGCCCGATCACCGGGCCGGAGGGCAATGTCGAGTATCTGCTCGCCGCCCATGCGCCCGAGGCCTTGCCGGACGCGCCCGGCCTTCCCACCTTGGCGTGAAGCAGGAGACCATGATGCAATCCGAGAACCGTTTCTTCGACGACCTCGTGAAGGTGATGAACAGCGCGGCGGGTACCATCGCGGGCGTCGGCCGGGAGGCCGAGGCGTCGATGCGCGAGCGGGTGAAGGACTATCTCGGTGGCCTCGACTTCGTCTCGCGCGAGGAGTTCGAGACGGTGAAGGCCATGGCGGTGGCCGCCCGCGAGGAGGCAGACGCGCTGAAGGCCCGGCTCGACGCGCTGGAAGGCAAGGCAAGCGCCGCTGCGCCCGGCCACGAACAGACGGGGCCTGTGGTCTGAGGCGGCTTCATCCACAGCATTTGGTAGATCGGGTGCGGTTCGGACTTGCGCCTGTGACGTTTGGTGTCCACCGTCCACTGCAGCAGATGGCGTCGGTGGGGCGGTGATGATCGCTGACGAATACGAGGTCGGGCGTGAGGGGGCCGCGCCGATCGACATGCTCGAGGAATATTTCCACGCCCATGGCTGGTCATGCGAGCGGGCCGGGGACGAGGAGATCGTCGCCACAGTAGCCGGCAGCTGGACGCAGTACGAGCTTCGCGCGGTGTGGCGCGAGGAGGATCGCGTGCTCCAGTTCCTGGCCTTCCCCGACATCCGCGCCACCGCGACCGATAAGCGGCTGGCGATCTACGAGGTGCTGGGGCTGATCAACGAGCAGCTCTGGCTCGGCCATTTCGAGCTCTGGGCGAAGTCGGGCATCGTTCTCTTCCGCCATGCCGCGTTGCTGGAAGGCCCGGGCGAGCCGCTGCTGACCCTCGACCAGGCAGAGACACTGGTTGATGCCGCGATCGACGAGTGCGAGCGCTTCTACCCGGTGTTCCAGTTCGTGCTGTGGGGCGGGAAGAGCCCGCAGGACGCGATTGCCTCCGCGCTGATCGAAACGCACGGCGAGGCCTGACGAACGCCCGATCCTCTCCCGTTGGAAGAGGATCGTTTTCAAGCCGTTTCTACGCGCACGGTGCCGTGTTGCACGGCGAAGCGGGCGCGCCGGCTCAGCACGCCGCCCGGCGTGCTGACCTTATCGACGACCATGAAGTCCGTCTGCCACGCATCGCGCGTGACCTCGCAGACGAGGTAGCCGCGCTGGTCGTTCATGAACTTGAGACCGGGATTGTCGGCGAGCATCCGCTCGGTGCCGGGCCGAACGTCGCGGCCGTCGCCACCCGAGCTGATCGAGGTCGATACGAACTCGATCGCCTTGGGCACATCGCCGACGCGAACCTCGCCGGCGAAGTTCTGGTGCTCGTCGCCGGTCAGCACGACGAGGTCGCCGCGGCCGCCGATCCTGTCGAGCAGCCGCTTGCGCGGCGCGCCATAGCCTGCCCAGCTGTCGAGATTGTAGACCGGCTCGGTCCCGGTGTCGAAGCTGCGCCGTCGGTCGGGTACCATCATCATCACCTGCTGGGCGAGCAGGTTCCAGCGCACGTCGCCGCGGCCGATGCGATCGACCAGCGCCTTCTCCTGCGCGGTGCCGATCATCGAGGCGGAGGCAGCGTCGACCTCCGGGCACCAGGGCCTGAAGCCGTCACCGCAGGGTTGCGGGGTGCGGAACTGGCGGGTGTCCATGAAATGCGCGTCGAGGAGCGTGCCCCAGCGGACCGAACGCGCCATCTGGATGCTGGCGCCGTCGGGCAGGCTCGATCGCCGTACCGGCATATGCTCCCACCAGGCTTGGAAGGCGGCGGCGCGGCGCAGGCGGAACAGCTCGGGCGGGGCGTCGTCCTCGGTATGGTCGCCGGCCCAGTTGTCGTCGACCTCATGGTCGTCGAAGGTGACGTACCAGGCGGCTGCGGCGTGCGCAGCCTGGAGATCGGGGTCGAGCTTGTACTGGGCGTAGCGGCGACGATAGTCCTCGAGGCTGTAGATCTCCTGCCCCAGATGCTCGCGCACGATCGGCAACTGGCCGTAGCCGAGCGGCACGGTGGTATCCGGATACTCGTAGATATAGTCGCCATAATGGTAGACGAAATCCACCTCCTCGCCGGCGAGGTGGCGATAGGCGGTGTAGAGCCCGTTCTCGTAATGCTGGCAGCCGGCGACGCCCAGGCGGAGTTTCGCCAGCGCCGTACCGGGCAGCGGGGTGGTGCGGGCGCGGCCGGTCCGGCTGGTCTCGCCGCCGACGAGGAAGCGGTAGAAATAGGGGCGGTCGGGTTCCAGCCCCGCCACCTCGACATGGACGGCGTGCCCGATCTCGGGCCGGGCGATGGCGTCGCCCTTGGCGGTGACCGCCTTGAAGCCAGCGTCGGTCGCCACCTCCCAACGCAGCGGCACCGGCTTCATCGGCATGCCGCCATCGGGCGCCAGCGGCTCGGGGGCGAGCTTCGTCCAGATCACGAAGCCGTCCGGCGCCGGATCGCCGGCAGCGACGCCGAGGCGAAACGGGTCGAAGCGGAACAGCATCTCGGCGCGGCCGATCGCCGGCACGCCGAGGAGCAGGGAACCACCGAGGAGGGTGCGGCGGGAGAGCGGGAGGATGTCGGTCATGTCGCGGGGCTAGCCCCGCGACATGACAGTCCGGTTTCAGTTCTTGATCCGCCAGCCGCGCTGGATCAGCACGTAGCAGAGCAGGCCGAGTCCCAGGTTGAGCCCCAGCAGCGACAGCGCGCCGACCAGATGCGGCGAATCGGTGACGCCGAGGAAGCCGAAGCGGAAGCCCGAGATGATGTAGAAGAACGGGTTGGCATGGCTGATCGCGGCGAACACCGGCGAGAGCTGGCCCGCCGCATAGAAAGTGCCCGACAGCAGCGAGAGCGGCGCCACCACGAAATTGGTGACCGCGGCGGCATGGTCGAACTTCTCGGCCCAGAGGGAGGTGATCAGGCCGAGCAGCGCCAGCAGCACCGCGCCCATCAGTCCGAACCAGACCACCGCCCAGGGATGGGCGATGCCGACATGGACGCCGGGCCAGAGCAGCATCGCCAGCCACACCGCAAATCCGACCAGCACGGCCCGGGTGACCGCTGCGCCGATCAGCCCGGCCATCAGTTCGGCGGTGGAAAGCGGCGGCATCAAATAGTCGATGATGTTGCCCTGGATCTTGCCGACCAGCAGCGAGAAGCTGGCATTGGCGAAGGCGTTCTGCAGCATGCCCATCATGATCAGGCCGGGCGCCAGGAAATCGGCGAAGGGCACGCCCATCACCAGCCGCCCCTGCCGGCCGAGCGCGACGGTGAAGATGATGAGATAGAGGAGCGTGGTGATCGCGGGCGCCCACACGGTCTGGAGCTGGACCTTGAAGAACCGGCGCACCTCCTTGATATAGAGAGCGCGCAGTCCGCCCCAGTTCACGGTGGGGAGGACCGGAACGCCCGGTTCCCGCAGCACAGGATTTGAAGGCTGGTCGTTCATCGCCCGCTCGCCTATCGGCTGCGCGCGACGGCGGCAAGACGAACAAGACGACGAACACGAAGGATCGAAGATGAGCTGGACCGACGAGCGGATCGAGCGCCTCAAAATGCTCTGGGGACAGGGCATGACCGCGAGCCAGATCGCCGACGAGCTGACCGGTGTCAGCCGTAACGCGGTGATCGGCAAGGCACACCGCCTCGGCCTCGAAGCGCGCCCCTCACCGGTGCGCGCCGGCGAGCATGCCGCCCCCGCGGAGGAGCCGGCCGCTGCGCCTGCGCCGGTGGTAAGCGCCGCTCCGCCGGCCCCTGCACCCGCCGCCGAGCCGCAGCCGGTGGCCCCGCCGCCCGCGCCCGAGCCGGTCGAGCCCGCCCCGGTCGTGACTGCCGCGCCGGCGCCGGCGCCGGCGGCTCCGCCCATGCCGGTGATGCGCTCGATCGGCCCCGGGGGCTTCGAGCGGCAGAATCCGGGCGAGCAGCAGGCGCCTTCGACCCCCGCGCCGCCGCGCCGTCTGGTGCCCGCCAAGCCGGCGGCTGAGATTGCCGGCAAGACGACCCTGCTCGATCTCAACGACAAGATCTGCAAATGGCCGCTCGGCCATCCCGGCGAGCCTGATTTCCACTTTTGCGGATCCAAGGTGAATCCGGGCTTCCCTTATTGCGTCGAGCATTGCGGCGTCGCCTATCAGGCGCAGCTCCCCCGCCGCGACCGTCGTCCGCCGCCGCCGCTGCCGTTCGGCGGCCCGCGGGTTCGGTAGGATCCTTTTCTCCCTCCCATATGTGGGAGGGAGAAATGTGGTCGCACTGGTCGGCCGCGCGCGCTTGGCTTAAACCGCGAGCGTGGCCAATCCGCTTCTTTACCCGCTCTACGTCGTCCAGCTCGCGACCGGGGCGAAGTCGTTCAAGGACAATCCGTTGATCGGCTCGGCCGCGCTCAATGCGCGCGGGCTGCACGCTGCGCGGGTCCGCGCTGCTCATACCCTCGCTGCCGCGCGTCGTGCCCGCCTCGCCCGGCTGATCGCGCCCGAGGATCGCGCTGCCTTCGACCGCGACGGCTTCGTCGAGAAGCGCGATTTCCTGCCGCCGGACCTGTTTGCCCGGCTGCGCGACAAGGTGCTCGCCCGTAGCGCGCCCGCGCGCGAGATGTTGCAGGGCGATGCCATCACCCGCCGCTTCGCGGTCGACCCGGTCTTCCTCGCGGACGTGCCCGAGATGCGCGCGCTGATCGCCGACCCGGTCTGGCGCGGTCTGGTCCGCTATGCCGGCAGCTTCGATCAGGAGCCGCTGATCTACGTCCAGTCGATCCTGAGCCATGTCCGCGCTGCCGATCCCGACCCGCAGACGCATCTGCACGCCGACACCTTCCACCCGACGGTCAAGGCGTGGCTGTTCCTGACCGACGTCGCCGAGGACGAAGGGCCGTTCGTCTACGTCCCCGGCTCCCACCGGCTGACGCCCGAGCGCCTCGCCTGGGAACAGGCGACCAGCCTGCGCGCGCCCCGCGGGGTCGACCGGCTGTCAGCGCGTGGCTCGTTCCGCATTCGTCGCGACGAGCTCGCCGGCCTCGGCCTGCCCGCGCCGCGCGCCTTCGCCGTGCCGGCCAACACGCTGGTGGTCGGCGATACGGTCGGCTTCCATGCCCGCGGCCCTTCGGTCAGGCCCAGCACGCGCGTCGAGATCTGGGCCTATGGCCGCCGCAACCCGTTCCTGCCCTTTGCGGGACTCGACCCGCTCAGTCTGCCCGGCCTCGCCGAGCGGCGGATTGGATGGAACTGGCGCTGGCGCGATTTCCTTGATGATCGTGGGCTCAAGGGGCATCCCTGGCGCGAGACGGGATCCAAACGCCCTGAGGAGCGCTGAGGCGGCGGAACGGGAGAAGAAGATGCTCAAGGCGCTGTCCATCGGCGTGGCCCTGACGGTCGCGACACTTGCCACGGTTCCGGCGATCGCCCGGCAGAGCAACGGTGGGGCGCCGGCCGCGCCGAAGAAGCCCAGCGATCTCGATCAGGCTGGCCGCATCGCCAGCCAGCCCGGTCGCGACGTCGGGGCGCTGAAGACCAAGATCCCGCCGATCCTGCAGAGTGCGGTAGCCGATCCTTACGGCCTTGCCGGCAAGGGCACCTGCGCCGCCATCGCCGCCGAGATCCGCCAACTCAACGAGCCGCTCGGCCCCGACCTCGTTGCCGGCCCGCGCCCGCAGGAGAACCGCGCGGGCAAGATCGCCGCGGCGGGCGGTAAGACCGTAGTCAACACACTGATCCCCTTCCGCGCGCTGGTCCGCGAGGCGACCGGCGCCGCGCCGGCCCAGCGCCGGCTGGACGCGGCGGTCGATGCCGGCTTCGCCCGTCGTGGCTTCCTGCGCGGGGTCTATCAAACACGGAGGTGCCGCGGGGCGATCTGAGCGACCGCGGCGTCTCCGCCCGTTGTCCTACCGCACTCCCGAAAGGGAGAGGGGATTGTACGATCGGCCTACTGCGGCAGCTGCCAGCGCACCCGGTCGTTATAGGTCGTCGGCACCGGCCGGCCGGCATCGTCCAGCGCCGGGGTGAAGCGGGCGCGGCGCGGATAGAGGCGACAGGTCGCGGCATCGAGCGCGTCGTTGCCGCTCGATGCGGTAACCGTGCAGGCCATGACCCGGCCGCGTTCGTCGATCGCGACTGTGATGCCGACCGCGCCCTGCGCCTCGGCACGGATCGCGGTGGCAGGGTAGTCGTCGGTGGTGATCCAGCCGCCGCGGTCGGTCGCTGGGGCCGGCTTCTGCGCCTTGCTCGGCATGACTGGCGGCGGTGTGATGGGCTGCTCGGCGTTGTCCTGTGCCGCGCCGGTATCCGGCAAGATTTTGGTGTCGACGACCAGCCGATTGTCGGCCGCCGTCAACTGGGTCGGGATGACCGGGGCGACCGTGGTGACGGGCCGCGCCGTGGCTTTGGGCATCTCCTTGCGCACCGGATCGGCCTTGGGCGGCGGCGCGGCGCGAAACGACCTGACGACAAAGATCTTCGGGATCTGGGTGATCGCGTTCTGCGCGAGACCGGTCACGAAGGCGTAGCCGATCGCGACATGGATGATCGCGACGGCCGCAATCGCCGTCGTACGCGAACGCTGTTGGTTGTCTGCAAATGCCATGGTGCATCCTCCGTTTCCGGTGCGCCGTGGCGACGTCGGTCGTCTCGCGACGCATTCTCCTGAGCGCGAGGATGCGCGTGAGCCGCGGAGGCGTCAAGCGGTGCTCGGCACGCGATAGGCCGCTTTCGGTACCAT
>Ga0070668_100004444_pt1 | contig 10409 bp, 8 predicted proteins | sample KBSS43metaG_FD_64661 | JGI IMG/M metagenome (GOLD analysis project Ga0070668, IMG submission 64661) | Switchgrass rhizosphere microbial communities from Kellogg Biological Station, Michigan, USA - KBS S4-3 metaG | ecosystem: Host-associated > Plants > Roots > Rhizosphere > Soil ... | reverse complement strand
TCACAGTCGTCCGCGAGAATCACGACTGGATCCGTCCCCGGCCGAGCTGAGCCGAACGCCCCAAGTGTTAGCCGGCGGATCGAACGGAACGACGTCCGGCTGACAACGGGATCGCGGCGGGGTAGGACGCATGGCGAGCTTCCCGGCCAGGGCGTCTGGTCCCGGTCGACAGCTGTCCCACCTGGAGCCTCGCGATCATCGATCAACGGGTCTGCCGCATCCCCTGAACCGCAAGATCAACTTGGAAAAGGTTCGTCGTGCACTTGCTCGAATGCTGACCCTCGACCTCCTTGGTTCGATATCCGCGGGGACCACTGCAACGCCTCCGGAATGCGACGGAAAATGTTTGGCGAGTAGCCGGAGGGAGTCTCACCCTCCGGCTCTCACAGATCCGTACGTGAACCTCTCGGTTCATACGGCTCTTGTTGTTCTGGTCACCAGACAGCGGGCACCCAGGGCACCCAGACCCAGTGGGCGAAGAACCTCGGCCTCGTGATGACGGCCCGGTTCCATGCTTCGTGAGCCTTTCTGCGTCCACGCAGTCGTCTGAACTTCTTACGGAGCCACCGCATCAAGTAGGCATTGATACGAGCCAGGAGAGGATACAGCGCCGATCGATTGAACGCGCCATAGTAATTCATCCAGCCCCGCACGATCGGGTTGATCCAATCGGCGAGGTCCGCTTCGGAAGATCCGGTCCGCTGATGCAGTCTCCACGACCGCACCTGACCGCTGATCCTCTTCAAGGCATCCTTGCTGATCGCCGGATTAAAGCCGAGAAACACGTTCCCGGCCTTCGCTCGCGTCCCCCGAGCCCTGAACGTGTACCCCAGGAACGTGAACGCGGTGTGCTCGTACGAACCACGCCGCTGACCGTCCTGGCAATACACAATCCTGGTCTTGTCCGGGTGCAGTTCCAGCCCGACCTCCGCCATCCGTCCCGCGAGAGCACCCAGCACCTGCTTGGCCTGGGCCTCGCTGACGCAGTGCACCACCGCGTCATCCACATACCGTTCGAAACTGACGCCCGGGAACTCCCGAGCCATCCATGCGTCGAACGCATAGTGCAAGAACAGATTGGCGAGTACCGGCGAGACCGCGGAACCTTGCGGGGTTCCTCGATCCCGGACCTGCAACGACCCGTCGGGCAGCTGCAACGGCGCTTCCAGCCACCGTTTCACATACAGCACCACCCACGGCAACGCGGTGTTCGCCTCGACGGCTTTGACCATCAGGTCCCACGGCACGCTGTCGAAGACCGCCTACCGGTGGCGCGGTAATTGTTTCGGATTGACCAGGCGTGCGTTCTCGCTCGGTAATATCGCGCTCCTGGGCTGCCGGAGGCGCTTGCGAACGCCACGAAACTCATTCCATGTCGACGCCAGGTCTTGCTTTGGGCCCTGGCCTGCGCCGTCAGGAGGAAAATGGCTCGCTGATGGCTCCGAGGGCGGAACCGGCGCGTTCGCGGGCGAGGTGCCCCATCCGGGGCGACCCTCGCAGCGATGTGGGCTCGCGGGGTCGAGTTGACGGTGGGGTCGGGGGTGCAGATCCGGGCGGCGCCTTGCGCACGCAACATTGGCCAGGTGCTCAGCGCGCGCCGCTTCTCCGGATACCCGACGCAAGCCAGGGAAACGCTCGAACCGCAACCATGTCTAGCCAGACCCAGCACTCAGCCACAACACACCAAGATCTCCAGCCGCGCGGAGCGGCATTACCCCGCCAGCCACAACACACCAAGATCTCCAGCCGCGCGGAGCGGCATCACCCCGCCAGCCACAACACACCAAGATCTCCAACCGCGCGGAGCGGCATCACCCCGCCCGCCACAACCTTGGGACGCAAGTCCAGCACCAGGGCCGCGGCTCGGGCGGCGACTGTCCGCTCAGGAAGAGAAGAAGTGCGCCGCTCGTTGCGCGAGGTCTCCGACATCCGCCGCCGGGCCGCGGGGAGGACGCCGGCCATCAAAACCGCCAGGCCACAACAGCAGACGCACGCCAACACCAAAACCCCCAACCAGCAGCACCCACCGCCAGGCCACAACAGCAGACGCGCGCCATCAACGGAACCCACGACGGGCAGCGCCCGCTGTCGGGCCGTGGGAGCAGACGCCGGCCATCAAACGAACCACGATGGACGGCGTGGCGCGCACAGTCGACAACGGACAGTCTTGTTTCCTTCCTATTACGGCCGCTAGTATCTCTGGACATCAATCTGAAACGTTCCAAAAAGCGATGAAACGTTTCAGGGACCTGAGGGAGACACAAAGGAGTCCGAATGCTCCGTACCGTCCCTGTGCTCGCCGCCGTCACGACCACGCTCCTGCTGATCCCGGCACCCGCCACCGCCAACCCCACGCCACACCCCGCGCCCGTCCCGCTGGCCGGCGCCCACTGGATCTGGTACCCGGAAGGCAATCCGGCCACCACCGCCCCGGCCGCCACCCGCTACCTGCGCCGCACCTTCGGCCTCACCGCCGCCGACATCCCCGCCGCCCAACTGGCCGTGACGGGCGACGACACCGTCGACGTCTGGGTCAACGGCACCCGAGTCGCCGGCTCCCCGCGCACCGCCGAATCCTGGCGGCGCGCGCTGCACCTCGACGTGGCCGGCTTCCTCCGCCCGGGCGCCAACACGGTCGCGATCGCCGCGCGCAACGCGGGTGGCTCCGCCGGCGTCCTGGCCCGGCTGCGCGCCGGGACGGTCGACCTGGTCACCGACGCCTCCTGGCGCGCGGCCACCGCCGTACCCGAGAACTGGGCCGATCCCGGCTTCGCCGACTCCGCCTGGCCGGCCGCGAAGGACCTCGGCGCGTACGGCGTCGGGCCCTGGCGCACCGGCGTCGCCACCTTCATACCGGCCGCCGCCCCGGTGCGGGTCACCGACCTCACGGTGAACCGCCAGGTCAACCCGATCGGGGTGGACGCACCGCGGTTCGGCTGGCGGCTCGCCGCCGGCGGCGAGTCGCGGATGCAGAGCCGCTACCAGATCACCGTCGGCACCTCGGCCGGCGCCGCGGACCTGTGGGACAGCGGCCCGGTCGCCTCGACGCGGCAGCTCGACGTCGCGTACGGCGGACGGCAGCTCGCCGCGAACCGCACCTACCACTGGCGGGTCCGGGTCTGGGACGCGCAGGGCGGGGTGAGCCGCTGGAGCTCGGACGCCCGCTTCGACACCGGCATCGCGTGGACCGCCGGTTTCGTGGGAGCGCCGCCGGTGGGCACTTTGGAGGGCGCCTCCTGGATCTGGTATCCCGAGGGCGACCCGGCGAACAACGCGCCGGCCGCCACCCGCTACTTCCGCCGTACCGTCACCTTCGCGACCGCCTCGACGCTGATCGTGACCGGCGACGACACGGCCGACGTCTGGCTCAACGGGGTCAAGATGTCGGCGAGCCCGCGGGTGACCGACTCGTGGAAGAAGGCGGCCGTCATTCCGGTGAACGCGGGGACGGTGACGATCGCGGTGGCGGCCACCAACACCTCCGCCGGGCCGGCCGGGATCATCCTGAAGGCCGGATCGGTGGTCACCGATGAATCGTGGAAGTCGGCGCAGAGCGCGCCGGACGGCTGGGAGCGCCCGGATTTCAACGATTCAACCTGGGTGGCCGCCAAGGTCCTCGCCGCGTACGGTGCCGGGCCGTGGGGCAGTCAGGTGCTCGTCTCCGGGCCGGCGCCCTCGTTGCGCAAGGGCTTCCAGGTGACCAAGCGGGTGGCGCGGGCCCGGCTGTACACCACGGCGCTCGGCCTGCATGACACCTACCTGAACGGCACCCGCGTCGGCAGCGAGCGGCTCTCCCCCGGCTGGACCGACTACAACAAGCGGGTCCAGTACCGCGGGTACGACGTCACCGCCGCGATCAAGCGGGGCGCCAACGCGCTCGGCGCCCGGCTGGGCAACGGTTGGTACGCCGGCAGCCTCGGGTTCGCCGGCAGCCGCCGCTACGGCAGCCAGCCGTGGTATTCGGCCCAGCTGATGATCGACTACGCGGACGGCACGAGCGCGACGGTCCAGACCGACGGCTCCTGGCGCACCGCCGCGAGCGAGATCCGGTCCGACGATCTCTACGCGGGCGAGGCTCAGGACGCCCGGCTGGCCGCCGCCGGCTGGTCCGGCCCCGGGTTCGACGACAGCGCCTGGTCCGCGGCGGTCGTCAAGACCGGCACACCGCCGAACGTCGTACCGCAGGCCGATCCCGGCGTCACCGTGCAGGAGGAGCTCCGCCCGGTCGCGATCACCCAGCCGAAGCCGGGCATCTTCATCGCCGACCTCGGCCAGAACTTCACCGGCTGGAACCGCCTGCGGGTGGCCGGCCCGGCCGGCACCACGATCACCCTGCGGCACGGCGAGATCCTCAACGCGGACGGCACCCTTTACACCGCCAACCTGCGGGCCGCCCAGCAGACCGACACGTTCACCCTGGCCGGCCACGGCACCGAGGTGTTCGAGCCGAGGTTCACCGTGCACGGCTACCGGTACGTCGAGATCACCGGCTTCCCCGGCACCCCGACGGCGAACAACCTCACCGGCCTGGCGGCGTGGACCGACGGCCCGGCCACCGGCACCTTCACCACGTCGGACCCGATGATCAACAAGATCCAGCACAACATCGTCTGGGGCGCCCGTTCCAACCTGCTGAGCATCCCCACCGACTGCCCGCAGCGCGACGAGCGTCTCGGCTGGACCGGCGACATCGCCGCGTTCGGCGCCACGGCCACGTTCAACTTCGACACGTACGGCCTGCTCGACAAGTACGCCACCGACCTCACCGACGCGCAGCAGGCCGACGGCGCGTTCACCGACGTGGCGCCGGACGTGCTGGGCTGGGCCGGCAAGGCGGGCTGGGGCGACGCCGGGGTGATCGTCCCGTACACCGTCTGGCAGCGGTTCGGCGACACCGGCGTGATCGACAAGCACTTCACCGCGATGACCCGGTGGGTCGACTACCTGCGGTCCACCGCCGGCGCCGACCTGATCCGCAACCGGGACACCTACGGCGACTGGCTCAACGTCGACGACAACACCGCCAACGACCTGAGCAGTACGGCGTTCTTCGGCTGGTCGGCCCGGCTGGTGTCGCGGATGGCCGCGGCCACCGGGCGTACGGCCGAGGCAGCGGCCTACGGCGAGCTGGCCGACCGGATCGCGGCCGCCTTCACCGCCAAGTTCGTGGCCGCCGACGGCACGGTCGGCGGCAACAGCCAGACGGCGTACGTGCTGGCGCTCGCCTTCGACCTCGTCCCGGCCGACCGGGTGCAGGCGGTCGCGGACAAGCTCGCCGCGAAGGTGGCCGCCCGCGACGGGCACCTGTCGGTGGGCTTCATGGGCGTGGAGAACCTGCTCCCGGTGCTCGCCGACCACGGGCACCTGGACACCGCGTACCAGATCCTGCAGCAGCCCGGCTATCCCGGCTGGGGCTACATGGTCGCCCGCGGCGCCACCACCATCTGGGAGCGCTGGGACGGTATCCGCACCGACGGCACGTTGCAGGACACGGCGATGAACTCCTTCAACCACTACGGGCTCGGCTCGGTCGGCGACTGGCTGTACCGCGGCATCGGCGGCCTGGCTCCCGCCGCGCCCGGCTACGCCAAGATCCTGATCGCGCCCCGTCCCGGCGGCACCCTCAAGTCGGCGGCCAGCGACCTGACCACGGCCTACGGCGACGCCCGCAGCTCGTGGACCCGATCCGGCAACGCGATCACGCTGCGGGTCACCATCCCGCAGGGCACCACCGCCACCGTACGGCTGCCCGGCGCGACCGCCACCACGGTGCCGGCCGAGGCCGTGTCGCTCGGCGGGATGTCGTACGCCGTCGGCGGCGGCAGCTACACCTTCCGCTCCACCCTCTGACGGGGGACGGGCGGTGGGCCCTGTCCGGGCCCACCGCCCGGCACGGGTGTAGATTGATCGAGATCGATGTCAACCGATGGAGGTCCCGATCATGCGCCGCAAGGTCGCGATAGGTAGCGCGCTGACCGCGTTGACGCTCGTCGTCGCCGCACCGCAGCCCGCCACCGCAGACGCCCCGGACCTGAACAATCCCCAGGTGATCGCGTCCGGCCTGACCGTGCCGTGGGGGCTCGGGTTCCTGCCGGACGGCAGCGCGCTGGTGGCCGAGCGAAACAGCGCCCGCATCCTGCAGCTGCGCCCCGGCAGCGCACCGGCCGTCGTGGCCACGGTCGGCGGGGTGGCCCCGACCGGCGAGGCCGGCCTGCTCGGGCTCGCGATCTCCCCGACGTACGCCCAGGACAGCTACGTCTACGTCTACTACACCTCCGCGTCGGACAACCGGATCGCCCGCCTGCGGCTCGCCGCGCCGCAGAACCAGCAGGTGATCCTCAGCGGCCTCGCCAAGGCGAGCATCCACGACGGCGGGCGCATCGCGTTCGGCCCGGACGGCATGCTGTACGCGGGCGTCGGCGACGCCGGCACCACGTCGAACGCGCAGAACCAGCAGAGCCGCAACGGCAAGATCCTGCGGATGCGCCCGGACGGCGGTGTCCCCGCGTCCGGCAACCCGTTCCCCGGTTCGCTGGTCTACAGCCTGGGCCACCGCAACGTACAGGGCCTCGCCTGGGACGCGCAGGGCCGGCTGTACGCCTCCGAGTTCGGGCAGAACACCTGGGACGAGGTGAATCAGATCGTGGCCGGCGGCAACTACGGCTGGCCGACGGTCGAGGGCCGCGGCAACGACACCCGGTTCCGCAACCCGATCGTCGTCTGGACGACGGCCGAGGCCTCCCCCAGCGGCGCCGCGATCGACGGCAGCACCCTCTATGTCGCCGCGCTGCGCGGCCAGCGCCTCTGGTCGGTGCCGCTGACCAGCGCCGGCGGCGCCGGCACGCCGACCGCCCTGCTGCAGGGCCGGTACGGCCGGCTGCGCACCGTGGCGCGCGCACCCGACGGCGCACTGTGGATCACCACCAGCAACCGGGACGGCCGCGGCAGCCCGGTGGCGGCCGACGACCGGGTGATCCGCTTCCCGGCCCTCCCCACCCCCTGATGGGAGGCCCTGTCCCGCTCGGCCGCGCCGCCGTCGTCCCGGCCTACCGGGCGAGCGGGGTCAGGACCGCGATGCGGTAGCCCTCGGCGCCGTCGACGAGCTGATAGCAGAATCGTTCGCGCGCTTCTCCGCCGTACGTCCAGGTGACGTCGACCCACACGCTGGCCGGCGCCTCGGCGAGCACGACGACGGTCCGGTCCGCCGCGTCGACGCCCTCGTACTGCGCCCATGCGGCGGCGAAGAACTCCTCGGTCTGCCGCCGGTCGGACACCGCCACCGGGTTGCCCGGAAACAGGATCAGCGACGGCACCGCGTACATCCGGGCGATGAGCTTCTCGTCCCGGGCCAGCAGCGCCGCGGCGTACCTGTCGAAGAATTTCCGCACCTGATCGCTCATGAGCCCACGCTAGGAGCGGAACCGGACACGCCCGTGCCGTGTTTAGGATCGGGTTCATGGACCCGGCCGTCCGCCTCGCCGCCGCCTCCCGAGACGGGCACCTCGCGCTGCGGCGGGTGGAGCGCCAGCAGGCACTGATCGAGCGGTTGTACGCCGCGTGCGGCGCCCGGGTGCAGCTTGCGGACCTGGCTCGTGACCTGCATGTGTCGGTACGCACGGTGGCCCGGGACGTGGAACGGCTACGGCTCAGCGGCGTACCGTTGACCGCTCACCAGGGCCGTGGCGGCGGCGTGCACCTGGCGCCCACCCGGGCCGCGGTCACCGTGCGGCTCGACCTCCCCGAGGCGGCCGCGCTGCTCGCCAGCCTCGCGGCGCTCGGCCCGACGGTCAGCGACAGCGCCGCGTCGGCGATGCGCAAGCTCACGGCGGCCCTGACCGGTCGGCATTGATGAAGGCGACGATCTCGTCGAGGCTGGGGCGGTAGCCGTCCGTGGTGTCGACCTCGATCTCGGGAGCCTCCAGGCGGACCCGGTCGAAGTGGGTGGCGGGACCGGTCAGGTGGATGTCCGGGTGGGCGCGGCGCAGCGGGTCCTCGGCCCGGCGGCGCCGGATCCGCTGCCAGGCGACGTCGGCCGCGGTGACGCAGTGGACGATGCGCAGGTCGGCCCGCCCGGTCAGCGGCTCCAGGCCGGGACGCCACAGCCGGTCCTGGAACGCCGCCTCGGCCACGGTCGTGATCCCGGCGGTGAGCAGCAGGCCGAGCACCTCGAAGAAGGCCGGCAGGGTGCGCAGGCTCAGCTCGTCGGCCGGCCCCGCGACGAACGCGCCGGTGGCGTGGACCATGCCCTCCTTGATCTCGTCGCGGCAGATCGCGGGGCAGCCGATCCGCCGGGCGAGCCGATGCGCGAGGGTGCTCTTGCCGGCGCCCGGCGGTCCGCTGACGACGATCAGGGTGGGTCGTCCGGTCATCCGAGCGCCGGGTACGGGCCGGCGGTGCCGAGCAGCGACCGGGTGACCGCCTGGGTCTCGGCGAGCATCTCGTCCAGGGCCGACTCCAGATCGGCGTCCGCGGTGTCGCGGCCGGCCTCCGCGGCGATCAGCACGGCGCGGCGCACCAGTTCCTTGGCGAACGACGCGGTGGTGCCCTGCGCCCGGCGGGCCGCCTCGTCCAGGGCGGCCGGCGTGAACGGCAGGCTGCGCGCGTACAGCGAGATCAGGCGGCGCCGCGCGGCGTCGTCGGGCAGCGGGATCTCGACGGCGAGGTCGACCCGGCCGGGTCGCTGGGCCAGCGCCGGTTCGAGGACGTCGACCCGGTTGGTGGTCAGCAGGAAGGCCACGTCGGCGTCGTCGCTCAGGCCGTCGAGGGCCTCCAGCACCGCGAACAGCAGCGGCTGGCTGCCGCTGTGCAGGTCGCGGTCCTCGGCCACGAGGTCGCAGTCCTCGAGCACCACGAGCGCCGGCTGCAGGGCCCGGGCCATCTGCGTCGCCTCGGTGACGAACCGGATCGACGGGCCGGCCAGCAACATCACGGTAAGGCCGGGCAGGGCGCCGACGAGGTAGCGCACGGTGTGGGTCTTGCCGGTACCCGGCGGGCCGTGCAGCAACAGGCCCCGCTTGAGGTGCTGGCCGGCGGCGAGCAGCCGGTCCCGGTGCCGTGCCACGCCCTCGACGTGCCGGCGGACCCGGTCGAGGACCCCGGCGGGAAGCACGAGGTCGTCCGCCGCCAACGCCGGCCGCCGGAGGAAGCTGATGCCGCCGACCCCCGCGTCGAAGTCGGACCCGCCCATCGACAGCACCTGGCCGCGGAACACCGAGCGCCGCACCATCAGCTCCCGCACGGCGGCGATCAGCCGGGCGGCCACCCCCTCGACCGGAGTGAGGATCTCCATCCGGGCCGCCGGGGTGCCGTACCGCGGGTCCGCCTCGCGTTGCAGCACCACGACCGGCGACCCCTCGAAGGTGAACAGACGCAGCCCGAAGGACACGGCCTGCCGGGTGTCGTCGGGCCCGGTCGCGACGCTGCGGTAGTCGACCGCCGCGACCGGGAACTGGCCGTACCGCCCGGCCGATTCCAGGATCTCGCTGAGCGAGTGATGCCGGCGCTGCTCGCCGCCGCCGACGCCGACCAGCCGGTGGCCCGGACCGCGCCGCTGGATCTCGTCGAGGGCGATGTCCAGGTCGACGAACCGGTAGCCCGGCACCTCCTCGGTGACCACCGGCGGCCGGGCCGGGTCGATGCCCAGATGATGCTCGAGCACCGGCGCCAGCCGGTTGTCGTCGTCGATGGACGCATCCCGGTGGGCCTGCACGACCTCGTCGAGAAAGACCTGGAAAACCCCGATGAAGTCGGCCGCGCGTTGATCCATCCCACCCCTCCCCCGTGTCAACCGCACCCTACGCCCTGTCGAGAGCCGGCGGGGGGTGTCCGAAAACGATCTCTCCCCGAGGAGCTCCACCACGATCTCCGGGACGCCGAACCGTCTTGTCCCCGAATCGGATGATGCTTCGCGTGACCATTCGGCCCGTATTGACCCCCTCGGGTAGGGGTTCCAGACTGGCGACGGCGTTATGCCTGCAACTCGATCGTCGCAGGGCTCCGACGTTTGGGGAGAAACACATGGAGGACGATCCTCCGTACCTGTCCACAGGTGATCAGCGCGCCGACATTCGACTGTCGATGGTCGGTGATGTGGACAGCACAGTGATCGAGATCGAGGTCCACGGCCAGTGGAGCGCGCGGCTGTGCGTGGCGGTGAACCACGCCCTGCAGAACTGCCTGGCCGAGCAGCCCGCGGCGATCATAGTGGACCTGCACGGCCTCGGCGACCTCGACGCGGCCAGCACGATCGTGTGGCTCGCCGCCAGCCGGGCCGCGAGCTCGCTGCAACCGCCCGTACAGCTGGTGCTCAGCCTGCCACCCACCCGGCAGCTCGCGAGCCATCTGCGCCGGCAGGGGGCGGTACGGTTCCTGCCGATCTACGCGACCATGAAGCGGGCCCGGCTCGCCGT
>Ga0070668_100004443_pt1 | contig 10409 bp, 6 predicted proteins | sample KBSS43metaG_FD_64661 | JGI IMG/M metagenome (GOLD analysis project Ga0070668, IMG submission 64661) | Switchgrass rhizosphere microbial communities from Kellogg Biological Station, Michigan, USA - KBS S4-3 metaG | ecosystem: Host-associated > Plants > Roots > Rhizosphere > Soil ... | reverse complement strand
TTGACGGAACTGCTGGCGATCGCATCGAAAACGGGTTGAACGTCTGTCGGTGAACTGCTTATGACGCCGAGTACCTGCGAAGTCGCGGTCTGTTGGTCAAGTGAGTCCCGTAGTTCGTTGAGCAGCCGCGTGTTCTCTATGGCAATAACGGCCTGCGCGGCGAAGTTGGTGACCAACTCAATTTGCTTGTCAGTGAACGGCCGCACCTCCTGGCGATAAATGCCGATTACGCCCACGACATCGCGTTCCTTGAGCATCGGTACAATCACAAGGGTCCGGGCACCCCCATATTTCACGATGGGGCTGTCTTCCGTTCCGGCGGCATCCGCAATGTGAACAGGCCGTCGGGTTTCAAAAAGAAGATTCAAATCATGGACCTGGCCGAGCGGAATGAGCGGATTCTTGGTGTTGAATTCCACAAACAGGGGTGGTGCGTTATGAAGAGCGACGCGCCGGAGTGCGTCACCTTCTACGAGCAGCATGGAGCCGAAGGCCGCTTCGCAAATTCTGGTCGCATTCGCGAGCATGCTCTCAAAGACCGGCCCGAGCTGGCCAGATGAACTCGAGATGACTTTCAGCACCTCAGAGGTCGCGGTCTGCTGATCAAGCGCCTCCGACAGAGCGCCCGTGCGCTGCCGCAGCTCGTTGAACAGGTGCGTGTTCTCAATGGCGATGACGGCCTGGTTCGCGAAGGTCCGCAGCAATTCGCGCTGCTTCTCTGAGAGAGGCCCGGGATTGCGCCGTACGACGTTTAGCGAGCCGATCGTCTCATCGCCACGCACCATCGGCACCACTGTCATGGCCCGGTAGCCTCCGGCAAGCAGATTTTGCGCGCCTGCCGTCAGTTCCTTTGGTGGCTTGTGCGCGTCAGCAAGATCAATTTCGCGCCGGTCAAGAATGGCTGTGCCCGTAATAAACTCGTGCGACAACGGCATCGGAAAGCGCCCCCGCAGGGCCTCGACACCAGCCTCATCCGCACCCCCAATAGCGCCGAGCTTGACCAGATCGCGGTCAGGAAGCGAAATTGTCACGACCGCGTCCGGGAACAGCTTCAGGCCGCTGTGCACAATCGCGTCGAAGGCCGGCTGCGTATCAGTCGGCGAGTTACTAATCACTTCGAGAATTTCCGACGTCGCGGTCTGCTGCTCCAGCGATTCACGCAACTCGTTGAGGAGCCGCGTGTTCTCGATCGCAATCAGCGCCTGATCGGCGAATGTGTTCAATAATTGAATTTGCTGATCAGAAAACGGTTTTGGCTCAGCCTTTGCAGCCGTGAGGGCGCCAACAGGCACGCTGTTGCGAAGCAGCGGAACCGCAAGCACAGCCCGCCAACCCCCGGCTAGCGCTAGCTCGCGCGAATACTCCGGGTCGGCAAGCACATCGGGCACATGGACGATTGCGCGGTCCAATATCGCCCGGCCTCCGGCATGCGAACGTTCAGGGCGCTTGAACTGCTGGAGCTTGTTCATTTGAGTAGTGGCATCTGGAGTGAAATTCCTGGTAGCCGCAATGCGGACCTGGCCGCCCTCGTACAAATAGACAACACTGAAAACTGCATCGCATAGGCGCGCGGCGCTTTCGACGATGGCGTCGAACACCGGCTGGGCATCCGTCGGTGACCGACGGATGATGCTTAGCACTTCGCTCGTGGCTGTCTTCTGGCGGAGCGCCTCGCCAAGCTCCTGGTCGCGACGGTCAAGCTGCTCCCGGAGGTCAGCGATAGCCGTACTGGGCGCTTTTCGGGCTTCAGGTGCAAACGCACGCCGCCTTTTGCCCGACCGACGCTTTCCTGTAACACGCCGCTTCATCTCGCCCTCAAGCGGGTTCGCGCTGCCAAATTTTATGTGAGTTCCAGCCTCAGCGCCATGTCCGCTTTGGGTCATTAGCGGACATATGCGCTGCAACAAGCGATGTCTGCTTTACACCCAATAGCAACCGCGAAAGCGGACCTCCGCAGAACGCCATGTCTGCTTTACCCCTGAAAGCGGACATGTGCGGTGCAACGAGTGATGTCGGCTATGGGCCAATAGCGGACATCGAGCTATTCAACGACCTCACTGGCAATTTGCTGAATGTGAGCGGGTACCGTCAAGCTCAGAGCCTTTGCGGCTCTCAAGTTGACCAACAGTTCGAGTTTTGTCGGTTGCTCCACAGGGATGTCGCCTGGGTTTGCGCCCTTCAGGATTTTGTCGGCAAAAACGGCCGAGCGGCGGCACATCTCTACATGATCTGCCGCATAGGAAAGCAAAGCTCCATGTTCAAATGTTTCTCTTGAGTAGGCACACAAAGGGAGGCCGCGCGACAATGCTAGCTTGGGGATAATGTGCCGGGCTTGAAAAGCTAGACCGCCCTGCGCAAGGATTGCCGCCTGCATCCCCGCTTTGACCATCCGATCGAACGCTGGCTCTATTTCTTGCATCGAAGCTGCATCAAATGTCTGGAGTTGCAATCCAAGCTGGTCTCCAGCCGCGCCTATCACGTTTGCTGTCAGTCTATTGACCTCATTGTGTGGCGTGGTGAGGATCCCGACACGTGAGAGGCTCGGGACAAGTTCTTTGAGCATCTGCAAGCGTTTACCGGCAACATCGATTCCGAAGTTCGCCAAGCCCGTTGCATTCCCCCCCGGCCGCGCCAGGCTTTGAACAAACTTCATTCCCACGGGATCTGGAATGAACATAAAGACGATTGGAATTGTTTTTGTTGCATCCTTTAGATAGGAGGAAGCAAGAGCACCGCCCATAAGAACGTCAACATTCATTCCCACAAGTTCCGCAGCCATTTGTCTGAAGCGTTCGGGATTTTCGTTTGGAAACCGATGCAGCAAACGAAAATTCCCGCCATCGACATAACCCAGTGTCGAAAAGCCCTCGAGCAAGGCTTCATAGTAAGGCGACTCTTCTTTTTGGTTCGCGGCATGCCAGAGGTAAGCGACCGTCGGAATCTTCTTGGCCGTCTGTGCACAGGCAATGCTGGGTGCAGCCAGCGCACCACCAACAAGCCTGATGAACTCTCGTCGCCTCATTGTCGACCGCCGTGGCTCGAGACGCCATCTTAGCGGCCCGAGCCTGCACCAGAAAAGACCCGAGCAGTCCGCTTTGGGTCATTAGCAGACATTTGCAGCGCAAAAAGGCATGTCCGCTTTACCCCCAACAGCGACCACGAAAGCGGACTTCGGCAAACCGTCATGTCCGCTTTACCCGCAAGAGCGGACGTGTGCAGTGCAATGAGCAATGTCAGCTAAGGGCCAATAGCGGACATATGCAGTGCAAAACGTACTACTGAAAATCTCAGCTACGTACCAGCAGCACGCCCATAACAAGTAGAACTGCTCCTCCGGCGCGATACAAATCAATTGGACGTTGTGCGAGCCCGAATAAGCCAAAATGATCGAATGCCACTGAGGTGAGCATCTGACCCGTAATTAATAAGGCAATCACGGTCATTGCCCCGAGGCGTGGAAGCAGCATGATCGAAGCCACGATGTAGACGGTGCCGAAAACTCCGCCGATCCAAGATAGTGGCGAACTTTTTGCAACCGTGGACAATGCAGGCCAAGGCTCGCGAGTGACCACAAGAACAAATAGCAACGTCAGCATACCAGTCGTATAGCTTACAAATGCTGCCCAAAAAGCGGAGCTGCTCAATTCTGAGCGCAACGTGGCATTTAACGCCTGTTGAACAACCACGCACCCGCCCGCAACCATGGCAGCACCGGCAAGTAGAAAAAATTGAATACGTTCGAACAAAATATCCTCCTTGCGTCTGCTTTACCCCTCAAAGCGGACATGTGCAGTGCAAGAGGCTATGTCTGCTAAGGGCCAAAAAGCGGACATCGAGCCACCTATTCGATCACCTCGTCGGCGGCATTTAGTAGACCAAAAGGCACCGTGAGGCCGAGCGCCTTCGCGGTCTTCAGGTTGATGACGAAATCAAATTTAGTTGGCTGCAAAACTGGAAGATCGGCAGGCTTTTCACCTTTGAGGATTCGTCCGGTGTAATTGCCTGCCTGCCGATACGCTTCGGTGATGCTGGGGGCGTAGCTGACCAGGCCGCCCGCGAGGGCGTACTCTCGAAACTGATACACGGCCGGCAAACGATTTTGTGCCGCGAACGCAATAATACGATCGCGTCGCGTATCGAAGTATGGGTCGGTTGCAACCTGCAACGCGCCGATCCCCTGCTGGACGAGAAGCGCGAAGGCCGCATTTAATTCCTCGTCATTGCTAGCTTTCGCTATGAGAAGGCGTCGCCCGATCATCCGCGCGGCCTGCTGAAGCTCTGCCAATTGTCGTGCGGCATCTACGAAGTTTGGATTTAGAAGGACGCCGATGAGCGGGACACCCGGCGTGAGTTCGTGCAGCAAGCTGAGCCGCTTCTGCTCCATCTCAGAGGTGGCTATGTAGGAACCTGTCGCATTCCCGCCGGGTCGGTTTAGGCTCTCGACCAAACCGGCCTTGACTGGATCACCCGCCACAAACACGATCGGGATCGTCGATGTAGCTTGCTTCGCTGCCACGGCCGAAGCCTCGCCTCCAGTTGTTGCGAGTACATTGACGTGACGCTGCACAAATTCGGCAGCGAACGCAGGCAGCCGGTTGTAGTCGCCGCGAGCCCAGCGGTAGTCGATGGTGACGTTCTGGCCGTCGAAAAAGCCAGCTTCTCCCAGACCTTTGAGAAACGCCTGCAAGACCAGCCCAGTATCGTCGGGGGAGCGCGCGCTCATGAACCCGATCACCGGCCTCGCTGCTTGCTGTGCGCGCACGCGAAGCGGCCACGCGAGGGCCGCGCTGCAGGCTATAAAACCTATGAATTCCCGCCTCTTCATTGCCGCCCCCGAGGCCTGGACAGCACATCGTAGCAACTCTTGCGCGCATTCCGGAAGGGGTGGATGTCCGCTTTGGGTCATTAGCGGACATATGCAGTGCAAGAAGGCATGTCCGCTTTATCCCCCATAGCGACCGCAAAAGCAGACATGCGCAAATAGTCATGTCTGCTTTACACCTGAAAGCGGACATGTGCGGTGCAAACCGTCAGGTCCGCTAAGGGCCAATAGCGGACATGCTCAAGCGAAAAATAGAAGACCCCCTCGCGGGGGTCTCTACTCAATTTCTGGCTTTTTGGTGCGGCCCACTATTTTGTCTAGAGTGGAAACTTAACAATCCCATCCACCGCTGCGATCCGCAGACGAAAGGGATCTCTTTCGCCGGCGCTAGCCTTGTCGAAAAGGCGCGTAGCAATCTGTTTCTTGCTCGTTCGTGATCGTTCCTCTGGTCGCAGGGTCCAAAACGGTTTGCAATAGCTTGATTGTTTCCGGGGGAATCGTCTTCATTTTGCAAAACCAACTAGTAGTATCACTCCAACACGGTCACCAGATGAGCAGCCAAATCGCGCAGCCGATTAGACTGGCAATTCCAAAGGTCGCAACGATGCCGACAAGGGTAAGCACATCCAACCCATGATCTCTTAGGAGATGGATTGCTTCTGTGCTTAAATGGCTTTTCGTTTTGATTGTCATGAATTGCGCGCTTGAGAAAAACTGGCCCGCGCGGCTGCGGGCCAAGGACGAAAATTACTGCTTCAATATTTTGATGGCCTCGCCTGCTATCAGGAACGCACTTCTCTTATGGGCGCTTTGCACCAGCCGATTGAAAACTCTCATACTGAATAAAAAACACCAGCAATCGTTGCGGTTAACCTAAATACTCGTCTCGGCCGAAGGTCATGTCCGCTTTACCCCCGAAAGCAGACATGTGCAGTGCAAACAGGAATGTCCGCTATGGGCCACAAGCGGACATCAAGAGGAGCGTGTTCGCGCAAGCGTTATGACAGAAAGAACAATATTATGGCGCAGTCTCGAATAGCGGCCCAAATGCTGAGTCGAATCGTAGTTCAACTACAGCGTTTTCCTCGCTGAGCTTAGCCTCGAGCGCGGCAAGTCGCGCTCGCGCTGTTTCCTGGGCAGTCCGGGTCGTCGCTGGGTCCTTCGCGGAAGGCAGCGACAAAGCCTTTTTAAAATCTGCGTGGGCGCGTGCCAGATCGCCCATCTTTTCCAATGTCAGCGCACGATCGGTATAGACGACCGCGCCATCTGGAGAAATTTCCAGCGCTTTGTCGAAATCCTTGAGGGCTTGCTCGAATTGCCCCCGATCGCGAAGAGTTTCACCTCGCATCGTCAAGATCATCGGGTCTTTAGGCGCGAGTTCAGCGGCCTTGTTAAGGTCAATCAGTGAGCGGTCGAAGTCGCCCGTCAGGCGCCAAATCTCGCCGCGATTCCCATATGCTAGTGCATAAAGTGGATTGACCAGGATCGCTTGACTGTAATCGTCGATGGCCTTTTGCAACTCGCCCCTGTCTCTCCAGACCAACGCGCGGTTGTTATAGGCGTCGGCGGAATGGGGGTCGAGCCGAATTGCTGCATCATGGTCCGCGAGCGCTCGATTCATGTCACCTTTTAATCGCCATGCTTCGCCGCGGCTGCTCAAGGCTCGCCAATCTTTCGGAGCTAACCGGATCGCCTCATTGTAGTCTTCAATGGCGCGGTCGAAATTGCCCTTGTCGATGAAAACAGCGGCGCGATTATTGCGGGCGGCGTCCGACTGCTGCGCCAACGCGACGACTTTGTCGAAATCCTGTAGCGCGCGATCAAGTGCGCCCTTGGCATGCCACGCCAAGCCGCGGTTTTGATAGGCTGCAACCGAACGGTTGTCGATTTTGATCGCCTGATTGCAGTCGGAAATTGCGCTGTCAAATTCGCCTTTACTAATCAGCGAAGCGCTGCGGTCAGTATAGCCGGAAGCGGAATTCGGATCGAGGCGAATAACTTCGCTGAAATCAACAATCGCGGAATCGAATTGCCGCTTGCGATGCCACGACAGACCTCGATTGCGGTATGCGATAACATTGTTGGGATCGCGTTGTATGGCCTGGCTGAAATCCGAAATTGCATTATCGAGTTGCCCCTTGCGGTACCAAGCTGTCCCCCGATTGGTGTAAATCGCTGACAAGCCGCCAACGCGCCCTACCTGGTCAATCAGTCGCGTGCAAGCGGGAATCGCCTCGTCCGGATTCTTGGCTGACGTGTTGCACAATTCGGTGTCGTCGGCGGCCACCGTCCCATTCGCTATTGAGGTGGCGCCTACCAAAAGGGCTGCAAGAAATCGGGCCACGTTTAACAGTGTCGTCATTTGCCAACGCTGCTCGCGCTCCGAGGTGGCAATTTTATTTCAGTGAGGCTGAAAAGGAAGTTGATTGCTTGTGGGATTTTTCCACAGATCGGCATTCCGATTTGCCCCGCCGGTACGCCGGTACGTCTATATTCTTTCGATGGCAACGTGTTGTTAGCCCGGTGTCTCGGACACGGCGCGCAGTTCGATTAACCGAAGCAAAAAAAACGTCACTGGTGCAATTCTACTGCCGCAGAATGCTCTTTTTCGCTTACCATCCTAGGTTGCGGAGGTTGGGGAGGCGAAATTGAGGACTGCGCTCCGCTTTCGGGCGCTTTGGCTTGGGGTCGCGCCTGTCGCTTTAGTGGGACTGGGCGCACCTGCACAAGCGCAAGGAATATTTTGCCCGTCCAGCGTCGGCTCCGGTACTACGGGTATAACACTCAGTGGTGGATTTTGTACGAATGTCCCTAATGGTGGTGGTCCTGGGACTGGGGCATTTTCCAACGCGGCACTCGCGAGCCAGGCCCTGAGCGATGTGACCCAGGCGTCGTCCCAGCAATCAACGGATACCGTGGTCCAGGCGGTGTCCGCGCGTCGCAGAACCGAGCAAGTGCAGCAGGAGACGCCGCCTTCCGCGCCGCGCGTGCGAAAATTGCCGCCGCGCGAACCAAGCCAAATGCCCACGAAAGCGGAGCCGATAGCACCCGTCCCATATGGACCACAGTGGGGAGTTTGGGCCGAGGGTTTCGGCGAATATGACAGATTGACAGGGGAAGGAGTCTCCTCCACCGCCATTGTCCCAATTGGGCTTACTACCCCGATGAACCTCAGTTTCACCACTAAGGCCACGACTGGTGGATTTGTCGCGGGCGCCGATCGCACCTTTCGAAATTTCGGACCTGGAGGCGGTACGCTAATAACGGGAGTTTTGACTGGGTACCTATGGTCAAATCTCAGCTCATCGACAACGAGTGCAGGCTCGGCGGCTGCCGGTATAGGCCCGGGGACTGGTACCCTTAGCGGTCACCTATCGGGACCGTCTGTTGGGGCCTATGCAACGTATGTCTTTAATGGGTTCTCGACCGATCTGACGCTGAAGGTCGATTTCCTTCACCTCAATGAGACGTTTACAGACGCCCTGGCATTTAGCCCCCTTGATGGCAATCCCAACAATCCTGTTGGAACAAAAGTCAATACGGGTACCGGCTCAACAAATCTGATCAATTACGGGATTGCCTGGAACATCCAGCAAAAATTCTTTCTGTCGAACGCAACGTGGATCGAGCCAACTGCTGGCATCAGGTATTACATCGCCGATTACGATTCCGATGCCGCCGCACTCGGCTTGGCGGACGGCCACGTTCTTCGGCTGCAGGCCGGTGCGCGTCTGGGTACACAGTTCTTTTGGAACAATGTCCTGGTCACCCCGGTCTTGACCGGGCTCGTTTACGGCGACCCAATCGTATCCGGCTTGGCACTAACCGACGCAGCTTTCATAGGCGCGGCTGGCGGCGTCGCGTCGGCGGCGACAGAGGGCAAAGTGCGCGGCCAGGGCATCGGCGCGGTCAAATTTGACTATGGCAACGGCCTATCGAGCTTTGTCCAAGCCGATGTCCGCGGCGGATCCGATTATTTCGGCTATGGCGGTAGGGCTGGCGTTCGTTTCGTCTGGTGATCGGACGGACTGACATCCACACACCTTGGCGAAGCGTGCGTTGGTGCGGCTTGAATACCTGAGTGAGATCTTGGCCGATCCGAGACTTAGAGATCGGCGCATGGCCAAAGTAGACTTTTTCAAATTCTGCGATGGAGGACCGTCCCTGCAGCGGCTAGAGGTCCGTCCCGCCGAGGGTCCGGATCTCATAGTGGTTTGACCGGTTCTGCGGTAAGATCTGGATTTCTATCCTCGGCAGCCATGGCAGGTACAATTTTCATTAATTACCGCCGAGAAGATTCGATCGGCACAGCCGGTCGATTGCACGATCGGCTTGCACAGGCATTCGGTAAGAACAACCTATTCATGGACGTCGACAGCATCCCGGCAGGGGTCGACTTCCAGACGTATCTGAATAACCAAGTCGCTGCCTGCGATGTTCTTCTGGTCGTCATCGGCCAAAATTGGCTGCACTCCAAAGACGAAAGCGGCAAGCGACGCCTAGACAGTCCAGATGACTTCGTCGCTGTCGAAATCGAGGCGGCGCTAGCTCGCGACATTCGTGTCATCCCCGTTTTAGTCGATGAGGCACGAATGCCTAAGGCAGACCAGCTGCCTGACCCGATAAAATTACTTGCGCGCCGCAACGCCGTTGAGGTGCGCCATCTTCACTTCGGTCGGGACGTCGACGCGCTCATTGGACACATCCGCTCGGTGTTCGGTGGTGATTCTGTTGAACCGCGCAAACGGCGAGTGATGGCGGTGGCGGTGGCAGGTGCGGCAGTAGCGGTGGTGCTCTTGATCGGGTGGATTGGGTACGCCTGGATGTTGGCGCCACCTACTGCAAGTATCAGCCCCGTTTCGCACACCACAGCTACGGTGACTTCGAAACCCCAGGTGGACGAGCGGCTCGCTGCTGAGAATGAGCGCAAACGAGTGGAAGGCGAGATGCGAGCACGTTACTCTGCACTGCTCAACGAAGGCGCAAATGACTTCAAGATCAACGCCAATGACAAAGCTATCGCGACATTTAGCAAGGCCATCCGGCTCGATCCTGGCACCTCTGCTGCCTTCTATGAGCGTGGCACCGCTTACCGTAATAAGAGTAATTACGACAAAGCTATCGCTGACTATAACGAAGCCATTAGACTCGATCCAATGAATGCCCGCGCTTTTAATGAAAGGTGTTTCGCGTATCGCAGCGTAAGCGAATATGACAACGCCATTGTTGACTGTAATAAAGCAATTCGACTAGACCCAAATAATGCAAGCGCCTTTACCGACCGCGGCGTTGCTCTTACGAGGGGGGCCGACCACAAGCGAGCTATGGCTGATTACGACAGGGCCGTCTCCATAGATCCCAAATATGCTGGTGCATTTTTATATCGTGGCATCGCCCTTACCAGGAAAGGGAACCTCGACCAGGCCATGGACAACTACAACGAGGCGATTCGTCTTGTTAACGAAACGGTTCAATCCGACTCCAACAACGCTCGCGCTTTTGTAATCCGCTGCGTTGCTTATGGGGGCAAGGGCGACAATAATCGAGCTATTGCCGATTGCAACGAGGCCATTCGACTCAACCCCGA
>Ga0070668_100004442_pt1 | contig 10410 bp, 9 predicted proteins | sample KBSS43metaG_FD_64661 | JGI IMG/M metagenome (GOLD analysis project Ga0070668, IMG submission 64661) | Switchgrass rhizosphere microbial communities from Kellogg Biological Station, Michigan, USA - KBS S4-3 metaG | ecosystem: Host-associated > Plants > Roots > Rhizosphere > Soil ... | reverse complement strand
CGTCGAGGAGCTGCTGGCGGCCGGGCCGCCGAGGGTGCGGATGCGGGCGCTGACCCTCGTCGACCGGGCCACGGTGGAGACGCACCTGGCGGACCGGTCGTCAGCGGTCCGCTCGATGGCGCAGGCCCTCGTCTTGAAGGCCGGCGGCGACCCGGCCGCGCACTACCGCGCGATGCCGGTCTCCCCCGGCATGCTCGCGGGGCTGGGCGAGACCGGCACCGCCGCCGACGCCGAGCAGCTGGAACGGCACCTCACCGGCGACCGGCCCCGGATCCGGGCGCTGGCCGTCCGCGGCCTGCGCCGGGTCGCGCCCGAGTCGACGGCGGTGCGCCCGCTGCTGACCGACCCGTCGCCGGCGGTGACCCGCCAAGTGGTGGCGTTCCTGTCCCGGCAGCCCGCGCTGGTCGACGTCCCCACGCTCCAGGGCCTGCTCTTCGCGGAGGTCCCGTTCCACACGCGGCGCGCGGCGGCGGCGTTGCTGCGCGCCGGGGATACCTGGCTACGCCTGCACACCGACCTCAGCCTGCTGCGCGACCCGGACCTGGCCGCCGACGCCATGCAGGACCTCCGCGTCTGGTTGCAGCACTCGGCGGCGATCTACACGACCCCGCCCCCGGACCTGGCAGCCGAAATCGAGGCGCTCCTCCCGCTCGTACCCCCGCACGCAGCCCGCGAGATCCGCTTCGCACACCCCCGCTGAGGTGTGGGAAGGGTCGACACGCGTGATGGGGGGAGTCGACACGCGTGATTGAGGGGTCGACACGGCGAAGCCGGGCCTGCCTCGCCGTGTCGACCCTCCAATCACGCGAGTCGACCCTCCAATCACGCGAGTCGACTCTCTGATCACGCGGGGTCGGCGCGTAGCAGCCGCAGGGTGAACGTGGCTCCGGAGCCGGGGCGGCCCGCTGCCGCGATCGTGCCGCCGTGGCCCGTCACCACTTCGCGGACCAGTGCCAGGCCCAGGCCGAACCGGCGGCCGTCGCCGTCCGAACCTCGGGCGAAACGCTCGAAGACGCGGTCCGCGTCGGCCGCCGGGAAGCCGACGCCCGTGTCGCGGACCCGCAGCTCCACGAACCGTTCGTCGGGCACGCCCAGCCACACCTCGATCGAGCCGCCCGGCGGGGTGTGGCCCAAGGCGTTGTCCAGCAACGCCGAGAGCACGCGGCGCAACGCCGTCGGCACGCCTTGGACGACGTACGGCCGCCGCTCGCGCGTCACCGCGAGCCGGACCCGGCGCTCGCCCGCGCGGACCGCTTCCGCCGCGACCGCCTCGTCGGCGAGCACGCCCAGCTCGACCGGCTCCAGCGAAGGCCGGTCGCCGCACGCCTGCGCCGACAGCAGCAGGTCTTCGACGACTTCGCCGAGCTCCCGCGTGCCGCGCACCAGGTGCTCGAGGTCGGCCGCGTCACGACCGGACGAGCGCCGGGCCAGCAGCTGCGCCCGCGTGTGCAGCCGGGTCAGCGGGGCCCGCAGTTCGTGGGACGCGTCGGCGACGAACGTCCGCTGCCGCCGCAGCGCGTCGGCCAGCGGCCGGATCGCCCGGCCGGCCAGCACCCGCCCGCACCCCAGTGCCGCCAGCAGCGCGAGCACTTCGGCGATCCCGAGCCCGAACACCAGCGACGAGCGGTCCTGGATCTGGTACAGCTCCTCGAAGAACGCCTGCGAGACGACGCCGCCGCGGTTCTCCACCCGGATCGTGTAGAGCATCCCGTCGATCGTCCGCCGTTCCGTGTGGACGTCGCCGGGCGACGGCACGAGCGTGTCCAGGTCCGGGAGCGGCATCCCGGCCCGCGGCGGCCCGGCCGGCGCGTGCCCGGCCGGCGTGAACAGCCAGACGCACCCGGGCGGCGTCGTGCCGGGGCCGAGCTGGATCGTCCTGGCCAGTGCCCGGTCGGCGTCGGCGTGCTGCCCGGACAGCAGCATCCCGTACGCGATCGCGCCCGCGACGGCCACCAGCAGCGACACCACGACGGCGATCTGCGCGGTGATCGCCCACCGCGCCCGCCGCAGGGCCCGCTCTTCGGGGTCGCCGCGGGCGTTCACACCACGCCGATCTGGTACCCGAGGCCGTGCACGGTCCGCACGACGTCCCGGCCGAGCTTGCGCCGCAGGTAGTAGACGTAGGTGTCCACAATGGACTCGCCGGTGGAGTCGGCGAACACCCGCGTGCGCAGCACGGCCCGCGGGTGGATCGCTTTCGGCCGCTGAGCCAGCGTCCGCAGCAGCTCGAACTCCCGCCCGGACAGCGTGATCCGCTCCCCGCGCGGGAGCACGACCTCGTGCCGCCGCAGGTCGAGGGCCGCCGCGCCGAGCGGCAGGCACTCCGCGCCCTCGAGGTCACGGCGGCCCAGCGCGCGCAGCCGGGCCAGCAGCTCCTCGGCTTCGAACGGCTTGACGAGGTAGTCGTCGGCGCCGGCGTCGAGCCCGCCGACGCGGTCGGCCAGCTCGCCCAGCGCCGAAAGCACGAGGACCCGCGTGGTCACCGCCCTGGCCCGCAGCCGCCGGAGCAGCTCCAGCCCGTCGAGCACCGGGAGGCGGCGGTCGATGATCAGCACGTCGTAGTGACCGGTGAGCCCGAGGTGCAGGCCCCGCTGCCCGTCGTGCGCCGCGTCGGTTTCGTAGCCTTCGTCCGCGAGCAGCTCGGCCAGCATGCCCGCCAGTTCACGATCGTCTTCCACCAAGAGCACTCTCGGTTTGCTCGCCCCGTCGCGCACGAATACATACTGGCAGTGATTTTCCGAATTGAAGAATCAACTTTTCCCGGTTGCCGGGACCGGTTCGGCCGTCAGGAGTACTTCGGTACTCCCCCGGCGGGCATCGCGCCGGTCGAGCCAGCTGAGCGCCGGCGCGGTCATGATCGTGGTCACGAGCGCGACCAGCACGAGCACCGTGAACAACGCCGGCGACACGATCCCCGCCGCGAGCCCGACGTTCAACGCGATCAGCTGCATCAGCCCGCGGGCGTTGACGAGCACGCCGACGCGCGTCGCGATGGCCGGCGACTCCCCGGCCAGCCGTGCCGCGCCCCAGGACGCACCGAGCTTGCCGATGATCGCGACCACCACGCACAGCACCGCGAACGCGAGCAGCTTCGGGTCGGCGAGCAGCGCGAACCGGGTGTTCAGGCCGGAGTAGGTGAAAAACAGCGGCAGGAACACGATCCGCCCGATCGGCATGATCTTCGCGAGCACGGCGTCGGCGGCGGGCGTGCGGGGGAAGGCGATCCCGACGCAGAACGCGCCGAACACCGCGTACAGGCCGATGACGTCGGTGAACCAGGCGGCCGCGAACAGCGTCATCGCGGTGATGAGCACCCGCTGGTCGACGCCGACGCGCTCGCTGCTCATCGCCCTCGCCAGCAACCGCCGTCCGACGATGAACACCAGCCCGGCGAACAGGACGCCGCCGCCCAAGGCGAGCGCGACCGGCCCGGCCGACCCGGCGTGCATGCCGAGCACGACCGCCAGCAGGATCCACGCCAGGACGTCGTCGAGCGCGCCGCAGGCCAGCGCCAGCGAGCCGAACCTCGTCGAGGCGATCCCGCGTTCGGTGATGATCCGCGCCAGCATGGGGAACGCCGTGATCGCGAGCGCGACACCGACGAACGCCACCGAGGTCACCGGCGAGACGCCGGGCTTGCCGATCCCCACCCAGCCGAGGCCGACCACGCTGACGCCGAACCCGAGGAGCAGCGGCACCAGCGTCCCCGCCGAGGAGATCGCGGCGACCGACTTGCGCGACTTCCCGATGATGCTCAAGTTGAATTCGTACCCCGCGCCGAACATGTAAATTACGAGGCCGATCTGCCCGCCGACGTACAGCAGCGACCGGATGGCGTCCGGGAACAGGGCCGCCTGCACGCCCGGCAGGAGCAGTCCGAGCAACGACGGCCCGAGCAGCACGCCGGAGATCATCTCCCCGACCACCGGCGGCTGGCCCAGCTTGACCGCGGCCAGGCAGACCAGCCGGACCACCACCAGGATCACCACGACGGCGAGGAAGAACGTCGGTGCCGCGACGGACGGGCTCATCGGTTACCTCCGGCGAAGTACCTGGAACACAGGGCTTGGTGACGGGCGTCGAGGACCATGTACGTGCCGAAGACGAGCTGGGCGAAGCTGCGCCAGACGTCTTCCCAGCGGTCGCGCACCGCGAGCCACACCAGTGGCACGCGCCGGCGACGGGCACCCCGGGGCGTCAGCAGCGCCGGGCCGCGGTTGGGGATCGAGCGGGTGTGGCCCGCCGTCGACGCGAGGCTGAACCGGCGCAGCACCTCGCGCGTCACGACGCGCATGGTCAGCGGGGCCAGCCCGCGGGCCGGGCAAGCGCGGTTCTGGGTGACGCCGAACGGGATGAAGCCGGCGTCCTCGGCGGACCGGGCGGCGAAGTCCGGGTAGCTGAAGCACAACACCGTCCCCGCCGGGATGGTCACGTGGGCCAGCTCGATGTCGGCGGTGGCGATCCGGTGCGCGATCCCGAACAGCGGGTACGCGCGCAGTCCGTCGTCGATCACCTGGTCCAGGTAGGCGTCGTCGCCGGGCTGCTCGACGAGCCGCCGCTGCACGTCCGGGCGCTTCGCGACGATCATCAGCAGGTGCGCCATCGCTTCGGACATCTGGACGACGGCGGTGTTGAAGAACGTGCCCTGGAGGTAGTACACCTGCTCCTCCGGGGTCAGCGACCGCGGCAGCGGGTGCGGGACGTCGGCGAGGCGCCGCCGCAGGTACTTCGTCAGCCGGGCCCGGCGGCGCATGTTCCGCGGCCGCACGCACTTCAGCGCCGAGACGACGTCGTCGGCGTGCGCCACGACGAGGTCCCGTGCCTCGGGCGGGCAGGGTTCGCCGAACACCAGCTCGTAGTACAGCTCGGCCCAGATCGGCATCATGGCGTCGCGCAGCCGGACGAGGCCTGGCCGGACGCCGTCGAGGACGTGCGCGGCGACCCGCCGGGTCAGCTCCTCGGAGTCCTTTTTGGACCGGACGAGGATCTGCCGGGTGCACTTGGCGACCTCGTCGTAGCGCGGCCCGGGTTCGAGGTGCTCCTGGTGCACCTCGGGCCCGGGCGCGAGCCAGTACCAGAACAGGTCGGACAGCGCGGCGCCGCGGCTGCGGCCGTTCGCCGCCGGGTCGGCGTAGACGCGCCGGAAGTCCTCGACGCCGACCCGCTCCCCCGGGATGGTCACGGCGTCCTGGCCGTTGACCAGCGCGAAGATCTTCATCCGCAGCCCGACGACCCGGCGGGGCAGCCACGCCGGGGCGCTCGCTACCGCGGCTGCCGTCAGCACCTTGCCGATCATCGCCGCACCTGGTCCGAAGTCAGCTCCGTCGGCAGCCGGCCACCGCACATGGCGAGAGCCTGGTCGAAGTCGGCCCGCAGCAGTTCCAGCACCGCCGAGACGCCGTCGCGGCCGCCCGCGGCCAGCCCCCACACCACCGGGCGGCCGACGCCGACCGCGTCCGCGCCGAGGGCGAGCGCCTTGACGACGTCGGTGCCGCGGCGAATCCCGCCGTCGAGCAGCACCGGCATCGCCCCGCCGATTGCCGCTGTAACACTGGGGAGCACATCGATGGTGGCGGGCACGGTGTCGAGCTGGCGGCCGCCGTGATTGGACACGACGATCCCGGCGACCCCGTGGTGCACCGCCAGCCGCGCGTCCTCGGCGTGGAGCACGCCCTTGATCAGCACCGGCAGCTTCGTCTTTCCCCGCAGCCAGGCGATGTGGTCCCAGTTCAGCCCGGCCCACATGACGATGTCGCGGACGTGACTGGCGTTGCCCGCGCTGCGGTTCTCCCCGATGTCGCGGAGGTTCTCCACGGCCAGTCCCGGTGGCAGGTCGTGGAAGCCGTTGCGGTCGTCGCGGTCGCGGCGGCCGAGCACCGGTGAGTCGACGGTGACGACGAACGCCTTGACGCCGGCCGCTTCGGCGCGGCGCACGATCGCCTCGGTGAACTCCAGGTCCGGCTGCAGGTAGAGCTGGAACCACAGACCCGGGTCCGGTGTGACCTCGCGGGCCGCCGCGGCGATGTCCTCGATCGCCGTGGTGGCGGCCATGCTGACGATCATGATCGTGCCCGCGGCCGCCGCCGCGCGGGCGGTGGCGAGCTCGCCGTCGGCGTGCGCGAGCCGGTGGAACGCCGTGGGCGCGACGAGGATCGGCATCGACGACGGCGTCCCGAGCAACTCGATCGAGAGGTCGCGCTTGTCGCTGCCGCGCAGCACCCGGGGCAGCAGCCGCAACCGCTGGTACGCCGTTTCGTTCTCTCGCAGGGTGATTTCGTCCTGCGCGCCGCCGGCGAAGTAGTCGTAGTGCGCCGGTTCGAGGCGCTCCCGGGCCACCGCCTCGAACTCCGCGACCGTGCGCATCACAGCTCCCGCGCGAAGAACGCGGTCAGCGGTTCGACGTGCACCGCTTTGTCCCACTCGTTCTCGAGGTTCTCGGTGACGTGGTGGGTGGCGACCAGCTCGCCGCGGCGGTAGTGCCGGACGATCGGGTGCAGGTAGTGGCCTTCGCCGTGGTCGTTGGCCTGGTCCTGGCGGGCGCGCGCGACGAAGTCGAACGGGTCGACCTTGTCGTGGTCGGGGCCGTAGTCGAGGGTGACGACGAAGGCGTCCTCCGGCGGGTCCGCCAGCACCCGGTCCACCGGCACCTCTTCGAGGTGGCGGGCGGTGTCGCCGTCGATCGCGAGCACGTCGCCGAGGAAGCCGAACTGCTGGTACAGCGCGGAAGTCCGGTTGATCCGGGTGATCACGGCGCCGGTCAGCGCGTCCGGCTTGGCGGGCAGCTCGGTGCTCGGCCACGGCGTGTCGTGGTGGCGCTCGTTCAGGATCTTGACCAAGGCGCGGACGCCGTAGCGGAAGCCGTGGATGAACGGGTTGGTCGCCTTCTTGAAGCCGCGGACCTGCGTGAGCGTGCCGGCGAAGTAGAGGCCGGGCACGTTCACCGACTCCCAGTCCGGGGTCTGCGCCGGGAAGCGGTCGTCGATGACCAGCTCGGGGCGGCAGTCCTCGTCGAACATCGACGCGTCGAAGCGGAAGCCGGTGCAGGCGATCACGCGGTCGTAGCGGATCTCCTTGATGACCTCGTCGGCGCGGGCGAAGGCGAACTTGACGTGGTAGCCGTCGGCGTCCTTGCGGATCTCGCGCACGTCGCCGTCGAGGATCGCGTGCTGCAGCTTGAGCTGGTACATGTCGAGGATGCCCGCGTTGTACGCGCGGAGGTGGCCGACGAAGTGGGTGCGCCAGGCCAGCTTCACCGGCCGCGGCCCGCCGACGTGCACGACCGCCGCCTGCTCGATCAGGTTGTCCGCGGTTTCGAAGGCGGAGTTCCCCTTGCCGAGCACCAGGACGCGCTGATCGGTGAACGCGTGCGGATCGACGTCGACTTCGACGTACTGGTCGATCAGCTCGACGCCGGGGAACCGCGGGACGTACGGCTTGGTGACGCCGGTGGCCATGATCAGGCGTCTCGCGCGGAACTCGGCGTCACCGGCGGTGAGGACGAAGAGAGCGCTTTCACGGCGGATGCGCGTCACCCGCGTGTCGTAGCGGACGTCGACGCGGTGTTTTTCCGCGTAGTCGGCGAGGTAGCGGAGGAGGTCTTCGGCGGCCGGGAAGAGCAGGTCGCTGTAGTTCGTGAAGAGCAGCGGCTCGTCGTCACCGTCGGCGAGGATCGAGTTCCAGTCCATCCGGAGGTTCAGCTCCGGGTCGGTCCAGCCGGTGTGCTTCTTGTTGATCGAGATGAGCGTCCGGTGCCGGGGAAAGGTCTCGAAGAAGTGGCCGGGCGCGGAACCGGCCTCCAGCACCAGGTACCGGTGCCCGGCCCGGCCGAGGAACTGCCCCAGCTGCAGCCCGGCCGGCCCGGCACCGACGATCAGATAATCGAGCACTTCCTCCGCCACGACGACCTCCTGGGGCTCGGCACCGATCGCATGATCGGCGCCGAGCCTGCTCCGGAGATCTCAGAAAAGGCTCAGAGCGCGTTACTTCCCGGCAGCGCGGGCGAGGCGCTCGGGGTAGCGCTCGCCGGCGATCGCGTCCGCGGGCGCGGCCGCCTCGATGGCCTCGAGGTCGGCCGCGGTCAGCTCCAGCGACGCCGCCGCGACGTTCTCCTCGAGGTACTTGCGGCGCTTGGTACCCGGGATCGGCACGACGTCTTCGCCGTGGGACTGCACCCAGGCCAGTGCGAGCTGCCCGGCGGTGACGCCCTTCTCCTCCGCCAGTTTCCGTAGTGCGTCGACGATCGCCATGTTGCGCTCGAAGTTGCCCTCGGCGAACCGCGGCAGCCCGCGGCGCATGTCGTCCTCGGGGAGGTCCTGCACCGACGTCACCGCCCCGGTGAGGAAACCCCGGCCCAGCGGCGAAAACGGCACGACGCCGATGCCGAGCTCCCGGCACGTGCCCAGGATTTCCCCTTCGATCCCCCGGGTCCACAGCGACCATTCGCTCTGCAGCGCGGTCACCGGGTGCACGGCGTGCGCGGCCCGGATCGTCGCGGCACTGGCCTCCGAGATGCCCGCGTACCGGATCTTCCCGGCCTCCACCAGGGAGGCCAGCGCGCCCCACGTCTCCTCGATCGGCGTGTCCGGGTCGACGCGGTGCTGGTAGTAGAGGTCGATGTGGTCGACGCCGAGGCGTCGCAACGACTCGTCGCAAGACTGCTTGACGTACTCGGCGTCACCGCGGGCGCCCATCGCGCCGTCGGTCCACACGATGCCGAACTTCGTCGCGAGCACGACCTCGTCGCGGCGGCCGGCGATCGCGCGGCCGACCAGTTCCTCGTTGACGCCGTTGGCGTAGACGTTCGCGGTGTCCAGCAGCGTCACCCCGAGGTCGAGGGCCCGGTGGATCGTCGCGATCGACTCCTCGTCGTTGTCGCGGACGCCGTAGGCCTGGCTCATCCCCATGCAGCCCAGCCCCTGGGCACTGACTTCCAGTTCGCCGAGCTTCCTGGTCTTCACGCGGAGATTCCCTCCATGTCGGGTTCGACGCCGAGCACCTTGCGCTCGACCTGGGCGTAGTTGTCGATCTTGTAGTCGAGGACGTCGAGGCATCCCTGCAGCTCGGCGATCCGCTCGGCGACCGACCGGCGCTGCTCCACCAGCAGGGCCTTGCGGCGGCCCGCGCTGGCGACGCCGTGGCGGCGCAGCGACGCGTACTCGCGCATGCTCTTGATGGGCATCCCGGTGGTGCGCAGCTTGGTCAGGAACCCCAGCCAGCCGAGGTCTTCGTCGGAGTACGCCCGGCGGCCCGCGGCGTCCCGGGCGGGCGGATCGAGCAGTTTGATGCGCTCGTAGTACCGGAGGGTGTCGATGGACAGTCCGCTACGTCGCGCGGCTTCCGCTATCGAGTAGCTCATGGGCTCGACAGTACGACCTGGAGTGCACTCCAGGTCAACTCCCGGCTCTGGTCATCCATAACAGTGTTCCGATACGCTGAGTGCATGGCTCGACCCCGCACGCACGACGAAGCCCTCCGGCTGAAGCTCCTCGACCGGGCGGGCGAGCTCATCGCCGCCGACGGGCCGAAGGCGCTTTCCCTGCGGAAGCTGGCCGCCGACGCGGGAACGTCGACCACCGCCGTCTACTCCCTCTTCGGCAGCAAACCCGACCTGGTGAACGCCCTCTACACCGAGGGCTTCCGCCGCTTCGGCGCCCGGATGGCCGGCACCGTGCTGACCGGCGACGCGGTCGGGGACCTCGTCGCGCTCGGCAGCGCCTACCGCGCGAGCGCACTGGCCGACCCGAACCTGTACGGGATCATGTTCACCAGGTCGGTGCCGGGTTTCGAGCCCAACGAAGACGCCGAGAAGCTGGCGCGTGAAACGCTGAAGCCCCTGGAGCGGATCATCCGCCGCGCCATCGCCGACGGCGTCTTCCTCGACGTGCCGCCGGAAACCGTCGCGGTCGGCTGCTGGGGCATCGTGCACGGACTCGTCTCGCTCGAACTGACCGGCAACCTGCCGGAGGAGTTCGACGTCACGGGCGCGTACGAAGCGGCCCTGCGTGCGAACGCCTCCGGCTGGCTGCGGCCTCAGAACAACGGCAACGTCCCGTCGTAGACGAGGGTGTCCTTCGCGTCCCACGCCCGGACGCGCACCTTCGCGTCACGCGTCCCGCCGGCGCTCTTCGGCACCCAGACGAGCGCCATGCCGTCGGTGACCACCGTGTCGGCACCGTCGCCGCCGTCGAACTCGAAGCCCGCCGCGGTCGCCGAGGCGGGCAACACCACGGGGAACGGCGTCCGGGACTTCCCCCGCTCGCCACCCGCTTCGACCGCGCCCAGGGTGCTCACCAGCAGGGTGCGGGCCGGGACCTGCCGGTTGTCGACGAGGTCGGGGTAGGCACGGGCCTGCGTCTTCCCCGGCCGCTGGTAGTCCGGTTCCCGGGTGCAGACGATCACCCGGTCGCCCCG
>Ga0070668_100004439_pt1 | contig 10413 bp, 5 predicted proteins | sample KBSS43metaG_FD_64661 | JGI IMG/M metagenome (GOLD analysis project Ga0070668, IMG submission 64661) | Switchgrass rhizosphere microbial communities from Kellogg Biological Station, Michigan, USA - KBS S4-3 metaG | ecosystem: Host-associated > Plants > Roots > Rhizosphere > Soil ... | reverse complement strand
TCGCCGGTCCCCGGCAGGCTGATGCCGATGTTGGCCGCCTTCGACTCGCCAGGACCGTTGACCACGCAGCCCATCACGGCGAGCGTGAGGTTTTCGGCGCCGGGATGGCTGATCTTCCACTCCGGCATCTTGGCGCGGACGTGTTCCTGCACCACTTGCGCGAGTTCCTGGAAGAATTCCGACGTGGTGCGGCCGCAACCCGGGCATGCGGTGACCATCGGCGTGAAGGCGCGCAATCCCATGGTCTGCAGCAATTCCTGCGCCACCACGACCTCGGTGGTGCGCGGCGCGCCGGGCTCTGGCGTGAGCGAAATGCGGATGGTGTCGCCGATGCCTTCCTGCAGCAGCACCGACAACGCCGCGCTGGAGGCGACGATGCCCTTGCTGCCGATGCCGGCTTCGGTCAGGCCCAGATGCAGCGCGAAATCGCTGCGCGCGGCGAGATCCCGGTACACGGCGATCAATTCCTGCACGCCGCTGACCTTGCACGACAACACGATGCGCTCGGCCGGCAGGCCGAGTTCCACGGCACGTTGCGCCGAATCCAGCGCCGAGCGGATCAACGCCTCGCGCAGCACGCGGCCGGCTTCCCACGGTTCCGGACGCAGGTGGTTCTCGTCCATGAGCCGCGTTGCAAGCGACTGATCGAGCGAGCCCCAGTTTGCGCCGATGCGCACGGGCTTGCCGTACCGGATGGCGAATTCGATCAACTGCGCGAACTGCGTGTCGCGCTTCTTGCCGAAGCCGACGTTGCCCGGATTGATGCGGTACTTGGCCAGCGCCTGCGCGCAGGCCGGCTCGTTCGCGAGCAACTGGTGGCCGTTGTAGTGGAAGTCGCCGATCACCGGCACTTCGATGCCCATCATCGCCAGGCGCTCGACGATGCGCGGCACGGCGGCAGCGGCCTCGGCGGTGTTGACGGTGACGCGCACCAGTTCCGAACCGGCACGCCACAATTCGGCGACCTGTTTGGTCGTGCCGGCGACGTCGGTCGTGTCGGTGTTGGTCATCGACTGCACGACCACCGGCGCGTCGCCGCCCACCAGCACATTGCCGATGCGCACCTGGCGCGTGACGCGGCGCAGGGCCGGGCCGAAGGTCCAGTCGGCCAAGGTGCGGATCAACGCCGGATCATGGGGCTGGGGGGAGGCAACCGAGTTCATGTCGCTATTGTAAAGGGACGCTTCCCATGCCGCGTCTTCCGGCATGTGCAGGAGCGGCGGAAGCCGCGACCGGATCGCGAACCGGTCTCGCGGCTTCCGCCGCTCCTACAGGCCGTTGCCGTTGCCGTTGCCGTTGCCATTGCCGATGACGGGCCGCCCGGCGTGCCTTACCCTGCATCGATGAACGCAACGGCCGACGAACGCATCCTGACCCCCAGCCAGCTGAACACCCTGGCGCGCAGCCTTCTGGAGGACGCATTCCCGCTGGTGCTGGTGGAAGGCGAACTCGGAAACCTGTCGCGGCCGGCGTCGGGGCACCTGTACTTCACCCTGAAAGATGCGCGCGCGCAGGTCCGCTGCGCGCTGTTCAAGCCCAAGAGCCAGTGGCTGAATTTCCAGCCGCGCGAGGGCCTGCGCGTGCTGGCGCGCGGCCGGCTGACCTTGTACGAGGCGCGCGGCGACTACCAACTGATCCTCGACTCGCTGGAAGAAGCCGGCGAAGGCGCGCTGCGGCGCGCATTCGAGGCACTCAAGGCACGACTGCAGGCCGAGGGCCTGTTCGACATCGAACGCAAACGGCCCCTGCCCGCTTACGTGCGCCGGCTCGGCGTGATCACTTCGCCCAGCGGCGCCGCGGTCCGCGACGTCCTGAGCGTGCTGGCGCGCCGCTTTCCGCTGCTCGAGGTCGATGTGCTGCCGGTGCCGGTGCAGGGCGAAACCGCGGCGGCGCAGATCACGTCGATGCTGCGGCGCGCAGGCGCGTCGGGGCGTTACGACGCATTGCTGCTGGCGCGCGGCGGCGGTTCGCTGGAGGATCTCTGGGCATTCAACGACGAGGCGCTGGTCCGCGCGATCGTGTCATCGCCGGTGCCGGTGGTGTCCGCGATCGGGCACGAGACCGACTTCAGCCTCGCCGATTTCGCCGCCGACCTGCGCGCGCCGACGCCATCGGTCGCCGCCGAACTGCTGGCTCCGGATCGCAGCGATCTCACCACGCGGCTGTCGGGATTGCAGCGTCGCCTGCAGTCCCTGCACCTGCATCGCCTGCGCCAGGCGATGCAGCGCGCCGATCGCGCCGCGTTGCGACTGAATGCATTGCGCCCGCAAGCGCGGCTTGCCGCGCTGGCGCTGCGCCAGCACGAAGCGGTGCGCCGCCTGCGTGCGGCGTGGCGCGCGCAATCCGAACGCCGGCGCGCGCAACTGCGCCATGCCGAGGCGGTGCTGCGAGCCACGCAACCGCGGCGTCGGCTGGCGATCCTGCGCGACCGGCTCGCCGTGCTGGCGCCGCGCCCACAGGCCGCGATCGCACGCCAGTTGCAACGCGAAGCGCTGCGCCTGCGCGGGCTGGCGCGCTCGCTCGAAACCGTCAGCCCGCTGGCCACCGTCGCGCGCGGCTACGCGATCCTGCAACACGACGACGGCCGCATCGTGCGCAGCGTCGGCGACGCGAACGAGGGCGATCGCCTCGATGCGCGGCTGGCCGATGGCAGGTTGCGGGTGCGCGTGGAAGATCAAAACCTCTGACCCGCCTTTCGTAGGAGCGGCTTCAGCCGCGAGCCCTGGCGCTTGCGTCCGGGAAAAGCTCGCGGCTGAAGCCGCTCCTACAAAGGGCTGCTGCTGATGCGGCGTTAACCTGCTTCGGGCGATGCTGAAGCAAAGGAGATCCCGGTGCTCAAAAAATCCTATCCCTATTACCTCGCCAACAAGGCGGTCGCGGCGAATACCGATCTCGACGTGCGCGACAAATACACCGGCAAGCGCGCGACCCGGGTCGCCTTCGGCGATGCCGCAACGATCCGCAAGGCCATCGTCGCCGCGCACAAGGCGCGCGAGGCCATGGCCGCATTCGCGCCGGACCAGCGCCGCGCGGTGCTCGAACACTGCGTGCAACGCTTCAGCGAGCGCCATGAAGAGCTCGCCCTCGCCCTGTGCATCGAGGCCGGCAAGTCGATCAAGGATTCGCGCGGCGAAGTGACGCGTTTGATCGACACCTTCCGCATCGCCGCCGACGAAGCCACGCGCACCGGCGGCGAAGTGCTCAACCTGGAGATCTCGCCGCGCACGCGCGGCTATCGCGGCATGGTCAAGCGCGTGCCGATCGGGCCATGCGCATTCATCACGCCGTTCAATTTTCCGCTCAACCTGGTCGCCCACAAGGTCGCGCCCGCGATCGCCGCAGGCTGCCCGTTCGTGTTGAAACCGGCCGCGAAGACGCCGATCGGAGCGCTGATCATCGGCGAGGTGCTGGCCGAGACCGACCTGCCCAAAGGCGCGTTCTCGATCGTCCCCTGCAGCAACGACGACGCCGCGCTGCTGGTCGAGGACGAGCGCATCAAGCTGCTCAGCTTCACCGGCGGCCTGGTCGGCTGGGATCTCAAGGCGCGCGCCGGCCACAAGAAGGTGACGCTCGAACTCGGCGGCAACGCCGCCTGCATCGTCGATGGCGATCCGGGAATGGACATCGACACCGTCGTCGAGCGGCTGCTGTTCGGCGCCTACTACCAGTCCGGACAGAGCTGCATCAGCGTGCAGCGCATCTACGCGCACGCCGACGTTTACGACAAGCTGCGCAAGAAACTCAAGAGCGCGGTGGCGAAGTTGAAGACAGGCGACCCGAAGGACGAGAAAACCGTCATCGGGCCGTTGATCGACGAAGCAGCGGCGCAGCGCGTCGAGCAATGGATCGCCGCCGCGCGCAAGGCGGGTGCGAAACAACTGGCCGGCGGCGAGCGCCAGGGCAGCATGCTTCCTGCAGCCCTGTTGGAAAACGTGCCGCGCGATGCGGATTTGTACCGCAAGGAAGCGTTCGGCCCGGTCGTGTGCCTGGAGGCGTTCGACGATTTCGACGACGCGATCGCGCGCGTCAACGACAGCGACTTCGGCCTGCAAGCCGGCGTGTTCACCGGCAATCTCGCCAACGCGATGCGCGCCTGGGACCAGCTCGAAGTCGGCGGCGTCATCGTCGGCGACGTGCCGAGCTTCCGCGTCGACAACATGCCTTACGGCGGCGTCAAGCATTCGGGGCTCGGCCGCGAGGGCGTGCGCTATGCGATCGAGGACATGACCGAGCAGCGGTTGCTGGTGATCCGAGGTTGAAGCGCCGGTAGCGTTGTAGGAGCGGCGGAAGCCGCGACCTCTCGCCCCGAATCACGTTGGGCAAGAGCTCGCGGCTTCCGCCGTTCCTGCACGATTCCCACGTCGCTCCTGTCAAGAGACGCGACCGTAACCCCACTCGGAATGCCCGCGCGTTCTCACTCGCAACCACCGAGGGAGACGCCCCATGCAACGCCACGCACTCGCCACCGCACTACTCAGCGCTATCGCCTTGTCTGCCTGCCAGAGCACGACGCCCAGCGAATCCGCCAGCCCGGCGGCAACCATCCGCAACGACGACGCCCGACCCGCACCGATGCAGGCGGAGATCGTCGCCAGGAATGAGGCGGAAGCCGACGCCGGCGGCACCGTGGCGGCCGACCAGCCGCCTGAAGAATACCGGGAGGCCAAAGCTCAAGAAGCTGCCGCGACCACGCTCGATCGCGTCGAAGCCACCGGCAGCCGCGTGCGTGGCTACGCAGCACCGGCGATGGTCATGGCCATCGCACCCACGCTCGCACCCCCGCCGCCATCGTCGCCCTACTTCCAGCCCGCCAACACGGAAAAATACGCAACGCGCGACGACAACCCGGTGCAGCGCGCCAGCGAGCAACCCGTGTCCACGTTTTCGATCGATGTCGACACCGGCAGCTATGCCAATGTGCGGCGCATGCTGCGCGACGGCGCCCGGCCGCCCGCCGATGCCGTGCGCGCCGAAGAGCTGATCAACTACTTCGACTACGGCCATCCCGGCCCGACGTCGCTGGCAACGCCTTTCCGCGCCACCACCGAGCTCGCGCCGGCGCCGTGGAACAGCAAGCGCCAGCTGCTGATGATCGGCATCAAGGGCTATGACGTGCCGAAGGCACAGCTGCCGCCGGCCAACCTGGTATTCCTGATCGACACCTCCGGCTCGATGGACTCGCCAGACAAACTGCCGCTGCTGAAACAGGCGTTCGGCGGACTCACCCGGCAGCTGCGCCCGCAGGATCGCGTCTCGATCGTGGTCTATGCCGGCTCTGCCGGACTGGTCCTGGCGCCGACGCCCGGCGACCGTACCGATGAGATCCTCGGCGCGCTCGACCGCCTGCAAGCCGGCGGCAGCACCAACGGCGGCGACGGTATCCGTCTCGCTTACGCCATGGCCAAGCAGGCTTATCTCAAAGGCGGCGTCAACCGCGTGATCCTGGCGACCGATGGCGACTTCAACGTCGGCACCGTGGATCAGGGCTCGCTCGAAACCTACGTCGGCGATCAGCGCAAGAGCGGCATCGCACTGACCACGCTCGGCTTCGGACAAGGCAACTACAACGACGCGATGGCCGAGCAGCTGGCCGACGTCGGCGACGGCAACCACGCCTACATCGACACGCTGCAGGAAGCGCGCAAGGTGCTGGTGGAAGAAATGCAGTCGACGCTGCTGACCATCGCGCGCGACGTGAAGATCCAGATCGAGTTCAATCCCGCGCTGGTGGCGGAGTACCGGCTGATCGGCTACGAGAACCGGTTGTTGAAGCGCGAGGATTTCGCCAACGACAAAGTCGACGCCGGCGACATCGGCGCCGGGCATGAAGTGACGGCGCTCTACGAGATCACGCCGGTCGGCGCCGGTGCCGAGCGCCTGCCGCCATTGCGCTATGGCGAAGCGAACAACCCCGCAGCGAAGGCGAAATCAGGCAGCAATGCCGACGAAATCGCGCATTTGCGCTTGCGCTACAAGCGTCCCGGCGAGGACGCCAGCCGCCTGATCGAAACACCGGTCCTGCGCAGCGCATTGCAGCCGGTGCCGAGCGAATCGATGCGCTTTGCGGCATCGGTGGCGGCCTACGCCGATGCCTTGCGCGGCGGCACGCACCTCGAACGCTGGGACTGGTCGGCGATCGCCAGCGCCGCACGCGGCGCCAAAGGCGGCGATCGCTGGCACCAGCGCGCGGAGTTCATCGAGCTGGTGGAAGCGGCACGCCGGGTGACCAGCGACGAAGCAGCCGCGCAGGCAACGGCGATTGCCGACTGATCAGACGGTCAGACGATCAGCACGCGACTCGCGTCGAGCAACGGCGCGGGTTGCGGCCTGCCATACAGATAGCCCTGCCCGCATTGGCAGCCCAGTTCCAGCAGCGTGTCGCGCTGCAGTTTGGTCTCGATCCCTTCGCCGATCGTGTCGATGCCGAGCGTGCTCGCCAGAGCCAGGATCGCGCGCACCAGCGCCAGGCTTTCGGCGCTGGTTTCGCTTTCCAGTCCCGCGACGAAACTCTGATCGATCTTGAGCGCCTGGATCGGGAATCGGTGCAGGTACGACAGCGCAGAGAATCCCGTGCCGAAGTCGTCGAGCAGCGCGAGCACGCCGCGGCGGCGCAAGGTGTTGAGCATGCGCAATGCGCGCGGCGCGTCGTCGAGCAACGCGACTTCGGTGATCTCGATGCGCAGGCGCCGCGGATCGGCGCCGGCATCGTCGAGCATGCGCAGCAGGCGATCGGCGAAGTCGTCCGAGCGGAAATGCCGCGGCGAGACGTTGATCGAGACGTACCCTTCGCCATGGCCGCGCATCCAGGTGAAGACGCGCCGGTACATCAGCCAGTCGACCTGCTCGATCAGGCCGCTGTCCTCGCCGACGCCGATGAACTCGGCCGGCCGCAGCGCGCCGCGCTGATCGTGGTTCCAGCGCAGCAACGCTTCATGACCCACCACGACGCCATCGGCCAGTTGCACGATCGGCTGGAAGTACGGCTCGAAGGAATCGTTGAGGATCGCGCGCCGCAGGTCCGCCTCCAGGTCCAGCAGCCGCAACGCCTCTGCGCGCATGGCTTCGTCGAACATAGCGCTGCGATCGCGGCCGCGTGCCTTGGCGCGGTACATGGCGGCGTCGGCGTCGCGGAGCATGTCTTCGCCCTGGCGGTAGCGCGGTTGCCAGAGCGCGATGCCGATGCTTGCCGACGGGAAGAGCTCGCGACCGGCGATCCACATCGGCTGACCGAGCACTTCGAGGATGCGCCCGGCGAGCGCTTCGGCCGCTGCCGCATCGGCGATGTTCTCGGCCAGGATCGCGAATTCGTCGCCGCCCAGGCGCGCCACGACGTCGCTGCCTTCGAGCACGCGCGCGATCCGGCGTCCGGCCTCGACCAGCATTTCGTCGCCGGAGGCATGGCCGACGCTGTCGTTGACCAGCTTGAAGCGATCCAGGTCGAGGAACAGCACCGCGAACGGGACCGCGCCGGCTTCGCCCATGCGCGCGATCGCCGCATCCATGCGCTCGAGCAGGTGCGTGCGGTTCGGCAGGCCGGTGAGGTCGTCGTGCAATGCCTGGTGGGTCAGCTGCTGCTCGGCGCGCACGCGCTCGCCGATCTGCGCGCGCAGCTCGCGGTTGGTGCTGGCCAGCTCGCGCGTGCGCGACTCGACCCGGGATTCGAGTTCCGCGTGCGCGGCCATCAGGTGTTCCTGCGCGCGCTTGCGCGCCAGGCCGCTGTCGATATGGTGCGCGACGAACGTCAGCAGCTCCTGGTCGCGCGGCGTGAAGCTGACCTCGGGCGTGTAGCTTTGCACCGCGATCGCGCCGACCACGGTGTCGTCGCGCGACAACGGCACGCCCAGCCAGCAGTGCGCGAGCGTGCCCATGCTGCGCACGCTGCCGGTGGCCTCGAGTTCTGCGATGGTGGCGCGATCGGCCAGCAGCGCCTGGCCGGTGCTGATCACGAATTCGGTCAGCCCCTTCGCGATCGTGCGCGGATGCCGCATCCGGTCGCGCTCGTCGACCGAGTACGGGAACTCGATCTGGTCGCCATCGGCGGACAACAACGCGATGTAGAAATTGTGCGCATACAGCAGTTCGCCGACGATGGAATGCACGTTCGCGTAGAAGCGCTCCAGGCTGCCGGACGTCGCGGACAGCTCGCTGATGCGGAACAGCGCGCGCTGGAGCTTCTCGGCGCGCTGGCGCTCGACGATCTCCGCCTGCAGCACCATGTTGGCTTCCTGCAGCTCGCGCGTGCGCTCGTCGACGCGCCGTTCCAGCTCCACGCGCGCGTGCTTGCGGTCCAGCGTGGTCAGGATGTGCTGGGCCACGTACTCGAGCAGCGCGCGGTCCTCGTCGGTATAGCGTCCCGGCTCGTCGTAGCTCTGCACGACGATCGCGCCGCTGACGCGGTCGCCGCGGCGCATCGGCACGCCGAGCCAGTCGGCGCTGTCGGGACCATGCGTGATGTCGCGCATGACGCCCAGCTCGCGCCGGATGCGCGATGAAGGCCCGAGCAGGGGCTGCCCGAGCCGCAGCAACGCGACGGTCAGGCTGTTGCTCATCTCGCTGAGCGGCAGGTCGACTTCGGGCTCGGCCACGTAAGGATCGCGCTGGTCGGCGAAGTAGAGGAAACGCACGGTCTCGGTGATGTCGTCGTAGAGCACGATGTAGAAATTCGCCGCAGACATCAGGCCGCCGACGACGTGATGGATGCGACTGAGCATCTCCGACATCTCCAGGCCGGAGCCGGCGAGTTCGGCGATCTCGTAAAGCGCCTGCTGCAGGCGTTCTGATTTCTGCAGCGACTCGATGCGGGCCTGCGCCTGCGCCTGCGCCAGGACGGCAGAAATCGTGCGCCGTGCCAACGCCATCCACGCCTCGCGCGAACACTGCGTCAGCGACTGGCCGAGCGCGGCGGCCAGCGCGACGCGGGCGCCATCCTCGTTCCACACGACGTCGATCTCGTCGTCTCCTGCATCAGCCGCATGACCGGCAAGGCAGCGGTTGGCATGGACATGCAGTGCCGGCGGTGCGTCGTCGGCTGCGGAGCAGCCCGACCCCATGCGGCCATCCTCCCAACACACTACGACCGACGACCCGGCAGGCAAAGTCGCGGCCAACAATCCGGCCAGACCCGCAAGCCCGTTTTCGGCTGCAGGCGCCTCCGGCCTCCGGCTCCCCTCCGGTCTGGCCACATGACGTCCCCTGTTCATGGCGCGATCATAACGGTGCCGGGGCACGGGAACGTCAAACCCCGTCGCGCTTTCCCACGCGTTGGCATGGATATGGAACTCGCCATGCCCGCCCCCGCCGCCTGCCCGGCATGGACTGGCGCAGGCTTCACGTCAGCAGGCTTCACCTCGGCAGCGGCAACCCGTAACCTGCCGTGGGTGAACGACGTTGCTGCCAGGGGTATCGAGGACGCCAGCGATGAAACGCTGATGCTGGCCTATGCAGCCGGCAATGTGGGCGCATTCGACCAGCTCTACGCGCGCCATCGCGCGCGCCTGTACCGATACCTGTTGCGGCAACTGCGCGATGGCGCGCTCGCCGACGAAGTCTTCCAGGACATCTGGCAGCGCGTGATCACCGGGCGCCAGGGCTGGAAACCGGAGGCGCCGTTCTCCACATGGCTGTATCGGATCGCCCACAACCGCATCACCGACCACTGGCGCGCGCTCAAGCACCGGCCGCCAGCGCCCGACAATGCCGATGAACGCACCGAGCGCGTACCCGATCCCGACACGCCGGAGCGCAACCTGTCGGAATTCGAGCAACGCCGGCGCCTGCAGCTGGCGCTGGACGAACTCCCGGACGAACAACGCGAAGTGGTGCTGCTGCGGCTGGAACAGGAACTGTCACTGGAGGAAATCGGAGACGTCACCGGCGTCGGCCGCGAAACCGTCAAGTCGCGATTGCGGTACGCGATGGACAAGTTGCGCGCGAGATTGAACGAATGAACACGCCTTTCGACCCACATGCCACCGATCCGTCGCTGACGCCGGAGGAGCGCGACCTCGCGCAGCGCCTGTCGCGCCTTGGCGGGCAACGCGAGCCTGCACCTGCTCTCGACGCACGCATCCTCGCCGCAGCGCATGACGCGGTGCAGGCATCGGCGTCCGCGTCGAAGCAGCGCCGCACGCGCCGTCGCTGGCCGGTCGCCCTCGGCGTCGCGGCATCGTTGACGCTCGCCGTCGGCATCGCATGGCGCCTGCGGCCGCTGCCCGATGCCGACATCGTGTATTCCGAGGCGCCTGCAGCCGCTTCCGTGCCCGCGCAAGCCGAAGAAGCTTTCGTGAAATCAGGGGCAAGCGGTCCCGATCAAGCGAACGAGGCAGATGACGATGCGTTCGCGCAGCGCGCCGCAGCCGTCGCGCCCGAACAACCTGAACCGGCACGTCCGGCCGAACGCAAGGCGGTGGCGGA
>Ga0070668_100004437_pt1 | contig 10418 bp, 7 predicted proteins | sample KBSS43metaG_FD_64661 | JGI IMG/M metagenome (GOLD analysis project Ga0070668, IMG submission 64661) | Switchgrass rhizosphere microbial communities from Kellogg Biological Station, Michigan, USA - KBS S4-3 metaG | ecosystem: Host-associated > Plants > Roots > Rhizosphere > Soil ... | reverse complement strand
AGGAGCGCCGCCAGCAACCCGGTGGCCATGGACGAACCACTTGTCAACAGGTGGCGTGCCGGGATCGCAGCCACCACGAGCAGAACCACCGCGGCGACGACCGGCACCGGCGCCGTTTGCCGGCCGTGCGCTGTCATAGCGCTCATGGTAGGGCACATTTTGTGATCAAGATCTGGTCGGCGACGGTGGAGACAGACCTATCGCGCTGCCGGGGCGAGCAGGGCTCGTGCCTCGGCGAGCACGCTCGGCGTCACTCTCGCGCAGCGGATCGTCCAGTCCCCGCCGGCCCTGCGCCTGCGTCGGCGGAGCTCCGGCCGCCGGACGTGAAACCGTACAATCAATTCCCTTTTGCGGTGACGGCAGGAGGAACACCCCGCGGTGAATGGTCGACCACTTGATACGACGCGGCAACTACTGGCCTGGTACGAGAACCGGGACCGCCATGAGTTCGACGGAAGGGTCGAGGCGAGGGTGCGCGAGTTGCACGACAACCTGACCGCCGCCATGCGGGCCGGACAGACATGGTGAGCGCGGAGCCGCACCTCGACGAGGCGCGCGCGTGCCTGGCCCGGGCCAGGGCCGGCGAGGACGTCGTGGCCGAGCTCGCCGAGCATCTGGGCATCGTCGCGGTGCTGCCGTACTCGCCCGGGAGGTACGACGTCGAGCAGGGCCTGCGGTTGGCGCTGTTCGCCTCGGCAGACCGCGGGGCGGTCGAGAAGATCGTGTGGGCCGCGCTCCCCGGGGGTGCGGGCGGGAGCCTGCGGGGCCTGATTCTCCGCGAGGGCGACCCGCTCGGCCTGCCGATGGCTGACAACCCGTGGCGGATCCCCGCGACGGCCACCCTCGACGAGGCCATCACCCGGGTCTGGGGAGGTGTGGCGGAGGACGTGGGCCGCTTCGTCACCGAACTCCGGCGGCGGCTGCTGGGCCTGGCGTTGTACGACGACGACGGCGAGCCGTTGCTCGCTTACCTGCACTTCGAGGACAATGGCTGGCCGGCCGGGCCGCGCCCGCCGTTCGACCGTCGCCACGCACTCGGCTGGGAGCCGTTCGGCGCCGTCAGCGCGTTCGTCGGGTACGCGCCGGACCTGGATCCCGCGCCGCGCGAGGGCGTGCCCCTGCCGGAGACGTTGCGGGACTTCTACGCCGTGCACGCTGGGCTGGAAGGCGAGAGGTGGTGGCTCTGGGCCCCCGGGAACGTCAGCCCGTGGAGCGAGACGATCGGTGACGGCACCCCCGAACCGGTACGGGACCAGGACGGCCAGACGCGGCTGTCCAGCGACCTGCTCGAGTTCTTCAGCCACGGCGACGAGCGCCATGACCTGTTCGACCTCGCCGACGATCCGGATGACCTGGACGACCCGCCGGTGCGCGGCTGGAGTCGCGACGGCCTGGACGCCGGCACCGGCGTACGGTTCTGGCCCTGGTTCGACGGCAACACCGGCCTGTTCCTCGGCCTCGGCGATTAGGGGTGGCACGGTTCATCGCCTCGACGGCGAGTTGCTCCTCGACACCTAAACCGGAGAGTCCCCGGTAATAGGACGTGAACCCGTACAACCCATTCCCCTTCGGCGGTCCGGTGGCGGGTTTCACGGTAGCCCGAGCACCGGACGCCGAGGGCTACAGCGCCAGGCCGACGTACTTGGTCTCCAGGTATTCGTCGATGCCTTCCACGCCGCCCTCGCGGCCGAAGCCGGACGCCTTCATCCCGCCGAACGGGGCGGCCGGGTTGGACACGACACCCTGGTTGATGCCGACCATGCCGAATTCGAGCGCCTCACTCACCCGTACGGCCCGGGAAAGGTCTTTGGTGAAGACGTAGGCGACCAGGCCGTACTCGGTGTCGTTGGCCTCCGCCAGGGCCTGCTCCTCGGTGGCGAAGGTGCGCACCGGCGCGACCGGCCCGAAGATCTCCTCGCGCAGCAGCCGCGCGTCGGCGGGCACGTCGGCGAGCACCGTCGGTGCGAAGAAGTAGCCGGCCTCGCCGACCGGCTTGCCGCCGGCCACCAGCCGCGCTCCCCGGCCGATCGCGTCGTCGACGAGTTCGCCGACCTTGTCCCGGGCCGCGGCGTCGATGAGCGGGCCCACCTCGGTGCCCGGCTCGGTGCCCGGGCCGACGACGAGCGCGGACATGCGCTCGGCCAGCCGCGCGGTGAACGCGTCCGCGATCGACTCGTGCACGAGGAACCGGTTCGCGGCGGTGCAGGCCTGGCCGATGTTGCGCATCTTGGCCAGCAGCGCGCCGTCGACCGCGGCGTCCAGGTCGGCGTCCTCGAAGACCAGGAACGGCGCGTTGCCGCCGAGTTCCATCGACACCCGCAGCAGCTGCTCGGCCGACTGCTCGACCAGCAGCCGGCCGATCGGGGTGGAGCCGGTGAAGGTCAGCTTGCGGGTACGCGGGTCGCGCACCAGCGGCTCGACGACCTGCGCCGTACGCGTGGTGGTGATGACGTTGAGCACGCCCGGCGGCAGGCCCGCCTCGGCCAGCAGGTCGGCCAGGGCCAGCATGGTGAGCGGGGTCTGGCTGGCCGGTTTGACCACCATCGTGCAGCCGGCCGCGACCGCCGCGCCGATCTTGCGGGTGCCCATCGCGAGCGGGAAGTTCCACGGCGTGATCATCAGGGTGGGCCCGACCGGCTGCCGCATGGTGAGCAGCCGCGTCCCGCCGCTGGGCGCCGCGGCCCAGCGACCCGCGACGCGGACCGCCTCCTCGGCGAACCAGCGGAAGAACTCGGCGCCGTACGCCACCTCGCCGCGCGCCTCGGCCAGCGACTTGCCCATCTCCAGGGACATCAGCGTGGCGAACTCGTCGGTGCGGGCGGTGAGCAGTTCGAACGCGGTGCGCAGCAGCTCGCCGCGGGCGCGCGGGTCCACGGCCGCCCACTGCCGCTGCGCGCGGCTGGCCGCGGCCAGCGCGGCGTCGCCGTCGGCCACGGTGGCGTCGGCGACCTGGGCGAGGACCGCCCCGGTGGCCGGGTTCTCCACCGTCACCACCCGGTTGTCGCCCGACTCGCGCCAGACTCCGTCGATGAACAGGCCGGTCTTCATGCGGCGCTCCCTCGGGTGAAGGCCTCGTCGAGGATGTCGAGGCCCTCGTGCAGCAGTTCGTCGGAAATGGTCAGCGGCGGCAGGAACCGCAGCACGTTGCCGTACGTGCCGGCGGTCAGCGTGACCAGGCCCCGGCTGTGGCAGTAGCGGCTGATCTCGGCGGTCAGCGCGGCGTCCGGGGTGTGGTCGGCCCGGCCGGCGACGATCTCCACGGCCAGCATGGCGCCGCGCCCGCGCACCTCGCCGATCGCCTCGACCTTGGCGGCCAGCCGGTGCAGCCGGGCGGTGACCAGGGCCTCGATCTCCCGGGCCCGGGCGCACAGGTCGTCGGCCTCCATCGTCTCGATGGCGCCGAGGGCGGCGGCACAGGCCACCGGGTTGCCGCCGTACGTGCCGCCCAGCCCACCGGGATGCACGGCGTCCATCACCTCGGCCCGGCCGGTGACCGCGGCGAGCGGCAGGCCACCCGCGATGCCCTTCGCCGTGGTGATCAGGTCGGGGACGACGCCCTCGTGGTCGCAGGCGAACCAGTCCCCGGTACGGCAGAAGCCGGTCTGGATCTCGTCGGCGATGAGCAGCGCGCCGTGCTCGTGACACCACCGTTCGAGGCTCGGCAGCCAGCCCGCGGGCGGGACGATGAACCCGCCCTCGCCCTGGATCGGCTCGACCACGACCGCCGCGACGTTGCCCTCACCCACCTGGCTGTGCACCTGCGACGCGAACTGCGCGAAGGCCTCCGCCGCGACGTCGTCCGCCCGGCCCGGCCAGCGGAACGGGTAGGCCATCGGCGCCCGGTAGATCTCCGGCGCGAACGGCCCGAACCCCTGCTTGTACGGCATGTTCTTGGCGGTGAGTGCCATCGTGAGGTTGGTCCGGCCGTGGTAGGCGTGGTCGAACGCCACCACCGCGGTCCGCCCGGTGAACGCCCGGGCCACCTTGATCGCGTTCTCCACCGCCTCGGCACCGGAGTTGAACAGCGCCGACCGCTTGTCGTGCCGGCCCGGGGTCAGCTCGGCGAGCCGCTCGCAGACGGCCAGATACCCCTCGTACGGCGTGACCATGAAGCAGGTGTGGGTGAAGTCGGCCACCTGCTCGCGCACCCGCGCCACCACCCGCGGCGCCGCGGCCCCCACGGTGGTGACGGCGATGCCGGAGCCGAAGTCGATGAGCCGGTTGCCGTCGACGTCGACGAGGATGCCGTCCTCGGCCCGCTCGATGTACACCGGCAGCGTGGTGCCCACGCCGGCCGCGACGGTGGCGGCCTTGCGGGCGGCGAGTTCGCGGGAGCGCGGGCCGGGAATCTCCGTGCGCAGCTCGGGCATCGGGTTCTCCTTCTCGGCTCGGTGTTCTCACTGTCCCGGCGGCCGGTCATGCTGTCTAATACTTGAAATGCAGTCATGCGATGCCTGCGAGGCATAGGTGGAGCTCCGCGCCGTCCGCTACTTCGTCACCATCGCCGAGACCGGCTCGGTCACCGCGGCGGCCGCGGCCATGCACCTGACCCAGCCGTCGGTCTCCCGGCAGGTCCGCCAGCTGGAGCGCCGGCTCGGCATCGACCTGTTCGTCCGCGACGAGGGCCGGCTGCGGCTCAGCGCGGCCGGCCGGCAGTTCCTGCCGGTGGCGCAGCGCCTCCTCGCCCAGGTGCAGGCCGCCGAGGACACCGCCCGCCAGATCGCCGCGGGCCGGCTCGACCGCCTCACCGTCGCGGCGCCCGGCACCACGCTCACCGACGTGATCGCGCCGTTCCTGGCCACACTGACCGCGGACGACCCGATGCCCGCGGTCTGGAAGGAGGTGCCGGTCTCGGTCTACACGGCCCTCGCCCGCGGCGCCGACCTGGCCATCGGCACCACGCCCTGGCCCGCGCACCTGGACGGGATGCCGCTCGCCGAGCTGCCGGTGTGGGCCTATGTCCCGGCCACCCACCCGCTGGCCGACCGCGGCACGGTCGCCCTCGACGAACTGCTCCGCCACCCGCTGCTGGTGCAGGCCGGCGACTTCCATCCGCGGCGCGCCCTGGACCAGGCCGTCACCGCGGCCCGGCTGGCGTACGGCTCGCTGCACGAATTCGGCGACGCCGAGGTGGCCCAGGCGGTCGCGGCGTCGGGCCGCGGCGTGGCGGTCGTCTCCGACGACGCCCGCTTCGACCTGCACCCGCTGGCCATCCACGGCCCGCACGGCCAGGTCCACATCAGCCTGTACGCCGCGTGGGAGCCCAGCCATCACGGGGCCACCACGATCCGCGCCCTGGCCACCCGCCTGGCCGCGTTCTGCGTGACCCGCTATGGCGAGCAGGTCGTCCGGGTCCGCGGCTGAGCGCCGCCAAGCACGGTCAGCGCCAGCACCACCGGGCCGGCGCGTTGCCACCAGGTCGGGGCTGGGGGATGGTTGCCGAGAACCGCGTGGGGTTCGGCACTCTCGGGCAGGAGGCGCATCGGTGGCCGAGCAAGACCTTCGAAAGGAATTGAACGACCTGCGCGCGGAATACCGGGCCGACTCGCAGAAGTCTCTCGACAAGTGCTTCAGCTACCTCAACTTCTACGTCGGCCTGCTGGCGGCCGTGCTGGCCGCGACGCTGACCGGCCTGCTGCAGATCCGCCCCGGCGACAGCCGCGCGTTGCTGCTGCTCACCGGGCCGCTGTCGGCGTCCGCGCTGGCGGTCCTCGGTTACCGGACGATCCGGGTGTTCTACCGGCGCTCCGTCGAGGCGTGGGTGGCGGAGGTGAATCTGCAGGCCATGCTGGGCCTGGGCGACGTGACGGGGTCGCACGCCGTCGGCCGGCCATTGGTCGCGAGCCGGTCCGGTGGGTGGCTGCCCCGGTTCGAGCGGTCCCCCGTCGAGAAAGTGATGAACTCCGCCGAAAACGCGGAATCCATGATTGTCGAAGTCACTCGGATCGGGGACACGCTTCGCTACGCGCGGCTCACGTTGGCCGTGTTCTCGGTGGTCGCGGTCGTCCTTTCGGCAGCCGCCATCGTGATCGCCACGAGGTGACGACGACTGCGCCGGCTGCCGCGGCCGCCGGGCAGATCGATAGGCTTGCGCGCGTGTCGGAGCAGACCGGTTGGACCGAGGACGCCGTACAGCCACCGCACCTGTTGCTACGCACCGCGCTGGGCACCCTGCGGCCGGAGTCGATCATCCCGGCCGTCGCGAACGGCCGCGAGGTGCTGGTCTTCGCCGGCGCCGACGACGAGTCGCTGCCGGTGCGGTTCGTCGACCTGGACAGCGGGGCGCCGCTGCCGGACCGGTCCCTTCTGCACAGCCCGCTACTCGCCGGGCTCGGGCGGGGCGCGGGCCGCACGCTGCTGGCCACCGTGACGGCCCGCGGCACGGTGGCGGTGCGCGCGGCCGAGACGGGCGAGCCGACCGGTCCCGCGATCCCCGGGCCGGCGTCACCCCGGGCGGTGGTGACCGGCGTGGTCGGCGGCCGGGAGGTCGTCGCGGTGTCCGGTCCGGACGAGACCCGGGTCTGGGACGTGGCCGGCGGCGCCGAGATCGCGGCGCCGGGATTCGGCGGGCACGCGCTGGTCGCGTACGAGGGGCGCCTGCTCGCCGTGTCCGGCGGCGTGCACACCTGGCAGCTGCGCGACGTGTTGACCGGCGAGGCGTGCGGTGCGCCGTTCCCCGCCCGCGGCACGATCGTCACGGCCGTCGTGCACCGCGGGCGGGTGCTCGTCGTGGCTCCGGGCGCACCCGGGCCGGCCTGGGACGTGACGGCCGGCGCCGAGGTGGCGCTCCCGGAGCTGTGGCTTGCCGACGGGAGCGGGCGGGCGACACTGCGCCGGGTCGCGCTCACCGAACTGGACCAAGGCCTGGCCGCGGTCGTGACGTGGGCGGTCCGGGACGACGGCGACCGCGTCGAACTGTGGCTGCCGGGTGCCGGCGGGCCCCGCCGGTCCGTGCTCGCCGACGCCGCTGCCGCCGCCGTCCTGCACCAGGACGGGCAGCTGCTGACCGCCGTCGCCGGCCGGTCCGGCGCGCTGTCGGTGACCGGCATCCGATCGCCGTACTACGGCGGGCCGGTCCGGTCGTTCGGCGGGTGGGCCAGGCGGTCCGGCCGCATGCTGGCCGTGCTCTCCGGCGACCCGGCCCTGCTCTACGACGTCGAGGCCGGCCGCCCGTTCGCCCGGGTCGCGTTGCCGGACTTCGCGCCGGAAAATCCGGTCGAGGTGGTGCTCGACGCCGGCGGGTTCCGGGTGCGGGACACGGTTCGCGACCGTGAGCTGCTGCGGCGCGACGGGCAGCACGACGCCGGCACGGTCGCGGTCACCGCGACCGGGTACCGCGAGACCGACGACAAGGCGCTGCTGGCCACCGGCGGTGCCGACGGTTCCGTACGCCTGTGGAACGTGTCGGCGCGCGCGCCGGCCGGCGGGCCCTGGCACGGCCACCCCGGCCCGGTCACCGCCGTGGCCCTCGCCCGGCGGCGCGGCCGGGACGTCGTGCTGTCCGCCGACGCGTCGGGAACGGTACGGATGTGGGTGGTCGGCGGCCCGGTCCGCCAGGCCGGCCACACCGACCAGGTCACCGTGGTCACGGGTGGGGTCCGCGCCGGCCATCCGGTCGTCGCGTCCGGCGGCGAGGACGGCACGATCCGCTTCTGGGACCCGGTCACCGGCGCCGGCGTCGGCGAACCGATCCGGTGCGGCCCGGTCGCCGGGCTGGCCTTCGCCGGGAACGTCCTGGTCGCGAACGGTGCCGGCGTGGTGCGCCGGTGGAACCCGGCGACCTGCGAGCCGATCGGCGAGCCCCTCTCCCGGTCCGGGTCGGGCCGGCTCGCGGCGGCCGAACTCGACGGCCGGCACCTGGTCGCCGCCGTCACCGACGACCGCCTGCGGGTGTGGGACGCGGCAACCGGCGAGCCGTACGGCACGATGCCCCTGCCCGGCCCGGCGGCGCTGCAGGACCTGGCCGTCCACGACGGCCGGCTGCTGGCGCTGACGGTGAGCACCCCCGACCGGGCCCTGTTTCCCGAAGCCGCCTGCATGAACGGCCGGCAGATCACCATCTGGGACGTGCCGGCCGCGGCGCCGCACCTCCCGCCGATGCTGACCAGCGACGACGGCGGCCTCGGCGGGTTCGGCCGGGTCGGCGGCCGGTTGATGGCCGCCCACGGCGTCGACGCGCGCAAGAACGAGGAGGAGGGCGTCTGGCCGGAGGAGGCCGGCGACATCTACCTGCGCGACCTCACCACCGGCGAGCTGGGCGTGGACTACCGGCCCGAGGCCGGCTTCAACCAGCAACTGTGCATCACCCGGGTGGGCGAGCGGGACGTGGTCCTGGTCGCGGCGGAGAGCGCGGTCGTGACCTGGGACGCGGCCACCGGCCGCCAGGCGGCGCCGCCGGTCCCGAGCGAGACCGGCTCGCTCACCTGCGTCACCGCGACCGAGGCGGCCGGCCGCACCTACGCCGCCGCCGGCGACTGGGCCGGCACCGTACGCATCTGGGAGATCACGCCGCGGTCCTGACCTCCTATGCGGGGTTGAACCGGAACTGCTGGGACCGCTCACCGAGGTTGCACCGGTTCAGGCGCAGCCGTGCGCCGACGTTCGTCGACCGGTTCTCGGTCTCGGCGCAGAGCGCATTGACCTTCGTGACCAGCACGAAGCGCCCGGAGCTGGTGCTCGGGGTCGGGTACCAGTCCTCGCTGGTCCAGGCGAGGTTGCAGGTGAACTGCTGCACCAGCGTTCCCGGGACGACCTCGGCCGGGCTGTTGGCGAACAGGTCCAGGCAGAAGCCGGTGCCCTGGTTCACCAGCCAGGCGGAGCCGTCGCCGTGCTGCTCCCGCTTCCACTGCTGGGCCGGGTCGAGTGGCCAGCAGGGCACCTGACCGATGCCGGCGTTGGCGAAGGGTCCGTTCGGCGCCAGGCACAGGCCCGACCGGTGGTTCTGCAGCGTGACGATCCCGTCGTGCGGCGGCGCGGCGTGCGCGGACGTGCTGATGGTGAGCGTGCCGGCCACCAGAGCGGCGGCGACCAGCAGGGCTTTCATTCGCATGAGGCCTCCTCGGCTGTCGGGGCGCGTCTGCGCCCTGGCCGGAACCGTACGAATCCGATGCGGGCGTCGACATCGGAAGTGCTGCCCATGTTGGCGGCTCCGGCATGCCCAAACTGGCGGGTGCCGCCGCGTGTCGTCTCACCGACGGCTCGGTGGACCCGGCGGCGAGGACGTGCCACCGTCGTGCGGTGGGTATCGGACGTGGTGCCCGGTTCGCACCGGCGGACGGGCCGACCCCGCTGGAGCGGGCGCCCCACCTGTCGGTGCTGCGCGACGCATGGGCCGAGGCCCGGGCCGCACGCGGGGTGCTGGTCCTGCTGGGCGGCGAGGCCGGGGCCGGCAAGACCACCCTGGTCCGGCACGTGTGCCGGACCGAGCCGGCCGCGCGGGTGCTGTGGGGGTCGTGCGATCCGCTGTTCACCCCGCGGCCGCTGGGCCCGTTCGCGGACATCGCCGACGGCCTCGGCGGCGAGCTGCGGGACCTCGTCGACATCGGAGCGAAGCCGCATCAGATCGCGGCGGTGGTCGGGCGTGCGGCGCAGGACCGGCCCGGTACGGTCGTCGTGCTCGAGGACCTGCACTGGGCGGACGAGGCGACACTCGACGTGCTGAGCCTGCTCGGCCGCCGGATCCGCCTGATCCCGGCGCTGCTCGTGGCCACCTACCGCGACGACGAGCTGCACCGGACGCATCCGCTGCGCACCCTGCTCGGCGAACTGCGGGACGCGGGGACGGCGGGCTCGGTCCGCCGGCTCACCGCCGGGCGGCTGTCGCTCGACGCGGTGCGCTCGTTGGCCGAGCCGTACGGTATCGATCCGGAAGCGTTGCACCGCACCACGGCGGGCAACCCGTTCTTCGTCACCGAGGTCCTGGCCTGCGGTGGCGCCGACCTTCCGGGGACGGTCCGCGACGCCGTACTGGCCCGCGTCGCACGCTTGCCGGGCCCGGCCACCGCGGTCGCCGAGGCCGTCGCCGTCCTGCTGCCGCACGCCGAGCTGTGGCTGCTGGGTGCTCTGCTGCCGGAGGCGGTGACGGCGGTGCAGCAGTGCCTCGATTCCGGCGTGCTCGGGCCCGTTCCCGGCGGCGTGGCCTACCGCCACGAACTGGCGCGCCTCGCCGTCGAGGAGTCGCTGCCGTCGCACCGCCGGGTGGACCTGCACCGCCGCGCCCTGCGGGCCCTGGCCGCGGCGCCGCGGACGGCCGCCGGCCTGGCCCGGCTGGCCTACCACGCCGAGGCGGCCGGCGACGCCGAGGCGGTGCTGCGTTTCGCGCCGGCCGCCGCCGAGTACGCGGCCGCCAGCGGAGCGCATCGCGAGGCGGCTGCCCAGTACGCGCGGGCGTTGCGGTTCACCGACGCGGCCGACCTGCT
>Ga0070668_100004427_pt1 | contig 10427 bp, 11 predicted proteins | sample KBSS43metaG_FD_64661 | JGI IMG/M metagenome (GOLD analysis project Ga0070668, IMG submission 64661) | Switchgrass rhizosphere microbial communities from Kellogg Biological Station, Michigan, USA - KBS S4-3 metaG | ecosystem: Host-associated > Plants > Roots > Rhizosphere > Soil ... | reverse complement strand
AGCTTCTTGACCCGGCTCTGCACCTGGGCGGCATGCGAGGCGCGCGCCTTGAAGCGTTCGATGAACTTGATTTCCTTGGCCAGCATCGCCTGCTGGCGCTCGAACTGGGCCTGCTGCTGCTTTTCGTTCAGCGCACGCTGCTGCTCGTAGAATTCGTAATTGCCGGAATAGGTCGAGAGCGTGCCGCCGTCGATCTCGACGACCTTGTTGATGATGCGGTTGATGAATTCGCGGTCATGCGAGGTCATCAACAGCGCGCCTTCGTATCCCTTCAGAAACTGCTCCAGCCAGATCAGGCTCTCCAGGTCGAGATGGTTGCTCGGCTCGTCCAGCAGCATCACGTCGGGGCGCATCAGGAGAATGCGCGCCAGGGCGACCCGCATCTTCCAGCCGCCCGAAAGTGCGCCGACATCGCCTTCCATCATTTCCTGGCTGAAGCCGAGGCCCGACAGCGCCTCGCGCGCCCGGCCATCGAGGGCATAGCCGTCGAGCTCCTCAAAACGGTGCTGCACCTCGCCATAGCGCGCGATGATCTCCTCCATCTCATCGGCGCGATCAGGATCGGCCATCGCGGCCTCGAGTTCCCTCAATTCGCCCGCCACGACGCTCACGGGCCCCGCGCCGTCCATGACCTCGGCCACCGCGCTGCGGCCCGACATCTCGCCGACGTCCTGGCTGAAATAGCCAATGGTAATGCCGCGATCGAGGGAGACCTGACCTTCGTCGGGCAGTTCCTGCCCCGAGATCATCCGGAAAAGCGTGGTCTTGCCGGCCCCGTTCGGGCCGACCAAGCCTATCTTTTCGCCCTTCTGGAGGGCCGCGGAGGCTTCGATGAAGAGGATCTGGTGGCCGACTTGCTTGCTGACGTTATCGAGACGGATCATTGGGGCCTGAAAGGAGGAAATCGTTTCGGCCGCTGCTTAGGACATCTGGCGCGCCAGTGGAAGCGGTTCCGGACCGCTCTCCCGAAGCAGATATCCGCCCACCTCTAGGACTATATACCAAGACGTCGGCAACGCCGGCTCACCGCAGGGCGCGCGGCGCTACAGGTGGATCACGCCCCGTCGCGCGGCGTGTGCCACGGCGTCGGTGCGGCCGGTGGCGTCGAGCTTGTCGAGCAGTGATCCGACGTGGAATTTGGCCGTGTGCACGGATATTCCAAGCTGTCTCGCAATCGCCTTGTTCGAGGCGCCTTCGGCCATCAGCACCAGCACGTCGCGTTCGCGCGGCGTCAGCTCGATGTCGTCAGGTTCGAGGGCGGCTTGCGCCTCACGTGACACGAGCGCCACTGCGGCTGCCTCCCCCGGTATCGCCAGACGGATACCGGCGACGCCGCCAAGCAACGATGCGAGCCGGTCCGCCAGCGCGGGATCGGCAATCTCGATGGCGACCACGACAACTTGTGAAGCTTCCTCGCTCACGCGTCCGCCCTTTCGCCGATCGTGAGCTTGACCTGCACCGGTTCGCCGCCCCGCCGAATTGTGACGTCAGCGACCGAGCCGACGCTGTCTGGCCCGAGCGCCCGTAACAGCGCGCGCACGCCGGAGAGCTTCTCGCCGTTCCAGTCGACGATAATATCGCCTTGCCGGATGCCGGCGGCGGCCGAAGGGCCCGACTTATCGAGACTCATCACCATCGCGCCGATGCCATCGTCAAGCTTGACGGGCTGCAGCCCCACCCCGAGATAGCCCCGCGCAATCCGGCCATGGGTTTCAAGCCTTCCTGCGATCCGGCCGATTGTCGCGCTGGGAATGACAAGAACACGTCGCACCCCCTCGACAGCCATACCGATCACTTCACCGGAGGCGGTGAGCGCGAGGCCGCCCTCGTGGCTGTGTCGCAGTCGCACGCCGAGCTCGATCCGGGCATCTATCTCACCACCGCGCAGGCTTCGCCAGCGGCCGCCAACCAGCGATACCGTACCCAGCGCCGCGGTGGGAACGCCGTGCTCGGCGGCGACCACGACCGACAGCGAGCCGAGTTCCGGAACGACGGATGAGAGCGCGACCGGCGCAATGTTCTTGTCCTCGAATCGCAGCAGCGCGATGTCCGTCGTGTGATCGCGTCCCGCGATACTGGCCGGCCGCGTCGTTCCGTCGGCAAGTTTGATGGAGACTTCGCCCTCGTCGGCCAATGCCTCGTCGGCCGTCACGATCAGGCCGGGCTTCCAGACGAAACCCGAGGCCCGCAAGCGGCGCGAATGCACCGAGACGATCGCGGGCTTTGTTCGGGCGACGAGTTCGGCAAGGGCGGAGGAGAACGAGGAAAGGATGGTTGCGCTCTGGTCGGTCATGGCAGGCACTCCTGGAGTGTTTGATCCAATCTGGGAGTTCTGATTGCATTCGGGAACTAGCCTGATGGGGAGGCGCAATGCTTTTGACGACGAGCGGATCATCAGGGAACCGATATCGCAGTGATGCTCCAGCTCTTCAGCTAACGCGTGTGTTGCAGCGTGGAGCAATTTTCCGCACTCATTTCTAGAAATTTTCTAAGAGCGACTCTAAGAGCCTTTCCATTAGAGGAATCAACGTCCCTCGCGTTATGCGTCCCCCTGGGGTTGCGCTGCCAAGTTTCCTGAAAGCGCGACAAGTGCTCGCAGGTTGGGGTGACGCTTTGAAGTCTCGTGATTTGTTGGGGATCGCCGCGTCGGCGACCGTGTCCGTATTGGCATTGTGGCCGCTGGCGTCGTTCGCGCAATCGAATTCCGGCTCCGCGTCGCAATCACTCCCGTCAGTTGTCGTCACCTCGCCCGAGAAGCGCACCGCGACAACGACGCGGCGTAGCCCGCGCCCGGCGGCACGAAGCGCGGCCGCTTCGCGAAGGCCCCAACCGAAACGCGAGGCGGCGCCGGCAATCGTCGTCGAAAACCCGCGCGGCTCATTCCAGGGCTATGTCGCCGGCCGCTCAATGGCGGGCACCAAGACCAACACGCCGATCATGGAGACGCCGCAGTCGCTGTCGGTGATCGGCAGCGAACAAATTCGCGACCAGAAGCCCGGCAAGTTCGACGAGATCCTGCGCTACACGCCGGGCGTTGTCGCCGGCACCTTCGGCGCGGATACACGCAACGACTGGTTCCTGATCCGCGGCTTCAAGTCCGACGACGTAGGCCTGTTCCTCGACGGCCTCCAACTGTTCTACACCTCCTATGCGAGCTGGAAGCTGCAGCCGTTCAACCTCGCCCGCGTCGAAGTGCTGCGCGGTCCGTCTGCCGTGTTGTACGGCGGCTCAAGCCCGAGCGGCATCGTCAATGCCGTGAGCAAGCTGCCGCCGGCGGAGCCGATCCGCTATATCGAAACCGGCGTCAACAATTTCGGCAACGCCTATCTGTCGTTCGACGTCGGCGGTCCGGTCGCGACCGCCCCCGGAAACGGGCAGTTGTTCTACCGCGTCGTCGGGCAGGTCCAGAACGGCGGCACCCAGGTCGATTTCACGCCCGACAACAACTATTTCATCGCGCCGTCCGTCACCTACAAGCCGGATGCGGACACCACGTTCACCGTGCTGGCGTCAGCCTCGAAGACCGACACCCGCGGCATCAACTTCCTGCCCTATACGGGAACGGTCATTAACGCCCCGTTCGGCCGCATCCCGACAAAATTGTTCGTCGGCGATCCCAGCGTCGACAAGTTCACGCGCGAACAGGAGATGCTCGGCTATCAGTTCGAGAAGAATCTCACCGACAGCCTCACCTTCCGTCAGAACGCCCGCTATGCCCATGTCGACCTCACCTATCGGGGCCTGATCGGCAACGGCTACACCAACCTCGCAGCAGGCGACATCGGCCGTTACAATTGGTACGCGAAGAACACCGCCAACCAGGGCAATCTGGACAACCAGCTGGAATATCGTGTCGATACCGGACCGGTGCAGCACACGATGCTGTTCGGCCTCGATCTCAAAAACTACCGGATCGACGACGACTATCAGATTTTTGCCTTTGGCGGTGTGCCCTCGATCAACGCGCTTAATCCGGTCTATGGCACTGGCGACATCCCCTTCACCGGCTCCGCGCCGTTCCGCAATTTCCTCCTGACCCAGAACCAACTCGGCGTCTATCTGCAGGACCAGATCAAGTTCGGCGGCTTCACGCTGGTCTTGAGTGGCCGCAATGACTGGGTCTCTACCAGCCAGGGCGACCGTCCGACCGGCGCCACGCTGTATAACCGCGAGGACAGCAAGTTCAGCGGACGCGCCGGCCTGATCTACAATTTCGCCAACGGCCTTGCGCCTTACGTCGCCTACGCGACCAGCTACAACCCGATCATCGGTCTCAACGCCTCGAACCAGCTATTCCTGCCGGAAACCGGCGAGCAGGCCGAGGCCGGATTGAAGTACCAGCCCGCCGGCTTTAACGGACACTTCAGCGTCGCCGTGTTCGATCTGAAGCGCAAAAACGTGCCGACGACAGTCCCGGGTCCTGTATTCCTCCAGAACCAGACCGGCGAAGTGACATCGCGCGGTCTGGAACTCGAGGCCGTGGCCAATCCCCTGCCGGGGCTGAAGACGGTCGCCGCGTTCACCACCTACGATCTCTTCACCAGCAAGGACCCCAATCCGGCCCTGATCGGCCTGACGCCAACCAACACGCCACAACAGGTCGGCTCGCTCTGGGCCGACTACACCTTCCAGGAGGGACCGCTGCAAGGCTTTGGCTTTGGTGGCGGCGTGCGCTATGTCGGAAAATCCTTTGCCGATATCGCGAACACGCTGGTGGTTCCGTCGGTGGTGCTTGGCGACGCAGCGGTCCACTACGAATGGCAAAACTGGCGTGCGGCGCTGAACGTCATCAACATCGCCGACACGATCTATGTCGCTAGCTGTGCGTCGGAAACGTCGTGCTTTTATGGTGACCGGCGCCGCGTGACGGCGAGCCTCGCATACAAGTGGTAGCGCGGGCGTAATCGGCAGGAGGCCTCGCTGAAAGCCAGAACCGTTCGCATCTGGTCGGTGGTTCATACCTGGAGCAGCCTGATATCGACGCTGTTCCTGCTGCTGCTGTGCGTCACTGGCCTGCCGCTGATCTTCCATCATGAGATCGACGAACTGCTCGGCTACGATCCGAAGCCCGAGATGGCCCAGCCTGGCGCGGTGAAGCGGAGCATCGACGAGATCGCCCGCACGGCGCTCGCGCACGATCCCGGCCGCGTGCTGCAATACATTTTGTGGGACAAGGACGAACCAAACACGGTGATCGCCTTCACCAACAACAAGGTCGACGGCGACCCGGACGCGGCGACGCTCAGGGCGTACGACGCACACACCGCCAAGCCGCTCGGCCCGGTCGGTGGTGGCCCGATGCTGATATTCCTGAAACTCCACGTCGATATGTTTGCGGGCCAACCCGGCAAGCTGTTCCTCGGCGCGATGGGTTTTCTGTTCCTAGTCGCGATCGTCTCCGGCGTCGTGCTGTACTGGCCGTTCACGCGCCGCCTGAGCTTTGGCACGTTGAGAGACAAGTCGCGGCGCATTGCCTGGTTCGACTGGCACAATCTCCTCGGCGCCGTCACCATCGCCTGGGCGCTGGTGGTCGGCGCCACCGGCGTCATTAATACGCTCGCCGAGGTGATGCTGAGCCAGTGGAAAGCCACCGAACTCGCCGACATGGTCAAGCCCTATGCCGGCAAGCCGCCGCCGGTTCACCTCGCCTCGCTTGACGCCACGCTCGAGAAAGCCCGGAACACCGCGCCCGGGATGAATGTCTCGTTCGTCGCCTTTCCAGGCACGCCCTTTACGAGTTCGCATCACTTCGCTGTCTTCATGCGCGGCGATACGCCGCTGACGTCGCGGCTGCTCAAGCCGGTGCTGCTGGATGGCGAGACCGGAGAAGTGTCCGATGCGCGCGACCTTCCCGTCTATCTCAAGGCGCTGCTGGTTTCGCAGCCGCTGCATTTCGGCGACTATGGCGGCATGCCGTTGAAGATCATCTGGGCGCTGCTCGATGTCATGACCATCGTCGTGATCGGCAGCGGGCTCTATCTATGGATCGTCAAACGCCGCAAGCATCGCAGCCACGCCATCGCGGGGCAGCCCTTGTTGCAGCCGTCCGAATGACCGCCGCACGCAAATCCCGATCGAGCGGCAATTGGTGGACCGTGTATGGTGGCCCGCTCCTGCTCGGCGTTCTCGCGATTGCGGGGCTGCTGAGCGCGCTGTTGTCCGCAGGTCCCGGCCGTTACTTTTCCTGGCTCGCGCTCGGCGCGCCTGTCGCCCTCACCGCATGGTTTTTCGCGCGGCGAAAGCGCGGCTAGGCCGCCCGCATCAGCTTCAGTGTGGCGGCCAGCCGCAGGCTGCGCTTTCCCGCCAGCGCAATCGCTTCGAGTTCAGCGCCAGCCTCGTCGCAGGTGCCGGCAAAGCCGATGCCGACCTCATGGCCGCCGAACACGAAGTTTTCGCCTTTCGCCGGCGTGTGCTCCTGGTTGAGGATCTCGCCCTTCCAGCGGCCGTCGGCCGAGGAATAGGAACCGAGATAATAGAAAAAAGCGTCGCCGCCAAGGATGCGGCCGTCCAGCAGCAGCATGACGCCCGACAGGCCAGCCTTGACGCCGTCGAGTGCGCGAAGCTGGATGGAATAGAGCCCGTTGACAATGCCGCCCTGGCCGACGGTGCCGACCGGCGGCAGCGCCTCATCGTCGAGCCGCGTCAACTCGGCCCAGAACAGAGCGCCTGGCCGCGGCGCGGCGCGGCCTTCAAAACGAATCTTGTTGTCCTGCAGCTTGCCTCGCACGCTGATGGCGGCCACGTCGGTGTCCATCAGCGGCTTGTAGTGGGGATCGTCATTGTGACGCTGGGTGATGACTTCGCCGAGGATTTCCCCGCCGCTCTCCTGATAAGTGCCGAGATGGGCGAAGGCTGAATTGCCGCCCAGCAGCTTGCCATTGTGCATGCACATGATGCTGCGGCCGAACGCGTCGTTCACGCCATACTCGACCTTGTAGAGCCCGTTCAGCAACGAAGATGTCCCGCGCTATCGAATTATCTCGCGGGGGCATAGCACCGCCGGAAGGCGGGAACCAGCCGCGTTTTAACGCAGGTTCAATGCCGCTTGAAATACTGCACCGCGCGCTCGTGCTTTTCCGCCGCCGCGCGGGATTTGAAGGTCCCAAGGTTGCGGCGCTTGCCGGTTTTCGGGTTGATTTTGCGGGAATAGAGCCGGTATTCGCCGGATTGCAGTTTTCGGATCATGGAAAGCACCGCTTATTGACGAGCCCCTTCCGTAATAATTGGACCACGGGCCCTCTTGTTCCGGGCCGGCTATTCGCGTTGTCTTCAGGCCTTGCAATGCCGGACCGCTCGGCCGGCACGGAATGATTGGGGGCGTCGGTGCAGCATCTCTTCCTCTATGTCCTCGCGCTCGGCGCCGGTGTCAGCGTCGTCACCCAACAGTTGCTCAACAGCAGCCTGCGCACGGCGCTGGGGTCGCCGGCCTGGGCGGGGCTGATCAGCTATGCGGGCGGCCTCATCACCATGATCGTCGCGGTGATCGCGCTCCGCGAGCGGGTGCCGTCGTGGACGAGCGTCGCCGATGCGCCGTGGTGGGCGTGGTCGGGCGGCGTGTTCGGAGGCGCCTTCATCCTGCTGGCAATCCTGCTGCTGCCCTCGCTCGGCGCGGCGACGCTGTTCGCGCTGGTCATCGCCGGCCAGGTGCTCGCCGCCGTTACGCTGGATCATTTCGGTGCGTTCGGATTGACGCCGCATCCCATCGGCGCCGCGCGGCTGGCAGGCGCCGTGCTGCTGATCGCCGGCGTCGTCCTGATCAGGGAGTGATCGTCGGGCGTCTCAGAAGCACAAATTCGTCACCACGTTGCCGCGCTTGTCCTTGATCGCATAGGGACAGCGCAGCCGCTCGAGCGCTTTCTTCGCATCCTCATCGCCAAGGGCGGCGGCCCGCTGATAGTAGGCCTTGGCGGCGTCGGAATCCTTTGGTCCACCGCGGCCTTCCTGCGCGAATGCGCCCATCCGCTCCAGCGCGCCGGGATGATTTTGCGCCGTCGCCTTCTCGAACAGCGCGCGGGCCGCAGTGTCGTCCCTGGCCCCGCCATTGCCTTCGGCCAGCATCATGCCGAGTTGATACTGCGCCTCGGCATTGGTCTCGGCGGCCTTCGACAGCAGTTCGCGCCCACGCGCCGGATCGGAGGATGCTCCACCGCCGAGGGCGGCAAGGTTGCTGACGCCGCGCGGATTGCCGGCCTTGGCCGCGCGCTCGAACAGCTTGCGCGCCTGCGCCTCGTCGCGAGCGACGCCCGCGCCGGTCCCGTAGAGCACGCCGAGTTCGACCATGGCCGAGCTCGAGCCCTTGTCGGCCGCCTTGCGCCAAGCCACCATCGCTTCCGCCGTCTGCCGGTTGGCGGCGTAAGCTCGCCCGAGCTGGTACATCGCCCGGCGCGACGAACCCGCGGCGTTCTTGCAGAACTTGATGGCGGTGGCGACGTCGGAAGCCGCGATATCTGCCACGCCCTTCACGTCGGCCGGCTTGTCGGGGTCGGCGGGATCGGCCGCAACACGGTCGCACAGCACGAGATCAGCCGATTGCGTATGGGCCGGACCCTGCGCTGAGGCTGCGGCGACGACGACGACGATCAGCAGGCCTTGGAGCGTCCTCTTCATAAAGCGCAGGTTGCGTCGGCACGCCGGCAAATTCAAGGTTCCAGCCCGCTCTCGCGCAACGCCGGTGCGACCTCGGGCGACGCAAGAAACCGCAGCAACCGGTCTGCCTCGGCCGGCTTGTTCGTTGCCGCCATTCGTCCCGCCGAAAACACCGCAGGTGTTTGCAGTTCGTATGGAATGGGCCCAACCACCTCGATGCCGCCGATCTGCTTCAACTCGCTGATCTGCTGGACCGCGAGATCGGCCTCGCCGCTCACAAGCCGCTCGGCGGTAAAGCCCTGCGGGATGACTACTGCGCGGGCGTTGATGTCGGAGGCAATGCCGAGTTGCTCGATCAGTTTTGCGAACAGAATGCCGCTGGCGCCGAGCCGCGAATAGGCCACCGAACGCGCGCCGAGCAATGCCGCGCGCAATGCAGCCTCGGTTGAGATATCCGGATGGGCCGCCCCGGCTTTCACGGCGATGCCGACAAAGGAGCGGGCCAGATCCACGCAACTTTCAGCGACCATCCGCCCTTCGCGAGTGATTTCGTCGAGCCCCTCTCGGGTCAGGATCACCACGTCGGCCGCCTCGCCTGCGCGCAGCCGCTCCAGCAGCGCCAATGTCGGAGCGAAATCGGCGTCGATACGCGCGCCGCCGGCCGCCTGATACTGGCCGGCGAGGCCATGAACGGCGCCCTTCAACGCGAGCGTCGAGAGCACGCGGATGGCGTCGCTCATGACAGCTACACCCGGTGCATCAGCTTGAGCACCGCGGTCATGCGAAGGCTGCGCTTGCCGGCGAGCGCGGTCGCCTCCAGCAGCGCGCCTTCCTCATCGCAGGTGCCGGAAAAGCCGATGCCGATTTCATGGCCGCCGAAGATGGGATTCTCGCCCATGGAGGGCGTGTGTTCCTGATTGAGGATCTGGCCTTTCCAGCGGCCGCTCTCCGAGGTGTAGGTGCCGACATAGTAAAAGGATGCGTCACCGCCGAGGATACGCCCGCCATTGAGCAGCATCACACCGGTCAGGCCGCCTTCGACGCCGTCGAGCAGGCGAACATGAATGGAATAGAGGCCGTTGACGATGCCTCCCTCACCAACACCGCCGGCGATCGGTACGGCGTCCTGCTCGATCGGCGTCATCACCGAGTGAAACGGCACGCCGGGCAGTTCCTTCAAGCCCCCTTCAAAGCGATAGAGGTCTCCGTCAGCCCTGCCCTTCGCCAGCAGGGTGGCATCGTCGGTGCCGGCCATCGCGCGGTAATTCGGATCCGGGTTGTGGCGGACGGTCTGGATCACGATGTCGACGCCATCGTCCCGCTTTTCGTACGTGCCGATATGGGCAAAGGCCGAATTGCCGCCCAGCATCCTGCCGTCGCGCGCATGCATCACGCTGCGGCCGACCGCAGCGCCAAGCTGAAACCTGACTTTGTAAAATCCCTCAAACAATGCCGCGTCCCCGGCAGGCCCACGGCCGTTGTCTAGCGCGGTTCATAACGCAGGGGAACGGTCTTGAACCGGCCCCTGTGAATCAACCTCATCAAGAGGCCGTGTCATCAAAAAGCAATGATCCGCCAAGGCGTTTCGCCCTGGCGGATCAGCTTTTGCCCCGGGCGCCCCCGGGTTCTATCGTAGTCCTTAGGCCGCGGCCGCCTTGGCGCCGGTCGGGACTTCCGCGATGGTCTTCAGGATCTGGGACGCGATCTGGTAGGGGTCGCCCTGCGAGTTCGGGCGGCGGTCTTCCAGATAGCCCTTGTATCCATTGTTGGCGAAGGAGTGCGGAACGCGGATCGAGGCGCCGCGGTCAGCAACGCCATAGCTGAACTTGTTCCAGGGGGCG
>Ga0070668_100004426_pt1 | contig 10428 bp, 9 predicted proteins | sample KBSS43metaG_FD_64661 | JGI IMG/M metagenome (GOLD analysis project Ga0070668, IMG submission 64661) | Switchgrass rhizosphere microbial communities from Kellogg Biological Station, Michigan, USA - KBS S4-3 metaG | ecosystem: Host-associated > Plants > Roots > Rhizosphere > Soil ... | reverse complement strand
GCGGCACATAGGCCCGCTACCCGGACAGGGTGCGGGCCAATTTTCGTGATCCGGGCCCCGTCCCGGCCCGCGATCCGCACAGGTGATCGGGGTGGCGACGCCGGTCCGCCCGGACGGCTATTCCAGCAGCGTCAGCTGTCTTTTTGCTGCTGCGCCATCGCGGTGAACATGTCGCGGAACTCCGCCAACGACGGGGCGTGGTTGGCGTAGCCACCATCGACGTGCAGGTTCTCGCCGGTTGTATAGCGCGACTCGTCGGAAGCCAGGAAAACCGCCGCGTGGGCACAGTCTTCCGGCGTGCCGATATAGGGCGTCAGCTTATGGCGCAGCATGAGCTGGCGGATCGGCTCGGGGAAGTTCTCCTCCATCGCTCCGCTCAGGATCAGGCCGACCATCAGCACATTCGCGCGGATGCCCTGTTTGCCGTATTGCGCGGCGATGTTGTAGGTCAGGTTGTGGAGCGCCGCCTTCGACGCGCCGTAGGCGGTCTGGGCGAGATCGCCCTGCAGCGCCTTGGTCGAGCCGGTGGTGATGATCGATCCGCCGCCTTGGGCTAGCATGTGCGGGATGACGTGCTTGGCGCAGAGCATCGGCCCGCGCAGGTTGATCGCCATGGTCCGGTCCCACAGCTCGACGTCCATCGAGGCGACGTCGAGGTCGCGGGTGACAATGTCCGATCCGGTCATCGCCGCATTGTTGTGAAGCACGTCCACCCGGCCATAGGTGCTGATCGCGAACTCGACCATCGCCTTGACCTCGGCCTCGACGGAGATGTCGGCGAAATAAGGTACGGCGGTGCCGCCGGATGCGACGATCGCCTGCGCGACCGGCTCCGCCGAGCGACTGATGCTGCCGACCACGACTTTCGCGCCTTCCGCCGCATAGCGTTCAGCGCACGCGCGGCCGATTCCCGCACCGGCCCCGTTGATGAGGATGACCTTGTTTTCCAGACGACCCACAAGCTTCTCCGATATTTTCTGTCCAGGTTCGGGGCGCGCTCAGTAGAGCGTGCCGAACGCGGCGAGGTCAAATGGTACGAACGGGGCGCCGGTGCGCACCTTCTGAACCCAGGCCGGATCAATCAGGAGCGAGCGTCCGACGCCCGCCAGATCGAACTCGCCAGCCTCGATGCGCCCCGCGACGTCGGCAAGGTTGTCGACGACCTCGATGGGTTCGACGAAGCTGTTCTTCAGTTCCTTGTTCAGGCCGATGCCGCCAACCGCCATCGTCGGCTTGCCTGTCACTTTCCGCGTCCAGCCGGCGAGCGTCAGCGGCGAGCCCGCGAAGGCGGGCTGGTGATAATAGCGCGTGCTCGCATCGAAGATATCGACGCCCGCGTCGGCGATCGGGCCGAGGATCGCCTCCAGCTCGGCCGGCGTCTCCGCCAGCCGGGCGTCGTAATCCTGCTGCTTCCACTGCGAATAGCGCAGCATGATCGGCAGGTCGGCCGCGGCCGCGCGGATCGCCCTGACCAGTTCGACGAGGAAGCGGGAACGCCGCGCGATGTCGCCGCCCCACGCGTCGCTGCGCAGATTGGTTTCCTTCCACAGGAAGTTGTCCGGCAGGTAGCCGTGCGCCCCGTGGATCGCGATGCCGTCGAAGCCGACCGCGCGTGCATTGGCCGCGCTGCGGGCGAAGCCGGCGATCACGTCGGCGATGTCTTCCTCGCTCATTGCGCGGGTGGGCGGCAGCATCCGCTCCAGATAGTCCGGCGTCACCGTGGTATAGCGCCCGGTCGGTCCCCAGATGCCGGACGGACGCATCGAGGCGGCCGCGGGGTAGGGGCCGGTATGATCGGTGCGGATCACCCCCTGGTGCCAGAGCTGGGGGAAGATCAGGCCGCCGCCGCGATGAACATCGTCGACCACCGTCTTCCAGCGGGCGAGCGCCGCCTCGCCGTGCAGCACCGGCATGTCGACCTCGCCGAGGCTGCCGAAGCCGAGAGCGGCGGGATGATCCACGCCGATGCCCTCGGTGACGATCAGGCCGACATCGTTCTCCGCCCGGCGGCGATAATAGTCCTCGACGCCGGGGCCGGGAACGCCATCGGGCGAGAAGTTGCGCGTCATCGGCGACATCACGATGCGGTTGCGCAATGTCAGCCGACCGATCGACAGGGGGCGGAACAGTGAGGCGAGCGAGGCGCGATCCCGGCTGCTGCCCGGTTGCTCGGTGGTCTCCACTTCCTCCACGCGCTCCCTCTCGCATCGCGCCGTCATTCCGGCGAACCTGTCGTGTAGAGAGGGTGGTCCCGGCCGTACCTGCCGCCGGGCAGGCGGCGAGTTCTTGGACGTTGTGTCAACAAAGAGCTTCCAACGAGCCGGCGGAATCGTGCATAGTCACGCTCGTCAAGCGTATGGAAAGACGCTCATGCGCGGTCCGTCCGAAGGGCGGAGCGGGATGTGCGGATGCCGATGAGGGTCGGCACGGCCGTCCGGCGGGAAGCGGTTTTTAGGAGAGAAGATCAGCATGACCGAAGTGGCAACCGTCACACTCCCCGAAGGGTTCGAGGCGCTGCAGCCTTACGCCGGTACGTGGGGTAAGCTGGACTCGCAGGAGGAGCGGTATCTTCTTCGTCAGCACAGCTCGATGGCGGAGCTGAAGGCCTTTTACGACGCCGCCGCGCCGCGGCTCGAAGAGGTGTTCGACCATCTCGACAAGTTTCCGATGGACAAGCTGCCCGAACCGGAGGCGCTGCTCTATCGGACAATGCTCGGCCTGACCGAAGCCGCGATGGCGATCGAGGTGTTCAACCAGCCCTGTGTTCCTTTCGCGCCGTTTCCGCACAAGATGGCGATCGCATGGACCGAGTATAAGTAAACGGTCATCTACCCGGCCTGTCGCCGGGTCCCGTGAAACCCACAGTCTGGCATCAGATAAGGCTCACATGCTCATGTCCGCGATTTCTCTTCCAGAGCAGTTCCGCTTTCTCGAGCCGTTCGCGGCTGTCTGGGGCGACCTGCACAGCCAGGACGAGCGGTATCTCAAGCGCCAGTCGCTGAGCTATGGTGAACTGGAAGCATTCCACAGCGCGCTCGCGCCGAAACTGGAGGAGGTCTTCTCCTACCTCGACGGCTTCGACGCCACGGCGTTGCCGGAGGCCGAGGCGCGCCTTTACCGTACCGTACTCGGTCTGACCGAAGCCAGCCAGGCGGTCGAGGTATTCGGCCAGGCGCGCGTCCCCTACGCACCCTATCCGCACAGCGTGAAGATGGAGTGGGTGGGTTACCAGCCGCATTGATCCCGTTCAGAAGGCATCCGGCTCAGCCGCCGGGTGAAGCAAGACATGGCCGACCCGATCGATATCAAATCGCACATGACCAAGGCGGCGGACCTGGGTCTGTCCAACGGCCAGGTGCCGGTGGAATACTACACCTCGCCCGAGATCTACGCGCGTGAGCAGGCGATGATCTTCCGGCGTGCCTGGCTGATGGTCGGGCGCGTCGAGGAGGTTCCCGGCCCGGGCGACTTCATCGTGCGCGACCTGCCGACGCTGGACGCACGGGTGATCATCACCCATGGCAAGGACGGCGTGATCCGCGCCTTTCACAATGCCTGTTCGCACCGCGGCGTGGCGCTGGTGTGCCAGGAGCGGGGCAATTCGCTGACCTTCCGCTGCCCCTATCATGCGTGGATCTACGGCATCGACGGCAGCCTGCGCGCGGTTCCGTCGGAACAGGACTTTCCGCATGTCGACAAGGCGAAGAACGGGCTGGCCCCGATCCATCTCGACACCTGGAACGGCTTCGTCTTCCTGAACTTCGCCGACGCGCCCGAGGTGACCCTGAAGGAGTTTCTCGCCGGGCTCGACACGATGCTGGACGGCGCTCCTTTCGACCAGTTCCCGTTCTATCTTCAGGTGACGGACGAGATCGACTGCAACTGGAAGAATCTCGTCAACGCCTTCAACGAAGGTTACCATGTCGCGATCCTGCACCAGAAGACGCTGCGTCCGGCAGTGATCCCGAAGGAGAACCCGTACCTCCATTATCTCGACATCAAGCATTTCGGGCCGCACAGCGCGGGCACGGTGCAGCGCAACTTCGATTACGATCCCGACGCGCCGACCCTGCGTTGGGTGTACGCGCAGATGCTGCCCACGTCGGCGCCCGACAAGCAGGCGATCGCCGAAGGACGCGCCGGATTCTACGAACATCCGGGGATCAACCGGCTCAAGATCCCGAATTTCGGGACGGAGACGATCACGATCTTCCCGAATATTTCGATCCAGCCTTTGGCCAATGGCTACCTCTTCTACCAGTTCTGGCCGTTGTCTCACAATCGGATGCGGACGGAGGTGCGCATCTACGGTCGTCACGCGCCGAAGAACCTGCGCGAGGAGTTCGCCATGGCGAACACGCTGGCCGCGACGCGGGACGTGGTGGTGGAAGACATGGCAATGTCGCGCCTTCAGCAGATCGGGCTCCAGTCCGGCGGCAAGAAGGTGCAGAATTTCGGCGAGAACGAGCCGCTGCTGCGCATGTTCACGCGCGACTATGAGGCCTATCTGGCCGGCGGCGGTTTCGCGCCGCGCCATGTCGAGGCGGCGGAGTAACCGCCCGCCTTTGCTGCGGCGGGCCCGGGCGCGATCGTCCGGGCTTAGCCGGCGTTGATGCCCTTCCTGATCTGTCCTGATCAGCCGCCGGCCATGATGTGTTCGGCGGCGCGCCACGCGATCGCCATCGCCGGCGCGTTGGTGTTGCCCGACACGAGATCCGGCATGACCGAGGTATCCACCACCCGCAGCCCCTCGACGCCGCGAACCCGCAGTTCCGGATCGACGACCGCCGCGGTGTCGGAGCCCATGCGGCATGTTCCGGCGACGTGATAGCCGCTGGTGCCGTAGGTGAAGCTCGCCTCGATCAGCGCGTCGTCGCTGAGCATGTCGGCGCCGGGCAGCACTTCGCCGGCGACATAGGGTGCCAGCGCAGGCTGTGCACCGATCCGGCGGATGTAGCGCATCAGCGAGACGGTGTGCGCCCGGTCCTTCTCCGCCGCGAGATAGTTGGCGTCGATGAACGGCGCCTGGTCGGGATCGGGCGAGCGGATTTCGATCCGCCCCTGGCTTTCGGGACGCATGAAATAGCCGAACATGGTCATGCCGGGATGCTCGCTGACCCCCGCCGGGCCGAAGGAGAACAGGCCCACGCCGACCTGCCCGTCGGGGCGGTCGAGCCCGGGCATGGTCCGGACGAAACCGCCGAGGTCGAAGGTGGAGCCGGTCAGCGCGCCGCGCCGCATGAGGAAGTAGCGCAACGCCGACGCGTAGAGCCCCGGCCCGCGCAGCCAGGCATTGTACCCGCCGCGGGTCAGCCGGTAGCTGATCGACACGGTGCGATGCTCGCGCAGGTTGCGGCCGACGCCGGGCGCATCGACCCGTACCGGGATGCCGAGGCTGGTCAGGAGTGCGCCGGGGCCGATGCCGGCCCGTTGCAGCAGCTTTGGTGATTCGATCGCGCCGGCGCTCAGGATCACCTCGCGCCGGGCCATGACGGTGCGCAGGCCCCGCGTATCGCGCAGCCGCACCCCGGTTACGCGGTGCGCGTCGAAGATCAGGTCCACGACGTCCGTGTCCGTCACCACCGTCAGGTTGCGGCGGTGGCGCGCGGGCTTCAGGAAGGCGCTGGCCGCGCTGAAGCGGCGTCCGCCGCTGATCGTGCGGGGCTGCCGCCCGAAGCCGCCCCGGATCGTGGCCTGCGGGCCGTTCAGGTCGTCCACCGTCGGCGTTCCGGCCTCGGCCGCCGCGGCGATGACCGCGCGGCCGAGCGGGTCGGGCGGGCGCCCCATCGTCACCCGAAGCGGGCCGCCCGTGCCGCGATCGTCCGCCGCGCCGAGTTCATGGTCTTCGATCGCGATGAAGCAGCGCTTCATCGTGGACCAGCCCCAGCCGGTGCAGCCTGCGGCCTCCCACCGGTCATAATCGTCGGCCGCGCCGCGCACGTAGACCATGCCGTTGATCGATGAAGAGCCGCCGAGTGTGCGGCCCTTCACCCAGGCCTCTTCGCGGCGGTTGCCGCCCTGCGAGGCGCTGTAGTGCCAGTAATGCGGGTTGCCGGGCGTGCTCAGCTTGCCGATGCCCATCGGCATGGCGATCAGCGGGCTGGTGTCGGGCGGGCCGCTCTCGGCCAGCAGCACGGTGCGCCGTCCGTCCTCCGACAGGCGTGCGGCGAGCACGCAGCCGGCCGAGCCGGCACCGACGATGACGTAGTCGAACGCCTGATCGGTCATCGGGCGGTGGCGACGAGCCGTGCGGCCCCGTGACCGCGGCGGCGCGCGGTGCCGATCGCCACCTTTCCCGTCCTGCCCATCCTCCGCTCCCCTGATTTTTCCGTGATCTGGCATGGCACCATGGCGCACGTTCCTACCGCCGGGGAGGAGAGGGCGGCAGCATCGTGGCCGATGTTGCCCGTCGATCGGAGGGAACAGGCAGGCGATGACGATTCACACGGCCGCCAATGCCGCCGTCGAGGCGGAGATCGCCCGCGCGATCCAGGAGCGTGGTGAAATCGGCATACAGGTGGCCGCGTATCTGAACGGCGAACTGGTCGTCGATGCGTGGGGAGGGGTGGCAGATCCCGATACCGGTCGGCCGGTGGACGGCGACACGCTCTTCAACGTCTTTTCGGTGACCAAGGGGATCGTGGCGACCGCGCTGCATCTTCAGGCGGAGCGCGGACTCGTCGAGTACGACCGGCCCGTCGCCGATTACTGGCCGGCCTACGGCGCCAACGGAAAGGGCGGGGTGACCGTTCGCGATGCACTCTCGCATCGCACCGGTACGCCCCAGATGCCGCCCGGCGTCACTGTCGAGACCATCGGGGACTGGGATCGTATGGCCGAGGGTTGCGCCGCCTTGGCGCCGCTCTATCCGGTGGGAAGCCCCGCCTACCAATCCTTCTCCTTCGGGTGGGTGATCGGGGAGATCGTCCGGCGTACCGATCCGCAGGGGCGCGATTTCCGTGCATTCGTGCGGGAGGAATTCTGCAATCCGTTCGACATACCGGATCTCTGGATCGGCATCGATCCGGAGGTTGAGGACCGGGTCGCGCGGCTCGTCGACGCCGACCGGGACCAGCCGCCGCCTGCCGAGGGATCGCCGCTGGCGCTCTCCATGCCCAATGCGATCCGGCTGGTTCCGGAGGTCTACGAGCGGACGGCGATGCGCCGCGCCTGCGTGCCCGGCACGGGCGGCATCTTCACGGCGCGCAGCACCGCACGCTTCTGGGCGATCCTCGCCAATGGCGGCACGCTGGACGGACGACGCCTGCTCTCGCGCGAGCGGATCGACATGGGCTGCCGGCGCCGGGAGGGCGGGCTTGAGCCCGATCCCGTCTATTTCGGTACGGTGATGCCGATCAGCCAGGGCGGTTACTGGATGTATGACGGCATGATGCCCGTCACCTGCCCGGTGAAGGCGCCGCGCGCGATCTGCGCGCCGGGGGTCGGCGGATCGCTGGCCTGGGCGGATCCGGACAGCGGCCTCGCCGTCGCATTCTGCCACAATTACATGTCCAACCCGCCCGGTTGCGACGATCAGCCGTCCAGCCGGATCGCCGATGCAATCCGCAATGCGCTGGGCATCCGGTGAAGCGTCCGCCGGCGAGATGTTGCCGTGGCCCCGGCGCTGCATTATGGTCGGCAACCTACATGATTAATTCAATCGTCAATTTTTAGGAGGGACGAAAATGGCCAGCGTGTTGGATCGTCCGGCGGAGCACGAAAAGCTGCTCACCCATGGCGGCAAGATGTTCATCAACAACAAGTGGGTCGAGGCGAAGTCGGGCAAGACGCTCGACGTCTACGATCCGTCGACGGGCGAAGTGATCGCCAAGGTCGCGGCTGCCGATAAGGAGGATGTGGACGAGGCGGTGATGGCCGCGCGTGCCGCGTTCGACGGCGGCCCGTGGTCGCAGCTCACGCCATCCAAGCGCGGCCAGCTGCTGTGGAAAGTCGCCGACCTGCTGGAGCGTGACTTCGACGCCTTCGTCCGGCTGGAGACCATCGACAACGGCAAGCCGCTCGCCTTTTCGCGCGGCGACGTGACGCTCGCCATCGACATGTTCCGCTACATGGCCGGCTGGGCGACCAAGATCCGCGGCGAGACGACGCCGCTGTCGCTCGGCGTGCCGCATCTCAGCTACACCACCCGGGAGCCCGTGGGCGTCGCGGCGCAGATCGTGCCGTGGAACTTCCCGCTGCTGATGGCGGTGTGGAAGCTTGCGCCCGCACTCGCCGCCGGCTGCTCGGTTGTGCTCAAGAGTGCCGAGCAGACCCCGCTGTCGGCGTTCAAGATTGCCGAGCTGTTCGAGGAGGCGGGCTTCCCGGCCGGCTCCGTCAACATCATCTCGGGTCTCGGCGAGACGGCGGGTGCCGCGCTTGCCGCCCACCCGGCCGTCGACAAGATCGCCTTCACCGGCTCCACCGAAGTCGGCAAGCTGATCGTGAAGGCGGCGACCGGCAACCTCAAGAAGGTGACGCTGGAACTCGGCGGCAAATCGCCCGTGATCGTGCTGCCTGATGCCGATCTGGACGCGGCCGGCGCGGGTGCCGCGGCTGGCATCTTCTACAACCAGGGCCAGGTCTGCACCGCCGGCTCCCGTCTCTATGTTCACAAGTCGGCGTTCGACAAGGTGGTGGGTGCGGTCGCCGACCGTGCCAATGCGATCAAGGTCGGCTCGGGCCTCGACGAGTCGAACGACATGGGGCCGCTCGTCTCGGAAGAGCAGCTCAACCGCGTCATGGGCTTCTTCGACTCGGGCCGTCAGGAAGGTGCGAAGGCGGTCGCCGGCGGCGAGCGGCTGGGTAACCGGGGCTATTTCGTGAAGCCCACCGTCTATACCGGGACGAATCGCGACATGCGCCTGATCCGTGAGGAGATCTTCGGGCCGGTGATTGCCGCCGAGCCGTTCGACGACGATGATCTGGACCGGATCGCCGCGATCGCCAACGACAGCGACTTCGGCCTGGCCGCGTCGGTGTGGAGCCGCGACATCTCGAAGGCGCTGAAGATGGCGAGCAAGATCAAGGCGGGCACCGTCTGGGTCAACAGCCACAACGTCTACGACGCAGCTCTGCCGTTCGGCGGCTTCAAGCAGTCGGGCTGGGGACGCGAGATGGGCGAGTACGCGATCCAGAACTACACCGAGGTCAAGGCGGTCACCGTCAAGCTCTGATCTCCCGATCTGGCGAATCAGAAAAGGCGTCGTCCTTGCGGACGGCGCCTTTTTCGCGCCGGTCGCCGTGTCTTCCTTGGTCGCACACGGGATCTTTGGACTGGTCGTCCAATGCTGTCCTGCCGCCGGGCAGGTGGGAGCCTGTAACTCCCGGCTAGCGTCGCATCACAAAGCGGGGCGGCCGGTCGGACCGCCTGACGTCCGCGATCGGGAGGATGAGGCATGCAGCAATCGCGTGGAGCGGCCCGTCGGTGGTTCATCACAGGTGTCTCCACGGGCTTCGGCCGTGAACTGGCTCGTGTCCTCGTCGCGGCCGGCAACCCGGTCGTCGGCACCGTCCGCCGCGAGGAGCAGCGCGCGGAGCTGGAGGCCGAGGGCATCGGCGCGGTGCTGATGGACGTGAACGACCCGGCTCAGGTCGAGGCGGCGGCGCCGGCCGTGCGGGCGCGGCTGGGCGGGGTCGACGTTCTCGTCAACAATGCCGGCTTCGGCCAGACAGGCGCTGCCGAGGCGCTGTCCCTCGACGAGTTTCGCGCCGTCATGGAGACCAATTTCTTCGGCGCCGTGGCGGTCACCCGCGCCTTCCTGCCGCAACTTCGCGAGGCGGGCGGCACGGTCGTCAACATCTCATCATTGGCGGGATTGGTCGGCTTCGGCGGAATGAGTGCCTACAACGCCTCGAAGTTCGCGCTGGAAGGCTTTTCCGAGGCGCTGGCAGAAGAGGTCGCCGCGTTCGGGATGAAGGTTCTGATCGTCGAGCCCGGCGCTTTCCGCACCGACTTTTCCGGGCGTTCCATCCGCAATGCGGGCGCGACGGTTGCCGCATATTCCGGCACGCAGGCGGGCGAGATCGGCGATCGCATGGGGGGTTATCACGGGCACGAGCCCGGCGACCCGGTCAAGGCGGCAAAGGCGATCGTCGCCGCCGTCGAGGCCGAGACGCCGCCGCTTCGGCTCGCGCTCGGCGCCGATGCGGTTGGCGGGATCGAGGCCAAGATCGAGCGGCTGACCCGCGAACTGGCGGCATGGCGCGAAACCTCGGTCGCGACCGCGCTCGCCGCCGATTGACGGCCACCGCCTGGTGGACGGCAGCAGGCGGTGCGGGCCGATCCGGCCCGAAAAGGGTTGGCCGGGGCATCGATGAAGGAACAGCTATGGTAACCTTCGTGAACGAAGCCGAGGCGATGCGGGCGGTCGACGGCTTCACCGCCGCATGGCTGGCGCGCGACATTCCGCGCAAGGCGTCCTTCCTCAC
>Ga0070668_100004425_pt1 | contig 10431 bp, 7 predicted proteins | sample KBSS43metaG_FD_64661 | JGI IMG/M metagenome (GOLD analysis project Ga0070668, IMG submission 64661) | Switchgrass rhizosphere microbial communities from Kellogg Biological Station, Michigan, USA - KBS S4-3 metaG | ecosystem: Host-associated > Plants > Roots > Rhizosphere > Soil ... | reverse complement strand
CAGCTTCGCGAACTGGCGCTCGGCGTTGGACTGGATGTCCTTGAGCTGATCGGTTAGCGTGCCAAGGTCGGTCGCACCGGCTGCGGCCACGGCCCGGCCCTGCAGGTCGGCAAGCGCGGCGTTGACGGCCGACTCGATCTCCCGCGCCAGCTCCTCGCCGCTAAGCCGCAGCATTGAGGGTTCCACCTCGAGGTTCTCGATGCGCCCGGGCAACATCGCCCGGACCCGAACCCGGCCGTCGGCGGCCTCGCCCGTACCGATGGGCGGTTCCTGCTCGTCCTGGTCGGCGGAGGGCGTCTTGGCCCGGCCGAGCGCGGCCACCACGTCGGCCAGCGTGCCGCCCAGGCTGGACGGATCGATAGGGCCGGTCATCCTCAACCTCCTCGCGCGGACAGTCTCGCCGGAACCGCGACCATATCGAACCTTGTCCACTAAAGGCGGCGTCTTGCACGTAGGTGGCAAAAGGTGAGATCAGGGCCGGCTGAGTGGCTCGGCAGTAGATAAATAGGCCCCCAGTCGCGCAGGAATCGGGCCCGATCGCATTTCCAACCAGCCCAGTTTTCGTGCAACGACGTTTACCAGAGTTGCTAAAGAATACGTCTACACCGACCCGTGGTTCGACAACTCCACATTGGCTCAGCAGGAGCGCGGCAGCATGCCTACCAGCGACGTGATGATCGCGAGCCGCAGGGCCGTCCGCAGGTCGACATGGTGGACCGCGAGCGCCGGCTCGGACTCGTAGACGGCGAGCAGGCTCGGTGGCGGCGAGGCGTAGGCGGACAGTGCGCCACCCATGATCAGGATGTTCAGGCAGAACAGCTCGGCGCGGTCGCCGATCTCGGGTAGGTGCCGCCGGACGAGGGTGGCCATCACCGCGAGGTTGCCCAGCGAGGCGCGCTTGTGCCGGCGGACCACCTCGACCGAGACGTTGTGCTCGAGCACCCCGCCCTGCGCGCCGAAAAGGTCACAGAGCACGGTCTGGGCGGCGAGCGACCGGCTGAGCACGTCTGCCACCTGCTCGGACCGTTCCACTGCGGACCGGACCGGGTCGACGCCCCGGGCCAGTTCCTGCTCCAGTTCGGCCAGCCAGGTCGTCGTCCGGTGGTCCATCAGGTCGAGCAGCACCGCCTCGCGGGACTCGAAGTAGCGCAGCACCGCCGTCTTGGCCAGGCCGACCCGCCGGCTCAGCTCGTTCAGGGTCACCTCGGCCACCGGCATCTCGTCGAGCATCGCCGAGGTCGTCTCCAGGATCGCCCGGCGCCGGACCGCACGCTGCTCCTCGCTGCGGGCCCGCTGGAACGTCATGACGCCAACTCTAGCTTAGGTACCGGCGGTCCCTTGACAGTGTACCGGCGGTACATTACTGTCGAGTCGTAAGTTACCGGCGGTACGTTAAGGAGCTTGAGATGAACTGGACCGAGCAGCAGATTCCGCGCCAGGACGGCCGGGTGGCCGTGGTCACCGGCGCCAATACCGGCCTGGGCTTCGAGACCGCCCGGCGGCTCGCCGAGCGTGGGGCGTCCGTCGTGCTGGCCGTGCGCGACGTGGCGAAGGGCAAGCAGGCGGCCGCCCGGATGAACGGCGATGTCTCCGTACGGGAACTGGATCTGACCTCGCTGGCATCGGTGCGCGCCGCAGCGTCCGGCCTGCGTGCCACCCATTCCCGGATCGACCTGCTGATCAACAACGCCGGCGTGATGTACACCCCGAAGCAGACCACCCGCGACGGCTTCGAGATGCAGTTCGGCACCAACCACCTGGGCCACTTCGCGCTCACCGGACTGCTGCTCGACCTGCTGTTGCCCGTGCCCGGCTCCCGAGTGGTCACGGTCAGCAGCACCGGCCACCGCATCCGCGCCGCCATCCACTTCGACGACCTGCAGTGGGAGCGTTCCTATGGCCGGGTCGCCGCCTACGGCCAGTCGAAGCTCGCCAACCTGATGTTCACCTACGAACTGCAGCGCCGGCTCGCCGCGCACGGCACCACCGTCGCGGTGGCCGCGCACCCGGGCATCTCCAACACTGAACTGGTCCGCAACTCCCCGGCGATCGTCCGCCGACCGGTCACCTGGCTCGCCCCGGTGATCACCCAGTCCGCGGCGGCGGGCGCGCTGCCCACCCTGCGGGCCGCCACCGACCTCTCCGTCCTCGGCGGGCAGTATTACGGCCCGGACGGCTTCGGCCAGGTCCGCGGCTACCCGAGGTCGGTCACGTCCAGCCCCGAGTCCTACGACCTGACCGTGCAGCAGCGCCTCTGGGCCGTCTCGGAGGAGCTGACCGGCGTGCGGTTCCCGGTGGGCCGGGCAGTGGCCGCGGCCTGACCGCGCCAAAGGTAGTGCCACCGCTGCCCGGGACCCGGCCGGCCGATCGACATGCCCGCGCCACCGACCCCGACAGCGACGGAACTGCGGTCAAAATGCCATTCAACTTTGTCTGCCGTGCTGCCTGGAGCCGGGTTTGCGCAGCGGGGAGCCGGGCCGGTTCCTGCAGTCCGGCCTGAGTGGTAGGCCGGCACAAACCTCGATGGCAAAGGACGGCAAGCTCATGCCACGCCGGTATTTCTGCTCAGTGGCCGAGCCCCGGAAACCCGCGGTGCGGTCGTGCTGATAGCGACAACCATCGTATTGTCAGGCGTTGATGTGCGTGTAATGATCCTCGGGCTTCGCGTCTGGTGCGGAGTTTCGACGGGGAGTACGCATGGGGATGAAGCGGTCCACGTACGCGATCTATGTGGGTTTGGTCTGTGTTCTGGTGCTGGGTGGATTGCTGAGTGCCGGGCCCGCGCAGGCGGCGCCGGACAGGGTTGCCACGGCGACGAGTGAGGCGGGGCCGAAGCCGGCGCCGGAGGCGGCTTCGGACAAGGACCTCAGTCCGCGGCGGGCCAATGTGGGGCCGGGCACCCGGCCGCCGGTCGCGATGCGGAAGCAGAGCAGGGCCGCGGCGGCCGCCGGGTGTGGTGGCGTGGCTCGGTTCGGGAAGATCTATCGCTGTGCTTCCCTGTCGGGCGATCGGCAGGACGTCTTCACCGTGACCACGAGCGTCGGCGGGGACGTGTTGTACGGGACCGTGACCGAGACCGCCAACAACGACGTCACCGACAGCGTCAACGCGATGTTGTACGACGCCGAAGGCAACTATCTCTGCTACTACAGCAGTTACCCCGGCGGTTGTGAGCTCGGCGCGGCCGGCACGTACACCGTTGTGGTGGCGCTCGCCTACGGCGCCGGCGATATGGCGTACACATTGTCCCTGCAGTCGCAGCGGACGCCGTCGGCCTGCCGGAGGCTCGGGAACGGGTTCTTCTCGTTCGCCTCACCGGGCCGTACCGCCGAGCTTGCCCTGGGGTCGGCCGGCGATTGTTACGCCTTCGACCTGCCGGTCGGCAGCGTGCTGCAGATGTACGCACCGCGGGCCTCGAACGGCGGCGACGTACGCGGTCAGATCCTCGACGCGGAGTATCAGCCGGTCTGCCCGGTCCAGGACGCCTACACGTGCACGCTGAACACGCCCGGTCCGTACCAGCTCATGATGTACGAGATGTACGGCCACGCGGTCACCTACACGCTGCGAATGTCGCGGGTTTCCCACTCGACCGGTTGCCCGGTGTTGCGACCCACCGCTTTCGGCGACCCGGGCTCGGCCGCCGGCAGCGGAACGCTCGACGAGGGTAACGCCGTCGTCTGTCACAAGCTGCGTGCGCCGTCCGCCGGTGGGGTCGCGGTCCGGATCCACAACGGACAGTCGATCTGGTGGAATCTCTACGACGACGCCGGCCGCAAGGTCTGCGACAAGTACGAGAACCTGCGCGCCTGCCAGCTGCCGGCGTCCGGCGACTACACGATCGTCACGAGCAACCAGGACTGGCAGCCGGTCACGTACCGGATCGCGGTGGCCGCTCTGCACCGGTCCGCCGGATGTGCCACCGGCACGTCGTTGCGGTGGGACCAGGGCGCGGCATTGTTGCACCAGACCTCCCCGGTGCAGACGAACTGCCAGCAGTTCCAGGGCAAGGCCGGGCAGCGCGTGGTCGTCTATGCGGCGCCGACCCGGTACAACTTCGCCTACCAGATGGTGGTGGACAGCACGGGTCAGGCGCTCTGCCTCGGCTACAGCGAGGAGACCGGGTGTTTGCTGCCGGCCGCCGGCACGTACCGGGTGATCTCGTACCTGGACCAGTGGGACGCCGAAAGCGTTGATGAGACCTACAAGGTGCAGGTCCGCAGCCTTTCCGCGCCGAAGGGGTGCCCGGTGGTGCGGCCGGGCGCATTCAACGATCCGCCGGCCGGCGCCTACGGGCCGATCCGCTGCCGGATCCTGCGGCTCCCGGGTGCGGGTGTCTACCGGATCCAAGCGTATGACGACGAGAACTACCGGACGTACGCCGCGGTGTTCGACACCACCGGGCACCGGATCTGCGACGACTCCGGACGGTGCGAGTTCCCGGCGGCCGGTGACTACACGGTGGTGCTCTCGGCCCAGTCGACCAGCACGGTCCTCGACAACGATTTCTCGTACGCCCTGAGCGTGCTGCCGGAGTGGCCCGCGAGTTGCCCGGCGTTGTCGCAGGAGCTTTACCGCGGCACGTTCACCGCTCCCGGTCAGTTCCTCTGCCGGCAGCTTCCACAAGCGACCGGGCAGCGAATCGTCGAACTGGTCCCCGCCGAGAAGCAGTACCCGCCCACGCAGGTCTACGACTCGGTGGGCAAATACATCTGCGATTCCTCGTACGAGTTGTGGCAGACCAGCTGTGAGTTGGACGGAACCGCCCCGTACTTCGCCGTCATCGCGCAGCACGAGGGCGACGCGCCGGGCCCGTTCGCGGCCCGCTTCCGGCGGGTGGACGGCCCTCCGTCCTGCCCGGCGTTCGACGGTGCGCAGCTGACGCTCACCACCGGCGGCGACGATTTCTCGGTCTGCCGCACGATCTCCGCCGACGCCCACGCGGCCAGGGAGACCTTCACCTGGAAGCGCACCGCCGGCACGGGCGGCGCCTACCTGTCGATCTTTGGTGCGGACGGGGTCCGTCGCTGCGGCCCGACCGGAACCTTCCCGGAGCGCACGGCGACGTGCACCCTCCCGGTCGGCCGGCTCACGGTGATCCTCAATGCCACCGAGGCGGCCGCGACGTTCGAACTGAGCCGCCAGGCGTTGTGACCCGGTCGGCCAGGTCCAACTAGGACTGGACGGCTCCACGGCGTGACGGCCCCCGGCTCGCGGAAAGCGCGAACCGGGGGCCGTTTCCGGCTGTCCGCTTGCCGACGCCGCGAATCGGGCGGCCGACGGCGAGTCAGCGCGGTGTCAGGGCCGGGTCAGCCTGGCTTCCTACCGTCCTCGCCAACAGGTCCGAATCGTCGAGGGAGAAACGATGAGCACCATGCGTCGATGGGCGGCAACTCTGGTGGCGGCCGCGGCCGCCGGTCTGCTGGGAAGCGGGCCGGCGTGGGGTGCCACCGCCCAGGCCGGCACCATCACCGAGATCCGCTCGGCGGCCGGCGCCGCCAAGTGTGTGGGCCTTGCCGACAACGGCAGCACCGCCAACGGCACCCGGCTGGTCGTCTGGGACTGCCACGGTCACAACGACCAGTGGTGGTACACCGGCGACAACAGCTCGCTACGCAGCAGCGCCTCCGGATGGCCGCAGGGCAAGTGCGTCGGCCTGGCGAACAACGGCAGCACCGCCAACGGGACCGAACTGGTGTTGTGGGACTGCCACGGCCACAACGACCAGGTCTGGGCGTGGCGATCCTGGTCGAACGGGCGGCTCGCCCTGGTGAACACCCCGTCCGGGAAATGTGTCGGCCTGGCGAACAACGGCAGCACCGCCAACGGCACCCGGCTGGTTCTCTGGGACTGCCACGGCCACGCCGACCAGCAGTGGTTCCGCACGACCTGACAGATGCGGTGTCCGGCAGGGCGCGTCAGCCGGCTCGGGACAGCTCGTCCAGGCGGGCGCGCACCGCGTCGCTCTCCGCGGTGCCGAGCGCGGTGAACAGTTGCAGGGCCTGCTCCCAATGGCGATGGGCCCCGGCGGTGTCGCCCATGGCCCGGCAGGCGGCGGCGAGACCGTCCTGGGCCCGGGCCTGCTGGTAGCGATCGCCGTCCGCGACGGCGATCGCCAGCGCCTCGGCGTGGCGGCGGGCGGCTTCCGGTCCGGCACCCGTGACGAGCAAAGTGCCGCCGAGGTCGTTGAGCGTGGCCGCCTCGCCGTTCCGGGTGCCGTGGCCCCGAAGCAGTTCGAGCGCCTGCTCGTGGTAGTTGACCGCGCGGGTCAGGTCGCCGGTCTCGCGGGCGACGGCGCCCAGCGAATTCAGCGTCCTCGCCTCGTTTCCGGGGTAGTTGAGCTTCCGATAGACGGCGAGCGCCATCTCGAGGTGTTCGGCGGCTCGGCTCAACTGGCCCTGCTGCTGATACAGGGCCGCCAAGCCGGTGAGCGTGTCAGCCTCGCCGTCCAGCTTGCCGGCGTCCCGACACAATGCGAGCGCCTCGTCGAGATGTTCGGCGGCCTGGTCGAGGCGGCCCGCCAGCCGGTTCACCACCCCGAGCCCGTGCAGTGCACCGGCCTCGCCGATCGGGTGGCCGATCGCCCGGTACGTGACGAGCGCCCGCTCGTAGTGGCCGGCCGCACTCGCCACGTCGCCCGTCGTCCGGTCGAGCATGCCGAGGTTGGTGAGCGCGTCCGCCTCGCCGACCCGGTCGCCCGCCTCGCGGAACAGCTCGACTGCCTCGCGGTAGTGGGCGCCCGCCTGCGAGTATTCCGCCCGCCACCAGTGGACGGCGGCCAGGTTGTTGAGCGCTCGGGCCTCGGCGGACCGGTCACCCGACTCCCAGGCGGCCCGGCGGGCGTGGTTGTGCACGGTGAGCGCCTCGGCGTGGTGCCCGCCCATGTCGAGGTGGCGGAAGAGAGTGTGCGCCAGCCGGATCGCGTGACCCGCCCAGCCGTGCCCGGACGCGTACGCGCAGGCGGCCACCAGGCTGGGCAGTTCCGCGTCGAGCCAGGCCCGGGCGGGACCGGGGTCGGGCAGCGGCGGCGTGGTGGCCAACGGCTCGACGTGCGGCCGCTTGCTCCGCTCGGCCGGGTGCAGCGTGTCCATGGCGGCCGCCGCGCCGGCCAGGTAATGGTCGAAAAGCCGGGTCAGCGCGGCCCGGCGTTCGTCCGCGGACGCCTCGGCCCGGTCGAGGGCGTAGACGCGCAGCAGGTCATGGATCGAGTACCGGCGCGCGCCGCGGGCCTCGATGAGGTGGGCACGGGCCAGCTTGGCGCACAGCCGCGCGGCCTGCTCGACCGGGTAGGCGGTGAGCGCCGCGATCGCGGCGACGTCGAAGTCGGGACCGGGATGCAGGCCGATCGCGCGGAACGCGCTCGCCGCGTCGGCCGGCAACTGCTGGTAGGACCAGGAGAACACCGAGCTGACGGCGGTACGGATCTCGCCGCCCGCGTCCAGCAGGTCGAGCCGGCCGCGCTGGTCGGTGAGTGCCTTGGTGAGCGTGGCCAGACTGGTCTCCGGCTCGGCGACGGCCAGCTCCGCGGCGACACGCAGGGCCAGCGGCAGGCGCGCGCACTGCTCGGCCAGTTCCGCCGCGCGATCCGGTTCGTCGTCGACCCGGGCGCCGATGAGCCGGCGCAGCAGGGTGATCGCGTCGGCGGCCGCCAGCAGGCCGAGGTCGAGCCGGCGGGCGCCGTCCAGGGCGACCAGGCCGGCCAGGGAGTCCCGGCTGGTCACCACGACGAGACAGCCCGACGCGCCGGGCAACAGCGGCCGGACCTGCTCGGCGCTGCCCGCGTTGTCGAGCACGACCAGCACACGCCGGCCGGCGAGGGCCGTGCGGTACCGGCCGGAGCGCTCGTCCAACTGGAGCGGGATCTCCGCACCCGCGACGCCGAGTGCGCGCAGGAAGCCGGCGAGCGCATCGGCGGCCGGCACCGGCTGGTCGGGGTCGTAGCCGCGCAGGTTCACGTACAGCTGGCCGTCCGGGAAGTCCCGGGCGACCCGGTGGGCCCACTGGACGGCCAGCGCCGTCTTGCCCACCCCGGCCGTCCCGGCGATCGCGACGACCCCTGACTGGGCGGCGTATCCGTCCAACATGGCCAGATCCGCGTCCCGCCCGGTGAAACCGTGCACCGCGAGGGGGAGCTGGGCCGGGACCCTCCACGCCGGCGTCGCCTCGACGACGTCGAGCGAGGGCGAGGGCGCGGACGTGGGTTCGGACAGCGACGGGTCGTGGCGCAGGATGGCCGTCTCCAGGTCGTGCAGGCGCGGACCCGGGTCGATGCCGAGCTCCTCGTTCAGCGCACGCCGCAACCGTTGGAACGCCGAAAGCGCGTCGGCCTGCCGGCCGATGCCGTACAGCGCACGCATCAGCAGGCCGGCGATCTCCTCGTGCCACGGGTGTACCCGGGCCAGGCTCTCGAGTTCGGTGACCACCCGAGCGCCCTCGCCGAGTGCCAGCCGTACGTCGAGCAGCTCCAACCGAGCACGCAACAGCAGGTCGTCGAGCTGGCGGGCCTGCTCGTCGAACCACGGCAGCTCGCGCAGCTCGTTCAGCGGCGGGCCGCTCCACAGCGTGGTGGCGGACCGCAGGCGGTCGAGCCGTTGCCGGGGATCGGGCGTTGCGGCCGCCTCCCGGAGGAGGCGCTCGACGATATGCACGTCGGTCGGCTCGGCTCCGAGGTTGAGCAGGTAGCCGGGCGACCGGGCGACGAGCGCGTCGCGCGACCCGAGCGCCTTCCGGAGGAAGGAGATGTGGCGCTGCAACGCGTTCGCCGTCTCCGGCGGCGGCGACTCCCGCCAGACCAGGTCGATCAACCGCCGGTTCTCCACGACCCAGCCTGCCGACAGGGCGAGACCGGCGAGCAGGGCTTTCCGCCGTACGCCGTTGAGCCGCACCGGGATTCCGTCCGCGACGATGTCGACCGGGCCGAGGAGGCGTACCCGCACAGCCAAGGTCCCCGGCCTCCCCACGCTCGCGGAAGTCCTAAATATACTCCGGAAGTTGGGAGAAACCGCCCCAGATTTCCGATGATGTCAGGACTCGTCGAGCGGCCCGCAGGCGAGCGTACGGGAGACGCCGGCCGGATGCGGAAGAAGGGTGACACGCCCGCCTGAAGTATGGGTGGTGCGCGGCCAAACATGGGTGGTCGCCTCCGATGTTTCGGCGCCCGCCAGGGTCGACGCTCGTGGCAGCAACCCGTAATCCCGCCGTAGCCGCTGGGTGACGGACGGCCGGACCGGAGTCGATGACGGGTTGACCTGCATCGAGGGGGAGACATGCGTAATTCGATCCGCCGCGTCGTGGCGATGCTCGCCGGCATCACCACTCTCGCCACCGGGGCCACTGAGACAGCCCAGCCGGCCCGGGCGGTCGCGGATCCGGTCAACCTGGTCAACGTCGGCAACGGTCTGTGTCTGTAGCCGGCGGGCGGTTCCCCGGGCTTGGGCGTGCCGATCGTCCAGGCGCGGTGCGACGGCTCGCCGGCCCAGCAGTGGCATCGGTCGCGGGTCCCTGACGACCGGTACCTCATTGTCCGGCAGGGAACCAGTCTCTGCCTGGACGTCGCGGGGGGTTCGCCGGAGCCCGGTGCCCAACCTCAGATCTGGGCGTGCACTTCCGGCAACACCAACGCGGCACAGATCTTCGAGCTCCGGGCCGTGGCCGCGCGCGGGGCGAGATGAGGCGGCGACGTCACAACCGGGAGCGGACCGGCCGACCAGAGCCGGTCAACGGTCAAGCTCCAGCTGGGCGGCCCGGGCCGCCGCGGCCGCGCGGTTCGGGGCGCCGAGCTTGGCCAGCACGGACGAGACGTGGTGGTCGACGGTCCGGACCGAGATGACCAGCTTGGCGGCGATCTCGGCGTTGGTGCGCCGGTCGCGGATCAGATCGAGGACCTGACGCTCCCGACGGGTCAGCCCCAACGGGTCCGCCCGGGTCCGGCTGCGCGGCCCGACGGGCACGGACCGTATGCCCAGGTCGCGCAGCCGCTGCCGGACGATCCCGACCGCCGGGGCCGCGTCGAGGCTGGTGAGGATGGTCAGCGCGGCGCGCAGCGGGGTCTCCTCGCGGGCGACGAGCAGGGCCAGCGCGGCATCGTAGGGGCAGCCGAGACCGGTCCACAGCCGCGCGGCCCCGGCCCAGTCGCCGGCCACCTGGCGGCGGTACGGCTCGGGCAGGTTGTCGCGAGGTGGGCGGTCGGAGCCGGTCAGCGTCAGCCACACGGCCACCGCGCCATGCTCCCAAGCGTCCTGGTCCGGGCAGGCATCGTCGGCGAGCTCGGCCTCGCGGGCGGCGTCGGCGGTCCGGCCGGCCAGCCAGTGCGCCTCGGCCCGGGCCAGCCGCACCGGCACGATCTGCTGCGGCTCGCGTCCGCGGCGGCGGCCGCCTCGTCGAGGTACTGCCACACGTCGGTGCCGCCCAGGCGGGCCTGAATCACGCCGA
>Ga0070668_100004422_pt1 | contig 10433 bp, 8 predicted proteins | sample KBSS43metaG_FD_64661 | JGI IMG/M metagenome (GOLD analysis project Ga0070668, IMG submission 64661) | Switchgrass rhizosphere microbial communities from Kellogg Biological Station, Michigan, USA - KBS S4-3 metaG | ecosystem: Host-associated > Plants > Roots > Rhizosphere > Soil ... | reverse complement strand
CCCGCAGCTCCTTCAGTTCCTCCTGCTCCTCGGCGTAGCGCTGTTCCCAGCGCGCGCGTTCGGCCTTCTTGTGCCCGAGGTAGTCCGAGTAGCTGCCGCCGTAGCGGACCGCCCCGCCCGCCTGCCGGTCGGCCGCGGCCGGGTCGAGGTCGACGATGTCGGTGCAGGCCGCGTCGAGGAACACCCGGTCGTGCGAGGACAGCACCACGATCCCGGTCAGCTCGGTGAGGTGGCGTTCCAGGAACGCCATCGCGGCGTCGTCGAGGTGGTTGGTCGGCTCGTCCAGCAGCAGCGTCTCCGGCCGCCGGATCAGCAGCGCGGCCAGGCCGATGCGCGACCGCTGCCCGCCCGACAGCGTGCCGAGCCGCCGGTCCGGTCCGACGCCGCCGAGGCCGAGCCCGTCGCAGACGAGCTTGGCGCGGCGGTCGGCGTCCCACAGGTCGTGGACCTGGGCCCACTCCAGCACCCGGCCGTATTCGTCGAGCACGGCCGCGTCGTCGGGCCGGTCGGTCATCGCCGCGGTCAGCTCGTCGAGCCGGGCCGTGGCGACGCGGATCTCGGCGAGCGCGTCGTCGAGGACGTCGCCGAACGTCGCGTCCATCGGGAACGGCAGTTCCTGCAGCAGGAAGCCGACGTCCGGGCCGCGGAGCACCTCGCCGGAGCGCGGTTCTTCGAGCCCGGCGAGCAGGCGCAGCAGGGTGGACTTGCCGCTGCCGTTCTCGCCGACCAGGCCGAGCCGTTGCCCGGCCGACGCGGTCAGCGAGACGCCGTCGAGGACGACGCGGGTGCCGTAGCCGAAGACGACGTCCTTGGCCTGCAACGGAAAAAGGGTGGACATGTGCGATCACCGGGCCCTGGGGGAAGAAAGCGGAAATCCCGCCGGGCGTCGTGGCAGCCGGGAGCGTCAGGCTCGACCGGGTGCGGCCTCGGAAGCGGGATGGGCGCGGTTCAGTTCCTCATAGTGGAGCCAGGCTAACGCAACATCCGTAGGGTTAGTCAACCGGTTATGGCCTGGGTCACATCGGGCAGCTGCGTGGTCGACCGCTCCGCCGCCGCGGTGCCGTCGGTGAGGAAGCCGACCAGGGCCGTCAGCTGACGGCGGTCGAGGCGGGCGAGCCGCTCGCCGACGAACCGGGCCATCGGCGCGTACAGCTCGGCGAGCTCCGCCATCCGGTCCGGCAGGGGCCGGACGACCAGCCGGCGCCGGTCGGCGGGGTCCGGGGCGCGCTCGGCGAGCCGGTGCTGCGCCATCCGGTCGAGCAGCCGGGTGAACGCGCCCGTCGTGATCCCGAGCAGGCGGGCGAGCTCGGTCGGGGAGTCGCTGACGCCGCCGTGGAGCAGGTGGAGGCAGTGCAGCTCGGTGGGGGTGACGCCCATCCGCTCGGCGACCGCCGCGTGGAAGAGCGCGGTGGAGCCCACGAACCGGGGGAGGGCGAGGGCGGCGGCGGTGGCGAGTTCGCGCTGGTCGGGCAACGTCCGTCCAAGTCGGGTGATGACGTCGGGTGAGAACGCAGTCACTGCCTTGCGCAGTCACTGCCCCGCGAACGATAGCGCACTCCCTTGACAAACCCGCAGGCGGGACCAAGTATGAAAGAAACCTTTCGAAAGAGTGCTTTCAGATAGGACGAACAGATGGCCGAGCTGCCCCCGCGCAAGCGGATCGACGACGTCGAGCTGCTGCGCGCGCTCGCGCACCCGCTGCGGTCGGCGCTGCTGAACCACCTCACCGCCGTCGGCCCGCGCACCGCGAGCGAGTGCGCCGAGGCCGTCGGCTCGACCGCGTCCAACTGCAGCTGGCACCTGCGGCAGCTCGCGCAGTACGGCCTCGTCGAGCGCGCCGACGCCGAAGACGGCCGGGAACGCCCGTGGCGCGCCCGGCAGGTCGGCCTGGAAATGGGGGAGCTGGCCGACGATCCGGCCCGCCGCGCGGCCCAGCTCGGCATGGTCGGCGCGAGCCTCGGCCACGAGCAGGAGCTCACGCAGCGGTACCTCGACTCCGTGGACGGCCTCGACCCGGCCTGGCGGGCGGCGTCCGGTCTCATGACCTACGCGCTGCGCGTCACCCCGGACGAGCTGACCAGGCTGACCGAGGCGATCGACGCGCTGGTCCGGCCCTACGTCGGCGCGATCCGCCGGGACGCGCCATCGGACGCGCGCCCGGTGCACGTCGGCCTGCGGGCGTTCCCGCGCATCGAACACTCGGGAAAGGCGGAGGAATGAAGCAGCTGCTGGGGATTCCCGCGTTCGCGCGGCTGTGGGTGGCCGCGTTCTTCGGCGAGACGGCCGAGTGGATGCTGCAGGTGGCGTTGCCCGTGTACGTCTTCCAGCGCACCGGTTCCGCCGCGACGACGGCGCTGAGCATCGTGCTCGGCCTGCTGCCCGCGGTGCTCCTGAGCCCCGTCGCGGGGGTCGTCGCCGACCGGTGGAACCGCCGCGCGGTGCTGTTCGGCGTGTGCTGCGGGCTCGCCGTCGTGGCGCTCCCGCTGCTGGCCGATCCCGGCGTCACCGTGGTGTACGCGGTGCTGGCCGCGCAGGCGGCGCTGGCTTCGGTGTTCGAGCCGGCGCGCAACGCGCTCGTCCCCGAGCTGGTCGGCGTCGACGAGGTGACCGGGGCGAACGGGCTGATGAGCGTCAACGGCAGCGTCGCCCGGCTGGCCGGCGGCTGGGCCGGTGGCGCGCTGCTGGGCTTCGGCGGGCTCGCGGACGTCGTCACCGGCTACCTCGCCGTGCTCGCGGTGGCGGCGGCGCTGCTGGCCAAGCCGTTCCGCCGGGTGGCCGCGCCGGCACCGGCGCTGTCCCCGGTGCGGGAACCGGTCGTGCGGGCCTGGCTGGCCGGCCTGCGGGAGCTGACGCACAACCGGCGCCTGTGGCGCACCGGGCTCGTCCTGGTGTTCACCTCGCTGGCCCAGGGCATGTTCCTGGTGCTGTTCGTGGTCTACGTCCTGGACGTGCTCGGCGGCAGCGAAGCCGACGCGGGACTGCTGCGGGGCGTGCAGGCGGTCGGCGGCCTGGCCGCCGGGTTCGCGCTGGCCACCGTGGCGCGGCGGGTGGCGCCGGCCGCGCTGCTCGGCTGGGGCTCGCTCGGCATGGGCCTGCTGTCCGCGGTGATCTGGAACCTGGCGTCGGTGACGACGGCGCTGGGCGTGTACGTCGGGCTGTTCGTCCTGGTGGGCGCGCCGGGCGTGGTCGTCGGCGCCGGGGTGCTGTCGGAGATCCAGAGCGCGGTCGCGCCGGACCGGGCCGGGCGGGTGCTGAGCACGACGTTCGCCGCCGTCGCCACCTTCACCACCGTCGGCGCGCTGCTGGCCGGCACCCTCGTCGCGACGACCGGGCCCGCCGTCCTGCTGAACGTCCAGGCCGGCGTCTACGTCCTCGCCGGAATCCTGGCGCTGGTCCGGAAAAGCAGGTTTCGCGTCGCCTCCCCGGCCGCGGTGGTTACGGTGGAGGGGTGCCGCACCTCTTCGCCACCAGCGACCTCCACGTGACCCATGAGGGCAACGGCCCGATCCTCGACGCCGTCGTCCCGGAGACACCGGCCGACTGGCTGCTCGTCGCCGGCGACGTCGCCGAGCGGGCCGAAGCCACCATCGAGACGCTGAAAACCCTGCGCAGCCGGTTCGGGAAGGTCGTCTGGGTGCCGGGCAACCACGAACTGTGGACGACCAAGAACGACGAATGCCAGCTGCGGGGCCAGGCCCGCTACGAGTACCTCGTCGAGCAGTGCCGCGAGATCGACGTGCTGACGCCGGAGGACGAGTTCCCCGTCTGGGAGCACGGCCCGCGGCCGCTGACGATCGCGCCGCTGTTCCTGCTCTACGACTACAGCTGGCGGACCCCGCAGGCCGAGGGCGCGTCGCTGGAGGAAGCGCTGCGGCAGGCCCGGGAGGCCGGGGTGGTCTGCACGGACGAGTACTTCCTGTACCCGGACCCGTATCCCAGCCGGCAGGCGTGGTGCGAGGACCGGCTCAAGCTCAGCACCGAGCGCCTCGACGCGATCCCCGCGGACCACCGCACCATCCTGATGTCGCACTGGCCGCTGCACCGGCACCCGACCGCGCCGCTGTACTGGCCGGAGTTCGCGCTGTGGTGCGGCACCACGAAGACCGAGGACTGGCACCTCCGCTACCGCGCGGAGATCGCCGTCTACGGCCACCTGCACATCCCGCGGACCACCGAGGCCGACGGCGTCCGCTTCGAAGAGGTTTCGCTGGGCTACCCGCGCGAGTGGCGGAAGCGGGCTCGGGGCGCGGTGCCGATGCGCCGGATCCTCTGGCCGTCCTGACGTTCACGGCTCCGCGCGCCGCCGCTCCCTGAGCGCGCGGACCCGCCCGCGGCTGGCGCAGGCGGGGGAGGGACACCAGCGGCGCCGGCCGCCCGGATCGGCGAAGACGCCGCGGCAGTCCTGCTCGGGGCAGGCCCGCAGGTCGTGCCGCAAGGGCCCGGTGAGCCAGTCGGCCGCCTGGTGCGCGAGCCGTCCGAGCGCGTCGGCGGCCGTCGCGGGGGCGCTGCGGTGCAGCCGGTCGAGCGCGGCCAGGTGCACCGGCTCGGTTTTGAGGAAGGGCGTCAGCGGGCTCACCTGGCCGGCTCTGGGCGGAACTCCGTCGACCGCGCCCAGGGCCAGTTCGCGGAGGACCTCGCGGAGCTGGTGGGCCGAACGCAGGTCGGCGTGCGTGACCGGCGCGAGCGGCGTCAGCTCCACGCAGGCCAGCCAGTCGCGCAGCCGTTCCACCGTCGGGATGCGTTCGACCGGCTGTGGCCCGAAGTGGCGGCCGCGGGTGGCGAGCAGGTTCAGCCAGGGCGCCCCCATGTCGAGGCGGAAGTCGTCGGACACCTCGCCACTGTAACGGGTAAGGCGTTACACTCGCGATCGTGACTGGGGAACCCAAGATCCGCACGGTGCTGGGCGACATCGATCCGGCCGAACTCGGCGTGACGAACTCGCACGACCACCTCTTCTTCGCCTCGAAGCTCCTGCCCGGCCAGGAGCTCGACGACCCGACGGCCGCCGCGGAAGCGCTTCTCCAGTTCAAGACGAGGGGCGGATCGGCGCTCGTCCAGTGGACGCCGTACGGCTTGACGCGGCGAACCCGGGAGCTGGCCTGGATCTCGCGCGAGGTCGGTGCGCACGTGGTCGCGGCCACCGGGCTGCACCGCGCGGAGCACTACGCGCCGGCGATCCTCAGCCGGGTGCTCGACGACGTGGTGCGGGAGTTCGTCGCTGACCTGACCGAGGGGACCCAGCCCGCCGACCTGCCCGACGAGCCGCGGACCGGCCCGCGCGCCGGGCTGGTCAAGGTGGCCGGCGCGTTCCACACGATCGACTCCCACGCCCGGCTGACGATGACCGCGGCGGCGGTCGCCCACCAGGAGACCGGCGCGCCGATCGCCGTGCACCTCGAACTCGGGACCGCGGCCCTGGAGACGGTCGACCTGCTGTGCGGGAAGCTCGACGTGCCCGCGGACCAGGTGATCCTCGGGCACCTCAACCGCAACCCGGACGTCCGGATCCAGCGGGAGATCGCCGAGACCGGCGTGTTCCTCGGCTTCGACGGCCCGTCGCGGGCCAACCACGCGACCGACTGGCGGCTCTTCGACGGGCTCGAGGCCCTGGTCGAAGCCGGGCACGGCGGGCAGATCCTGCTGGGCGGCGACACGACCACCGCGGCCGCGCTCGACCAGCCGGGCCCGTCCTACCTGCTCACGACCCTGGCACCCAGGCTGGCCAAGCAGCTCGGCGGCGACGTCGTCACGGCCATGCTGGTGGCGAACCCCGCACGGGCGTTCGCCACCAGCTGGAAGTGACTCAGCGCAGGCCGAAGCCCTCCTGGCCGCCGCCTCGGCCGCGGCGGCGCAGGTAGCGCTCGAACTCGGCGGCGATCTTGTCGCCGCTGACGTCCTGCTCCGCGACTTCGGTCTGCGCGTCGCCGCGCTCCTCGAGGCTGCGGACGTACTCGCTGATCTCTTCGTCCTCGTCGGCCATCTCGCTGACCGTGCGCTGCCACTCCTCGGACTGCTCCGGCAGCGCGCCCAGCGGGATCTCGACGTCGAGGATGTCCTCCAGCTTGTGCAGCAGCGCCAGCGTCGCCTTCGGGGACGGCGGGTGCGACACGTAGTGCGGCACCGCGGCCCAGATCGACACGGCCGGGATGCCCGCCTGCACGCAGTAGTCCTGCAGGATCCCGACGATGCCGGTCGGGCCCTGGTAGTTGTTCAGGTCGAGCCCGTACAGCGACGCGGTGTCCTTGTCGTACGCCGTCCCGGTGACCGGGACCGGCCGCGTGTGCGCGGTGTCGGCGAGCAGGGCGCCGAGGGTGACCACGGTCGCGACGTCCAGCTGCTGGATGTGCTCCAGCAGCTCGGCGCAGAAGGCGCGCCAGCGCATGTTCGGCTCGGGGCCCTGGACGAGGACGACGTCGCGGTCGAACCCGTCGGGACGGCACACCGACAGCGTTGTCGTCGGCCAGTCCACCCGTCGAGTGACGCCGTCCACCATCCGGACGGTCGGGCGGCTGACCTGGAAGTCGTAGTAGTCGTCGGGCTCCAGTTCGGCCAGTGGCGTGGCGTCCCAGTTCAGCTGCAGGTGCTCGACCGCCCGGCTGGCCGCGTCACCTGCGTCGTTCCAGCCTTCGAAGGCGACCACCATCAGTGGCCGGGAGGGTTCGGGGCGGTCGCCGGGCGGCCGCGGGGTCTCGTCGACGGGCTCACTCACCGGACCAGCCTACGACCACCGGCCTTACCCTGTTCAGCATGTCCGACCGCCTGTCGTCGCCGTTCCTCGAAGCACTGCGTTCACGTGTGCTGGTGGCCGACGGGGCGATGGGCACCGCACTGCAGGCCCACGACCTGAGCCTGGCCGACTTCGGTGGCCTGGAGGGCTGCAACGAGATCCTCAACGTCACCCGGCCGGACGTGGTCCGTTCGGTCCACCGCGGGTATCTGGAGGCGGGTGCGGACGCGGTCGAAACGAACACTTTCGGGGCCAATTTCGCCAACTTCGCCGAGTACGACATCACCGAGCGGATCTTCGAACTCGCCGAGGCCGGCGCGCGGCTGGCCCGCGAGACCGCCGACGAGTTCGCGACGCCGGACCGCCCGCGGTTCGTGCTCGGCTCGGTCGGCCCCGGCACGAAGCTGCCGACGCTCGGGCACGCGCCGTTCACCACCCTGCGTGACGCCTACCAGGAGGAGGTCCGTGGCCTGCTGGCCGGCGGTGCCGACGCGGTGATCGTCGAAACCACCCAGGACATCCTGCAGACCAAGGCGTCGGTCATCGGCGCGAAGCGCGCCATGGCGGCGGAAGGCAGATCCGTGCCGATCCTGGCCTCGATCACCGTCGAGACCACCGGCACCATGCTGCTCGGCACCGAGGTCGGCGCGGCGCTGGCCGCGCTGGAGCCGCTCGGCATCGACGTCATCGGGCTCAACTGCGCGACCGGCCCGGCCGAGATGAGCGAGCACCTGCGGCAGCTGGCCAAGCACGCCCGGGTACCGCTGTCGGTGATGCCGAACGCCGGCCTGCCGGAGCTGGGCCCGGACGGCGCGGTCTACCCGCTCGGCCCGGAAGCGCTGGTCGAGGCGCTGACCGGGTTCGTGCGCGAGTTCGGCGTCGGCCTGGTCGGCGGCTGCTGCGGCACCACCGACGAGCACATCCGGCAGCTGGCCGCCGCCGTGGCGGGCACCGCGCCCGTCGCCCGGCGGCCGCGACCGGAGCCCGGCGTGTCGTCGCTGTACCAGGCGGTGCCGTTCAAACAGGACGCCAGTGTGCTGATGATCGGCGAGCGGACCAACGCCAACGGCTCCAAAGCCTTCCGCACCGCGATGCTGGAGGGCCGCTGGGACGACTGCGTCGAGATCGCCCGCGAGCAGACCCGCGACGGGGCGCACCTGCTCGACCTGTGCGTCGACTACGTCGGCCGCGACGGCACCGCGGACATGGCCGAGCTGGCCGGGCGGCTCGCGACGGCGTCGACGCTGCCGATCATGCTCGACTCCACCGAGGTCCCGGTGCTGCGGGCCGGGCTGCAGCGGCTCGGCGGCCGGTGCGCGGTCAACTCCGTCAACTACGAGGACGGCGACGGGCCGGAGTCACGGTTCGCCCAGGTCATGGCGCTGGTCAGCGAGTACGGCGCCGCCGTCGTCGCGCTGACCATCGACGAAGAGGGCCAAGCTCGCACCGCCGCGAAGAAGGCCGACATCGCGACGCGGCTCATCGAGGACATCACCGGTAACTGGGGCCTGCGCACCTCCGACGTCATCGTCGACGCGCTGACCTTCACCGTCGCGACCGGCCAGGAAGAATCCCGCCGCGACGGCATCGAAACGATCGAAGCGATCCGCGAGATCAAGCGGCGCCACCCCGAGGTGCAGACCACGCTCGGGCTGTCGAACATCTCGTTCGGGCTCAACCCGGCCGCGCGGCAGGTGCTGAACTCGGTGTTCCTCCACGAGTGCGTCCAGGCCGGGCTGGACACCGCGATCGTGCACGCGTCGAAGATCCTGCCGATGGCGCGGATCCCGGACGAGCAGCGCGCGGTGGCCCTCGACCTCGTCTACGACCGCCGCCGCGAAGGCTACGACCCGCTGCAGGAGCTGATGGCCCTGTTCGAGGGCGTGAGCACGGCGTCGACCAAGGCGTCACGGGCCGAAGAGCTGGCCGCCCTGCCGCTGTTCGAGCGGCTCGAACGCCGGATCGTCGACGGGGAGCGCAACGGCCTCACCGACGATCTCGACGCGGCGCTGGAGCAGCGGCCCGCCCTGGAAATCATCAACGACACGCTGCTGTCGGGCATGAAGACCGTCGGCGAGCTGTTCGGGTCCGGGCAGATGCAGCTGCCGTTCGTGCTCCAGTCCGCCGAGGTGATGAAGGCCGCGGTCGCGCACCTCGAACCGCACATGGAGACCGGCGACGACTCGGGCAAGGGCCGGATCGTGCTCGCCACCGTGCGCGGCGACGTCCACGACATCGGCAAGAACCTCGTCGACATCATCCTGTCCAACAACGGCTACGAGGTCGTCAACCTCGGCATCAAGCAGCCGATCACGACCATCCTGGACGCGGCCGACGAGCACGGCGCCGACGCGATCGGGATGTCCGGGCTGCTGGTCAAGTCCACCGTGATCATGAAGGAGAACCTGCAGGAGATGAACTCCCGGGGGATCTCCGCGCGGTGGCCGGTGCTGCTCGGCGGCGCGGCGCTGACCCGGTCCTATGTGGAGAACGACCTCTCGGAGCTGTACCTCGGCGACGTCCGCTACGCGCGGGACGCGTTCGAGGGGCTGCGGCTGATGGACGCGATCATGGCCGCCAAGCGCGGGGAATCGGCCACGGTGGACGCCGAAGCCGAGGAGAAACGGCGGGAGCGCAAGGAACGCCGTGAGCGCTCGCTGCGGATCGCCGAAGCGCGCAAGGCCCGCCAGGCTTCGGCGGAAGCCCTCGAAGACCCGCCGCCCGCGCGCTCCGACGTCGCCACCGACGTGCCGCTGCCGTCCCCGCCGTTCTGGGGATCGCGGGTGGTCAAGGGCATCCCGGTCGCGGACTACGCCGCGATGCTCGACGAGCGCGCGACGTTCATGGGGCAGTGGGGCCTCAAGGGCGCGCGCGGCGGCGCCGGGCCGACGTACGACGAGCTGGTGGAGTCGGAGGGACGGCCGCGGCTGCGGTACTGGCTCGACCGGCTGACCGCCGACGGTGTCCTGGCCCACGCGGCCGTCGTCTACGGCTACTTCCCGTGTGTCGCCGAGGGCGACGACCTGGTCGTGCTCACCGAGCCGTCGCTCGACGCGCCGGAACGGCTGCGCTTCACCTTCCCGCGGCAGCGACGCGACCGGCGGCTCTGCCTGGCCGACTTCTACCGCCCGCGCGAGAGCGGCGAGATCGACGTCGTCCCCTTCACGGTCGTCACCATGGGCCGGCCCATCGCCGACTTCGCGAACGAGCTGTTCGCCGCCGACGCCTACCGCGACTACCTCGAGGTCCACGGCCTCGGCGTCCAGCTCACCGAGGCGCTGGCCGAGTACTGGCACTGCCGCATCCGGCAGGAGCTGATCCTGCCCGGCGGTGTGGCGGTCGCCTCAACGGACCCGGACGACGTCGAGGAGTTCTTCAAGCTCGGCTACCGTGGGGCGAGGTTCTCACTGGGCTACGGCGCCTGTCCCGATCTCGAGGACCGGGCGAAGATCGTCGCGCTGCTCGAGCCGGGCCGGATCGGCGTGAAGCTGTCCGAGGAGTACCAGCTGCACCCCGAGCAGTCGACCGACGCGATCGTCTGCCACCACCCGGAAGCGAAGTACTTCAACACCTGAGGGGATCCACTGTGGACGGTCTTGACGCCGTGTTGTGGGACATGGACGGCACGCTCGTCGATTCCGAGAAGCTGTGGGACATCGCGCTGTACGAGACGGCGGAATGGCTCGGCGGCAAGCTTTCCGAGGAA
>Ga0070668_100004420_pt1 | contig 10434 bp, 10 predicted proteins | sample KBSS43metaG_FD_64661 | JGI IMG/M metagenome (GOLD analysis project Ga0070668, IMG submission 64661) | Switchgrass rhizosphere microbial communities from Kellogg Biological Station, Michigan, USA - KBS S4-3 metaG | ecosystem: Host-associated > Plants > Roots > Rhizosphere > Soil ... | reverse complement strand
ACGCCGACCGAGCTGTAGTCCACCACGCGGAGTGGCACTTCTTCACCGACGAGGATGTCCGCCGGCCGGTTGTCGAGCGTCGAGATGACCGGCTCAGCCTGGATGTCCGACAGGTCGACCGTCGCGACCGCCTGGAGGAACGTCGTCAGGTTGAAGCCGCCCAGCGCGGTGGAGAACACCATGTCCAGCGCCGAGCCGATGATGTTGCTGTTCGCGTTCGCGATCGCGGCCACCTGGTTGCCGCCGAGGTCGACGACCGTCTGGTTCGGACTGTAGGCCTCACCCGTGCTCGGGTCGGTCCGCGTCACGACCTTGTTGTAGAACTGGCTGCTCGTGCCAAGGTCGTACTTCAGGCCGAGCTGCTCGATGTCGCTGCGCTCGACGAAGATGATCTTCGCCTGGATGCTGAGCTGCGGCGTCTTGATGTCGAGGCCGCGGGTGAAGTCGGCGATCTGGCCGATGCGGCTGCGCGTGTCGGTGATGACCAGCGAGTTGGTCGCGGTGTCCGCGACCACGCGGCCACGGCCCTTCGTCAGGATCGACTCGACCGTCTTGCTGAGGGCGGCGGCCTGGGCATAGTTGACCCGGACGACGCTGGTCTCCAGCGGCTCGAGCGAGTCGAGCGCGGCCAGCACCTGCGGCGCGTCGACGCGGATGATGCCGCCCGGCATTTCCTGCGCGGTGAGGCCCTGGGTGGCGAGCACGGCCTGGAAGGCCTGCGGCCACGGCTGGTTCTTGATTTCGGCGGTCACTTCGCCGGTGATCGACTTGCCCAGGATGATCGTCCGGCCGCTGAAGGCCGCGAAACCGGCCACCACGTCGGCGATGCTCGCGCGGTCCCAGGTCACCGTGATGCGCGGCTCGGCGTTGTTCCGCATCGCAGCCATCCGGTTCATCGGGATCGCGTTCACTTCCGGGCCCGTGTTCGACGCGTACTGCGCCGTCGGTGCCTCGTCGGCGTCGTCGATCTCGTCGTCCGCTTCCTTCTGCACGGCGGCGGCCTTTACGACCCGCGTGCCGGCCGGGCCGTTCGAGGACCACCCGGCGAAGCTCGACGAGCTGCCGAAGGACACCCGGATCTCGCCCCCGTTCTGCTCCACCTTGTAGGGCTTCGCCGACTCGAGGTCGAGCACGATCCGGACGGTGCCCGGCTTGTACTGGGCGTACCGGACGTTCGTGATGCCGCCCCGGTTGACGCCATCGTAGAGCTTGATCTGGTCGGTGCCGAGCTTGGCGCCGACGAGGTCGAGGACCAGGCGGTCGGGTTCCGACAGGAAGAAGTCGTTGACCGTCACGTTGCCGGTCACCTGCAGGACGAAGTCGACCCGGCCTGGCGCCGCAACGATACTTACGGCTGTCAGCTCACCGGCCGGGGGCGCCGCCGCCCGGGCAGCGGGAGCCGCGCCCACTACGAGGGCAGCAGCCATGAGTGCACGGTACAGGCGCGTCATTGGGTCAAATCCTCCTGCTTGCGGAGCGAGAGAGTTTCCTGGCGCTCGAATCCGAAATCTTCCACGGTGAACACAACGTCCTTATTGCGAATCTGCGCCACCCGCAGGCGCCCGATCTGGTCCCCGGTGCGCAGCTTGTGCCGCTTCCCGGATTGCTTCTCACGCAGCACGGCGACGCTGTTGGCCGACGACCGCATGTCCTGGTAGATGCCGACGAGCTGCAGGTCGATGAGTTCCGGACCTGCGGACTTCGTGTTGATCAGCGAGCCGAAGGGATCGCGCGCGCCGCCGCCGTAGGCAAACGTCTCGCGCAGCACCTCCACCTCGACCACCTCGCCCTGCTGTGCGCCGCTGTCGCGCGGGGCACTCGCCGCGGGCGCGGGCGCAGGAGCCATCCCGTCGGCCACCGGCACGGCCGCCTGGCTCGCCTTGCGGGCCGAGTCGGCCATTGCGAGCTGCTGCTGCGCCGCACTCGCGCCGGTCGGCGAGGCCGCCGGTGCCGGGGTCGGGACAGCCGCGGCCGCGGTGGCGGCGGAGTCACCCGCGGCTGCCAGCGCGGTGGGCGTCGTGACCTTCGGGGCGCCGCAGGCCGCGGTGACCTCGGGGGACACCTGGCCGGCGGTGAGCTTCGCGAGCTTGCGCCGCCCGGCACCACTCTTCTGCAGCACCGCCGTCACCGAGTCGCTGCAGGTCGAGTACGCGACCGTCGCGAGCGAATCGAGCGTGCGTGCCTTGCGGACGCTGTCATTCCGTGCGCGGAGCTGCGCCATGCGCGCTTCCGCCGCCTTCTCGGCTTCTGCTTCCTTCTTGGAGCCGCCGCACGCCGCGAGCATCGCGGCCAGGACGAGAACGGCCCACCGGCGATCAGGTGCCACTGGCCTCTCCCTCCGCCGCGCTAGCGGACTTCACATAGGTGCGAATCTGGAACCTCGCCTCGAGCATGGCGCCGGACGAATCGCCGAGCGCCTTCGCCGAGGCTGCGTTGGCCGGGGCAATGGTCAGGTCCACCGGCACGATGATGCGCTGCAACGATGCGATGTCACCCAGGAACTCGCCGATCTGGTCGTAGTGCCCCATGACCCGCATGTTGTACTTGTAGGTCGTGAACGGCGCCGGACCACGCTCCTCGGGCAGCGGCGACACCTCGGCGAGATTCACGCCGCGGATCTTGGCCCGGGTGCTGATGTCGTCGAGCAGGTTCGGCACCTCGTTCCGCTCCGGCACCAGCCGCCGCAGCAGCGACAGGCTCGCCCGGTAGCTCTCCAGCTTGTGCCGCAGGTCCTCGACCGTGCCCCGCGCCAGCTCACGCTTCGCGCTGTCGGTCTGGGCCTCGAGGTTCTTCACCGTGTCCTGGATCGCCGCGATCTCTTCCTTCTGCTGCTTGAGACCCTTCATGCCGACGGTGTCCAGCAGCGTGCCGGTGTAGGCGATGTAGCCCACCAGGCCGGCCAGCAGGATCAACAGGACGCTGGTGCCCTTTTCTCCCGAAACAGAGAGTGCCATCGCTTACCTCACCGACTGACTGAGCGGGACGGTACGGATGTACGCCGAGTCCGCCGTCTTGAAGTTGGCGCGGATGGTGAACGCGGTGACCGGCCGTTCATGCTCCACAACCGTGGACACCGAGACCGGCACCACATCGATCACCCACGGCGACGCCTCGAGCTGGCGCAGGAACTTTGTGTAGGCCTGGATGTCGACCGTGCGGCCCTGGATCCGGAACGCCGGCGGCAGCTGGCGAACACTGTCGGTGGCGGCCGAGTCGGAGACCTGCGGCACCGCGGGGGCCTGGGCCACCAGCTCGGTGAGCCAGGTGTAGGCCGGCAGCGCCTGCGCCACCTCGTCGAGCACGTGCGGCCACACATAGCGATCGCGATCCACGTCGCGGATCACGCCGATCTGGGCCAGCAGCGAGTCGCGGATGAGCTCCTGTTTCTTCTTCTGCTGGATGAATGCCTTGAACCGGCGGTTCTCGGTCTGGGCCTGCTCCAGTCGTGGCTGCAAGTCGTGCAGCTCGGCGCTCTGCTTCTTCCAGAGCCCGCCCAGCCAGACGGCGACGGCCAGCCATGAGGCCACCACGCCGACGAGCAGCGGATCCTTCACCTTCGACGCCAGCGCCTTCACGCGCTCACCCGCGCCCTGGAGACGGTTGCCGCCTCCCTTGCGCTTGAGGCCTGGCTTGAGATTGACAGAGATCATCATGGTGTCGTGACTCCCGGGGTCAGGCGGCCGAACGGAGCGCGAGGCCGATCGGCAGCATCAACAGCGGTGCCACCTCGTCGATTACCATCATGTCCAGCACGCCATCGGCGACCCGCAGCCGCTCGATCGGGTTCGCCAGCTGGACCGGCAGGCGCAGCCGGTCGGCCAGCACGCGGTTGAGGCCGGGAATGCGCGCTCCGCCTCCCGTGGTGTACAGGCGGCTGAGCCCGGTGGAGGACCGCGAGGCCGACTGCAGGAAGGCCGCAGCGCGCTCGATGCCAACCGCCAGCTCTTCGCCCCGCGTCTCCAGGAATGGCTCCAGCTCCGCCGTCGTCTCCGAACCCTGCAGCATGCGGTCCGCCTCTTCCGCCGAGATGCCGCGCTCGCGCTGCATGTCCTCGCGGAAACGGCGGGTGCCGACCTGGATGTCGCGCGTCAGGACCGGCACGCCGTCGTCCAGAATGTTCACGTTGGTCAGCTCGTGCCCGATGTTCACCAGGCCAACCACCCCGCGCATCGCGTCGGGATAGTTGAGCTCGAAGGCGTTGTGCAGGGCGAAGGCATCGACATCGATGATGCTGGGCTCGAGGCCCACATCGGCGAGCAGGGAAAGCTTGGTCTCGATGAGTTCCCGCTTGGCCGCCACCAGGAGCACCGTCATCTGCAGCCCGTCGCCCTCCGGATCCAGGATCTGGAAGTCGAGCTCGACGTTCTCCATGTCGAACGGCACGTGCTGCTCCGCTTCCCAGCGGATCACTTCACGCGCCTCGGCAGCCTTCATGCGATCCATCGTGATCTTCTTGATGATGACATCGCGGCCCCCAACGGCCGTCACCACCTGCTTGGGCTTGATGCCAGCGGACGACATCAGACCCTTGATCGCCTCGGCGACGATGCCTGGGTCCATGACCTCGCCCTCGACGATCGCATCGTCCACCACGGAGGTGAACGCGACCTTCGTCAGCACCGGCTCGCCACCACCATGCTGGATGACGACGAGCTTGATCAGGCCGCTGCCGATGTCGAGACCGACGGTAGTCCGCTTCCGGCCGAACATTGCCATAGGTGCCCGGTTGTTGGGGGGTTATGCAAGGTCACGCTAAGTGATCCCTGCGCCACTTGTCAACGTTATCTGTTACGAGCTCTGACCTAACAAGCTCTGCCTTTTCATGCACTTATGCCAGTCGAGCGTATGGACCGTAACCGGCGTCGATCCATCCTTCCAGATCTGCGAAAGGAATGCAGCGTACACATTCCGTTCAGCCTGGCTCATTCAGCCGTCCATCGCATTCCTGTTCGGCAAAATCACTCTGTAGGCAGAGGTCGGAGGAGCAACCCATATGCCATGGGTTGCATTGAAGATGCATCTGTCGTAGTGACAAGGACTTGAGTGTACTTCTGGGGACGGAGAAAAGAGTGCCCGGCATCACACCTCACTCCCAAATGCATGGCCTTTCTCACCTTGCCAAGCTGCAAAACCGGCGCGCCACTTCCTGCACGGCAACGCGACACTGCAGGCCGGACCCCCGCAACCGATCAGCAGTTGGTCACCGGTCGCTCCGGGACCGGGGCCAGCCTGACCGAAACGACTCCGGTTGAGTCCACGACCCGGACGAGATGGAAAAGCGCGCAGGCCTGGCGCCGTGCTGACACGCCATCTTCCCCGGCAAAGCCCTGCGCAAGCACCTCGACCAGGCCGGTATCGATCGGGGTGAGTTCAGCGTACCCGACCGCGTGCCCGGGCAGTCGCACCGGAGGCGGCAGGCGCGTGAGCACGACGTCGACGCTCTCCGGCAGCGAGCGCTCCACCAGGTCGCGCGCCGACGCCATCGCCGCCTCGCTCGCGGCCGCGGCTCGGGCGCCAGCAAGCGACTCGAGGCCGGCCCGCGCTTCCACCCGCAGCGTCCAGTAGAGGCCGGCCACGAGGAGCTCGAGCAGCAGGAGCACGAACAGGGCGAGCAGGATCGCGCTCCCCCGGCGAGTCGCGCCGACAGGCATGCTCGAGTTCACGGTGCGCCTCCGTTCCGCAACGCCACCAGCACGCGGAACGTGTCGGCCGCCATGACCCGCCCCGGTGCCGCGGGGATCAGGGGCGCCGCGACCAGCCGGAGTTCAAGTATTTCTGCATCAGTCGCCGTCGCGGCATTGCCGCTGCCATCGAGCCATTCGAACGAGAGACCGCGTGCCGCCAGCGGCCCGGCGATTGGCTGGATCACGTCGCCCGTCCGGAGTGAACCCGCGCCGAGCCACCAGGTCCCTCCACTCTGGTAGAGGCGCATCCGCATCCACTCCGCGACGCGTACCGGGAGGTCGCGCGCCGACGCCAGCGCGACCAGCGCGGGATCGATGACTAGCCGCAGGGCCGGCGCCCCGTCGCGGCAGTGACCACGCGAAGGGGTCGCAAGCAGCGGCGCGACCACCCAGCTGGCCGGACCGGTGGTATCCGCCGGCAACAGCACCAGGAGGCTGTCGCGCGCAGCATCGGGAAGGCGCCACGCCCGGTAATCGGCGTCGCGGACCACCACCGCCGCCCCCTCGACTCCACACGTGAACCCGCTGCCCCGCCCCGCACGGTACGTGATACTGTCCGCAGCAAAGCTTCCGATGTCACGCCTCGGCGCCACGCCACCGAGTTCCCGCTCCACGACAGCGGCCACCTCGCGCAGCATCCCTTCCTGCCGGGCCCGCTCGCGGCTGCGGTCGGCGCTGCGTACCGCCGACATCGCCGCTGCAGTGATGCTCCCGGTGATGGCGACGAGGAGTACTAGGCTCACCAGAAGCTCGACGAGGGTGAATCCGCGTTCCGTGGTGGCGCTCATGGGCAGCGCACCACGGTGGCCACCGATTCGGGATTCGCGGGTGCGGTGCGCTCGATCAGTGCGGTGACGCGCCGCAGCGACGGCGACGCATCGGGCGTCCAGAGGACGGTCGCTCCGGTGAACGTGCGCGATCCCGATGGCGCGTCGCAGACGCTGTCACTCCGGGCAATCCGCGCGAGCAGTTCGCGCCCCTGCACCGCGGCGCGGGTGGCCATGCGCCCGCGGGCAAGCAGTCGCTCGCCTGACCCGAGCGCGCCGGCCAGGCCGAGCAGCGCCACCTCGAGTACGACGAGGGCGATGAGGGTGTCGATGAGGGTGAAGCCGTGGCGGGATGGCATCGGTGCTCCGCGAGAATGGAGCACCTACCATGGCAAAGGCGCCGGTGCAGGCCGCCATCGTGGCGGCGCACACCGGCGCCTTCGAGTGCACTCAGCCGGCGGCTACTCGAGCCGGTAGCGACGCAGCTTGTAGAACAGGGTGCGGAGGCTCACGCCGAGAAGGTGAGCCGCTTCCCGCCGGCTGCCCTTTGAGGCCTCGAGCGCGCGCACGATCGTCGCGCGCTCGAGCTGCTCGATCTGCGGCTTGAGCTCGTAGCCGCCCGTGATCGCCGTGTGAACGCCGTTCATCGAGCGGCCATTGGCGGACGGCGACGCGAGCGGAAAATCGTCCACGTCCAGCCGGCCGGTGGAACTGAGCACGGCGGCGCGCTCGATGGCGTTGCGCAGCTCGCGCACGTTGCCGGGCCATTGATGGGCTGCCAGCGCCGCGAGGGCGCGGGGAGTCAGGCTTACCGCGCGGCCAAGCTTCTCGGCCGCCGCCTGCGCAAAGTGGGCAACCAGCGCCGGCACGTCGGCCGGACGCTCACGAAGCGGCGGCACGTGCAGGCGAACGACATTGATGCGGTAGTAGAGGTCGTCCCGGAACTGGCCGCTCTCCACCGCGCGCTCCAGGTCCTTCGCCGTCGCGGCGATGACCCGTACATCCACCGCGCGATTGTCGCGGCCGCCGAGGCGCCGGATCTCGCCCTCCTCGAGCACGCGCAGCAGCTTCGCCTGCAGGCCGAGCGGGAGGTCGCCGATCTCGTCCAGCATCAGCGTGCCGCCATTGGTCGACTCGAAGATGCCCAACCGGTCGGAGACGGCGCCGGTGAAGGCACCACGCATGTGGCCGAACAGTTCCGACTCGAGCAGGTGCTCGGGGATCGCGGCGCAGTTGATCGCGGTGAACGGGCCGGAACTGCGCGGGCTCATGCGATGGATCGCGCGCGCCATCACTTCCTTGCCGGTGCCGCTCTCACCTGTAAGCAGCACGGTCGTGTCGTGTGCCGCGACCCGCTCGGCCAGCTCCAGCAGCGCGCGCAGGGTCGGGCTCTCGGCCACCAGGATGTCACGCACCGCGTCGGCGCCCAGCGTCGCACGCAGTTGCTCGACCTCGCGGCGGAGGCGCTCCCGCTCTTCGGCCTTCCGCAGGGTGAGCGTCACCTCGTCGGGCCGGAACGGCTTGTGGAGATAGTCATAGGCACCCTCGCGCATGGCGGCGATGGCCACGTCTTCGCCGCCGTACGCGCTCATCATCACCATGAGGGCCGGGCCCCGCTCCGCGCGATACCGGCGCAGGAAGGTGAGCCCGTCCATCTTCGGCATGCGCACGTCGCACAACACGAGGTCGAACTTCTCGTCCAGCGCCCGCGCGAGGCCCTCCTCCGGGTCGCCCTCAGACGCGACCTCATAGCCCGACTCCGTGAGGAGCAGGCCCAGGGACTGTCGGAGTCCGGCGTCGTCGTCGACGATGAGCAGGCGCATCAGGCCTCCCCTGCCAGTGGCAGGAAGATCTTGAACACGGCGCCACCTTCGCGCGCGCGATCGACCCAGACGATGCCGCCGAGATCGTGCACGGTGCGGGCGACGATGGCGAGCCCGAGACCCGTGCCGGCCCCTGGTGCCTTGGTCGTATAGAAAGGATCGAACACACGTTCCCGATCGGTTGCTGGAACTCCGGGACCGTCATCGGCCACGAAGAGCAGGACGCCAGGCGTGCCCGGGGCCAGGTCCATGCGGCGCGGCCGCGGGAGGCGAACCCCCGGATTGGGCGGCACCGGCTCCCCCGTCCGCCGTTGGGCGGGTGGGTGGGCCTCGTAGCGCCAGAACAGGGTTCCGGCGCTCACATGCCCGTTCGGCGTGGCATCTCGCGCATTTAGCAGCAGATTGACTATCACCTGTTCAAGTGCATGTCGGTCGCCCCGCACGACCTGGGAGTTTTCAGCCAGTTCCAACGCAAGCGTCACGCCGCGAAGCGCGCCCTGGGCCGATAAAAACCCGATAGTGGCCCCCAGGACCTCGTTCAGGTCGCTTGAACCGGTCGGAGGGCCCGGCCGGGAGTAGTCCAGCAGCCCGCGGACGATGTGCTCGATCCGCTCGATCTCGTTGACCATCGCCTCGGTGACCCCGGGGTCGGTTCCCCGCCGACGAAGGACCTCCACATACGTGTGCAGGGCGCCAAGCGGGTTGCGAATTTCATGGGCCACCCCGGCCGCGAGCTGGCCCACGCCCGCCAGCTTCTCGACCCGGACGATCTGGCTGTTCACGTCCAGCAGGCTGGTCGCCATCCGGCGGTAACGTGCTGACAGTTCCGCGAACTCTTCGCTGTCGTAGGCCGGCGCCGCTTCCGGCAGCGCGCCGCCCTCGAGCGCCGTCACTTCCGCGGCCAGCGTCTCCAGTGGCTGGAGCAGCGTGCGCCGCACCAGGTAGTGAGCGAACAGCACGAATACGGTCGAGCTGGCCACCCACAGCACCACGAGGGCGCCGATCGACTCCTCGATGCCGAAACGCGCAATAAGCGCCGTCGCGAGTCCCGTGAGGAGGACCGCGCTCGACGCCAGGAAGCCCAGTTGGAACAGCAGCTCCGTGCGGAGCGACTGGGGCCTGCGTACCGCCATCGCTCTCTTCTCTCCTGAAATCCATGAGGCAACCCGGGGCCGGCAGCCCCGGTCACCGCACCATCAAGGCGTGCAGGCCACTTGTCCTTCGACCGTCGCGGGCGACGGGGGCGATACGGAACCCTGGAACAGGGCGCACGTCCGCGGCGTTATGCTGGGATAGGCTGCAGTCGCGGCCCAGCCAGTGTTGTCCGCGACCGTGACTACCACGGTCACGCCCTGGGACGGATTGTACAGCAGCGCTGCCGACGGCAGCGTACCGCTGTAGTAGATGTTGTTGTCGCCGTAATAACCTTCCTGCGCGGTCGCGAGGTTGCGCAGGTCGCCCTTCATGATCGACATCGCCGCGCTGCCCTTCGACGTGGCGAACTTCGGAATCGCAATCACGGCCAGGATGCCGATGATCACGACGACGATCAGCAATTCGATCAGGGTGAAACCCCTGCGGTAACTCGACAAGATCCCTCGTCAGGTTGATGATCTGGGCCCTGGCTCACTCGGCGGCCAGGACTCCCTATGCCGGGTATAACAGCAACGGTGATGCCACGCGCTATAAATGCTTGTGTCTGTTGGCTTTCGACCAAAATTGCAGCCCGTTTACGAAACCACCTGCACGAGCCACTCTCGGAATCTGCGAGAGCGTCTTTGCAGGTTTTGTGACCCCCCAAAAAAGCGACCGGATCCGTTGGGACCCGGTCGACTGTATCGCTGGATTCAGCTGTATCAGGGGCAGCGGATCGTGCCATCCAGCGTCGATGCGGCACCTGCGCCAATTTGGACCTGGCAGCTGTTGGTGCTGCCGCTCGAGATCGAATTGTTGGTCACCGTCGCCGTCCAGCCGCTCGCAACGCCGGCCACGGCCTGCTGCGTGTTGCCGGCCGAGAAGCTGAAGTTGTACGGCGCCGCGGTCAGCGCGCCGACGTTCGCGGCGTAGGTCGAGTAGTCGGAGAAGTACGCTTCCTGCGCGGTCATCAGGTTACGCAGGTCGGTCTTGATCGACGCCAACTTCGCCTTGTCCTTCGTGGTG
>Ga0070668_100004417_pt1 | contig 10437 bp, 8 predicted proteins | sample KBSS43metaG_FD_64661 | JGI IMG/M metagenome (GOLD analysis project Ga0070668, IMG submission 64661) | Switchgrass rhizosphere microbial communities from Kellogg Biological Station, Michigan, USA - KBS S4-3 metaG | ecosystem: Host-associated > Plants > Roots > Rhizosphere > Soil ... | reverse complement strand
CACTTCGCGATGGATTTCCTGCCGCAGCAGAACAAGGTCGTCGCCGGCGATAACGTCCCCGGCCAGATCAAGGCAACGGGGCGCCACGTCGTCGTCATCGGCGGTGGCGATACCGGCTCCGACTGCGTCGGTACGTCGAACCGGCACGGCGCCGAGTCGGTCACGCAGTTCGAGTTGCTGCCGCAGCCGCCGGCGCACGAGAACAAGCAGCTGACGTGGCCGAACTGGCCGATCAAGCTCCGCACGTCGTCGTCGCACGAAGAAGGCTGCGAGCGCGACTGGTCGGTGACGACGAAGCGCTTCGAAGGCCGCGACGGCAAGGTCGAGAAGCTGATCGCCGCGCGCGTCGAATGGCGGAAGGACGAATCGGGCCAGATGCGCCTCGTCGAAGTGCCGGGCTCCGAATTCGAGATGAAGGCCGACCTGGTGCTGTTTGCGATGGGCTTCCTCGGTCCCACGTCGGCGGTGCTCGACGATTTCGGCGTGGCGCGCGATTCGCGCAGCAACGCCGCGGCGAACACCGACGACTACCAGACGTCGGTCGCCAAGGTTTTCGCCGCCGGCGACATGCGCCGCGGCCAGTCGCTGGTCGTGTGGGCGATCCGCGAGGGCCGGCAGTGCGCGCGCGCGATCGACGAGTTCCTGATGGGATCGTCCGAATTGCCGCGCTGACGACGCGTACGGCAGGATTGGCGATGACGTCGATAGCGACCCGCGACATCGCCGGCTGGCGACCGCAGGTTTCGGCCGCCGCAACCGACGAGTTGGCCGCAGTCCTCGAAGGCGGCGGCGTCCTCGCGCTGCCGCGCCTCGCTTTCCGGTTCGAGCCCGACGAATTGCGATTTCTGGACCCGCGCTGGTCGGACGGACGCGCGAAGAACATCAGCCTCGACGGTGCGGCGATCAAAGGCGCGTCCGGCTCGGACGCCGATCGCGCGGCACTGGCGCGAATGGTGGCGCGGTTCGCGACCTCCGCCAGCGGTCTCGTCGCGACACTGTTCCCGCGCTACGCGCCGTATCTCAAGAGCGCGCGCACCAGCTACCGGCCGCAGCCGGCCGCCGGGCGCGACGTATCGTGGCGCAAGGACGATACGCGTCTGCACGTCGACGCATTTCCGTCACGGCCCAATCGCGGAGAACGGATCCTGCGCGTGTTCTGCAACGTCAACCCTCACGGCGAGGACCGCGTGTGGCGCGTCGGCGAGCCGTTCGAGACAATGGCCGCGCATTTCCTGCCGCGGCTTCGCCCGCAGCGTCCCGGTGAGGCCGCGGTGCTCGCGCTGCTCCATGTCACCAAGGGCCGGCGGACCGAATACGATCACCTGATGCTGGGGTTGCACGACGCCGCGAAGGCCGACGCCGGCTACCAGCGCACGTGCGCGCAGCAGGAAGTGCGTTTCGCGCCCGGCACGACCTGGCTCTGCTATTCGGACCAGGTGATGCATGCAGCGATGGCCGGGCAGTACATGCTCGAGCAGACGATCCATCTGCCGCTCGCTGCGCTCTACGATCGCGAGCGAGCGCCCCTCGCCATCCTCGAGCGGATGACCGGCCGCGCGCTGGCCGCTTGAAGGTGCATCGGCCGGTTGCGGTACAGTCCCGTCGATGACCCCACTCGCCAACGACACGCTGCTTCGCGCGCTGCGGCGCGAGCCAACGCCGTACACGCCGGTATGGCTGATGCGGCAGGCGGGCCGCTACCTGCCCGAGTACAACGCGACGCGCGCGCGGGCCGGCAGCTTCATGGCGCTGGCGCAATCCCCGGCGCTGGCCACCGAAGTGACGCTGCAGCCGTTGTCGCGCTTCCCGCTCGACGCTGCAATCCTCTTCTCGGACATCCTGACCATTCCCGACGCAATGGGTCTCGGGCTGTCGTTCGCCGAGGGCGAGGGGCCGCGCTTTGCGCGCACTGCGGCCGACGACGTGGCGATTGCTGCGCTGGCGGTGCCGGACATGGCGCGGCTGCGCTACGTGTTCGACGCAGTCGCCGAGATCAAGCGCGCGCTTCACGGCAGCGTGCCGTTGCTGGGTTTTGCCGGCAGTCCGTTCACGCTGGCCTGCTACATGATCGAAGGCGGCGGCAGCGCCGATTTCGCCAACGTGCGGCGGATGGCGTACGCACGCCCCGATCTGCTTCGACGGCTCGTCGACATCAACGCCCGCACCGTTGCCCAGTACCTGAACGAGCAGATTGTCGCCGGCGCGGACGCGGTCATGATCTTCGACACGTGGGGCGGCCTGCTGGCGACCGACGCGTGGCGTCGTTTCTCGCTGGCGGCGATGCGCGCGGTGCTGGCGGCACTAACCCCTGGCGTGCCGACGATCGTGTTCACGAAGGGCGGCACCGCCTGGCTCGACGACCTTGCGGCCAGCGGCGCAACGTGCGTGGGCCTCGATTGGACCGCCGATCTCGCGGCGGCGCGCGCGCGTGTCGGCGCGCGCGTGGCGTTGCAGGGAAATCTCGACCCGCTCGTCCTGACGACCGACGCGGCAACGGTCGCGCGCGAGGCAACCGACGTGGTCCGCGCCGCGGGCCCGGCACCCGGGCACGTGTTCAATCTGGGCCACGGCATCGTTCCCGGCACGCCTCCGGAGCACGTCGCCGTGCTGGTGGAAACCGTCCATCGCGAGTCGCGCGTGCTGCGCGCGGCGGCCTGAACGCAAAGAGGGCTGCCGATGGGCATCGGCCGGAAAACCGCGCCGGTGCTGGGTTTGCAAGGGCTTGACAAAAGCGCCAAACCGGATTCGGCAATTCCACTTATGCACACAGCCGTCGCGATTAGCGCTGTTCCTGTGCCGCGCTCGACCGCCTCTGGCGGGGCACTTGTAACCCTCTGTATTGACGACCGAATTTCGGCCTGTTTTGGCGGCGTCCCACCCGCACGCCGGCGACCTCCTGACGGCCAGTCATGATGCCCGCAGATTTACGCACACAGTTATCCACAGCCGGTGTGCGCGATTCATGTGTCTCGTGATAAATGAATGACTTGGATGCAGATGCTGCGAATCGCGATGAGCATTTCGAACACTACAACTCTCGTCTGCGGTGTCGGATCGACGTATGCCGCAGGCAAATCGCGCAGCGTCGCGTACTGACTGAACGCGCAGTCGTGAGGCGAATCGGAACGCGGGCAGCGAGGCCGGGGCGAGGTCGCGTGCGTCGAGCATGGCGTGCGCATTGGCGCAGGCACCCGGCATGACGGTCGCTCGTGTCGCGCTGCCGATCGCGGCTGCGCATGAATTCGACTACTGGATTCCGGCGGGACTCGATGTGCGCGCGGGATCGGTGGTCCGCGTCAAGCTTGCGCAGCGCGCTTGCATCGGCATTGTTGTCGCGATCGACGACGCAGCCGGAGTCGTGCGCGAGCGTTTGCAGCCGATCGCCGAAGTCATCGCATTTCCGCCGCTGCCGGCGGAGGCGCTCGCGCAGGCAGCGTTCGTCGCCGCGTACTACCAGGAACCGATGGGCATGGTGCTCGCGCATGCGCTGCCGCCGCTCGGATCCGGTGCGTCGCCGCGACGGCGCGGAAGCGGCCCGCCGGTGTCATACGTGCTGACCGCGTCAGGCCGAACGGTGCTGCCGTCGCGATTGACGCGCGCACCGAGCGCCCGTGCGCTGTTCGAGCAAATGCAGCGCGCACCGGCGGGGCTACCGCCGGCGGCGTACGCGGCGCTGACGCCACAGCAGAAGCGCACGCTGCACGGCTGGATCTCCGACGGGCACATTGCGAGCGTACTTGCGCCGTTGCCGCCGGCGACCATGCACGAGCTCAACGCCGCGCAACGCGAGGCCGCCGACGCGCTCACGTCCGCGCACGACGCGTACTCGCCCTTTGTGCTGCACGGCGTGACCGGCAGCGGGAAGACCGACGTCTACCTGGCAGCAGCGGCGCGAGCGATCGCCGCCGGCGGACAGGTGCTGATGCTGGCGCCCGAAATCAACCTGACGCCGCAACTCGAGGCGCGCGTCCGTGCAGCGCTGCCCGGGACCAACGTCGTCACGCTGCACAGCGGACTCGCCGCCGGCGAGCGCCGTGCCGGCTGGATCGCCGCGCAGGACGGCAGCGCGCAACTGGTGCTCGGTACACGCCTCGCCGTGTTCGCGCCGCTGCCGCGGTTGGCGCTGATCGTCGTCGACGAGGAGCACGACGCGTCGTACAAGCAGCAGGACGGCGTGCGCTATCACGCACGCGACGTCGCCGTCTGGCGCGCGCGGGCGAAGGGCGTGCCGATCGTGCTGGGAAGCGCGACGCCATCGCTCGAATCGTTCGCGCATGCCGTCTCCGGCCGCTACCGCCGGCTGCGCCTGCCCGACCGCGCGGATGCGCGGGCGCGCCCGCCGCAGGTCCGCTTCGTCCCGACGCACGACACGCACGCGCGGGAGGGCATTGCCGGTCCGTTGTGGGACGCGCTCGCAGCGCGCGTCACGCGCGGCGAGCAGGCACTGGTCTTCGTCAACCGCCGCGGCTATTCGCCGTCGCTGAAGTGCGCGGCGTGCGGATGGGAGGCGGGCTGCCCGCGCTGCAGCGCGCGGCTCGTCGTCCACCGCGATCCGCGCGAGCTTCGCTGTCATCACTGCGGACACGCGGAGCACGTGCCGCGCGCTTGCCCGAATTGCGGCAACGTGGACCTGCAGCCGCAAGGCTACGGCACGCAGCGCCTCGAGCGCGCGTTGGCCGACGCGTTCCCCGACGCACGCATTGCGCGCGTCGACCGTGACACGACGCGCGCGAAGGGTGCGTTCGCCGGCGTGCGCGCACGGGTCGCCTCCAACGACCTGGACCTCCTGATCGGCACGCAGATGCTGGCGAAGGGCCACGACTTTCCTCGTCTCACGCTGGTGGGCGTGCTCGGCGCGGACAACGCGCTCTACAGCGCGGATTTTCGCGCCACCGAGCGGCTCGCAGCGTTGCTGATGCAGGTCGCCGGACGCGCGGGGCGCGCGGAGTTGCCCGGAGAGGTGATCGTGCAAACCGATTTCGCCCAGCACCCGGTGTACTCGGCGCTGGCGGCGAACGACTACGACGGTTTCGCGACGGCTTTGCTGGCGGAACGGCGGATCGCGCAGTTGCCCCCGTTCGCATCGCTGGCGCTGCTCGCCGCCGAAGCGCACGACCGCGCCGACGTCGACGAATTCCTCAGTGCCGCGCAGGCAGCGGGCCAGCGCCTTGCGCGTGCCGGCGACGGCAGCGTCGACGTTTATCCACCGGTACCTGCGCTGCTCGCGCGGCGCGCCGGCTTCGAGCGCGGTCAACTGGTTGTACAAAGCTCGGCACGCGCCGCCATGCAGGCGTTCCTGCCGTCGTTTCGCGCCGCGCTGGCCGAACTGCCGGGTCGGCGCGTGCGATGGACGCTCGACGTCGACCCGGCGTCGTTCTGACGAGTGCGAACCGCTATAATCCAACGCTTTGACCGCGTGCGGAGCGCAGTGTCGACGTGAACGACCAGATGAGCGAATTGCGGGCGTGGCTCGCCACGGCCGCTACCGCTGCTCTCGGCGCCGACGCTCCGGAGCGCGGCGCGATCGAGGTCGAGCGTCCGAAGCAGGCGGCGCACGGCGACTACGCCACCAACGTCGCGCTGGTCGCGGCCAAGCGCGCCAGGCGCAATCCGCGCGACGTCGCGCAGGCGGTGATCGCCGCGCTGCCGGCGTCGGCTGACGTGGCGCGCGTCGAGATCGCCGGCGCCGGATTCATCAATATCTTTCTGACGCCCGCGGCGAGACAGCGCGTCGTGTCGCGCGTGCTGACCGAGCGCGATGCCTACGGGCGCAGCGACGAGCGGCGCGGCGAACAGGTGATCGTCGAGTTCGTGTCGGCCAACCCCACGGGGCCGCTGCACGTCGGTCACGGCCGGCAGGCGGCGCTGGGCGACGCGATCGCCACGCTGATCGCGTCGCAGGGCGCGAGCGTCACGCGCGAGTTCTATTACAACGACGCCGGGCAGCAGATCGAGAACCTGGCGCTGTCGGTCCGTGCCCGCGCCGAAGAGCTCGGCGGCGGCCAGCCGGTGTTTCCGGAGGACGGTTACCGCGGCGAGTACATCGTCGAACTGGCGCAGCGCTACGTCGGCGAAGCCGGCGGCGATCTCGCCGACATCGACGCGATTCGCCGCTTCGCGGTCGCGGAACTGCGCCGCGAGCAGGATCAGGATCTGCAGGCGTTCGGCGTGCGCTTCGACCATTTTTTCCTCGAGAGCTCGCTCTACACCGATGGCAAGGTCGACACGACCGTGCGCAAGCTCACCCAGTCGGGCAAGACGTACGAGAAGGACGGTGCGCTGTGGCTCCGCACGACCGACTACGGCGACGACAAGGATCGCGTCATGCGCAAGTCGGACGGCGGCTACACGTATTTCGTGCCCGACGTCGCCTACCACGTCACCAAGTTCGAACGCGGATTCACGACCGCGATCAACGTGCAGGGCTCCGACCATCACAGCACGGTGATGCGCGTGCGCGCCGGATTGCAGGCGCTCGACATGGGCATTCCCGGCGGCTATCCGGACTACGTGCTGCACAAGATGGTTCGCGTGATGCGGGGTGGCGAGGAAATGAAGATCAGCAAGCGCGCCGGCAGCTACGTCACCGTGCGCGACCTGATCGACGACGTGGGGCGTGACGCCGTTCGATATTTCCTGGTATCGCGGAAGGCCGACAGCGAGTTCACGTTCGACCTCGATCTCGCCCGCTCGCAATCGGAGGAAAACCCCGTCTATTACGTTCAGTATGCGCACGCGCGCGTGTGCTCGGTGCTGAAGCAGGCGGGCATTGCGCCGGAAGGCGCAGCGGCGTCGCTGGCCGACGCCGACCTGACCCCGCTGAGCAGTCCATACGAGGAGGCGCTGCTGCGCCGGCTGGCCGACTACCCGGCGGAGATCGCCAGCGCGGCGCGCGACTTCGCGCCGCACCAGTTGACCGTATACCTGAAGGAACTGGCCCGGGAATTCCACAGTTACTATAATGCGGAGCGCTTCCTGGTCGACGATCCGGTACAGAAACGCGCGCGGCTCGCGCTGGTGGTTGCGACCGGGCAGGCGCTGAAGAATGGGCTCGCAATGCTGGGGCTCGGTGCGCCGGAGCAGATGTGAAACGTACGCAACGCCGATGACCCAAAAATTCTCCTCCCGCCCGTCTGCCGCACGCACGCGCTCCGCACGGCGCCGCGGCACGGGCAACACGGTCGTCGGCATTTTCATCGGACTCGTGCTCGGGCTTGCGCTGGCCGCGGGTGTTGCTTACTACCTGATGGGCGGGCGCAGCGCCTACCAGGCGCAGGTGACGACGAACAAGGATGTCCGCGAGCCGACACGCGAGCCGATGAAAGCGGCGGCGACGCCGGACAAGGCGGCCGAGAAGCCGCGATTCGATTTCTACAAGATCCTTCCCGGCGGCGACGATCCCAAGATCGACGCGGCGAAGAAGTCCCCGGACAAGACCGAGCGCACCGGCGTCGACAAAGCCACGGTCAAGAGCGCCGAGTCGCCGGGCAAGCAGGTCGACAAGGCGGCGGAGCGCACCCCGGAAAAAGTGGCGACCGCCGAGCCGCCGAAGGCGAAGGCCGGCGATCGTTTCTGGCTGCAGGCCGGATCGTTCTCCCAGGAATCGGACGCCGAAAACCTGAAGGCGCAGCTGGCGCTCGCCGGCTGGGAGGCTGCCGTGCAGTCCGGCATGATGCCCGACAAGGCGGTGCGTTACCGCGTCCGCCTGGGGCCCTACGACAACACCGACGAGTTGAACCGGGTCAAGGGGCAGCTCGCCCAGCGCGGCTTCGACGTCGCGGTGATCAAGTACTGACCAGCCGGCCGACGGGAACTCCCGTCATCGCCGCGGGCCCAATCGACGTTGAAACGGCGCGGGACGAAATCGGCCCGGCACATCCTTGTGGAGAGAAAACGATGATCCAGTCCTTCCCGACGACACGCCGGCACTTCCTTGCCCGTGCGGCGCTCGTCATTGCCGCCAGCGCGGCCGTTGTCGCGTTGCCGGCAGCTGCGCAGCTCGTCGAAGGCAAGAACTACGTCCGGCTGCAGCAACCGGTACCGGTCGAAACCGGCAAGAAGATCGAGGTCATCGAGTTCTTTTCCTATGGTTGCCCGCATTGCGGCGACCTGGAGCCGGTGCTGCAGAGCTGGTTGAAAACGGTTCCGCCGGATGTTCAGTTCCGGCGCATTCCGGTCACGTTCCAGCGCGCGTGGGAAAACCTGGCGCGCAGCTACTACACGCTCGAAGCGCTCGGCGAGGAATCGAAGCTCTCGCCGGAATTGTTCGCCGCGATCCACAGCAAGGGCATGAACCTGTCGGAGCCGAAGGCGTTCTTCGACTGGGCCGCGACCAAGGGGCTCGACCGCAAGAAAGTCGAGGACATGTACAACTCGTTCACGATGGCGAGCAAGATCAGCCGCGCGAAGCAGCTGGCGCAGCAGTACAACATCCAATCGGTGCCGACGTTGATCGTCGACGGCAAGTTCGTCACCGCGTCGGACAAGATCGGTGGTCACTCCAACGTGCCGATGGCGTTGAATGAGTTGATCGCCCGCGCGCGCGCCGAGCGCCCGAAGTCCTGATCGCCGGCGGCCGCGGCGACGCCTCGATCGGCGCCGAACGATGGCCGCAGCAAAGGTCTTCATCACCGGCGGATCGTCGGGGCTCGGCGAAGCGCTGGCACGACATTACGCGGCTGCCGGTGCGACACTCGGCCTGTTTGCCCGGCGAGCGCCGGAGCTTGCTCGCGTCGCGGCCGCGCTGGCACCGGCGCAGGTGTTCACGTATGTCGGCGACGTCCGGGACGCAGACGCGCTGGCACGGGCGGGCGCCGATTTCGTCGATCGCTGCGGGCCGCCGGACATCGTGATCGCCAACGCCGGTGTGTCGGTCGGCGTGCAGGCTGGCGACGCCGACGATCTGCCGGTCTTTCGGGCGGTCATGGACACCAACGTGCTCGGACTGGTGCAAACCTTCGCGCCGTTCGTGTCCGCGATGACCGCGGCGCGCAAGGGTGCGCTGGTGGGCGTCGCCAGCGTCGCGGGCTTCCGCGGCCTTCCCGGCTCCGGCGCCTACTCGGCGTCGAAGGCGGCGGCAATTACCTATCTCGAGAGCCTGCGCGTCGAATTGCGCGGCAGCGGAGTGGCCGTCGTCACCGTGTGCCCGGGCTTCATCGTCACGCCGATGACCGCGCGCAATCCGTACCGGATGCCCTTCCTCATCGATGCCGACGCCGCAGCGGCAAAGATCGCGGCCGCGGTCGCACGCCGCAAGCGTTTCTGCGTCGTACCCTGGCAGATGGCATGGCTGGGGCGGCTGCTGCGCATGCTGCCGCGACCGCTGTACGACGCAGTGTTCGTGCGCGTGGGGCGCAAGCCACGTGCGCAGCGATGACGACGGCGACGATCGAGCCGGACTGGGCCGGCGTCGTGCACGCACCTGCGGACTCCGCCGCACGGATTGCGTGCCTCGTGCCCAGCCTGACCGAACTGTTGTTCGCGCTGGGCCTGGGTGACGCGGTCGTCGCGCGCACTGGCTTCTGCGTGCATCCGCGCGCCGAGGTCAAGCGCGTTCGGAAGGTGGGCGGCACCAAGGATCCCGATCTCGATCTGCTGCGAGCGCTCGTACCCACGCACGTCGTCGTGAACATCGACGAAAACCGGCGCGAGACGGTCGATGCAATGCGAGCGTTCATTCCACACGTCATCGTCACGCATCCGCTCGATCCGACCGACAACCCGCGGTTATACCGGCTGTTCGGCGCGATCTTCGGTCGTCCGGCGGCGGCGGACGCGCTGATCTCGCGATTCGACGCGGCGCTCGACGCGCTCGACGCGAGCGCGGCGCGGCTGCCGCGCGAGCGCGTGCTGTACCTGATCTGGCGCAAGCCGTGGATGACCGTCGCGCGCGACACCTATGTGTCCGCAACGTTGGCGCGCGCGGGATGGGACACGTTGCCGGAAGCGAGCGACCGGCGCTACCCGGCACTGGCCGACGACGATCCATCGTGGAACGCCTCCGAGCGGATACTGCTGTCGACCGAGCCGTTTGCATTTCGCGCGCGCGACGCCGACGCGCTTGGCGCCCGCTACGCGAAGCCGGCGCAGCTGATCGACGGCGAATGGACCTCGTGGTACGGGCCGCGTGCGATCGAGGGTTTGAGGGAGCTAGCCGAGTTCCGTGTCACGCACACACACGCGCGCGGCGCGTGACGCGCGTCGCCGGCGTGCCGCAAGACGGGGCAAGGCTTTGCACCTTGCCCCGCTACGCTAGAGGGGGACGCGCATCCCGATCGTGATCGCGTAGTACTCGCCGTCGTTCTTGCCTGCGGTGGCGCTGCCGTAGATGAAGCCGGTAACCTTTCCGAAGTCCGTGCTGGCACCGAGATCGAACAACGCCCAGTTGTCATCGGGCTTGTAGCTGCCGACCGTGTACGTGCCGCCGGCGCCGACGGG
>Ga0070668_100004416_pt1 | contig 10438 bp, 10 predicted proteins | sample KBSS43metaG_FD_64661 | JGI IMG/M metagenome (GOLD analysis project Ga0070668, IMG submission 64661) | Switchgrass rhizosphere microbial communities from Kellogg Biological Station, Michigan, USA - KBS S4-3 metaG | ecosystem: Host-associated > Plants > Roots > Rhizosphere > Soil ... | reverse complement strand
GAGTACGTTTATAAAATGAATTCTTCTTAATTACTGTTCTCATTTCGTAATCTTCATCTTGTTTCTTTATTTTATTGAAAAAGTCTAAATGTCTGCTCTTTAAATTACTCTCTCTGTCGCGTAAATGTATTTCCGCTTCTCGCATGAAAAAGAATACCTTCGAAAGAAAATCAGAACCCATTCTTCTTCCCTTAAATAACATCTCATTCTTTTCCATCAAAGGATAGTATTCAATAAAAAGGTCAAGGAGTTTATCCGTTAACGTGTCATCTTCTTCTATGTCTATTATTTCCCTAAATATCCTCTCAGAGAAGAAAATATCATAACCTCCTAGATCGAAGTATTTACGTATCAAATCATTACATCTTTCCTCAAAGCGTTCATTGAAACTCTTCTCTAATAAATTAAGGAATTCTTTGATATATAATCTCTTTTTCCCAACACATAAAGACAATATGTGGAATTGGTTAATATCATCATTACTCCATTCATTATAGCCATACTCAGCCTGAGAGAAGTAATATAAGAAATCAGGAATATCTTTCATGACTTCTTCGATTCTTCTGAGGAAAAACAAACAACAAGAAGTTTCCTCATCTATTGTATTTCCTTCTTTTGTCACGCCAGCTAAGAAACCAGGGATATGATGGAAACGTCTAGCAATCTTCATACAAGCCAAATAATTTCCTTTTACATAGTTGAAAGCTCCTAGATCTGCTATTACTTGAAAGAATTGTGATCCGAAATAATCTGTCACTTCTTTTGTTATAGGGAACTTTTCGGGGTTATTAAAGGACAGGTAAGAAAGGAAATATTCTCCCTTGTTATTTTCTTTTAACAGTTTGAGGACAATAAGAATAAAAGGAGAGATTTCTAAATTAGGTCTCTGGAAATGGTTTCCTTCCATCTGTATAATCTTCCTTTTAACTTCATCTGAAAGGGGAAGGTCTCTGAGTTCTTTATTAATCAGTCTGTAACTGAGAGTAGAAAAGAAATAACTAATCAACGATAAATAAAAGCCAGTTAGCATTTTGAAATGTCATCTCTTATTTCCCTTCCTTGTTTCTCTCAATTTTAAATGAAAAAAAATTAATATGCGATAAGCTAAGCAAAGCAAACACAGATGGAATTCAAAACGAATGTGTACCAAATTGGAGCAGGTCAGTTTCCTAATAATGTTGATACAGAATTACACAAAGATTATGATTCTTTAGCTGAGATATTAGGTTTAGATCATTATTTGGAAACCCCAAACGAGGGCGATTATTTAGAAGAACTTCCTGAACATCCAGTGCCTCAAAAGTTAAATAAAGAATTGTTGAATAAGTTATCAGAGTTTTCTTCAGAAATATTAGAAAAATCTCTCCCTGAATGTAATTACTCTTCGCATGAAAATAATCTTCTTCACTTCCTCAGACTTAGGAGATTGTTGTCGGAGCAAATTGAATACACATATTCAGATGGGCAAGATTGTGATGTTTATTTTATTATTTCTTCAGTGAACAATCATAATTATGGAGGAATTTTTCTTTTTCATGGTTTTGACGGCAAAGAAGGGGAGAAAATGGAAATTGAGAATGAAGGAAATATAGGAGAGATGAAAAGGAAACAATGGAACAGAGAAGGACAAAGGGAAGAAGTTGTAATCCAGGGAATATCTAAATTTTTAATTCCTAGCTTGTTTTCATTCCTTTACCCAGAAGAAGAAAAATATCTCCCACGTTTGAATACTTTGTTGCAATCCGCTGTTGAAAGTTTATGTATGAAATTAAAGGTGAAGAGAATATATGTGGCACCAGTTGGAAAACAAGGGAAAATATTACAAGAACATTATGGATATAAGAAGGTGGATAAAATTCCCTTTCCTTCTCGTATGATAAGGGGAAGCAGTGTAGAAAGGAAGGATATTCTTATGTTGTGTAAGGAAATATAGGTATGGAAATACTTAATCAAGTATTTAAGCAGAAAATCCATTATCTCAAACCCAACAGTAACAGTTAAATTTTTCTGGGTTATTTTTTACATATTCCTGAATGTTTCCCAATGTCGATGGTAATTTATTTAATTTCAACCATTGATCTATTTCTACTAACATCTCCATTTCAAATTTCACTGCTCCAAAAAACCTGGTACAAGAAGAAATAATTTCTTCAGGTATTTTCAACAAAGGCATTTCTGCTAAAACAAATATTAATGCTTCCTTTATTAAATTATCTGAGAAAACTTTGGAATCGAATATAAGAAATAATGCTTGTTGATTATTGTTTAACATGTATCGGAGAAATTGATAATCCTTGTACATGAATGCGTCAAGAATATCCAAATTAGAATCCATGACACAACGTAAAAAAGTTCTCCTTGCAATCTTTTGGATTTCATCATGTAAATAAGAGACCCTCTTATACATAAATGAACGATGAATAATTACTGTGTCTTCTTTGCTTAATTCAGAATTAAGGAAACTTTCAAGTATTTGCCATTTATTATTATCAATCAGGGACTCAAACATGTAATTTTTTCCAAAGTTATCTTGCTTCTTCCAATATGTTTTGAATGATTCGAAAGCAGAGAAAAGGATTATGAAACCCATTATCTCCCAGAAGTTCTCTTTTTCCCATACATGAGTTTTAGATTCAAACATAGGAATATCTGATTTAGGTGGAGGAATTAGATGTTTTTCTTGTAATCTCTCCTCAAATAATTCAGAATCAAGAGATATTAAAATACATAATGGACCGTGAATGTTAATCACGTAATCCCTAAATTTCTCAGATAAACCACTAAACTTCCTTATCTTTCCTTCTTTCGCTCCTAACAAACCTAGGTAATCATCTTTTGTTTCATAGCAAATAGAGAGGAATTCCTTACACGTTAACCTCAGATTTAAATAGTTCTTAGAGAAAGAAAATATGGTAGAGAAAATATCCCTGTCCATTTAGTTGTTAAATATCTTTTCTGATATTTCATTTTACATTTATTTCTCTTTATTCCTTTCTCTCTTTCTTTTCCCTTTCTTCTTTCTCCTATAGAGGGATATTGCTGTATCGTCTACTACTTATGCTTATGAAACCATTTATTCTCTTAGCTACTCTTTTGTTTGGAATAAGGTGGATATAATGTTTCAATGAAAAGAGATAATCATTAATATCCAGAATTTCTTTGGCCTCATCAATACAAGAATTAACATCTATATTGGAATAAAGGCTAACATCTTCTTTGTATTTCCTAAAAATATATAGAAGATCAACAAAACTTTTAACAACGAAATCCTTTGGATGAGAATCAATTACCAATTCATTAGCTTTGATACATGAATCCTCTTGACATCCATATATTCTTTCAGATGTTGGGAATTCAAGTAAAGAACCTTTAGGAGCATAATCTATAATATTTATGTCTTCGATATGATTTTGATCCCATTCCCTTCTAGTTTGTTGTCCACCTGATCCCAATGGCATATATTGTTCATCGCATCTTAATATAATCTTTTCACCTATTCTTTTCTCAACTACTTCTATTGCTAATTCTATGAATCTCCTTAATTCGTAATTTTCATGTTCCAGACTATTAATTTCTGCTTGGAAAAAGTTGTTTGATGGTCCCTCTCCAGGTGTATTGGGTATGGGATCTTCATCTTTATCAGGGGGGAAATTAAGGATAGGATGAAGGAGGAGTAAAGTATCCGTCTCAACAAAATGGGGTTTAGGTCTGTTTCTTTCATCATAATAAATATCAGAAGGATACGGGATATTAATTTTCTCTGGAAGTCTTCTAATACTTAACACACTCAAAGCAAGGAACATCACCCCAAACATGTTCCTTTGGAATAATATCCCAGTCTTTTTCCTGGCAAAACTGATCATACTAATAAATTGGGCTAAAAATTCCTCAAATTCGTATTTTAGACAAACATCCAGAAATTCATTCAGGGATCTATTTTGTGATGTATTCTCCAAAATGGTCATGTGATTATATGGAAGAAGAAAAACATAAACAAGATTTGGTATATAATATCTCAGAGGATTATTACGAGAAAATGCTTCATATGATTCCCCTTTACCAAGAACAACAGGCCCAGTTTGGAAGAAATTCTTTAACCCTAAGAAACTAACCGAACGATTTGGTTTAGTTAATTGGCTTCTACTAACATCTAAATATCTAACTGACATATGATCGGGTGTATTTTTGTCAAGTATTTCATACAGAACAGCAGAAATTAACTGAAGAACTTCTGGATTTTCTATGATTGGATATTCGGGGTTCTTGAGAAGAAGATTGTCAACTATTATTTGACGGAATTTTTCTACATCTAAACTTGGGAGAAAAAGATCTCCAAATTTATTGACGTTTGATTTATATATGGATTCCATTTAGACCCCAGAATATTATTTATTTTCTCTTCATATATTAACCAATATATAATTCTAAATATTCTTAATTGTTCTCTCCTTATATATTACCAATAACCCAAAATAGCCCCAGCAAGACAATATCCATGACCAAAAGGATGTTTAGGATCATTCAGCATTATATCCATGTTTTTCCTATCCGCCAGCATACTATCATTAATAATAAAGTCAGATCCAACTCCATATTTCTGCTGATAATAACCTAAACTTTCTTGGTGTGGCCCATCGACATCCCCAATAAGAAGATTTTCTCCCGCTTCATATCTTTCAACTAACTGTCTGAAAAGATAAGATTTCTTAACTAACCTAACATATTCGGGAAGATAAATTTCTTTCCTTGATTGCACGTAATCTAATTTCTTGTAACTATTTCCTTCTATCTTCACTGAATAAGCAACAGTTCCTTTATTTTTTCTTCCTACAGGATATCTAACAGGTGATCCATATGCATATCCAGCCTGCATCCATTTCCAATGAAGTTGATTAGGTTCCCCATTTTCCATATGTATTTCCATGGGCCATTTCCAAAGTTTATCTTTCATTTCTGGAACTTGAGGATAAACTTTGCTGAATTGCCAATAGTTCTCAAAGATTACCCCATTTTCGTTTTTGAGGAAGAAAGGGCTTAAATCTTTGAATTCGCCTTTTGATTTGGAAACAACACTGATGAAGGTAAAATTAGGATAAGAAGGATATGTTGTTTTCTTGAACATCTGCCATTTAATTCTTCCTACTCTTATTTGCCCTTTTATACTCCCAAATTCAGATAGCAAAGAAGAAATAGATGGGAAATGTTTAGATATTTCCACAAGAAGAGACCTAAATAATCTCTTATTCCCAGAATTAGGAGAATTCATATATGTTCTAGCTTTCTCTATACAGGAAGGAAGATTTATTTCTAATCCCTTAACGTTGAATGAAGGGTCAGAAAGAATGTCACATATATCCATGAAATCAGTTATGATGTTCGGAAGATTGTTTATGTTGTTGAAGAAGTTGAAACGAAGGTCTTCTCTCTTAACATCGAAATCTTTCATTATTGTTCCTATTTGCCTGTATTGTAAGTAGTCATCTCTCCCACCTGTCAGAGTTAATTTTAATTGGGAATAATTTTCTTCGCTAACTGGGGAACAATTATCAATAACAATGAGGAGGTCAGTTTCAACAAAGAAATCACCAACGGAAATAATTTTTTTCTGTTTTAGTTGTTTAACGAATAATTCCCCTTGAATAGGTCCCAGTAAATGATGAGCTAGATTTAAAACAAGGAGTACCTGGCAAACAAGCTTATCATAGATTTCTTTAGTTATAGTTTGGATATAACTGTTCCAAGGAATTAAATCAGGAATATTTTCTTTTTGAACTTGCCCGTTATATATTTGGTATGTATAAATGAAATTGGGAACTTCTTTCTTTAACTGATTAATTTTAAATGATAGGTCGACTGGAGTTCTTGGTAGTTCTTCTTTGTATAATCCTTGTAGCAAATAACCATATTTTTCTATCTTGAGAGAGGAATACTGGCCTGTTATTATTTGCGTGAATATTTCTGATATAAGTTCATGTAGGTTTGGATTGAATGGATTTCTTTCTATTAATTCTTTCAGTTTCCCTGGTAAGAAAGAGGACAATACTAGAACTTCTTCCATTTATATCAAGCAGTTATTTACAGAAGATATTTAGTTTTGCTTACAGAAAGGAATTATATGACAGAAGAAAGTTAATCTGTTTGTTATACAGATATGAGAAATATAATAATTTATATTTATGAGATAAGAATATAGGATTTGTTTATTTCTTCTGTTTTTCTCTGAATAACTTTCCTCTCTTCATAACTATTTCTTTTTCCTCTTCTGATTTAGCTAAATCTAAACGCTCTGTAATAGTTTCATCTAAATCACTCTCCCAATCTTCAGATATTATAATGTCATTTCTCGCTAGTCCTAATAGAAACAAATCATGGAAGGAAAGGTTAATCAAAAACAGAAATTCAAGATATGGTTTAAGTTCCTTATGAGTTACAAACATTTTAGCTTCTACATGATAAGAGGAACTATAACCTTCCCATATCCAATCATGTTCCCAAGTTTTAATATCCTCTATATTTTCATTGAAGATGTTTTCGTATAAGTCACATTCTTCATCTCTTGCTGCATTTTTAAGTTCATCTATATATTCGTCGCCTCTTTCCATGTCTATATTTGGGTTTTAAATATTCTGTATAATATTTCATTTTCTTTGTGGTGATTATTTGAAGATGTTTGATTATGCCGTATAAAAATGAATATTTCATATATATGTTCCCTTGATCAAAATATTTCACAAGTATGGAACAAAACATCAAGGAAACCAAGATAGAGCAAAAAGAAACAAACGAGGATGAAGCCAAGGAAACGAAAAGGGAAACAAAAGAAGAAATAAAGAAGGAAATCGGTTTCGTTCTTTGTGGTAAAGCGGTAAAAATAGAGGAAGAACTGATTCCTAATGGATGTTATCTTCATTCATTAATCAATACATCACTTCCAAAACAAAAAGATGAACAAGGGAATATTATTCTAACATCTGATCAAGATGAAGCCGACCTAATGGGATCTATCTTAGGTTTCTTGAAAGGTGAGGATATTCCCAATGAAGGAAGCGAGAATATTATGTCCTTTTGGCAATTAACAGAGGATGTTCTTTACACCCATTTTATGCAAAGAGAGGAATATTTTAGGAACAACATGAGGAAAGAAGGATTCGAAAATCATCCTATGAATACGAATCCTTACTATGATTTAATTAAATTAACTCCTTGGTTGAGGAAAAAGTTTCGTAACATTGAACCTTACAATGAGGAGGAACTTCTATTCAAAACTCCCTATAATAACATTTTTATTAATAATTCCTCCCCTGATGATGGAGCTCTTCCTAACTGTGTTTTTATTGCGGGTGGTTATGTTTTTGGTTCTTTGTTCAATAAGAAAGCAGGAGATATAGATTATTTTATTTATGGGTGTAACCAGGGAGAAGCTGTAAAAATAACGGAGGAACTTTTATCAGAATGGAAAGGAACTATTGTAAGAACAAAGAATTCTGTCACATCTATCGTATCTGTTGGATTTGAAATCGACAAATAATCCTTCGTCTGTATAAAACTCCTTCTGAAATACTCCATGGTTTCGACATTGACTCATGTTGTATGGGAACTGATGGAAACGATATTTACCTGACTAGAAGATGTCTATTTTCTCTTATTTTTGGATACAATACAGTAAACTTCGGAAGATTATCTCCTAGTTACGAATGGAGATTAAGTAAATATGGATTCAGAGGAATGAAAGTAAGAATTCCAGGTTTTGATAGAAGTAAGGTGAGAAAATCTTTAACTTCCCTTAATCATCTCATGTATCCTTTTACCAAGTCCATTAAATTGAGAGGGATAGACATATTATTATTCTGTGAGATGAAGTTCTATACCAGAGGAAATGAATTCAGAGGACAATATATGAAATTAGCTTCTGATTATGATGAACAAAATTCGGCCTATTTTGATCCATTAGGTAACATATTGGGACAGTTGAAACATATCAGGAGCAAAGAAATTAATAAAGAAGCTGTGAAAAGATGTTTGATAAGTAGGGAAACGGATATGATAATTACAGAAGAAATTCATCCAAGAAGGGTAAACAAAAATATGGAATATTACAAGGGATTTAGATTCGAAAATAAAGATCATGTATTATCATTTGTTTGTTGGAATATTAGGATAAGTAACATATTTATAGAGACAGGAAACTTTGAGGAATCTGGGATTATTTCTCGTGTTCAGAGTGGATATAAATTCTTCCCTTTCATTCTAAATATCCCAAAACTTGTATATCAAGCTACTAATTGTCTTGTCTGGAATATCCCGAGAAAAGTACACTTTCAAGAAATAGACCCAGGAAGCCAAGTTACAGGAACATTCCATAAGATAGTTTTGAAAGATAATAGCGAATGGTTTAAGGGGGAATATTATGAATAGATTACTCCAGTTACATTAAAATACTTAATAAGTATTTATTTTCTTTTCTTTCTTTGTTTTATTCATATCCCTATTTCATTTCCCATTGCTTTAGGAAATATCTAAGAGAATTCATTGGAGTATGAACATTTAAGTCCTCCCATAATTCTGTAATGTTCTTTATCAGATGATTTTTCGTCGATTGTTATAGAATCAAGAAGATCAGAGAATTCTTTCCCTTTTCCATACTCATTTTTCGTCCTTAGTGAATAGGAAAATATTTCGTAAGTTTCAATCAAGATTTCCTTAATATTTTCAACTGAAGGGGAATTCTTATTAAAATTTGACAGAGATTCAAAGATTTCGAAATGTTTATCTTCCGATGTTAGAAGGCTTTTAAATAAATTGGAAAGGGAAATAATATTAACTATCTGATTACAACAAATATGAGCGCTTTCTACATCCAGGACAAATGTTTTTTCATTATCTTTCCTTGTAACTCGTAATTCGTGATAAATGTAATAATTGATCGTCATAAAAGCAGAAGATGGTAGAAGAAGATCTTGAAATAGTATTTTTTATTTGTTTTATTCTATTTTATGGGATAATAATGTGGAGGATATTTGGAGTTGAATATCTTCCTATATGTTTCTCTGCTTTATTTATTGCTATTTTCCCCTCTTTTCTGTTTCAATTCAAGGATGCATATTTGGAAATACAGAACCCAGGAAGAAATGAAACAAAGGTAGAAGCATATAGAAAGGAAATTTCCTATGTTCCTATTGTGGATGTTAATTGGGATATAAAAATAATCTGGAGTGTTATTTTCTTTTGTTTTCTTCTCGTAGTTATATTTACTCAAGGGATAAAGAAAACTATTCTCTTCTTGATTTCCCTCTTTCTTTTTGTTAATTACCTTTCTCATTTCCTTTCTTTTTCTGTATAAGTCAGATAATATTTGCCTCTCCGGTGTAAAAATATCTATATGTAATAATTTATATTTATCTCTCTCATTTTCCTTCTTTTTCTGTGTAAATATCTGTACGAAATATAATAATTTATATTTATCCCTATTTATCTCTCAGTTATTTCAACATTTATCTCTTTTATTTTCCTTTCTAATTCATCTATCTTCTTTTTAGTTTTTAAAATCTCCTTGTCAAAAACTTCAGTAATTTCTTTAATCTTCCTCTCCTTGTCTTTCACCCTTTGAATGTAAACTTCCTTATTTTCTGTTAGAGAATGAACACATCCTTGAAGGATATAATAATTAATATATCCCATACTTGTCCATATATCGTCCATATTCTGGCAATTTGAGATTGTCAATGTCATTAATTTTTCTTCCCTTTTATGCCATGAATTTCCTCTCAATGGCAAAAGAGGGTAAATAAAATCATACACGATAATTCTCTTCATATCTTTTCCCCCTTCCTTTGTTCCTCCTTCTTCTATTTCTTTTCCCTCTATTCCTACTATCTCTATTTCCCCTTCTATTTCTCTTTTCTCTCCTTCTCCGCCATGTATATATTCAAATGTTTCCCCTTCTTCTACTTCGCTTTCTGAGACAACTATATGTCTATTCCAAGAATTATCATTAGGAACAATAGAGAGAACATATAGATCTTTCAATGCTTTTCCCGTCATAAGAGAAAGTAAAGTTCCCATAACAATAGAGTTTAATTCAATACAATCATGAGGGACGCAATATAAATATGGACCCTTCTTTTCTTTATTTAACATTTCCTTGAGGAAGTCTATATCTTCTGAACTTTCTATAATAAGTTTCATTTCCTCTGTACGTCTCGCATTTTCCGTGTATAGAGGCAAAGGAGAATTACAAGGAATGAAATTCCACCATCTGTAAATACATAACGCTTCAAGGAATCTGGGATGTTTAGTATATTTCTCTAATTTTTCCCAGTTAGATATTACATCGAAGAATTCCATTTACTTATATGTTTTCTTGTAACATATTTCATTTTCTATTATTTTTATCTCTCATTTTCTTTCTTCCTTTTTCCTTCATATTTCATTTTCTATT
>Ga0070668_100004415_pt1 | contig 10438 bp, 4 predicted proteins | sample KBSS43metaG_FD_64661 | JGI IMG/M metagenome (GOLD analysis project Ga0070668, IMG submission 64661) | Switchgrass rhizosphere microbial communities from Kellogg Biological Station, Michigan, USA - KBS S4-3 metaG | ecosystem: Host-associated > Plants > Roots > Rhizosphere > Soil ... | reverse complement strand
CGCCCGCCACCGTCGTATCGATGGCGTAGCAGCGCTGGCTGAAGGTCGGGTCGCCGCGGCCGTAGAGGACGAGGTCGCCCTGCAGGACGCCGTTGATGACCGGACCGCTCCCGTAGAGGCTCGTGCGCACGGTGAAATCGGGATCGAACAGCGCCGCGGCCACCGCGCTCACGACGATCTTGGTGTTGCTCGCGGGCACGAACATGCGATCGGCGTTGCGGCCGTAAAGCAGCTTTCCCTTCTCGTCGACGAGTGCCACCCCCCAGAGCTGGCGGTTGAACGGGGCCGTATCGAGACGCGCGTCGACGCGCTTCTGCAGCGACGCAGACTGGGCGGACAGGGGCGTGGCGGGCAGCAGGCAGCAGGCGGCGAGCAACAGGCGGCATACGCCATCAGTCATACGCCACTCGCGGATCAGCTTTCGCATAGAGCAGGTCAGTCACCAGGTTGACGAATACGAACAGGACGCTCAGGAACAGGATGCTGCCGGACACGGCCGGCAGGTCACGCTTCTCGATGGCGCTGAGGACGTACCGCCCCACGCCGGGCCAGGAAAAGATCGTCTCGGTGAGAATCGAGCCGGTAAGGTAGCTGCCGAAGTCGAGTCCGAGCACCGTGATGACCGGCAGCAGCGCATTCCGGAGCCCGTGCTGCAGGAGGACACGGGCCTCCCCCAGTCCCTTGGCACGGGCGGTCCGGATGAAGTCGCTCTGGAGCGCCTCCTGCAGCGCCGTGCGGGTCATGCGCGCGATCACCGCGATGGAGCGCATTCCCAGTGTCGTGGCCGGGAGGATCAGGTAGATCAGTCCCCATGATCCCGACGGAGGCAACCAGCGGAGCTGTACCGCAAAGACCAGGATGAGCACGAGGCCCACCCAGTACACGGGGAACGATACGCCAAGGTACGCTCCGAGCGTGAGGAAACGGTCGACCCATCCGCCGGGCCGCCACGCGCCGTAGATCCCGACAATCAGTCCGATCGTCGTGGCGAAGAGCATCGCGGCCAGCGCCAGGCGGAGCGTCGCCGGGAAGCGGTGGCGCAGTTCCGATACGATGGGCTGCCGGGTGATGTACGAGGTCCCGAGGTCGCCCTTGAGGACGTTGCCCACGTAGTGCGTGAATTGCTTCGGGAGCGACTCGTCGAGGTGGAGCTCGCGACGGAGCCGCACGAGGGTCTCGGGATCGGCGCGCTCACCCACCATCGCCTGCACCGGGTCACCGGGCGCGACGTAGAGCAGCAGGAAGGTCACCACCAGCACGCCCAGCAGGGTCGGCACCAGGAGTGCCACGCGAAGGCCAAGGAAACGCATCATGGTTTCGTCTCCTTGCCGCGGATGTGCGCCTCCTGCCAGCGCTGGCCATTGAAGATCGCCGGAATCATCCAGCCCTCGACCGCCGGGTTGAGCGCCCAGAGGTCCACCGGATGCCAGAGGAAGATCCAGGGCGCGAGCGCGAAGAGGCGCGCGTCCGTTTCCCTGGCCACGCGCGCCTTCTCGGCCTCATCGACCGTGGTGCGGATGACCACGGTGAGGCTGTCGATGACCGGATCCTTCAGGAAGGCGTAGTTCCCACCGGTGCCGGCGTTCCTCGAGTTGAACAGCGGATAGGTGAAGTTCTCGGGATCGGGATAGTCGGCGTACCAGTCGGTGAGGAAGAGGTCGGCCTCGCCCTTCCGTACCGCGGCACGGGCGCTCGACGCATCACGCTGGATGATCTCCACCTGGACGCCCACGGCCGCGAGGCTCTGCTGCACCGTCTGCGCAATGCGGGCGTACTCGGGCCGCTGGGAGCGCCAGAAGCGCAGGGTGAGCCCGCTGGCGTATCCGGCGGCGGCCAGGAGTTTCCGCGCGCTGTCGGGATCGTAGGGATACGGGGTCCGCGCGGAGTCGTAGCCGGCGATCCCCGGGGGAATGACGCCATGCGCCTGGAGCCCCCGGCCGGCCATCACGCTGTTGAGAAGGGTGGGAACGTCGATTGCCATGTTGAGCGCCTGGCGCACGCGCACGTCCCCCAGCGGACCGCGGGAGGTATTGATCGCGATGTAGAGATCACGGATCGTGGGCCGTCGCTTGATCTCTCCGCTGCGCCGCGCTTCCCAGCGCCGCGTCTCACCGAAGGGAATCTCCACCACCGACAGTCCACCGCGCTCGTATTCCGCCGCCTGCGTGAGCGGCTCGGGGATGATGCGGATGCGGATGCTGTCTGCGAGCGGGACCTGTCCCCAGTAGTCGCTGTTCCGTGCCAGGATGATGTAGTCGTCGTGCGACCACTCGACGAAACGCCACGGTCCGCTGCCGATGGGAGACTGGTCGAACATCTCTGCCGTGGGCGTGGGCACGATCCCGGTGGCGGGCATGGCCACGAGCTTGGGAAAGATGTTGAGCGGTTCCTCGAGGGTGAAGACGATGGTCGAGTCGTTCTCCACCACCATTCCCCCCACCGCTGGTACCTCGCCCTTGTTGAACGCCCGGGCGCCCTGGATGGGGTATAGAGGCCAGGGTCGTCCCCCCAGCGACTTCGGCGAGAGGGCCCGGAGATAGGAGGCCTCCACGTCGGAAGCACGGACCGGCCGTCCGTCGTGGAAGCGGGCGTTGGTGCGCAGGTGAAAGGTGTAGCGCGACCCGCTCGGATCGACTTCCCAGGACTTCGCGAGGCCGGGCACGAGCCGCCCCTCGACATCGAACTGGGTCAGGTTGTCGAAGAGAAGCGCGTCCACCTCACCGGTCGGGACGTCAGTGGAGTAGGCGGGATCGAGCGAGCGGGGGTCGTACGTGAAGTAATACTCGAGCGTGCGGCCGGGGCCCGTTGGGCCACAGCCGGCGAGCCCGATCACGGCGCCGAGGGCGACAGCGAGGCCTGCTCGGGGAGATGCGATCGAGGCGCTCCGGTGGGTCGGCGGGTTGGGCGGAGTCAGGCGACCGGTCAAAACATTGACACTGCGGCCTAACGCTGCAAAAATACATGGGTTAGCTAACCTCGTCAATCGTCGCTGAGGCTTCGTGGAGGCCCCGCGAAGCGGGTGCAGGCGACTCGGGAGTGTCGTATTTCTTTGCAGATCGTCAGCTCTCCGCCAGGCAGGCGAAGCGCGTGAAGTTCGCGTGGTCCAGACTCCTGATGGGAGCGCTGGTGGCTGCGGCGTTGCTGGGCCCGGCGCGAGCGATGGCGCAAGCGGACGGGGAACTGGTGGTGCGCAAGCTCACTTTCGCCGGCAACAAGGCGATCGATGACGCGACGCTCGCGGCCTCGATCGCGACGTCGAACTCGAGCTGGTTTGCGCGGGTCGGCCTGGTAAGGTGGATCGGGCTCGGGTCGGAGAAGTACGTCAACGAGCGGGAACTGCAGCGTGACGTACTGCGCATCGAGGTGCTGTACCGGCGGAGCGGATTCCCGACGGCGACGGTGGACACGATCATCAAGCGGACACCGGGCGACATCTACATCACGTTCAAGGTCACCGAGGGCGCGCCGATCGTGCTGGAACAGCTGACGTTCCTCGGGCTCGATTCACTGGCGCCGAAGCAGAAGAAGGTCGTGACGCAGGACCTGCCGCTCCGGTTGGGGAAGCCGTTCGACCTCGCGCGACTGCAGGCGAGCATCGACACGGTGAAGCTGCGGCTCCGGGACCGGGGCTACCCGACGGTGGACGTGTTCCGCGAGTTCCTGTCCGACAGCGCCACGCGCACCGCGAGCGTCACGCTGACAGTGGAAACGGGACATCACTTCGCGTTCGGGTCGGTGAAGGTCACCGGGACGGCACGGGTGGACACGAGCGTCGTGCGTTCGCTGCTGGTGGTGAGGCAGGGGCGACCGTTCTCGGAGAAGGAGATCACGGCGAGCCAGCTCAACCTCTACCGGTCCGACCTGTTTTCCCTGGCGCAGGTGTCACTCGACACGGCGGTCTTCGACCAGTCGGACTCGCTGGTGCCGATCGTCGTAAATGTGGCGGAGGCGAAGCGCCGCACGGTGCGGGGCAGTGTCGGGTATGCGTCGCAGGATTGCTTCCGTGTCAGCGCCGGGTTCGGCGTGCGGAACTTCCTCGGCTCGGGGCGGATCCTCGACATCAGCGCTCGCGCCTCGAAGATCGGCGTGGCTTCGAGCCCGGGCATCGTGGACTGGAACCTGGAGAACAGCCTTTGTCCTGGCGTGAAGGAGGACGGGGTCGTCGAGATCGGGTCGCGCAAGCTCAACTACAACGTGACGGTCTCGGTGCGGCGGCCGGCATTCCTGTCGCCGCAGAACTCGATGACGCTGTCCGGGTTCTCGGAGCGGCGGAGCGAATACAGCATCTACCTGCGCGAGGACATCGGCGCGGGCGTGGCGCTGACGCGTGAGTCGCCGGTGCGGCGGGACCCGCTGACCGTCGCCTACACCTTCTCGTATGGCGCCACCCAGGCGACCGCCGCGGCCTTCTGTTCCTACTTCAGCGTGTGCACGCCGGAGGTGCGCGCGGCCCAGGAGCTCCGGAAGCCGCTCGCGATGCTCAGTGCCACGGCCACCTTCCCGCGGGTGAACAACCCGGTGGACCCGACGCGGGGCCACCTCTTCACCGGCGAGGCGGCGTGGAGTTCCTCGCTGATCGGGTCATCCCAGTTCCAGCAGTTCACCCGGTTCGCGATCGAGGGACGCTGGTATCGCACCATCCTGCCCGAGGTGGTCCTCGCGTGGCGGGCACGGGCCGGCAGGGTGCTGGGCCGGAACAACGACAACCAGGGCACGGTGAACTTCGTGCCGGTGGAACAGCGGTTCTATGCCGGCGGCCCGAACGACGTGCGCGGGTTTCCCTACAACCAGCTCGGGCCGATCGTCTACGTGATCCCCGACGTGGACACGGCGGGATACGAGACCAATCCAGACGTGCTCGACGACAACGCAGTGCCGTTCGCGACCGGGGGAAACCTGCAACTCATCGGCAACGTGGAGGTGCGGTTCCCGGCGCCAATCTGGCGCGGCCGTCTTCGGCTCGCGGCGTTCGTCGACGTCGGCGGCGTATGGCAGACGGATGACCCGGTCAACACCGAGAAGCGCATCGTCGCCACCCCGGGCATGGGCCTGCGACTGCTGACACCGGTGGGCCCGTTGCGCTTCGACGTGGCCTACAGCTGGGACAAGCTGCAGCGTGGCACGGTGTACGTGAGCAACTCGGAGACCGAGGACCTCACGGAGTTGCGCCCCGTGCCCGGCGGTCCACCACTCACTTTTCAGCCCATCAACCCGGGCGGCTGGCAGCTCAACCTCACCGTGGGGCAGCCGTTCTAGTGCGGTACGTGGTGCGGGTCTTCGTGCTGCTGGTCGTGGGCGTGGTCGCGTCGCTGGTGGGCGTGATCGTGGCGCTCACGGTGACACCGCCCGGACGGGCGCTGCTGGCGCGCAACGTGTCGCACCAGCTGGAGACCCTGCTCCGGGGGCAGGTGCTCGTGGGCGGCATCGAGGGCTCGTTCCTGCGCGACCTGGTACTGACCAACGTGGTGGTCCGGGACACTTCAGGCGTACTCCTGGTCTCGCTGCCGGTGGTGCGGGTGCGTTACCTCGTCCCGAACTTCCTGGCGAAGCGCTTCATCCTCGAGACGCTCGAGGTGGACAACCCGATCATCAACCTCGTGCGGCATGCGTCGGGACGATGGAATTACGAGGAGGTGCTTCGCCTCTCGGAGGGACCGCCGGGGAAGAAGTCGCCGCCGCCGCTCATCGAGTTCCGCAACATGAAGCTGAAGAACGGCATGCTGTCGCTGGCGTACCCCTGGCCCACGGGGAACCTGACGCCGGCGCAGCGGGATTCGCAGGTGGCGGCCGTGCGGTCGGTGCCGGGGCGCATGGTGGAGGACACGCCGGAGGGCACGAAGCGCGTCATGGCGTTCTCGAACCTCACGACCGAGATCAGACGCCTCCGCATCTCCACGCCGGATCGCCTGCCGGTGCTCGCAGTGATCGACACGCTCCGCGCGGACGCGAGCGAGCCGCCGATGCAGATCCGGCAGCTGCAGGGCACGATCGAGCAGCAGGGTGACTCGCTCAAGTTCTGGCTGACGCGCGCCGCGCTGCCGGGAACGCAGGCGACGGCCGAGGGCATGGTGAGCTGGCCGCGGGACACGATCATGTGGGACTTCCGGGCCAGCGCCCCGCTAGTGGACCTGAAGGACCTGCGATTCATCTCGCCCGATTTTCCCGCGATGACGGGACGGGCGAACATCGTGGCGCAAAGCCTGAGCGGGCGGCACACCAACTACGCGCTCACGAACCTGCAGCTGACGGACGGACCGGAGCGAATCGAGGGACGGCTGGTGGCCGAGGTCGATGCCGTGGACGGGCTCGGTGTTCGCGACCTCCGGCTGCGGCTCACGCAGCTGAACCTCGACAAGGTGCGCCCCTTCGTCGACTCGCTGCCGTTCATCGGCCTGATCTCGGGCCCGGTGGAAGCGGACGGCGACCTGAACGACATTGCGGCACGGGGCGATATCGTGTTCGCCGATCTGGCGGTACCGGGGCTTCCCACCACGACCCTGTCCTTCAACGGGCGGCTGCAGACCGGCACCGGCGCGCTGGTATTCGACAAGCTGGCGATCGCGCGGAGCGACATCGACCTCCGGACGGTGCGGAACCTCGCGCCGGCTGTGCTGCTGGATGGGCGGCTCCAGGCGGTGGGCACCCTCAATGGCCCGCTCACGAACACGACCTTCACCGGCAGCGCGCGGCACAAGGACGGCGAGCGGCCGGAGAGCGTCATCGACGGCATGTTGCGGCTCGACAGTCGCGAAACGACCATGCGCGTGGCGGCCGACGTGACGCTCGCGCCGCTCAGCTTCGAGGGGATCCGTGGCACCTTCCCGACGATCCTGTCGGAAGGGACGCTCAGCGGAAAGGTGAAGCTCGATGGCCCGGTGGACCGGCTCTTCGTCGACGCCGACGTGCAGGGTGAGATCGGCGAGATCCGGGGCTCGGGCACGGTCACCATCCTGCCGCCACGCTGGGGCGCCGACAGCCTGAACCTGGACTTCCGGCGCCTCGACCTGCAGGCCCTGACGGGGCGCGAGGGCCGGACAAGCCTGGATGGACGTATCGAGGCCACGGGCGTCATCGACACGCTGGTCGCGCCGGAAGGCTCGGTGCATCTCGTGCTTGGCCCGGGTGACTTCCGGGGGGTCCACCTGGACACGCTGGTGACCCTGATCATGGTGCACGACAGCGTGCTCACCGTGGATACGGTGTGGGCGACTGGATCGGGAATGATCCTGGCCGGCGCGGGCTCGGTAGGATGGGCCGAGCCCCATCATGGCACGATGGAACTGGCGCTGGAGGCCGACAGCCTGGTGGCGCTCGACTCGCTGGCACAGGAGCTCACCGGTTTCCACCGCGACACGGTGCCTGGTTGGCACTCCCTCAACGGCGTGCTCCGGGTGAGGGCACAGCTGGCGGGGAGCCTCGATTCGCTGCAGGCGAGCGGCGAGGGATCGCTCAGGGGTTTCGCGTTCGATCATTTCCGGGCGAACACGCTCACGATGTCCGGCAGCTGGCTGGGCGGTGCCCGGCCAGCGCTGACGATGACGGCAGCCCTCGACTCGCTGAGCCGGGGCGACCAGTACGTGCGCGACGTGAAGGTGGCGCTATCCGGGCCCGTGGACTCGATGAACTGGACCGTGAGCGGTGATGACGGCGGCCTGGTGGAGATTGCCGGCACCGGGCGCGCGTGGGCCGACAGCGGCATGCGCTCGCTTGCCATCGACACGCTGTCGCTCGGCCTCCCGTCGCGAGCGTGGCGCCTCCTGGCACCGTCCACCATCACGCTGGGCGATTCAAGCGTCCTGGTGACGCCACTCCGCCTGCAGGGCACCGACGGGTCCGGGTTCATCAGCATCGCGGGCAACGTACCGTGGACCGGGGCCGGCAGTCTCGACGTGGAGGGGCTCGGCCTGTCGATGCGCGACCTGTCAGCCCTGGCCCAGTTCGACACCGCGGGAATCGGCGGGTGGCTCGGGTTCCGGGTGCACATGGGAGGAACGCGATCGGCCCCGACGATGGAGGGCACGATCGGGATGGAAGACGCGCGGCTCGGTGACACGCGCGGCCCGATGGCGCAGGGCGTCTTTACCTATGCAGATCAGCGCCTCGACGGTGGCCTGCTGCTGTATCGCACCGGCAGCCCGGTGATGCAGATGCGCTACTCGCTGCCGCTCGACCTCGCGCTCCAGGGCGTGAAGGAGCGGACGGTGCCCGGTCCGCTCAGCATCCAGGCCACCGCGGACAGCGTGGATCTCGGTGTGATCGAGCCGCTCAGTCGCGCGGTGCGGCACGTGACGGGCCTGCTCAACGCGGACGTGAAGGTCGAGGGTACCTGGGACGAGCCGGCCCTCGGCGGCTTCGTGGAAGTCAAGGACGGCGCCCTCACGGTCGACGGGCTCAACGTGCCGCTGACCGCGATGAATGGACGGGCGGAGTTCCGGCACGACTCGATCCTGCTGCCGACGCTCACCGTGCAGAGCGAGAAGGGATCGGCGACGCTGTCCGGCACCGTGCGACTGGAACGGCTGACGCGGCCCATCCTGAACCTGCTCGCGCGGCTCGAGCATTTCCACGCCGTCGAGCAGCGCGACTTCCTCCGGCTCACGGCGAGTGGGCGGGTCGCGTTGCAGGGACCGCTCGACAGCCTGGTGGTGTCGGGCAACGTGACGGCCGATGAGGGTACGCTGTACTTCGCCGAACTGCTGAACAAGCGCATCATCAACCTCGAGGACCCTGAGAACCTCGCGTTCGTCGACACGACGCTGGTGCGTCGCCGCGGCCTTGGCTCCGACCTGATGTCGCGGGTGCTCGAGTCGATCCGGGTACGTGACTTCAGCCTGACGGTAGGAGACGATTTCTGGCTCCGGTCGGCGGAAGCGAACATCCAGCTCGACGGCAAGCTCCGCGTCGAGAAACTCCGCTCGGAGTACCGGCTGGATGGGACGCTGCACGCGGTGCGCGGTACCTACCGGCTCAGTCCCATCCCCGGGTTCACCCGCGACTTCGAAGTGGTGCGGGGCGACGTCCGCTACTTCGGCACGCCGGACCTGAATGCGCAGCTGGACATCCAGGCGAAGCACGTGGTGCGGACCACCAAGGGTGAGGAACTGCCGGTCATCGCGGTGGTCACGGGCACACTGTTTGACCCCAAGCTCAAGCTGGAGAGCACGCAGCGGCCGCCGCTCTCGGATCTCGACATCGTGTCGTACCTCGTCACCGGGTCACCCGCGAGCGAGGCGACCGCGCAGGGCGGGGCGCAAGCGGCGCTCGTTGCCAACGCATACTCCTATGCCCTGAGCGCCGGCGCGACCGTGCTGGAGCAGACCATCGGTGCACAGCTGGGCCTGGACATGCTGCAGATCCGGCCGGTGGTCAGCGGCGGCGGGCAGGGACAGAGTCTCACCACCGCGTTTGCCCTCAACGCCGGATGGCAGGTGAGCCGGAAGGTGTTCCTCACCCTGAACGCGGGGTTCTGCCCCAGCCAGCTGAGCCAGTTCGATTACCGGAACTTCGGCGCCGGCATCGAGTGGCGTCTCTCGCCGCAGTGGAAGATCCAGGGCGTGGTGGAGCCGCTGCTGCGGCTGTGCGGCGTCACGGCGGTGGGACAGAACGTCTCGAGCTCGCTCCGCTACCAAGTGGGTGCGGACGTGCTCTGGCAGAGGGAATTCTGATGACGCGCGCCCTGCTGATCACGAACCCCGCGGCCGCCCGCACCGACCCGATCGCGGTCGAGGTGGTGATGGCCACGCTCCGGAGCGCCGGCTGGGACGCCGAGGTGCTCGCGACCGGTGGCCCGGGTGACGCGGGCCGTCTGGCGGCCTATGCGGTACAGGAGAAAGTGGACGTCTGCGCGGTGTTCGGCGGCGACGGCACCACCATGCAGGCCGCGGCGGCGCTGGTGGGCAGCGACGTGATACTCGGCCTCATCCCCGGCGGCACGGGCAACCTGCTCGCCGGGAACCTGCGGATCCCTCCGAACCCGGCGCGCGCCGCCAAGGTCCTGGTGAGCGGCGTGCCACGCCGCATCGACCTGGGCCGCCTCGACCGCGACACCGGGTCGGACTACTTCGCGGTGGCGTGCGGCGCGGGCTACGATGCGCTGATCATGACGCGCACGCTGTCGGAGCACAAGCGGCGCTGGGGCATGCTCGCGTATGTCGCCACCACGATCAAGTTCATCGGCGAGATTCGGGCGCGGGAACACCATATCGTCGTGGATGGCGTCTCGTACGATGCGCAGGCCTCCATGGTGGTGGTGGCAAACTGCGGTGAGGTGTTTCCGCCGCTGATCAAGCTGCGGTCGGGGATCTCCTTCGACGATGGCTTGCTCGACGTGCTCGTGGTACGCGCGAACGGGTTCGGGGACAGCGTGCGGGCAGTGTGGGACCTGCTGCGGGAAGGTCACGGGGGCGATGCCTTCGTCGGCTATGCCCGCGGACGGGAG
>Ga0070668_100004412_pt1 | contig 10445 bp, 17 predicted proteins | sample KBSS43metaG_FD_64661 | JGI IMG/M metagenome (GOLD analysis project Ga0070668, IMG submission 64661) | Switchgrass rhizosphere microbial communities from Kellogg Biological Station, Michigan, USA - KBS S4-3 metaG | ecosystem: Host-associated > Plants > Roots > Rhizosphere > Soil ... | reverse complement strand
CTTTTCCGGGTCATGCTCTAGAAGCGTTCCATATTGCAGCGGTTCGCCTGTCAGCGCAAACCGCTTTCGGCCGAATCGGCCACAGTACCGGCGCAATGGACGCGCCGCGCACCGCAAGTCTTTTCGCGCCTGCACACAAAAAAGCCCCGGACGATGCCGGGGCTTTGATTTGACGGGAGGAAGATAACGCCGAAATCAATACTTCGCGATCACCGGGCCGCCGAGGGCATAGTTCAGGCCGACGCGCAGGACGTGGTCGTGGAAGCGCGTGTCGACATTTGCACCAACCGTGGCGAGCGGCGCGAGGGTGAAGGCGCCGGCGCGGAAAGTGTCGAAATCCATATGGAGATACTCGAGCTTCGCGCTCCAGTTATTGGTGATCTTACCTTCGATACCGGCGCCGACTGTCAGCCAAAGCGCATATCGGAACTAGAGCCGATCGAGGCGACCGCAACACCGTTGCCGTTGAAGCCGGGGAGCGCGCCGGTGGTTTTGATCGAGCCTTGTTGCTCTGCCAGTTGTAGCCTATCTGGCCGCCGGCAATGGCGCCGTTCATGTCGTGGCCGGCGCCGGTGAGGGAGTTCGCTGGCTGCCGTCCTAAGCAAACATCGTCGATACCGATATGGCTGATCTTGCTCGGCTTTGCTGCCGGCCTTTGATCGTCTGATACCGCCCTGTACTGCCACATATTCAGGAGTTGGGTAGCAAAATGGTAGCATACCTATAACGGGTTCTTTTCCCACTTTAAGATTAGGTTCACGCTGTCAAAAATTCAGACCTCCCGCGTTATTCGATCCTGACGAGATTGAGTAACGGATTTCTACTCCGTGGGTTGCAGGTTCGAATCCTGCTGGGATCGCCACTAGTTCTGATGAACAATCAGCAACTTGGCGTGCTCCACATTTCGTTCTGCTTGAAGAACCGTGTTGCGCGGCGCTGCTGGTCAGTGACAGCAATTCCAAGGCGTTACAGGCAGCTACAAACAGTTCCACGCAACACGAGCGCAACACGGCGTTTCCTGCTTCGTTCGCATCCGATTGGGACACGGACACCATCGGCCTGTTCGTCACGTTGATAGCGCTGGCTGCCCTTTTCGTTGCAGCGAAGCTGCAGCGGCACTAGCCGACGCCGTAGGGCTTGTTGAGAAAGTAATCGCGGTTGCCGAGCCCAGGTTCACCTGCCCGGGCTTGCGGTTACCGCGGCGCGCACGTCAGGCCGCTCTTTAAGCATGCGCCAATGGGGACTGACTGACCATTATCTTATTCATTTCCCGGCGGAGAACCGTCGCATTTGCAACAGAAATTGGCTCAGGTTCCACTCGAAGATCTTCTGGTAATTTTCGAGTGTCAGAAATGCGTACCCTTGCTATTTCCACGATCATACTAGTCGCGAGCCATGCCACTCTGTCGATCGTTTTCGGCGAAGCGGCTCGCAGCGATGGGCGGCGGACTTCGCGCTCTCATTTCGATTCCTTGGCAGACTGGAGACGGTGGGGCACCGAGTTACTTTTAGCCCTGCTTATCGTCGCTATGCTTTTGACGGCGATCTGGGGCCTTGGTGTTGGTGACGAGAGCAAGGCCGCCTCATTTGGGTACTGTCCGGCATTTCAGTCCCTGTGTGCTAAGTAGATTTTCGCAGTGTGTTAATTATTCACGGTAGGAACCGAGCGCTTACGTTGCAGGACCCATGGCCACCACCCCGTGTGCAGTTTAGCCATGAAACCAAGGGGTAACGACCGTCGTGCATGCTGCCCTGTTTCCCCCTATCTCGCTCCGTCCCATGCAGTTGGGTAGCAAAATGGTAGCACCCTACATGCTCTTCCACGAACGGCCGTGAAGCGGCTCGGCGACGGTTTGAACTGTCGCCCTCGCGCGGGTGTGTCTCTTCAACACTTCAACTTTGCCTTGGTGGACCGCCAAACGGCGCGAAGCTAGGCTGCAGGCGTTCCAGACAGCTCCAAGTCGAGCTGATCATTCATGCAGACGGCCCTCGCCGGCGGATGGTCTACTACTGGTGCCTGCCCGCCGCGAAATCGCGCCGTCGTTGCCAATGTGGGTAAAAATTTTGCCCTTGTGATGACCCAGCGCCAACAGAAGATCACCCGCGGTGAAATGCGATCGGGTTCTAACAGTAAGAGTATATTATAGGAGTTTGAATTGAGGGCGTTAGTGTGGGCCGCAGTTTTTGTGGCGTTGGTGCTGTTAGGCTTTTACATTCCGAAACAAGATGACTGGCGAACTCGCGAATTAAAAGCAAAAGTCTCCCCGTACAGCTCGTCTCAAACTGCCGAAAAGTGAACCGTCGAGCGCGCCCGCCAGCGTGAGCAGGTCATCCTATTGAACCTTTCGGGTCCAGCCCAGACATACGGTTGAGGCTTGCCCTAGCCTCATGAGCCCCCAATAGAAAGCCCCGCATTATCCCCCAGGCGGGGCTTTCGCATTTTCAAACGAAAAGCCCGACAACAGGCCGTGCAAAAATACGATTACGTCCAACATTGCCCCCTTGATAGCGCCAGCCCCCGTACCGACTGCCAGTTAAGGAAACGTTGGACGCCCGACGTGAACCGGCGGGCCTTGAACTAATGGGACTTCGTTTGTGGCAGTGCTTGACTGGCGGGCTCTCGCCGCGGGGGGGTCTCATTGAGGTCTCTCGTCCATGAAGCGCCCGATTGAGGTTTCGGCCTTGCCTGATCGGAAATTTGACAGGCGGAGCCGAGGAGACCGAAAACGGTGAGTAGTCCCCACCACGCAATTGACTGAGCACGCATTCAACACCCCCTGGGAGATCTCGATATCATAGCCAAATCTGACAAAGGTTGTTAAGCGGCCCGCCAGCGTGAACCGGGTGGCATGAAAAAGCCGTCGCTGGGTTGAGACAGCGACGGCTCTACGATCGGCCCGTAGTTAACAAAGGGTCGCTTCAATTCGCCGTGTCGGTTTCGAGAGCAAGCAGCGCGGGACGGAACCGAAGACGGATGAGTTTCGTTATGTGAGCGCGCCAGCTTAACCGGTCGGCGCCTTTAGAACGTCGGTCCCAGCCATATGCCGAGGCTGGGGCCGTTTCTCATTCAGAGGTCGGCAACGTTTGGCATTTTGATTCCTAACGACGAATGACTCTCGACGTCGTGGAACAAGATCACGACAATGACTGTTTACCTCCAGTAATTCCTGAGAGGTGGACGGTTATGAAGCGATATGCTCTGGCATTTGCTGCGTTAATAGCACTGGGTGCCGGCGAAATAGCTACGGCTCAAGCCCAGCAATTCGAGGTTGGTCCAGGTGGCGTTTATGTCGGTCGGGACCGGTACGACGGTTACGATCGGCGGGAGCGCTATCGCGGCGGCTACAACAGATACGAAGGCGGCAATAGTTGTGGCATGTGGCGTCAGCAATGCGCGGTAAACTGGGGTACGGGCCATATGTTTGATGTCTGCATGCAACGACGCGCGGCATTGGTAGCTTGCGGGCGCTACTAGTGCTGGTCAAGGCATCATCGGTTGGCCAGCCTCTGCCGGCACGAAAAAAGGCCGGCAGTACATCCGTGCCGGCCTTTGGAGGTTGTCTTAGCAGGGTCAGCTTAACCGGGGGCCCGGCCGCGGTCTAGTAGCCATTGCCCTAGCATCGCCAAACGAGAGCTAGCCCGAAAGCAGGCCCGCGCCAGCAGGATCTGGATCAGGCGCATGGCGGCACGCAAAGCCTGAAGTAAGCCAGCACGACCCCGAACGAGATTACCGCGGTCTGGCCATATGTCAGCCGTGTCTTGTCGTAGACGACAGCCGCAGCCGCCATCAGTCCCAGCTCGTTCAGATCCGTTGGTCTGTACTCCGCGACAGCATATTGCTTTTGCTTGAAGTCCTTTTCGGCATCCAGTTGGGCGTGCCATTCGTCCATGTGGGTAGCTTCGCGATAGTCACAGAATTTGCGCGACCAACGTTTGCGTGCGCGCTTGCCGGCCGGCTCTGGATGGTCATCTTTCCAGGCCCAAGCCTTCCGATCGGCTTCAGTGAACCGCGCCTTAGCGGCCTCTAGAGCGTCATGAGAATCAGCCAGCGCCCGAACCGCGTCACGAAACGCCGGGCTCGCTTTGGACGAATCCAGCAGGCCCGCTGGGGCAGCAATCGATATCGTGGCGGGGACTGCCGCAGTGGCCGGTCGAATGGTTACCAGCGCAGCGACATTGACAGCGGTGCCGGCCGCGAGTGCGACTGCTGTGCCGGCTAGGAAGCCGCGGCGTGTCGCATCAATAGGCGTGTTTGTGGGTGGCGTGCTAAGCACGCGGTCAGCCTTGAGCATGGGTCGCTTCCTTGCTTGGGGTTAGAGCCGGGCAGGATGTTTCCGCACTTGCCCGGCCTGCTATTTTATGACATCATAAAATCATGAAGTCAAGAATAAATAGCGCTAAGAAATCTCGTGGCCGCCCGCCCGTTGAGTCGGAGGCCGTGAACGTTCGTTTGACGCTCCCCGCCCTCAAGGGGATCGACGATTGGCGCCGTCAGCAGGACGACCTGCCCGGCCGCCCCGAGGCCATCCGCCGGCTGGTGGAACTGGGACTGAAGGCCAAAACCAAAGGATAACCCCCTTTTGGGGATCCCGTGCCCCTACGGGCTTGCCCTCCACCGCTAGTTGCGGTTCGATCGAGCAAAATATGGGGGAAACATGCGAACGTCGCTCATTTTTGCGCTGGCTGTGATGTGTTGCCAGCCGGCGCTGGCAGCCTGCGGTGACAGGGGCGGCCCAGGTTATCGCAGCAGTTCTGGACAATGCGTTGGCTGGGATGCCCCTCGGCAACGGTTATAGGTTCTTGCCGCCGCAAAGGCGCAGGTGTCCGCAAATAAAAGCCGAGCAAGCCTACCGTCGTAGCGACGCCTTGGATAAACGTCGCAAGCTCATGGAGCATGGGCTAGCTATTGTGAGCCAAAAAAGGCTGGGAATGTTGTTCAGATCTGAGGGCCGATTGCCCGTGTGACGCGAGCGACTCGCTGTAAGCTAGGCGAGCGCGGATAGGACGGCCATCCGACAAGCCGGGCAAGCACCACCGATTTCCGCGCGCATCTCTGGTGTTCGCAGGTGCGCGATGCCAAAACAATCACCTAAGTGGCCTGATGAACTCAGGAGCCCGATAGTTCTGGATGAACTGGTTGTACCACTCGGGTTGTTTGCACTCGGCGATCAAACCGCAATCGGGTCCTATAAGGAAAAATTACAAGAGGAAAAACTATCCGCTCTCGTTGGACGACTGAATGTTCTAGGTGAGTTTCTAGGGCTATTCCGGAATCCCGAAATCACGGGGCGCGTGGATGTCGCTAGTAATCGACCTTTGCAACCATTGGGAAATCCCCGCCTTTCAGATTCTTCAGTCAAAGCCTCGTGGACCGGGCGCTTCCAGGATATGGACAGATCGCAGGCTATGCGAACTTTTCGCTGACGTTCAGTCGTTAGTGCGGGATAGCGCTATGTCAGAACACGCCGCCTGTAAGCATATTGCCGCCCATCCTGGCAAATTTGGCCGGCGGTACTCGCCTCCAAAGAAGACCCAGCCGGGCGATTGGGGAAAGACCCTTCACCGCCAATTCCTTAGGGCAAAAGGTATGGCCAAGCACGATTTTCCTTTTCGCATGATTTACTTTGGAGAGGGCAAGGGATTGCTCCGGCCGACGCCGGAGTACGGCCCCGAATTTATGCGCATTGCAATTGAACGGTATGCCATTGCGCGAAATTCAACACCTGCCAAATCCGCGTAAGTTTTTGCGCGCCCTAACCTACGCAATTTTTTAATAAAGCTATTTTCGCGTAGCGACAGCCTCCAGATGTGTGTGCGTGCGAGACCGCACAACAACTGGAGAACACGGATGGACGAGAATAGCTTCGAGCTGCGCAAAGAAGGCCTTTCGATTTCTGAGGCCTGCGCCTTTGCCGGCATCGGCAGAACTAAACTCTATCAAGCCATAACGGACGGCAGCCTAAAGGCTCGCAAGTGCGGGAAGCGTACGCTCATCCTGAGGGATGAATTGCGCCATTTCCTCGCTTCGCTTCCAAATGCGGCGTGATTCCAGCCCATCAAACAAAAATTGCCCGGCGCGGTCTGATCCACCGCGACCGGGCTGGTTGCTCATCCCTCGCAAAAGGAAATCGCTTAGTGAAGCTATATCACATTCCCACCAAATGCCACCGTCGCGCACTGCCCGACAGGCTCGCCGAGCGGATTTCTGTACCGATGATTACCGACTTCGGCGGATTGCCGGTCAGTACCGGGTCTCCCTAGCCACCGCAAAAACCATAATTGCGAACTGCTTCACTGATGGAGAGCGCCGATGATTTTGGTCGTGAAAGCTCAAATCGACGAGAGCGGACCGGTGGTGACCGTACGCGGACGAGACGCATGGGCATTGCTGAAGTTGAAGGCCGCCAATGACAACCGCTGCACCCCGATCGATCATCCTGGGCCACGCTGGAGCGGCTACGTCCACAAGCTCCGCAAGGCTGGGATTGTCATCGAGACAATTCGGAAGCGCACGGTGGCCCTTTCTCTGGTGAGCACGCCCGTTTGTGTTGCGGAGTGAGGTAATCCTCGAAACGGAAGGCGGCAAGTCGTGATGGCGATTGCTGGCCCAGAAATCGTCACTGGCGGGGCTTTGGCCCCGCCCGCACCCCATCTAACCTCGCGAACAATCACGAACGGGGTTCTGAGTCTCCTAGGGGGTGCTCATGCCGAAGCGGCCTTGACGGAATAGACGGCTCGATGCTCCGCATGTGCGACTTTACCCTTGGATGCTGGATTGCCCTGCCTACCTCTCTCTAAGTTGCCAAGCCGGTGCCGTCCTTCTCGAAATCGCTAGGGGCCACGACGGCACAAATAACGGCAGGCTCGGCCTTTCGGTTCGCCGGGCTGCCGATCGGTCCAGAATAGCCCGAGGAACGGCTCAACGGGCTTTGGTCGAACTTCAGGACCGGGGCTTTGTCGATTGCATGACAAAGGGCGCATTTAGCCGGAAGGCACCGCATGCCACCGAATGGCGTCTGACTTGGTGGGGCTGCGATGTCACCGGCGAACTGGCCAGCAAAAAGTTCATGAGCTGGGGCCGCGAAAAACAAAACGCGGTATCAAAATATCACGTCGCGGTATCAAATCAGAGCCAGCGTGCAGCATGAAATGACGCGGAAACAGCCTCACGGTATCAATCCAAGGCACCGTGAGGCTTCCAAACGAGGCGGTCGCGGTATCAATCTAGGGCACACATATAGTTTACCATAGGGGCTAGCGTCGGTCAGAAGCAGCAAGAAATCGCCCGATCGATCGATTGCACTACGATAAGCGCGGACCGTTCATCCAAATGAACGCCGTCTGCCCATCGCAACTCGCTGTGAGAAGCATCAATTGTCAGCCAACGACCGGAATCGGGAAATTGAGCATGCACGATTCCGCGGGTGATTTTTGCAAATCGAGCATCTTCCAACTCCTTCGAAAGGGGAAGTTGGAAGAGCAACACTCGCGCGCCTCTTTGCTCGAGTGCGAAAATCAACCGTTCAATCTTTTGCACGTTAATCTGTGTAGCAACCGTCGGATCCTCTGTATTGGATTGTTGCACCGCACGATCGACATAGACGTGATTGTCGAAATTACTGGGCGGCTGCTTGAGTAATCGGGCGTGGGCGGAAGAAGCTTGCGCTTGGGTCACGGGAGCATGAAGCCAGCTCTCATAAGATGCAACGACTACCCTCACCGGGCGCAAAAACAGTGGCTCGGCATTTCTCTTCCTTGAATATCTGTCGACCAAAACTTCATCTGTCGCCCGGGATAAGACATTGGTTTCCACCAAGACGATTCTGGGAAGGCGCGGCTGATTTGCGACGATTTCCAGTCCGGTTACCGGCGAGCCACCAGCAAGTGCCAGATTTCGCAGATTCGTTGTAGCGAAGTATTCCTCCTTGAGCCTGAACGTGAGCGAACTGCCCACCAGAACGACGTCTGGAATTGGCTCTTTGGCGTATCGGTTCAAGGTGATCAGCGAGCCGTCACGGGTTGTCGTTGACGGCAGCTGTAGCCCTTGACCGAACCGGGCGGTAGCAAATCCGCAGGCGAGCAGCAGTACTGCCGCGGTAAGACCGCATTTTATGAACCATTGGACCGTAGCCATTTGCTTCGTTCCGGCCTCAAAACTGAAAATAGATAAATGCGGTTTCAGGACCGGCTTCCAGATACATGAGCGCGGCCATGGCACCATAAAGAAATGGCTCTGTCCCGCGCAACCTTCGTTCAAACAATGCGCGGGGCGCAAAATGCTGGATAATCACCGGCAGCGAATAGAGTAGTGCCAGATTGTAGAAAAGCTTCGGCGGATTTGGACTCGTACTTGGCACAAACATGCCGGTCAGATAGCCGATGGCCTGATCGAAGTGCGGCAGCTTGAAAAATATCCATAGCATGGATACGCAAAGAAAAACAAAACACATTTGAGCCGTCTTAAAGACGGTAGAATCGATCGATTGCAGGCGCCCCAGCAACGGACGTTCCATTACCAGCAAGAGCCCGTGCAATGTCCCCCACATCAAATAGCTCAGCCCCGCGCCGTGCCAGAGACCCCCAAGGCCCATCACGATCATCAGATTGAGATAGGTTCTGGTAATGCCTTTCTGATTGCCGCCCAGTGGGATGTAAAGATAGGTTCGCAACCAACTCGAGAGCGACATGTGCCAGCGCGTCCAGAATTCGGAAAACGACTTGGAAGTATAGGGGAGATTGAAATTGATCGGCAGGCGATAGCCGAACAGCATCCCGAGGCCGATGGCGATTGCGGAATAGCCGAAGAAGTCGGCGTAGATCTGATAGCTGTACAGGAAGACAAGCAGCCACCGGTCCTGGGTCTGGAGCGTTTCATAGAGTGGAAAGCTCATATAGAACGTCATCTCGTTGAGGTTGTTCGCGACGTAGAGCTTGAAAAAGTAGCCGATCAAAATCCATCTTGCTGCGTCGACATACTGCACGTCCGAAAGAAATTTCGGCCCCATCTGCGGAATGAACATACCAGCGCGCGTAATCGGTCCGGAAACCAGTTGAGGGAAGAAGATGATATAGAGAAAAACACTCGCGAAGCTCGGAGCATCTTTCTGTTTGGTAAGGTCCACCAGCAGACTGATGTTGTGGAACACGAAAAACGAAATTCCGATCGGTAGCGGCAATCTCAAGAGAAAATCGATTGGCGCTTCACCAACAAGCGCGGATGACGTCGCGTCGACGAACAGAAATTTATATTTGAAGAAGGCAAGCAGAGCCAGATTGAAGGCAATGCCCATAGGCAGCCAAATCGAACGATTCCGCAGCGCCAGGATCAGGAACAGATAGGTCCCGAACACTGCAACTGCCAAAAGTGGAAGAAGTTCGGGCTGGCCATAGCTGTAAAAGAACAGGCTCGCGACAACCAGCAACTGCACCTGAAGCGCTCTGAGTGCTGGGAGGTAATATACTCCAAAAACAACAGCAACGAATATTCCGAATTGCCAGGAAGTGAAGGTCATGCTCCCGCTTCGTCAACTGGTTGGAATGTAGCGTCAAACGGGGCAAGATCGAAAGCTCGGCAATGGCATTGATGACTGACGTTCGTGTCGGCGCGCTGGCCACTGTCATCTAGCTTTGGCATGCAAGTTGCTTCATAATTGGCTGTCGGGATTTCAGTGCCCTGCCGATGCCGCCGAGCGAACATATTCCGCTCCGGCCGGCGTGGTGCCGTGATCGCCTGGACGTGTTGATAGCAGTAGACCTCGCGCGTGGTGCGCTGACGCAATTCAGCAAGCGCCTTGATCCATGGCGAGTTGTCCGCGTTCTCCTCGTACCAATGGAGCGGTTGACCCATCACCAGCTCCGGCCGCCAAGCACGCGCCCTTTGGTTGGGCCGTCCTGCTCCTTCTTGAGTCGGTCCCGCTCGTCACAAAAGCCCTCGATCTTTGCCAGCATTCCTGCAGCAAAAGTTCAGCAGATGCCGTCCCGATGCCGGCGCGCTGAACCTGCAGGATCTCTTTTCGCTGTCTTCCGCACTGGACATGCATGTGCTCGATTTCGGAACGAACGCGTTCTATCCCCATAGCCTCCTTCAATTCTCTCTGGATTGTTCGGATGAGCCCTTCGGCGCGGCGCCCGAGCTAGTCGTAGAGACGAAGCCGCCTGAAGAGGATCTCGATTTCGGGGGCCCTTCTCATAAGGCGAATTAAACAAATCGTGAACGAGTTGGCAAGCCGCTAGGAATAGGCTGTTCTTTAGCGGAACACCCAAGATCATTTGCCCTGGTCCACTGCGTTTGAAGATCCTATCCCCCTCCCCGGTGGCAAGCATCTCACGACACTTGAAGACGCCGCGCGGTACATCCAGCGGCTGCCAAGGGCCGAACAGCAACGCCCGCACTGGCAGCTTGCCGTCGAGACGCTAATCGACTGCGCGGAGGGGCGGGACTTCCT
>Ga0070668_100004410_pt1 | contig 10446 bp, 14 predicted proteins | sample KBSS43metaG_FD_64661 | JGI IMG/M metagenome (GOLD analysis project Ga0070668, IMG submission 64661) | Switchgrass rhizosphere microbial communities from Kellogg Biological Station, Michigan, USA - KBS S4-3 metaG | ecosystem: Host-associated > Plants > Roots > Rhizosphere > Soil ... | reverse complement strand
TCAGCATTCTCAGCTGAGCGCACCCACCACGTCATGCACAAGGAGCAGTAGCGTGCGCGTTTTCGTCACTGGCGGGACCGGCCATTCCGGTTCGTCCATCATCCCCGAGCTCATCGCCGCCGGGCACGAGGTCACCGGGCTGGCCCGGTCGGACACGGCCGCGGCGGCGGTGTCCGCGCTCGGCGCGAAGGTGCGTCGCGGCGACCTCGAGGACCTCGACGGGCTCAAGGAGGCGGCCGCGGATTCCGACGGCGTCATCCACGTCGCACACCGGCAGGACCTGCTTCCGTCCGGCGGGATCGACGCCGTGGCCGCCGCGGAGCTCCCGATCATGCTCGCGTACGGCGAGGCACTCGCGGGAACCGGAAAGCCGCTGGTCGCGGCGGGGAGCATCGGCTCGCCCGGGAACCTGGGCCGGCCGGCCACCGAGGAAGATCCGGCCCTTCCCAGCGGCGATGAGGACAAGGGAACCCTGCGGGTGCGCAACGTCGTGGAAACCGCCGTGGTCGGCCTCGCCGAGCGGGGAGTGCGGTCTTCGGTCGTGCGGATCGCCAACATCGCGCACAGCACGACCGATCGTGCCGGCTTCCTCGTGCGGCTGATCGCGCTCGCGAAGGAGAAGGGCTTCGTCGGCTACCCCGGAGACGGCGCGAACGTGTGGAACGCCGTGCACGTCCGCGATGTCGCCACCGTGTTCCGCTTGGCGCTGGAGAAGGGGCCGGCCGGCAAGTACTGGCACGCGGTCGGGGACGGGGCCATCCCGTTCCGCGAGATCGCCGAGGCCATCGGCGGCCGTCTGGGCCTGCCCGTCGTGAGTGTTCCCGCGGACGTGCTGATGGTGCCGGGATACTTCGGGTTCCTCGCGAACGTGGTCACGCAGAACTATCCGGCGTCCAACCTCATCACCCGCCGGACCCTCGGCTGGGAACCCGCTCAGCCCGGCCTGCTCGCCGATTTGGACAACGGCCATTACTTCTCCGCAGGCTGACGGCCACGCTGTGATGCTCCTCTCACCCCTGGTCGCACCTGTGACGTGATGTCGAGCGGGTTCCGCGCGCGAGAGGTCCGCACGCCGCTCACTACAGTGATGAGGCAGTGGTGAAGGACCGAGCGGGAGGACCGCATGCACGACCAGTTGCAGTGGCGCAAGTCGAGCTTCGGCGGAGGCGGCGACTGATGCCGGTTCGCGACGCCGTCTTCGAAGACGTCGAAGAGATCTGCGCGCTCATCGAGGAGCACGCCGTCTACGAGGACAAGCACGACCTCAAGCTCGACCGCGCCGAGATGAGCGGGCACCTGTTCGGGCCCGATCCGAAGGCCTGGGTGCTCATCGCCACTCCGCCGGGTGAACCGGACCGGGTGGCCGGGTTCGCGTTCTGCAGCTGGAACTTCTCGACCTGGGAGGCGCGGCCGGGGATCTGGCTGGACGACCTGTTCGTCCGGCCGGAGTACCGGCGGCACGGCCTCGGCCGCGAACTGCTCGACGAGCTGAAGGCGCGCACGCCCGGCCGGGTCGAGTGGGACATGCAGGCGGGCAACGAGAAAGCCGAGGCGTTCTACGGCCGGCTCGGGGCGGAACCCGTCCCCGGCTGGATCCGGTACCGCTGGCGGCCGTGAACTTTCACGAGAAAGAACGCGGCACCGTATCGTATGCGGCATGGGAGATGGTTCGGTCCGGAGGTCCTCGTCCGTCGAGGACTACGTCCGGGTGATCTACGGCCTGGTCGAACGGGGTGAGGCGGTCACCAACACCTCGCTCGCCGGCCGGCTGGAGGTCAGTCCGTCCTCGGCGTCGGGGATGGTCACGAAGCTGTCCCAGCTCGGCCTGGTGACCCACGTGCCGTACCGCGGGATCGAGCTCACCGCCGACGGCAGGCTGCTCGCGCGGTCGGTGCTGCGGCGGCACCGGCTGATCGAGACGTACCTGGTCTCCGAGCTCGGCTACACCTGGGACGAGGTCCACGCGGAGGCGGACGCGCTCGAGCACGCGGTGTCGGACAGGCTGGTCGAGCGCATCGCGGCGAAGCTGGGCAACCCGGTCCGCGACCCCCACGGCGACCCGATCCCGGCGCCCGACGGCAGCGTCGAGGAGCTGCCGGTGCGCATCCTGGACGACCTCCCACCGGGGGCGGTCGGCGAGATCGTCCGGGTCTGGGACACCGATCCGGAGCTGCTGCGGTACCTGACCGAGCACGCGATCAACCTGGGCGAACGCATCGAGGTCGTCGAGCGGCAGCCGTTCGGGGGACCGATGGTGGTGAAGGTCGGGTCGCCTCCCGACGCGGCCACGCACGCCATCGGCAAGGAGATCGCGCAGGCGCTGTCGGTCACCCTGCGCTGAGGGACGTACGCGCGGGTGACGTCCTGAAGCGGATGTGGTGACCACCCCTCGCCCGCGACCATGGCCGCATGAAACCCTTCCGCTTCGGCATCGTCGCCGGTCACGCTCCCGACCTCACCTCGTGGACCGCCCAGGCCGAGCGGGTGGAGAAGCTCGGCTTCGACACCCTGCTCGCCACCGATCCCGTCGGCCGGGCCGACCCCTTCGTCCTGCTCGGGGCCGCCGCCGCGGTCACCCTGGATCTCACCATCGGGACCTTCGTGCTGGCCGATCCCTTCCGGGACGCGCACGCCCTCGACTGGCAGGCCCAGACCCTGCACCAGCAGACCGGGGGCCGGTTCGAGCTCGGCCTCGGCGTCGGGCGGCCCGGGGCGGCGGCGCACACCCGTGCCCTCGGGCGGGAGTTCGGCGAACCGGGTGAGCGCATCACACGGATGGCGGAGACGATCGCCCACCTCAAACGATCGATCGACCGCCCACGGCTGGTGCTCGCCGCCGGTGGGCCGAAAATGCTGGCGCTCGCCGCGCAAGAAGCCGACACCGTCACGTTCACCTGGATGCCGAAGACCACCGAAACCGAGGCGGAGTCCATTGTGGATCGATTCCGTGAACTCGCCGGTAATCGACTGCCGGACATCGAGCTCGGGCTGAACCTGATGGCCGTCGGGGACGAGCCGTCGCCGGGGATCGCGCGGTGGGCCGGGGTCGACGTCCCCGAGCTCGCCGCCGCCGGTGCCGTCACCGTGCTGCCCGCTGATCCAGGTCAAGCGGCGGAAAGACTTCTCCGTTGGCGGGAGCGGTGGGGGATTTCCTACGTCACGATCAACTCCGGCTACGCGGAACCGTTCGCCGCGATCACCGAACGAGCGCGGACGGCGGCACTCGCAGGCGGGTGAGAGCTCTTCCGATCTTGCGGAGCGGCGCCTACGCTCCAGTGTTCGTATTCGGGAGTGCTTCGGAGCGTTGTGATGACCGGTCAACGAACACGCACGATGGACCGGGGGGAACAGGCGGAGCTGAGCCAGCTGCTGGCCGCCGGGCCGTTCGAGGTGGCCCTGCGGGCGGCGATCCGGGCCCGTGGGCTCGGGCTCGATCGGATCCGCTATCGCTTGCGCGGCAGGGGAACCACCGTCAGCCTCGCCACCCTCAGCCATTGGCAGTCCGGGCGGTGCCGGCCGGAGCGGCCGGAATCGTTGGAGGCCCTGCGGAATCTCGAGGACATCCTGAACGTGCCGGACGGCTCGCTCAGCAAGCTCCTCGGGCCACCGAGGGGGCGAGCGCGCTTCCACTCGCGGGCGCAGACGTTCAACTGAGCGGGTTCCCTTGGAGCCGCTCAAGTGAGCGGCTCACGTAGGGTCGGGCCATGCGAGCTGTGGTGATGGAGGAGTTCTGCGTCCCGCCCGTCGTGCGGGACGTGCCGGAGCCGGTGGCCGCGCCGGGCGGCGTGGTGATCGAGGTCGACGCCACCGGCGTGTGCCGCAGCGACTGGCACACGTGGCAGGGGCACGACGCCGCGGTGAAGCTGCCGCACGTCGCCGGGCACGAGCTCGCCGGCCGGATCGTCGCGCTCGGCGCGGGCGTGCGCGGCTGGGAGCTCGGCGCGCGCGTCACCGTGCCGTTCGTCTGCGCCTGCGGTACGTGCGCCCAGTGCGCCCGCGGTGACCAGCAGATCTGCGACCGCGAGTTCCAGCCCGGCGCCACGCACTGGGGTTCGTTCGCCGAGCGCGTCGCGATCGAGCACGCCGAGACCAACCTGGTCGCGCTGCCGGACTCGCTCGGTGCCGACGAAGCCGCCGCCCTCGGCTGCCGGTTCGGCACGGCGTTCCGCGCGGTGCTGCGGCAGGGCCGGGTCACCGCCGGGCAGTGGGTTTCGGTGTACGGCTGCGGCGGGGTCGGGATCTCCGCGGTGCTGCTGGCCGTCGCGGCGGGCGCGAAGGTGGTCGCCGTCGACGTCTCGCCGTCGGCGCTGGCCCTCGCGGCGAAGTCGGGTGCGGCGTTCACCGTCGACGCGTCGGCGTTCGACGGCCCGGAAGCCGTCGCGGCGCACGTGCGCGAGCTGACCGGCGGCGGCACGCACGTCTCGCTCGACTGCCTCGGCTCGCCGTCGACCTGTGCGGCGTCGGTGGGCAGCCTCCGCAAGCGCGGCCGGCACGTGCAGGCCGGGCTGATGCCGCCCGCGCAGGGGATCGCGCCGATCCCGCTGCACCGGGTCGTCGGCGGCGAGCTGGAGCTGGTCGGGATCCACGGGCTGCCGGCCCACGAGTACCCGGAGCTCCTGCGCGTCGTCGAGACGGCGGGGATCGACCTCGCCGCGCTGATCGGGCGGCGGATCGGGCTCGACGACGTGCCGGCCGCGCTGGCCGAGATGAACGACCCCGTTCCGCCGCGGGCGGGCGTCACCGTGGTGACGTTCGGTGACTGATCCGCGTCGGCGTGGTCAAGTGACCGGTTTGTAGCTGATCCACGCTGGCGTGTGACATTCAGGTGTGGGAATGTCTAGCCATGGTGGCCCAGGGCGAGGGGATTCGGCCGCAGGAGCGTCCCGTTGGTCCATTGGGACGCGTCCTGCGGCTTCTCGTCGCTTCAGGCGTCACGTTCCGCGGCCACCGCGTGGTCCCGTCGATGAGCACCGAGCGTGCCCGACGGGAGTCTCCGGCACAATCGAGGTGATGGACGCCCTCCTGCCGCGCCCGCGCGCCGAGATCGCGCCCGGCGCCGTGCACGTGCCCGGCTGGCTCGGTTTCGACGAGCAGCGCGAGCTCGTCGCGACCTGCCGTGGCTGGTCCGGCTACCGCCACACCCGGCTGCCCAACGGCGGCGTGATGTCGGTGAAGTCCGTCTGCCTCGGCTGGCACTGGTACCCGTACGGCTACGCGCGCACGACCGGCGAGGGGACGCCGGTGCTGCCGTTCCCGGACCGGCTCGGCGACCTCGGCCGCCGCGCGCTCGCGGACGCGTACGGCGAACCAGCCGAGGATTACGCGCCGGACATCGCGCTGGTCAACTTCTACGACGCCACCGCGAAGATGGGGCTGCACCAGGACAAGGACGAGCGCAGCCTGGCGCCGGTGGTGTCGGTCAGCCTCGGCGACGCGTGCGTGTTCCGCTTCGGCAACACCGAAACCCGCGGCCGGCCGTACACCGACGTCGAACTCCGCTCGGGCGACCTGTTCGTGTTCGGCGGCCCGTCCCGGCTCGCCTACCACGGCGTGCCGAAGACGCTGCCGGGCACGGCGGACCCGGCACTGGGCCTGACCGGGCGGCTGAACATCACGCTGCGGGTGTCGGGGCTCTAGTCCTCTGTGGACTCTTCGTGGTCTTCTTCGGGGACCACGATCAACCGGACGGCGAGCGCGCGCGAGCCCTCGGGGTGCTTCCCCGGCTCGGTGACGTACTTCCAGAGCAGGTTCTGGTACTCCTCGACGAACGACGTGACCTGCTCCTTCGTCAGGTGCAGGCCGCCGCGGTAGATCTGGTTCCAGCCCTCGGCGCTGTCGTAGCCCGCGTACGCCCGCGTCACCAGGCCGAGGTCGTGGCTCATCTTGAGCGCGCCGAGCTTCAGCGCGGCCTCGCGCTCGTCCGGCGTCATCTCCAGGCCGGGCGGGGTGTAGATGTCCTTCATCTGCGACTTCCACCACCGCTCGCGGCCGTCCCCGCGGTCTTCGATCTCTTCGATCAGCTTCAGGTCGGCGAGCTTGCGGAGGTGGTAGCTGGTCGTCCCGGTGCTCTCGCCGAGGGCCTTCGCGACGCTCGTCGAGTTCGCTTCGCCGTGTTTGCCCAGGTAGGTGAGGATGTCGCGGCGCACCGGGTTGGCCAGGGCCTTGTAGAAGGCCTTGAGATCCGCGCCGGTGAGGACGCGCTTGTCGGGGCGTTGGACCATGCCGGCAGCGTACTACAGAGATTGTTTGCAAAGAATCTCTGCAATCGGCTACCGTGGATCGCGAGATCGGGGGTTGCGATGAAGAAGCTGTTCTGGGCGGCGGGGTTGTGCCTGCTGCCGTGGATCGCGGTACTGGGGACGACGCTGCCGGACGTCTACGCGGCGCAGCACTGGCGGCTGGCCTGGACCGGCTTCGACGCGGCGGAGGCGATCGGCCTGCTGGCCACCGCCTGGCTGCTCGGGCGGGACGATCCGCGGACGCCGTTCGCCGCGATCGGCACGGCGACACTGCTGCTGACCGACGCCTGGTTCGACGTCGTGACGGCGGGCGACGACGTCGTGTTCTCGCTGCTCATGGCCGCTCTGGAAGTGCCGCTGGCGCTGGCGTGCCTGTCCGTGGCGGTCCCGCGGCCGGCGGTCCCGGCGCATGTCTGAGCTGGGCCCGCGGCTGCGCGACGAGATCGACGACCAGGTGGCGGAAGCCTTCGACGCCTGCCTCGCGGAGCGGCTGGCGGAGCGGGGACCCCTGCGGGACGCGGTGCGGGGCAGGCGCTCGTGGCTGCTGTGGCTCGCGATCGTGGCCACGAACGTCGCCTGGCTGGTGGTCGTGAGTGGTAAGTCGGGTTAGAACCCGAATTACCACTCACGACGCGGGACGGAAGCTCACTGTCTGACCGGGCCGCAGTTGCGCGGCGAGGTCGAGGTCGTCCTCCTCGACGACGGCGATCACCGGGTAGCCGCCGGTCGTCGGGGAGTCCGCGTGGAAGAGGATCGGCCGTCCCGACGGCGGCACCTGCAGCGATCCGGGCACGCACGCCTCGGACGGCAGCTCGTCGTGGCGAACTCGCTCCAGCGGTGGCCCGATGAGCCGGATGCCGACGCGGTCCGAGTCCGGCGACACGGTGTACACAGTGGACAGCAGCCGGTCCGGCGAGGCGAACCAGTCGCGACGCGGTCCCGGCGTCACGCGCAGGACCGGCGCGTCCGGCAAGGCCGGGCGAGGGGCGAGGTCCACCACCGGAAAGCCGCCGGGCGAGCCCACCGGCAGCAGCATCCCGGCGGCGAGCGGCGGCGGCCCCAGCTTCCCGAGCGTGTCGGTGGCCCGTGAGCCGAGCACCGGCGCCACGTCGATCCCGCCGCGCACCGCGACGTAGCAGCGCAACCCGGTGGAAGCCATGCCCAGCACGAGTTCTTCGCCCGCCCGCAAGGTGATCGGCGAATTCGGGCCCGCGGCGCGGCCGCCCGCCGTGACGGAACACCAAGCGCCGGTGACCGCCACCGTGGTGAGCCCCAGGGCGCGCAGCACCAGCCCGCCGAGCGTGACCTCCAGCGCGGCGGCGCCCTGCTCGTTCCCGACCAGCCGGTTGGCCAGCCGGAACGAGCCGCGGTCCGCGGCGCCGGACCGGCCGACGCCGAGCGCCGCGTGCCCTGGCCGGCCGAGGTCCTGCACGGTCGTCGTGAACCCCGGCCGGACGACTTCGAGCTTCACGACGTCACCGCCGCGAAGCGGACCCGGGTGCCCGGCGGCAGCAGGTTCGGCGGGTCGCGCTCGACGTCCCACACCGGCACGTCCGTCCGGCCGAGCAGCCGCCAGCCGCCGGGGGACGCGCTCGGGTACACCGCGCTGTACTCGCCGGCGATCGCCACCGAGCCCGGCGGGATGCGGGTGCGTGGCGAAGACCGGCGGGACACGTGGAGCGCGGGGTCCGACCCGGTCAGGTAGGCGAACCCCGGTGCGAAGCCGCAGAACGCCGAAACGTAGGTCCCCGCGGTGTGCCGCTCGATCAGCGAAGCCACCGTGAGACCCGCCTCGGTCGCGACGTCGGCCAGGTCCTCGCCGTCGTACACCACCGGGATCACCACCTCGCGCGTTTCCGCCGCTCGACTGTCCACAGGGGACACCTGTCGCAGCACGGCACCCAGTCGGTCCGCGTCCGTCACCGACGGGTCGAAGCGGACCAGCAGCGTCCGGGCCGCCGGGACCAGCTCCACCACCCCGTCCGGCGGCGCCTGCGTCAACGCCGCCTGGAAGCCGAGCACGTCGCCGGTCTCCACCAGCACCGCGCGCCGCCCGCACGGCAGCAACCGGACGGTCATCCGGTGAACGCGGTGAGCGTGACGTCCGCGGCGGCCAGGCCGTCGCGGATCCGGCGGGCGAGTTCGACCGCGCCCGGCGTGTCCCCGTGCACGCACAGGGAGTCCGGGCGCAGGTCGAGCTTGCCGCCGTCCGCCGTCACGACACCGCCGCCGGTCGCCATGCCGACCGCTCGCTCGGCCACCGCCGCCGCGTCGTGCAGGACCGCGCCCGGCTGCTTGCGCGACACGAGCCTGCCTTCCGCGGTGTAGGCCCGGTCGGCGAACGCCTCCGCGTACGCCACCACGCCGGCCTTTTCCGCCTGCCGCTGCATTTCCGAGTCCGGCAGGCAGAGCAGCGCGAGCGCGGGGTCGTACCGGCGCAGGCCGTCGACGATCGCCGCCGCCTGCTCGGCGTCCACCGCCGCGGTGTTGTACAACGCGCCGTGCGGCTTCACGTACGTCACGTGGCTGCCCGCCGCGCGGGCGAACGCGTCGAGCGCGCCGATCTGGTAGAGCACTTCGTTCGCCAGGTCGGCCGGCGCGATGTCGAGCGCGCGCCTGCCGAACCCGGCCAGGTCGCGGTAGCCGACGTGCGCGCCGATCGCGACGCCGCGCTCCGCCGCCAGCTCGCACACCCGCCGCATCACCGACGGGTCGCCGGCGTGGAAGCCGCACGCCACGTTCGCGCTGGTCACGATGTCGAGCATGGCTTCGTCATCGCCCATCTTCCAGGCGCCGAAGCCCTCGCCAAGGTCGCTGTTCAGATCCATCTCAGCCCACCCGGTATTCGCTGTCGTGCCGGTCCGTGATGAACATGTACCCCGGCGCGTGGGTGATCGCGAACGGGGGCCGCGACGCCATCAGCGCCGCCTGCGGCGTGACCCCGCAGGCCCAGAACACCGGGACGTCACCCGGTTCCGCGTCCACCGGGTCGCCGAAGTCCGGCCGGGAAAGGTCCTCGATGCCGAGTGCTCGCGGATCGCCGATGTGCACGGGCGCGCCGTGCACGGCCGGCATCGCCCGGGTGATCCGGATGGCGTCGTCGACGCGGTCCTCCGGGATCTGGCGCATCGACACGACCATCGGGCCGAACAGCCGTCCGGCGGGCTCGCACGGCCGGTTCGTCACGTACATCGCGACGTTGCGGCCCTGGTCGACGTGCCGCAGCGGGACGCCTTCGGCGGCCAGCGCCGTCTCGAACGTGAAGCTGCAGCCGATGGAGAAGGCGACCATGTCGCTGCGCCACAGCCCGGTCGCGTCGGACACCTCGCCGGCCAGCACGCCGTTCTGCCAGATCCGGTAGCGCGGCAGGTCGGTGCGCAGGTCCGCGCCCTCGGCGAGGCGGGTACCCGGGTCGCCGGGGTCGGTGACGTCGAGCACCGGGCACGGCTGCGGGTTGCGGGTGCAGAACAGCAGGACGTCGTAGGCCCAGTCCTCGGGGACGGCGATCAGGTTGGTCTGGGTGAAGCCGCTGGCCCAGCCCGTCGTCGGGCGGGCGGTGCCGCGGCGGAACACCGCGCGCGCCTGCGCTGGAGTGAACGTGGCTGGTTGGTCGAAGGTCGTCATGAGTTCCCCCTCAATCGACGAGTTCAATTCCTCGGGTCTCAGGCAGGCCGAGCAGGGCGAGCACCGCGATGCCGTAGCCGAGCGCGCCGAACACGATCGCGCCGCCCGCACCGAGGAAGCCCACCACGGTCGGGAAGATCGCGCCGACCGCGCGGCCGAAGTTGTACGTGAAGCCCTGTCCGGTGCCGCGCAACGACGTCGGGTACAGCTCGGCGAGGAACGCGCCGAAGCCGCTGAAGATCGCGGACATCGAGAAGCCGAGCGGGAAGCCGAGCACCAGCACGAGCCCGTTGGCGCCCTTGGGGATCTGCGTGTACGCGACGATCAGCGCGGCCGAGAGCAGCGCGAACGTCAGGAAGGTTTTCTTGCGCCCCAGCAGGTCCGTGAGATAGCCGCCGCAGACGTACCCGACGAAGGCGCCGGTGATGAGGAACGCGAGGTAGCCGCCGGTGCCGATCACCGTCAGCTCGCGTGTCTTCTTCAGGTAGGACGGCAGCCACGTCGAGATCGTGTAGTACCCGCCCTGGACGCCGGTGGCCAGCAGCGCGGCGAAGAACGTCGTGCGCAGGAGATCGCCCTTGAA
>Ga0070668_100004406_pt1 | contig 10453 bp, 10 predicted proteins | sample KBSS43metaG_FD_64661 | JGI IMG/M metagenome (GOLD analysis project Ga0070668, IMG submission 64661) | Switchgrass rhizosphere microbial communities from Kellogg Biological Station, Michigan, USA - KBS S4-3 metaG | ecosystem: Host-associated > Plants > Roots > Rhizosphere > Soil ... | reverse complement strand
CGCTTGCGCAGGCGGCAGGTGCGCGGTTCGTCTGCGGCCATGTCGTTGGCGTGGACCTCTACACGAAGATCGTCCGCCTCGCCTCCGGCGAAATGGAGCCGTTCGACGGGCTGTCGCTGGACGTGGGCGCGGCGCCGGACATGTCGGTGCCTGGCGCCGCGTTGCACGCGTTGCCGGTCAAGCCGTTCCCCGAATTCCTCTCCGCATGGAACACACTGCAAGCGGATGTCGCCGGCGAGCGCGTGCGCAACATCGCCGTCGTCGGCGGCGGCGCAGGCGGCGTGGAAATGCTGCTGGCGATGCAATTCCGGCTCGCCGCGCAATTCGGTCCGGCAGCACCCCGCTTCACGCTGCTGACCGACAGCGCAACCGTTCTGCCGGAACACGTGGCCGCCGTGCAGCGGCGCCTGGCGGCAAAGCTGGTTCAGCGCGAGGTGGTCCTGAAGCCGCGAAGTCCGGTGACCGCCGTCGAAAGCGGCGCGCTGATGACCGCCGCGGGCGTGCGCATCGCGTCCGACCGCATTGTCTGGGCAACCGGCGCCGCGCCGCAGCGCTGGCTCGCGGCCTCCGGACTTGCCTGCGACGAGCGCGGATTCGTGCGCGTCGACGATTGCTTGCAATCGGCGTCGCACCCCTTCGTTTTCGCGGCCGGCGATTGTGCGTCGCAGGACGGACACCCGCATCCGCGGTCGGGCGTCTATGCGGTGCGGCAGGGGCCGGTGCTGGCCGCAAATCTTCGCCACGCGGTCCGCCGCGAGGCGCTCCAGCGCTACCGACCGCAACGCACGGCACTCGCGATCATCACCACCGGGGGTCGCCACGCGGTGGCCACGCGCAGTGCATTCGTCGCCGAGGGCGACTGGGTCTGGCGGTGGAAGGATCGCATCGATCGCGCATTCGTCGCGCGCTACCAGGTGGTCGCCTCGCCCACGGACGGATGAGCGCGGGTCGCAGGCGCCGGCTGGCCTACAATCGCGCGATGCTCATCCTTCGGGTCGCCGCCCTGCTGTTGACCTTTCCGCTGTGTGTGGCCGCCGCGCGCAGCGCCGACGAGATCGTGCTCGTACCGAAGCAGGTGTCGGCGCACGGCTGGATTTTCGAAGGCGCTGCCGGAATGGCGAGCGCCCAGAACAAGGGCTTCATGTCGAATGCCGGGTTCGTCGTCACCGGCGACGGCGTCGTCGTGTTCGACGCGCTGGGCACGCCGGCGCTGGGACGCGCGATGCTAGACGCGATCGGCAAGGTCACGCCGCAGCGCGTGACGCGCGTCATCGTCTCGCACTATCATGCCGACCACATCTACGGGTTGCAGGAGCTGAAGCGGAGGGGCGCCGAGATCTGGTCGCACCGCAACGCGCAGGCGTATCTGACATCCGGAACGGCGGCAGAACGGCTCGCCCAGCGCCGGAGCGACCTGTTCCCGTGGGTGGACGACACGACGCGCGTCGTGCCGCCCGATGTCTGGCTGGACGGCGACACCGATTTCAGGCTGGGCGGGATCACGTTTCGTCTCGTGTACGCCGGCCCGGCGCATTCACCCGAGGACCTGATGATGTACGTGGTCGAAGACCGGTTGCTGTTCGCGGGCGATCTAATCTTCGCCGGCCGGATTCCGTTCGTCGGCAATGCCGACAGCAAAGGGTGGCTGGCGGCGATGGACCGGATGATCAGCTGGCAGCCGGCGGTGGTCGTGCCGGGCCACGGGCCGGCGTCGAAAGACGTCGTTCGCGACCTCGTGCTCACCCGCGACTACCTCACGTACCTGCGCACGACGATGGGGCGCGCGGTGAAGGAGCTCGAACCGTTCGACACCGCGTATGCGGCGACGGATTGGAGCCGGTTCCAGGCACTTCCGGCGTTCGCGCAGGCGAACCGGATCAACGCGTACGGCACCTACCTGCTGATGGAGCAGGAGGAACTTGCGGCCGGGAGGCAATGATGGCGGATGCACCGATGGTCACCGATCCGGTCCTCGCCGTCGCCGTGCGCGCGGCGCGGCGCGCGGCCGCCGTCATCATCGACGCCGCGCGCGACCTCAAGCGGCTGCCGACGTTCTCGAAGGAGCACGGCGACATCGTGTCGGCCGCCGACGAGGAAGCGGAAAATGCGGTCATCGCGACGATCGCCGCTGCATTTCCCGATCATGCGATCCTCGGCAACGACAACGCCGACACGAAGGGTGGCAAGGAGGATTCGCCGTACAAGTGGATCGTCGACGCGATCGACGGCACCGCCAATTTCGTCCACGGATTTCCGTACTATTCGATATCGGTTGCGCTCGCTCACGGTACCGAGCTCACGCACGCAGCAATTCTCGATCCGGTCCACGACGAGCTGTTCACCGCGGTCAAGGGCAAGGGCGCGCAGCTGAACGGAGCGCCCATACGCGTATCGGCGTGCACGCGGCTCGAAGAGGCGCTGGTCGGGACGGTCTTCCCTGCGCGGAAGAGCCCGCGGCTACCCGTGTATCTACCGATCTTCAACGCGCTGATCGGCCGCTGCGCAGGCGTGCGACGAGCAGGATCTTCGGCGCTCGACCTCGCCTACCTGGCGGCGGGCCGCCTCGATGGCTTCTGGGTGATGAGCCAGAAAGCCTGGGACGTCGCTGCGGGCGGGCTGATGGTCAAGGAAGCCGGCGGCCGGGTCGGCGATTTCGCGGGTGGCACCGAGTTCCTGCGCAGCAACGAAGTGATCGCCGCGGCGCCGGGATTGTTCAATCCGCTGCGCGAGGCGATTGCGGCGGCGCGGCCGGCGTAATGCCGGCCTTCTGGCGGCCCGGCAACAGCAGGACCGCGCACAACGTCACCAGCGAGATCCCGGCCATCGCCCAGAGCAGCGTGCGAAAGCCCGCAGCCTTGACGACAGGCCCAAGCAGCCAGACGGCGAGCGCACTGACGCCGAACGCGACGGTGAGGCGCATGCCGGACACGCGCGAGCGCATCCGGTCGTCTACATAGCGGACGATCAACGCATCGGTGAACGGGATCGCGCCGAACACGACGATCATGAACGCGATCATCAGTACGTACAGCGCCCAGCCTTGCGCGCTGGCGGCGAGCGCGAACAACGGCGCCTGCGCAACGACGATTGCGCCGTAAAGCGTCTTCAGCGGCACGCGGTCGAGCGCCAGGCCGACGGCGACCTGCGCGAAGCTGCCGATCACGTAGACCAGCGCCAGCAGCGCGCCCAGCAACGCGGGGTCGGACACGATTCCGGTAAAGCGCTCGCGCAGCAGTTCGGAATTTCCGTTCGTCGTGAAGTTGAACAGGAGGCCCGCCGAGATCGACGCGACGGTCAGTGCAGCGAACACGCGCGCAAACGACGAGGCCGGGAGGTCGACCTGCGTCGCCGCACGCTTTGCCGGCGGCTCGGTCTCGTGCGGTGCGATCCGTGCGAACGCGAATCCGCACGCGATCGCCACCAAACCCGGCACGATGAACGCGGCGCGCCATCCGACGTATTTGACGAGTACGCCGGTCGCGATTGCCGACAGCGCGACGCCCAGGTTCCCGGAAAGGCCATTGATGCCGATCGTGAGTCCCGGGCGCGGCGAACCGCGCACCAGCATGGGGATGCCGACCGGATGGTAGATCGACGAAAACGCGCCGAGGATCGTCAACGCCGCCGCCATCTGCCACGCACTCGTCGTCGCCGCAACCAGCAGCGCCGACGCACCCATCCCGAAAAAGAACACCAGCATCATCCGACGCCGGCCCCAGTGGTCGCCGAGCCGTCCCGAGGGCAGCGAACCGAGGCCGAACAGCACGAACGCGCCGACGCCGTACGGCATCAGGTCCTCCCAGCGCGCAAAACCGAAATCGGCAGCGATCGCGCCGACCGCTGTCGCGAAGATCAGCAGGAACAGGTGATCGAGCGCATGCGCGACGTTCAGCAGAAGCGCGGTGGCTCGCGTGGGAGCGCTCATGCGGCGAGCCTTTGCAGCTGGTCGGCGAGCGCCTGCGGAATGTCGATACCCTCCGCGGCGGCTTTTGCGGCGAGCGCATCGCGCCGGTAGCCGGGCAACCGCACCCCGTCATCGGCGAGCATTGCGGCGATCAGCGTCTCGATTCGCTCGGCGTAGACATCGCGGCCGGCGAGCGCACCCGGATCGATCACCACGAATGCCTGGCCGATCCGCGGGCGATTGCCGTCGTCGACGAAGAACGTATCGGCCTCGAAGCCGAGCGCGGCACCGGTGAGCGCCGTCACGAGCACCTCGACCAGCAGCGCCAGCATCGCGCCCTTCGCGCCACCCATTGCGAGCATCGAGCCGGCCAACGCCGCGTTGGCGTCCGTCGTCGGCCGCCCTTCCTGGTCCAGCGCCCAGCCCAGCGGAATCGGCTGCCCGGCCTTGGCGGCGACCATCACCTTGCCGCGCGCGACCTCCGACAAGGAAAGATCGATCGTCAGCGGCGGGCCGTCACGCCGCGGCAGCGCGGCCGCGATCGGGTTGGTCCCGAACAGCGGTCGCTTCCCGCCGGGCGCCGGCATCGCCGACGGCGAGTTTCCGAACGCGAGGCCAACCATGCCGGCCGCGGCGATGGGACCGAGGTGCCAGGCGGCGACGCCGAAATGATGACTGTTGGTGACGCCCGCGAACGCAACGCCGAATTCGCGCGCACGCGCGATCGCCTGCTCGACCGCCAGCGCGCACGCCGGAAACGCGAGCCCACAGCGCGCGTCGACCAGCAATGCGCCGCCGCGCGACGCCACGACCTCTGGTGTCGCCGTGCCGTCGGCACGACCGTTCCGCAGGTGCGCGGCGTACTGCGTGATCCGCGCGACGCCGTGCGACGGCAGGCCCTGGGCATCCGCGGCGACGAGCGCGCGAGCGGTCACCGCGGCCATTGCCGGATTGGCACCCGCGTGCGCGAGCGCACGCGTGGCAAGGGCCGTGAGGTCGGCCGCGGTGAATTTTGCCATCGGACGCGTCAGCTCGAGACGCGATCGGTGGCGCGCAGCGCCGCGGCGACCTTGTCGGCAATCAGCTGCGAGACGCGCGTGTTCGACTCGGCCGTCACGCCGGCGATGTGCGGCGTCAGGATCAGATTCGGACACCCGGCCAGCGGCGAACCCGACGGCAAAGGCTCCACGCCAAACACATCGAGCGCCGCGCCGCCGAGTTGCCCGCCCCGCAACGCGCCGGCGACCGCGCTTTCGTCGACGACGCCGCCGCGCGCGGTGTTGACCAGGATCGCGCCCGGCTTCATCTGGGCGATGCGCGCGGCATCGATCAAATTCCTGGTCGCCGCCACCAGCGGGACGTGCAGCGTAACCACGTCGGCTTCGGCGAGCAGCGCATCGAGCGATCGCGCGCCGGTCTGTTCACCGGTCCACACCGGCGACGACGGCGCGATCTGCGCGTCGAAGCCGATCACGTTCATGCCAAGCGCGCGCGCCAGCCGGCCAGCCAGGCGGCCGATGCCGCCGAACCCGATGACACCGAGCGTCTTGCCCGAGAGCTCGCGGCCGTTGGACAGCGCGGCGCGGGGCCAGCCGCCGGCGCCGACGTCGACCGTCGCCGCATAGGCGCCGCGCAGCAGCAGCATCGCCGCACCGATCACGTACTCGGCCACCGCGAGTGCATTGGCGCCGGTCGCGGGAATCACGGTGATCCCGCGCGCCGCGCACGCCCGGACGTCGATGTTGTCGAGGCCGACGCCGAGACGGCCAACGACTTGGAGCTGGGGCGCTCCCTCTATCAGTGCTGCCGTCACCTGCGTGCGGTTGCGCACGATCAGAGCCGAGGCATCGACGAGCGCAGCGCGCAGGTCGTCCGCGCGGTCGACAAGCTTTTCGTCATAGCGCGTGTCGAACTGCGCCGCCAGCGTCGCCACAGCAGCGGCGTCCATGAACTCGGTAATGACAATGCGCACGGACGGCCAGCTTCAGCGCTACTTCGCGAACAGCTGGTTCAGGTCGGCAAATGCCTTGAACTCCAGCGCGTTACCGAACGGGTCGAGGAAGAACATCGTCGCCTGCTCGCCCGGCTCGCCCTTGAAGCGCACATACGGGGCGATGATGAACTCGACGCCGGCCTGCTCGAAGCGTGAGGCCAGCTGCTGCCAGGACGCCATGTCGAGGACGGCGCCGAAATGGCGCACCGGCACGTTCTCGCCGTCGACGAGACTGGTGGCATCGGCCATGGCCGGCGCGGCGACCTTGTGCGCGACGATCTGGTGGCCGAAAAAATCGAAATCGACCCAGTCGTCCGAGCTTCGACCTTCGGCGCAACCCAGGAACTGTCCGTAGAACTCGCGCGCCCGCGAGAGATCGGTCACCGGGAACGCGAGGTGAAAACGCGGGTACGGGGTCGTTGGAAGATGCGGGTCCATGCGTCGCCTTCAGGCCTGCCAGGGAAGATGGTCGAGATCGACGTTGCCGCCGGTGACGATGATTCCGACGCGCTTGCCGACCACGTCCAGCGTGCGCTCGAGCAGGCACGCGAGCGGCACGGCGGACGACGGCTCGATGGTTATCTTCATCCGCTCCCACGTGACGCGCATCGCGCGCACGATCGCCGCTTCGCTGCAGGTGCCGAACGCGTCGACGTGGGCGCGCAGCGCCGCGAACGTGCGCGGCGCGATCTGCGTGCGCAGGCCGTCGGCGATCGTCGTCGTGGCCGGCAGCGGTTCGATCCGGCCGGATTGCCAACTGGCGGCGGCATCGCCGGCGTTCGCCGGTTCGGACCCGAATACCTCGATCGCGGGTCGGACCGACTTGGCAGCGATCGCGGTGCCCGACAACAACCCGCCACCGCCGCACGGGGCGACGACGATGTCGAGGTCCGGCACGTCCTCGAGCAGCTCCAGCGCGGCCGTGCCCTGGCCGGCGATCACGTCGGCGTTGTCGAACGGATGAATCAGCGTCGCGCCGCTTTCACGCTGCACATCCGCGCACGCGGCTTCGCGCGCGGCCTGCGTCGGGGCGCAAAAGCGGATCGTTGCCCCGAAGCCGCGGACGTTCTGCTGCTTGATCTGCGCTGCGCTCTCCGGCATCACCACCCACGCGCGGATTCCCCGTCGGCCCGCGGCGTACGCGAGCGCGGCGCCGTGATTGCCGGACGAATGGGTGACGACACCGTGCGCAGCGACGTCGTTGCCCAGCGCAAACACCGCGTTGCTCGCGCCGCGGGCCTTGAATGCGCCGACTCTCTGCAGGTTCTCGCACTTGAAGAACAGCTCCGCCCCGACCAGCGCGTCGAGCGACGCCGAGGTCATCACCGGTGTGCGATGCACATGCGTGGCGATGCGCGCGTGGGCGGCCCGGATGTCCGTGAAATCGGGCAATGCGAGCGACGGATCGAGGCGGTCGTTCATCGGTCGATTATAGCGATCGCCGGGGCCGTTCCCCCGTCGACGAACGAATGGATCGCGCGCCGATCACGTGACCGAAAAACCGCCGTCGACGAACAGCACCTGACCAGTGACGTACGCCGCTGCGGGGCTGGCGAGAAATACCGCGGCGCCGACGAGATCGCCGGGCACGCTGTTGCGCCCGATCAGCGTCCGCGCCGCCGCCGCAGGGCCACGCACCGGATCGGACAACAGCGCCTCGGTCATCGGCGTCAGCACATATCCGGGCCCGATCGCGTTGGCCGTCACGCCCTGCTTCGACCACGCTTCGGCCTGCGAGCGCGTCAGTGCCGCGAGTGCGCCTTTCGATGCGCCGTACGCGCCGCTGTTGTTGAATGCGCGAATCGACTGCTGCGACGCGATGTGGATCAACCGGCCGTAGCCGGCACCGATCATCGCCGGTACCAGCGCCTGCGACAGGAAGAACGGCGCGGCGAGATTGACCGCCATCGTCACGTCCCAGTCGTCCGCACCGAGCTCGAGCATCGGCTTCCGGATGTTGATCCCTGCTGCATTGACAAGGATCGCCGGCGCACCGAATGAGCGAGCCGCCTCGCGCGCGACGTGCGCGACGCCGGCGCGGTCGGCGAGGTCGGCGGCGACAGTCGCCGCGCGTCCACCGGCGGCGCGGATTGCGGACGCAGCAGCTTCGAGCTCGCGCTCGCGGCGCGCGGTCAGCACGACCGCCGCGCCCGCGGCGGCATAGCCTTCAGCGATCGCTCTCCCGATGCCGGAACTCGCCCCGGTGACCAGCGCGACGCGCCCGTCGAGGCGGAAAGCGTCGTGCGACGGCGTCACGCGCTCTCGTACAGGCGCGTCAGCACGAATTCGCGGTGGCCGAGCGCCTCCGCCGCGGTGAAGCGGCCGTTCGCGGTGCGGAACATCATGTCGATCAGCTTGTCGCCGGCGTCGGACATCGTGATCTCACGCTGCAGCAGGCCGGATGTATCGACGTCGACATGCTCGCTCATCGTGCGCACGGTGCGCGGGTTGGCGCAGATCTTGATCACCGGCAGGATCGCATTGCCGATCACGTTGCCCTGCCCGGTCGGGAAGAAATGGACGACATAGCCGGACGCCGCGCACAGCGTCACCATCTCGGCGGCGGCCGACGAGCTGTCCATGAACCACAGCCCCGGCCCGCTCGGCACTTCGGCCTTGTCGAGAACGCCGTCGACGATGCACTTCTTGCCGATCTTCTGGATGTTGCCGAGTGCCTTCTCCTCGATTGTCGTCAGCCCGCCGGCGATGTTGCCCTTGGTCGGCTGCGAGTCGGACAGGTCGCTCGTCTTGTGGCGGTTGATGACTTCCTGATAGCGGTCGAACACGCGCATGAACTCCGCGCGCACGGTGTCGTTCCGGCAGCGCGCGGCGACGATCGACTCACCGCCGGTGATCTCCGACGTCTCGCCGAACACCAGCGTGCAGCCGGCGTCGTACAGCTTGTCGAACGCGTCGCCCACCGTCGGGTTGGCCCCGCACCCCGACGTCGTGTCGCTCTCCCCACACTTGGTGGATACCCACAGGTCCGACAGCGCGCACTCGACGCGGTGCTTCTCGGTCGCCCATTGCAAGTATTCCTTGGCGGCCTTCGACGCACGCAGGATCGTGTCGTGGTCGCCGTGCAGCTCGATGCCGAACCCGGTCACCGGCTTCCCGGTCTTGGCGATCGCGTCGACGATCTTTTTCGTCCAGCCATCCTCGATGCCGATGACGACGACCGCCGCGACATTCGGATTCGAGCCGGCGCCGATGAGCGTGCGGAAATGCAGGTCCAGGTCCGCACCGAACTGCAGCCGGCCGTACGGATGCGGTATGGCGAGCGTGCCCTTGATATTGTTCGCCACCGCTTCGCAGGCGGCGTTGGACAGGTCGTCGACCGGCAGGATGACGACGTGGTTGCGCACGCCGACACGGCCGTTCTCGCGGCGGTAGCCCCAGAAAGTTTCGTGCATCTCGGTCACCACCGTTTGGTCTTGATGTTGTGGACGTGCGCGTGCGCGCCCTTCTTGATCGGCTGCACGACCTTGCCGATGTCGACGCCGTACTTGACGACGGTGTCGCCGACCGCCATGTCCTGCAGCGCGACCTTGTGTCCGAGCGGGATGTCCTGGCGGCAATCGAGTTCGATCGTCCGGTTCTCGTCGAGGATGAGGCCGGTCAGCTTTTGTCCGGCGGTGACGCCTTCGACGACGACGACCGCCACGGAATCCCGGGGGTCGTGCAATACACAGTGGATCATGGGGGCTCCTGCAGAGGCGGGTGATGCGGACGTGCAGCGGCGGTGCTGCGATCACCACCGATGGTACCGGCCGTAACGGCCCAAGTCAACTAGATCATCTATATCATTTGCATCACTTCAGCCGCGCGACTAGACTGGTCGTCATCGCAAACGGCCCGCCTGGAACCTCAAGATGAACGATGCGGCGACGATGCCCGGCGCACCCCTGTCGATTCCGCTGTACAAGGAGTTGAAGCGGCAGATGATGGAGACGCTGACGCGCGGCGAGTGGAAGCCGGGCGAGGCGATTCCGTCCGAGCGCCGCTTGTCCGGGCGCTACGGCGTGTCGATCGGCACCGTGCGCAAGGCGATCGACGAACTGGTCGCCGAGAATCTCCTGATCCGCCAGCAGGGACGCGGAACCTTCGTCGCGAGTCACAACCGCGACCGGCTGCTGTTCTATTTTTTCCACATCGTTCCGGAGAACGGCGGCAAGGAATACCCAGACGTACGGCTTGCGGCGTTCGGCAAGGCGAAGGCCGATCGCACCCAGGCCGATGCGCTCGGCATTGCCGCCGGCGATCCGGTGTTCCGCATCCGCAACCGGTTGTCGCTCGGCGGCGCGCCGATCATCGTCGACGACATCACGCTCGCGGTCGCGCGCTTTCCCGGACTCACCGAGCGACAATTTCGCGACCGTCCGTCGACGATCTACAACCTGTTCCAGCAGGCGTTCGGCGTTTCGGTGGTGAAGACCGGCGAACGGTTGCGCGCCACGCTCGCCGACGCCGAGTCCGCGCAGATGCTGGCGGTCGCGCGCGGTGCCCCGTTGCTGCAGATCCGCCGCGTCGCATACACGTACAGCGACGACCCGGTC
>Ga0070668_100004405_pt1 | contig 10453 bp, 6 predicted proteins | sample KBSS43metaG_FD_64661 | JGI IMG/M metagenome (GOLD analysis project Ga0070668, IMG submission 64661) | Switchgrass rhizosphere microbial communities from Kellogg Biological Station, Michigan, USA - KBS S4-3 metaG | ecosystem: Host-associated > Plants > Roots > Rhizosphere > Soil ... | reverse complement strand
GGGGGGGTGCGTGTCCCCCCTCTCGGCCGGCCCTGGGCGAAAACCCTGATGGCGGACTGAGGCCTAGCGTGCGCCGAGCTCGATCTGGGTGATGCCGAAGGTGGCCGTGGCGCTGGCGCAGAGCTTGCCCTCGGAGTCCGTGATCCTGGCTTCCACGAAGGCATTGCTGCGCCCGATGTGGAGGACCTCCGCCGTACAGATCAGTTCGGGGATCCTGGTGGTGACCCCGCGGATGTAATTGACCCGGATGTCCAGGGTCTTGCATCGCTGGTCCGCCGCCAGGGAGGCGTTGACCGCTGCGGCGAACGCGCCGTCGAACAGCGTCGCGAAGGTCCCGCCATGCAGGCCGTTGTTGCCATGCAGATGCGGTCCGAGCGGCAGGCCGAAGACGACCTTGCCGACCTCGACGCTGCGGATCTCCCAGCCGATGGTCTTGGCCATGCCGGACAGCGGGATCCGTCCGTCCATCATCGCCCGGACATATTCGATCCCCGAAAGGCCATCCCGCTTCAGCGGCGCCGGAGCGTTGGGGTCGCCCTGCTCGCTCATGTGAGACTCCTGTCCTTCTTCGCCGGCCACTCTGCTCACGACGCTGACAGCATAGCGCAGAGGCGCCCTGAAGTGTCGGCGTGGTCAGCAGTCAGACGCGCACATCCCAGCGCAGCCGTTTGACACGCCGGAACGCGGGCCGTATCTGATATTGCGAATCATTCGCGTTCGCAAAAGGTCCCCTGCCCATGTCCCACCATTCACGCCTTCTCCGGACGGCCGGCGGCGCCCTGGCCGCGGCTTCGCTCGCCAGCTTCGCCCATGCGGACGACGCGGATCTGGGCGAGCGGGTTCTGGACGGGGTGGTGGTCACCGGGGCGCGGACGCGCACGTCGGCGGTCACCGGCCTCGACATGAGCCTGCGCGAGACGCCGCAGTCGGTGACGATCGTGGGTCGGGACCGCATCGACGCCTTCGGCCTGACCGACGTCAACGCGTTGCTGGCCCAGGTCACCGGGGTGAACGTCGAGAAGGTCGAGACCGACCGGACCTATTACAACTCGCGCGGCTTCGACATCACCAACTTCCAGGTCGACGGGATCGGCCTGCCGCTGATCTGGGGCATCCAGTTCGGCGATCTCGACACGGTGCTGTTCGAGCGCGTGGAGGCGGTGCGCGGCGCCAACAGCATGATGACCGGGACGGGCAATCCGTCCGCCACCATCAACTATGTGCGCAAGCGCCCGACCCCCACCCGGCAGGGCTCGGCGGCGGTCTCCTACGGCTCGTGGAACGACTACCGGCTGGAGGCCGACCTGTCGGGGCCGCTCGACGCCTCCGGCTCGGTGACGGGCCGGCTGATCTACGCCAACGAGGACAAGGACTCCTACCTCGACCATTACGGCGTCAACCGGAACGTCTATTCCGGGCTGCTCGCCTGGGAAGCCACCCCCAGACTGACCGCGACCCTCGGCTACGCCCTGCAGGACAACCGGGCGCGGGGCGTGCTCTGGGGCGCGCTGCCGATCAACTACGCCGACGGATCGGTCGTCGACTACGCCACCTCGGCCACGACCTCGGCCGACTGGACCTATTGGAACGTCCGGGACCAGACCGCCTTCGGCGAGCTGAGCTACCGCTTCGACAACGGCTGGCAGCTCAAGGGCGTGGCCACCTACAAGCGCTTCGAGGAGAAGGCCAAGCTGCTCTACGCCTACGGCAATCCCGATCCGGCGACGGGCCTGGGCGTGTCCGGCATGAGCGGAATCTATCCGTCGAACTACCAGAACTACATTTTCGACGCCTACGCCGCAGGCCCCTTCAAGCTGTTCGGCCGCACCCACCAGCTGGTGGTGGGGGGCCAGGCCTCCCACTCCAAGGGCGTCGAGTACGAGGACTTCTTCGGCGGCCAGATCGTCTATCCGCCCTTGAGCCTCTGGGGCTCGCAGCAGGTCGCCGAACCCGACTATCCGGGGGCCTACCTGGCCACCCGGCAGGTGGATCGGCTCTATCGCCTCTACGCCGCCGCCCATGTCAGCGTGACCGACCGGCTGAAGGTCATCGGCGGATTCAATCTCCTGAAGCTGAAGTCGACCGGCTATTCCTACGGCGTCGACACCCCGCGCGACGAGGAAAAGGTCAGCCCCTATCTGGGCGCGGTCTACGACCTGACGCCGACGGTGTCCGCCTACGCCAGCTATACCGACATCTTCAATCCGCAGTCGGAAACCGCCCTCGACCACCAGACCCTGCCGGCCGCGCACGGCCGGAGCTATGAGGCCGGGCTGAAGAGCGAATGGTTCGACAGGCGGCTGTTCGTCACCGGCGCGGTGTTCAAGTCGAAGCAGTCGGACCTGGCCGAGTTCGCCGGCGTGCTGGACAACGGCAAGAGCTATTACGAGGGCATCGGGGTCTCGGTCGTCGGCTACGAGATCGAGGCGACCGGCGCGATCACCGACCGCTGGACGGTCAGCGCCGGCTGGACCCAGCTCGACATCGAGGGCGACGACGGCGAGGACGTGCGCACCTATGCGCCGCGCAGAACCTTCAAGGCCACGACCACCTACACCGCGCCGGAGCTGCGCAACCTGACGGTGGGCGCCGCGCTGCGGTGGCAAAGCGGCGTCTCGGTGCAGGACATCGTCCTGATCGAGCAGGGCGACTACGCGGTGATCGACCTGATGGCGGGCGTCGACGTCACCAAGGCGGTGCGCGCGACCCTCAACATCAAGAACGCCGCGGACAAGAAATACCTCACCAGCCTGATGTGGAACCAGTCGTACTACGCCGCCCCGCGCAGCGTGTCCGTGCGGCTGGCCTACCAGTTCTGAGGGCGTTCCATGGCGAGCGTCCCGTCCCCTGCCCCGGCCGCCGCCGCCCGCGCGCCGCTGGCGTCCGCCGTGCGGACGGCGCTGACCCTCATCCATCGGTGGGTCGGCCTCAGCATCGCCGGCTTCCTGATCGTCTCAGGGGTGACGGGGGCGGTGATCTCGTGGGACCACGAGCTCGACGATCTGCTGAACCCGCAGCTGATGTACGCGACGGCGGAGGGGCCGGCCCTGCCGCCGATCGAGCTGGCGGGCCGGATCGAGGCGCGCGATCCTCGGGTGCTGGTCACCTTCGTGCCGCTGGCGGCCGAACCGGGCCGCAGCCTGGGCTTCGGCGTCGCGCCCCGGCGCGACCCCGCCACCGGCCGCCACCATGAGATCCGGTACAACCAGGTGTTCCTGGACCCCGCGTCCGGCGCCGAGCTCGGCCGGCGCGAGTGGGGCGCAGGCTGGCCGATCACGCGGGAGACCTTCGTCTCGTTCCTCTATGTGCTGCACTACAGCCTGCACATCCCGCAGATCGCCGGCGTCGACCGCTGGGGCGTCTGGCTGCTGGGCGGGGTCGCGATCCTGTGGACCCTCGACTGCTTCGTCGGTTTCTACCTGACGCTACCGCCACGGGCGCCGGCGGACCGTTCGAACGGGCGCGGGTTCTGGACCCGCTGGAAGCCCGCCTGGCGGATCAAGACCCAGGGCAGCGCCTACCGGATCAACTTCGACATTCACCGCGCCGTCGGCCTGTGGTTGTGGGGCGTGCTGTTCGTGGTCGCCTTCACCGGTTTCTCGCTGAACCTCTATGCCGAGGTGTTCTACCCGGCGATGTCGAAGATCTCGAAGGTCACGCCGGGGCCGTTCGAGCTGCGCACGCCCGTGGGGCCCGACAATCCGATCATCCCCACCACGACCTATGCGCAGGTGCGCGAGGCGGCGAGCGCCGAGGCGCGCCGGCGCGGGTGGCGGGCGCCGGCGGGCAGCATCTTCTATTCGCCGGAATTCGGCCTCTATGGCGCAGCCTTCCACGAGCCCGGCGGCGACCACGGCGCCGCCGGCGTGGGCCCGCCCTACCTCTATTACGACGGCAGGACCGGCGCGCTGGCGGGCCAACGCCGGCCGTGGGTCGGCACGGCGGCCGACGTCTTCGTCCAGGCGCAGTTTCCCCTGCATTCCGGCCGCATCCTCGGGCTGCCCGGACGCATCCTGATTTCGGTCACCGGGCTGGCGGTCGCAGCCCTCAGCGTGACCGGCGTGGTGATCTGGCGGCGCAAGCGCGGCGCGCGCGTGCTGCGAAGCAGGGGACGGAGGCGGGCCGCGTAGGGGTCAGGCGAGCAGCCCCTTCAGCCGGTAGAGGGCATCCATCGCCTCGCGGGGGCTCATGCCGTCGGGGTCGAGGGCGCGGAGCGCGTCCTCCACGCGGCTGGGCTGGGCGCGGTCGGGCGGCGGGGCGGCGGCGGCGAACAGCGGCAGGTCTTCCAGGTGGGCCGGGGCGCCGGCTTCGCGCTCCAGCCGCTCCAGCACCTGGCGGGCGCGGGCGACCACGGCGGGGGGCGCGCCGGCCAGCTTGGCCACCTGTACGCCGTAGGAGCGGTCGGCGGGGCCGGGGCCGGCCTCGTGCAGGAAGATCAGGTCGCCGTTCCACTCCTTGGCCTTCAAGGAGAGGTTGGCGACGAAGGCGAGGCGATCTTCCAGCACCGCCAGCTCGTGGTAGTGGGTGGCGAACAGGCCGCGGCAGCGGTTGGTCTCGTGCAGCGCCTCGGCGCAGGCCCAGGCGATGGCCAGGCCGTCGTAGGTGGCGGTGCCGCGGCCGATCTCATCGAGGATCACGAGGCTGCGCGGCGTCGCCTGGGTCAGGATCGCGGCGGTCTCCACCATCTCGGCCATGAAGGTGGAGCGGCCGCGGGCCAGGTCGTCGCCGGCGCCCACGCGGCTGAACAGCCGGTCGACCACGCCCAGGCGGAAGCGCCGGGCCGGCACGAAGGCGCCGGCCTGGGCGAGCACCGCCAGGAGGGCGTTCTGGCGCAGGAAGGTCGACTTGCCGGCCATGTTGGGGCCGGTGACGATGGCCAGCCGCGGGCCGGCGGCGCCGGTCCCGTCCAGCCGGCAGTCGTTGGGGGTGAAGGCCTGGCCGGCCCGCTTGACCGCCGCCTCCACCACCGGGTGGCGCGCGCCCTCGGCCTCGAAGGCGGTGGAGCGGTCGACCACCGGCCGCGTCGCCCCCACGTCGTCGGCCCATTCGGCGAGGCCGGCGGCTACGTCCAGCCGCGCGGCGGCCTCGGCGGCGGCCTGGATCGGCCGGGCCACGGCGCAGGCGGCCTGGCGCCAGGCCTCGAAGGTCTCCAGCTCGATGGCCAGCGCCCGCTCGCCGGCCTGGGCGATGCGCGCGTCGAGCTCGGCCAGCTCGACGGTGGTGAAGCGCACCTGATTGGCCATGGTCTGGCGATGGATGAAGGTCGCCGACAGCGGCGGCTTCAGCAGCGGCTCCGCGGCCTTGGCGGTGGTCTCGACGAAATAGCCGAGCACGGCGTTGTGGCGGATCTTCAGGGCGACGCCGCTACCCTCGGCCAGCTGCGCCTCGAGGGCCGCGATCACCCGGCGGCTGTCGTCGCGCAGGGCGCGGGCCTGGTCGAGCTCGGGGCGCACGCCGGCGGCCACGAAGCCGCCGTCGCGGGCGAGCGCCGGCATGTCGGCGCCCAGGCCCTCGGCCAGCAGCTGGCGGAAGGCGGCGAGGTCGGGCTCGCGCGCCGGCGTCAGCGCCTCCAGCGCCGAGGCGATCTCGCGGGGCGGGGTGAGCAGCGGGTCCGGCTGGGCGGCGACGAGGGCGACGATGGCCTCGCCGGCGGCCAGGCCGTCGCGCAGGCAGGCCAGGTCGCGCGGGCCGCCGCGGCCGAGCGCCAGACGGGAGAGCGCCCGGGCCATGTCGCCCAGGCCACGCAGGGCCTCGCGGACCCGCTGGCGCAGCGGCCGGTGCTCGCAGCACCAGGCCACGGCGTCGAGGCGCGCGTCGATGGCGGCCGGGTCGAGCAGCGGGCGGGCGAGGCGGGCGGCCAGCAGGCGGGCGCCGGGGGCGGTGACGGTGCGGTCGATCGCGCCCAGCAGCGACCCCTCGCGGCCGCCGGAGAGGGCGCGCTCGATCTCCAGGCTGGTCCGGGCGGCCGGGTCGATGGACATCACGTCGGCCTCCCCGGCCCGGCGCGGCGCGGTGAGGGCCGGCAGGCGGCCGGCCTGGGTGGTCTCCAGGTGGGCGGCGATCAGGCCGAGGGCGGCCACTTCCGCGCCGGTGAAGGCGCCGAAGCCGTCCAGGGTCTCGACCCCGTAGAGGCGCTTCAGCCGCGCCTCGGAGGCGGCGGGCTCGGCCAGCGCCTGGGGCAGCGGCTGGACGAAGCCGCCGCAGGCCTTCAGCGCGGCGGCCACCGGCTCGTCGGCGAACAGGCGGTCGGGGACCAGGATCTCGGAGGGGCCCAGCGCCGCCAGGGCCGAGGCCAGGCCCTCGCGGGTGACGGCGAAGCATTCCACCTCGCCGGTGGACAGCTCGACGCTGGCCACCGCCGCCTGGCCGGCGCGGACGGCCACGGCCGCCAGCCGGTTGGCGCCGCGGGCGTCCAGCAGGCCGTCCTCGGTGAGGGTGCCGGGCGTGACCACGCGGACCAGGTCGCGGCGGACGATCGACTTGCCGCCCCGCTTCCTGGCTTCGGCGGGGTCCTCCATCTGCTCGCAGACCGCCACCTTGAAGCCGGCGCGGATCAGCTTGGCGAGGTAGGCCTCGGCGGCGTGAACGGGCACGCCGCACATGGGGATGGGGGCGCCGCCATGGACGCCGCGGGCCGTGAGCGTGATGCCGAGCGCGGCGGCGGCCTTCTCGGCGTCCTCGAAGAACAGCTCGTAGAAGTCGCCCATGCGGAAGAACACCAGGGCGTCGGGCTGGCGCGCCTTGGCCTCGAAGAACTGCGTCATGACCGGCGTCGCGCCGGCGGCGGCGGGCAGGGTCGATTCGGGTTTGGCGGGGGCGTTCATCGGCGGCGCCAAGCTACCTGCGCAAGGCCGCGCCGTCAGCCCTTGACGCAAAGCGGCGGCGTCCCAAGGTTCCAGAGTGAAGCTCGAGGAGCGCAGGCGTGGCCTACGTGATCTTTCCCGCCGGGCCGGCCGACGCCGAGGCGCTGGCGGACGTGCATGTGCGCTCGTGGCGCGAAAGCTACCGCGGCATGCTGCCGGACGCCTATCTGGCGCGGATGTCGGTGGACGCCCACGCCCGGCGCTGGCGCTGGACGCTCACCTATCCGGGGCCGCAGGACGTGACGCTGGCCGTGGGCTGGCGTGACGGTCTGGCGGGCTACGCCGCGGCCGGGCCTTCCCGGTCGGGACGGGCGAAGGAAGGCGAGGTCCACACCCTCTACCTGCTGCGCGAGGCGCAGGGCCATGGCCTCGGGCGCCGGCTGGTGGAGGACGCCGCCCGGGCGCTGGCCGCCAACGGGGCGCAGTCGCTGATGATCTCGGTGCTGCGCGACAACCACCGGGCGCGGGCCTTCTACGAACATCTGGGCGGGATCGCCGAGCCGCCGCGCCAGGAGCCGGGCCCGGCCGGCGTGGTGTTCGAGGTGGCTTACCTGTGGCCGGATATCGGGGCGTTGACCGGGTAGGTTCGCCCCTCCCCTGTCGCGAAGACGACGGGGAAGGTGGCGCGCCCCGAAGGGGCGTGACGGAGCGACAAGCTACCCGCCCGTGACCGCGTCCCAGAAGCGCTTGGCCTTGCCGATGAACTTGGCGGACTTGGGGTGCTGCTGGTCGCCGCAGGAGCCGGAGAATTCGCGCAGCAGCTCCTTCTGGCGGGCGGTGAGCCTTGTGGGGGTCTCCACGAACAGCTCCACCACCAGGTCGCCCCGGTCGCGGGAGCGTAGCGACGGCATGCCGCGGCCCTTGACCCGGACGGTGCGGCCGGTCTGGGCGCCTTCCGGGACCTTGACGGTGATCTTGCATTCGCCGTCGCAGGCCTCGCCGCCCAGCAGGCAGGGGGCCTCCAGGTCGCCGCCGAGCGCGGCCACGGCCATGGGGACCGGCACGGTGCAGAGCAGGTCCAGGCCGTCGCGCTCGAACAGCTCGTGCGGCTGGACGCTGAGGAAGATGTAGAGATCGCCGCGCGGCCCGCCGCGGGCGCCGCTGTCGCCCTCGCCGGCCAGGCGGATGCGCGCGCCGTCGTCGACGCCGGGCGGGATGCGCACCTGCAAAGTGCGTTCGCGGCGGATCTGGCCCTGGCCGTGGCACTCCTCGCAGGGATCGAGCACCAGCCGGCCGGCCCCGCCGCAGCGCGAGCAAGCCCGCTCGATGGAGAAGAAGCCTTGCGTGGCGCGCACGCGGCCCGAGCCGCCGCAGGTGCCGCAGGACGTCGGGCTGGTGCCCGGCTTGGCGCCCGTGCCGGTGCAGGCCTCGCAGGTCATGGCGGCGGGGACGGCGATCTCCACTTCGGCGCCGGCGTAGGCCTGCTCGAGGGTGATCTCCAGGTCGTAGCGCAGGTCCTGGCCGCGGGCCGGACCGCGGGCGCCGCGGCTGCGGCCGCCGAACATGTCGCCGAAGACGTCGCCGAACACTTCGTTGAAGATGTCGTGGACGTCGCCGCCCGCGAAGCCCTGGCCGCCGCCGCGGGCGCCGTTGACGCCCTCATGGCCGAAGCGGTCGTAGGCGGCGCGCTTCTGCGGATCGGAGAGGACCGAATAGGCCTCATTGATCTCCTTGAACCGCGACGCGGACTCCTCGCATCCCCCGTTCCGGTCGGGATGGTGCTCCATGGCGAGCTTGCGAAAGGTGCTCTTAAGGGCGGCTCCGTCGCAGCCGCGGGGCACGCCCAGGATCTCGTAATAGTCCCGCATCAAACGTCAGGCGCTCAATTGTGTCTGGTCTTGGAAGTGGGAGTATCCCCGCCCCGCTGCAAGGCTTGTAATCCTGCGAACGGGACGGGGGATTTGTCGGACGCCGCAAGCCGCCCCTGAGGCGGCCTCCTCGCACGGGAGCGATTCGGCCGCCATGGGGCGAGACGTCACGCGGACTTCTTCTGGTCGTCGTCCACTTCCTCGAACTCCGCGTCGACCACGTCGTCCGAGCCGCCGCCGGCCTGAGGCTCGTCGGCTGGGCCGCCCGCGTTCTGCTGGGCCGCATACATGGCCTCGCCCAGCTTCATCGAGGCCTGGATGAGCGCCTGGGTCTTGGCCGCGATCGCCTCGCCGTCGCCGGACTCCATCACGCCCTTCAGGTCGGCGATCGCCGTCTCGATGGCGGACTTGTCGGCCGCGCTCACCTTGTCGCCGTGCTCGGCCAAGGCCTTTTCCGAGGAGTGCAGGACGGCGTCGGCCTGATTCTTGGCCTCCACCGCCGCCTTGCGCTTGTCGTCCTCGGCCTTGTTGGACTCGGCCTCCTTGACCATCTTCTCGATGTCGGCGTCCGACAGGCCGCCGTTGGCCTGGATGCGGATCGACTGTTCCTTGTTGGTGGCCTTGTCGCGCGCCTGAACGTTGACGATGCCGTTGGCGTCGATGTCGAAGGTCACCTCGACCTGCGGCACGCCGCGCGGCGCCGGCGGGATGCCGACCAGGTCGAACTGGCCCAGCATCTTGTTGTCGTGCGCCATCGGCCGCTCGCCCTGGAAGACGCGGATGGTCACCGCGCTCTGGTTGTCGTCGGCCGTGGAGAAGGTCTGCGAGCGCTTGGTGGGGATGGTGGTGTTGCGCTCGATCAGCGGGGTGAACACGCCGCCGAGGGTCTCGATGCCCAGGGTCAGCGGGGTCACGTCGAGCAGCAGCACGTCCTTGACGTCGCCCTGCAGCACGCCGGCCTGGACCGCCGCGCCCAGCGCCACCACCTCGTCGGGGTTGACGCCCTTGTGGGGCTCGCGGCCAAAGAACTCCTTCACGGTCTCGATGACCTTGGGCATGCGGGTCATGCCGCCGACCAGGATCACCTCGTCGATGTCGGACTTCTTCAGGCCGGCGTCCTTCAGCGCCTGGTCGCAGGGGCCGATGGTCTTGGCGACCAGGTCCTCGACCAGCGCCTCCAGCTTGGAGCGCGAGAGCTTGATGTTGAGGTGCAGCGGGCCCGAGGCGTTCATCGAGATGAAGGGGAGGTTCACCTCGTACTGCGCCGTGGTGGACAGCTCCTTCTTGGCCTTTTCCGCCTCTTCCTTCAGGCGCTGCAGCGCGAGCTTGTCCTTGCGCAGGTCGACGGAAGTCTCCTTGCGGAACTCGTCGGCCAGGTAGTCGACGATGCGCAGGTCGAAGTCCTCGCCGCCCAGGAAGGTGTCGCCGTTGGTGGCCTTCACCTCGAAGACGCCGTCGCCGATCTCCAGGATCGAGACGTCGAAGGTGCCGCCGCCGAGGTCGTAGACGGCGATCTTCTTGCCCTCGTTCTTCTCAAGACCGTAGGCCAGGGCCGCGGCGGTGGGCTCGTTGATGATCCGCAGGACTTCGAGCCCGGCGATCCTGCCGGCGTCCTTGGTGGCCTGGCGCTGGGCGTCGTTGAAATAGGCCGGGACGGTGATCACCGCCTTCTCGACCTTCTCGCCCAGGAAGCGCTCGGCGTCCTCCTTGATCTTCTGCAGGATGAAGGCGGAGACCTGCTGGGGCGAATAGTCCTTGCCGTGGGCGCGCACCCAGGCGTCG
>Ga0070668_100004403_pt1 | contig 10454 bp, 7 predicted proteins | sample KBSS43metaG_FD_64661 | JGI IMG/M metagenome (GOLD analysis project Ga0070668, IMG submission 64661) | Switchgrass rhizosphere microbial communities from Kellogg Biological Station, Michigan, USA - KBS S4-3 metaG | ecosystem: Host-associated > Plants > Roots > Rhizosphere > Soil ... | reverse complement strand
ATCCATCAGGTGGAAGTGCGGTTCACGCTTCGGATATGAGGGTCCAGGCGCGTCGGGGCAGCGGCCTGGCTGATGGGCCGACCGCCTCGCGGGCCGCCGCGTGCGCAGTCTCCACGGTCAGAGCTCGTCCGGATAGCCGCTCGGTGGTGATTCGACGCCGCTGGCCTTGTGCGTCGCCAGGAGGTAGCGACGGGCCAGCGGCGCATCGCCGTTGGCGATCGCGCCCACAAGTCCGCGCTGAAATTCGCGGAGCTTCTGGTCGTCGAAGCGAGCCTCGTCGACGCGGATCTCGACGTGATCGACCAGGATTCGCATGAAGCAGTCCAGGACCCGGCTGCCGCTGAGCTCGGCCAGGAACAGATAGTTCGAGATAAGTCGCGTTCGCGGATTCGCCGGCTCCGCCTCTATCTGATCGGCGAATTGCGCCAGTCGTTCAAACAAGGACGCATCCTCGGCCTGCGCCCGCCTCGCCGCAAATTCGGCGGCCATCATCTGCAGGGCCAGGGCGACGTGCAGAACCGCAGACTGGTCGCCCTGCAATTCCCTCGACAGATACATGCGCGCGACCCGCACGGCCTCGTCCGGCGCCGGACGCCCCACATGGATGCCGCCCGCGAAGCCGCGCTCCAGAACGACGATCCCATGTCGCTCGAGACTGCGCACAGCCTCGCGCACGACGCCCCGGCTGACCTCGAGGTCCCGCATGATGTCCGGCTCGCTGCCGATCCGATCTCCGGGCCTGGCGCGGGTTGCGACGATTCTCTCGGCGATCACGCGCGCGACGGCTTCCGGCTTCTTCATCGGCACGAGATCGTCGCGCATGAAGGCGAGCGAGCGCGATTCGACCGCGCCGGGGGAGGCCTCGGCCGCCCGGCCGGAACGCGCCAGGCGCTGATGTTCGCGTTGATAGAGGCTCAGGATACGCTGTTGGGCGCGCAACGCCGCCACCGGATCGGCGGCGATGATCGCCTCGACCTGACGTCGCCGGACATCCCACACCACCGCCGAAAGTCGCGCCACATCCGCTTTGCTCGCCCCAGTCCAGAGCAACTGGTCGAGGCTGGATTCGCCCAGCGCCAGTTCGAACAGGCCGAGCGTCCGCAACCCCGCCAGGCGGTGGATCTCGCCAAGGGCGAGGCGCTGGCTGCGGACCAAATCACGGAAATTGTCGGACCGGACCTGCAACAGCGCCCGCAACCTGAGCGCAGACTGCGGATCCATGTTGCGCATGGCGAACATGCTGGCCCGCCGCTGAACCAGGAACCGAATCTCGTTGATCTCGGAGGACGCCGTCCCCGCCAGGACGAGATAATGGCGCAGGGTCGAGACCGCGACCCACTGGGCCGAGGCGGCCACGAACAAGCCGCCACTATGTCCGCGCCGACTTTCGACCAGGCCGTTGAGTTCGGCCATGGCGGCCGCCTCGCGCATGATCGCCCGGCTGACGCCGAACCGGCGCGCCAGTTCCTCCTCGCCGCCGATCCGCCGTCCCCGGATCCAGCCGGCGTCAAGGATCTCCGCTTCGAGGCGCCGTACGATCTGTGAGCCAAGCTTGGAACTGACGCCCTCCGGTTCAGGGGGCGCAAGGTGGCGGACGTTGCTCGGCATGGTCGGAAGAAGGCGCCGACGCTTACAAACGGCAAGCCCAAACTGCCGGCGGCGGCGTGGAATAGTCCTATATTACGCCCCCCACCGTCTTTCGGCCACTTGACATGTCGCGCCGACATCCTAAGGGTGCCGGAATTCAGCGATGCCTTTGGGTTCGGACTGTTAAGAACAGTGTGGTATTTGCCGGCTTTGGTGCGACTTGGGCATCGAGGCGGATGATGTGCGCGCACGGCGCGAGGGGGGAAATATGAAGATCACCGGAAACACGGTTCGCAGCCGAATGGGCGTCGCGCTCATGGGCGCCTCGACGCTGGTGATGGGGGCGCTGACGGCGTGCCCGGCGCGGGCGCAGGACGACTCCATCGCCATCGAAGAGGTCGTCGTCACGGCCCGGAAGGTCACGGAGAACCTGCAGGACGTCCCGGTCGCCGTGACCGTGCTCTCCGGCACGCAGCTGGAAGCGAAGAACGCCGTGCGGCTGTCCGACTTCGCCCTGTTCACGCCGGGCTTCAAGGTCATGCCCCCGCCGACCAACATCACCGGCTTCTTCCTGTCCTCCCGCGGGCAGGTGCAGGGCGACACCCTGGCGACGCTCGACCCCTCGGTCGGCACCTATGTGGACGAGCTCAACTGGGCGCGTTCCTACGGCCTCAACGCCAACCTGCTGGACGTGGCCAGCGTGCAGATGGTCAAGGGGCCGCAAGGCACGCTGTTCGGCCGCAACACCACCGGCGGCGCGCTGCTGCTGACCACCAACAACCCGAGCTTCGACGGGTTTTCCGGCAAGGCCTCGGCCAGCTACGGCCGGTTCAACGAGCGCGAGGGCGAGCTGATCCTCAACATGCCGCTCAACGACATGATCGCGCTGCGCGGCGCGATCCGCAGCACGAACCGCGACGGCTGGGCCTATGGGATCCGGCAGATCAATCCGGCCACCGGCCTGCCCTCCAACGCCTTCCTGCCCAACGGGGTGATCCAGAAGCAGGGCAAGTTCAACGACCGCAACGAGGTGACCGGCCGCGTCAAGGCGCTGGTGAAGTTCTCCGACTCCACCGACCTGCTGCTCTCCGGCGAATGGTACAACTTCCACGCCACGCCCGGCCGGCAGATGTTCTACAAGGTGCGGCTCGCCAACGCCGGGGACGCCGTCGTCACCACGACGCCGGAGCAGCTCTACGAGGCCTATGAGGCCACCCACCCGAACGCCGTCGGCTATGACGCGCATTCCTGCGACTTCGTGAGCGCCGCGCCCGCCAACTGCGGCGACAACGTCGTCGAGAAGCAGAGCAATTACGTCCGCGCCCACACCGAGACCTATACCGCCAAGCTGACCTCGGAGACCCCGCTCGGCCAGTTCAAGCTCATCGGCGGCTACCGCAACGTCTGGCAGTCGTCCTATGTCGACCTGGACGGCACCACGGCGGTGATCCACAGCTCGCAACAGGGCGAGGACCTGACCGAATACTCGGTCGAGGGGCAGCTGGCCGGGAAGGCCCTCTCCGACAAGCTCGACTATGTGGTGGGCGCGACCTGGTTCAAGGAGGACGGCCTCGACACCGGCTATTCGTTCAGCAACATCGCGATCGGCGGCATCTTCGGCAACCGCCCGACCGGCAACCTGCCGCGCAACAAGGCCTACATCCACAACAAGTCCTGGGGCGTCTACACGCAGGCGACCTACCACCTGACCGACGCGCTGGGCGTCACCGGCGGCATCCGCTATTCGGCCGACGACAAGGGGATCGACCTGCGCGGCGCCTTCGCCGGGCTGAACGGCCTGCCGACCAGCTGCGCGATCACCGGGCCCGGCTCCAACGCCACCCTGGCGAACGACTGCTCGTTCGACCGCAACGACAAGTTCCACGCCGTGTCGTGGACGGTCGGCGCCGACTACAAGGTCACCGACGACATCCTGGTCTACGCCAAGGCCAGCCGCGGCTATCGCGGCGGCGGCCAGAACCTGCGGGCGCTGGCGCTGGCGCAGGCGGTGCCGTTCGGGCCCGAGTACGTGAACGAGGAGGAGGTGGGCTTCAAGGCCGACATGCTGGAACGGCGCCTGCGCCTGAACGTGGCCGGCTTCTACGACAAGGTCTCCGACGCCCAGCGCACCGCCATCGTCGCCTCGATCATCAACGGGGTGGCGGTCAACAACACCCTGATCAGCAACGCCGCCAAGGTCCGCAACGTCGGCTTCGAGGCCGAGCTGACCGCCAAGCCGACGCGGGACCTGACCTTCGGCGCCAGCGCCGGCTACGTGAAGGCCAAGTACCTGAAGTTCATCGACGCCGCCGGCGTCGACGTGCGCAACCAGCGGATCACGCTGGTGCCGGAGTGGAGCTATTCGCTGTCGGCCCAGTACGCCCATCCGATCAGCGACACGGTGAGCTTCGCGGCGAACCTGGACTTCAGCTGGACGGACGAGTACGCGGCCGACCGCTGCGTGGCGACGGGACCGATCGCCTGCTGGACGCTCACGGCGACCGACATGAGCGGCCTCACCGCCGCGCAGATCGGCCAAAACATCGTCGATGCGACCACAATGGATTCCGCCGGCATCCTCAACGCGCGCATGACCTTCGGCTTCGAGGACGACAAGTACCGGCTGGCGGTCTGGGGCCGCAATCTCACCGACGACCGCGGCCACACCCAGGCGACCTATCTGCAGGCCAACCCCCGCAACTACGCCGGCGGCGCGGTTCGCGAGCCGCGCACCTACGGCCTGACCGTGTCGGCTGAATTCTGACGACGGTTCCTTCCGAGAAGACCGACGGCGCGGCGGTCCTGCCTCCGCGCCGTCCGGACTTCAGCCGGGCTTCAGCTAGCCACTGTTCCTCAACCCGGCCGCGACGCCGTTGATGGTCAGGTGGATGCCCTCGCGCACCGCCTCGTGGTCATCCCCGAGCCGCCGCCGGCGGATGAGCTCGATCTGCAGGTGGTTGAGCGGATCGATGTAGGGCAGCCGTGAGCGGATCACGGCGGCCAGGTCCGGGTTCTTCTCCAGGAGGCCCGCCTGCCCGGTGATCTCCAGCAGCGCGCCCACGGTGCGGTCCCATTCGACGCGGATCTGTCCGAACACCGCGTCGGCCAGCACGCGGTCCTCCACCAGCCCGGCGTAGCGACTGGCGATGGCCAGGTCCCCCTTGGCCAGCACCATCTCCATGTTCGCCAGCATGGAGGAGAAGAACGGCCAGCCGGCGCAGAAGTCGCGCAGCTGGCTGATGGAGACGCCGGAGTTCGCCACCGCCGAGCCGAAGCCGTACCAGCCGGGGAGCATGGCGCGCGACTGCGACCAGGAGAAGACCCAGGGGATGGCGCGCAGGCTCTGGATCGTGCGCGTCGCCTGGCGCGAGGTGGGCCGGCTGCCGATGTTGAGGTCGGCGATCTCGCTGATCGGCGTGGCCGCGTAGAAGTAGTCGGCGAAGCCCGGCGTCTCGTAGACCAGCGCGCGGTAGGCCGACATGGCCGACTGGGCGAGCGCGTCCATCGCCTCGCCCCGCCCCCCACCCAGTTCCGAAGGCGGCGGCTTGCGCAGGGACGCCAGCACCACCGCGGCGGTGAGCGTCTCCAGGCTTTGCCGGGCGAGTTCGGGATCGGCGTATTTGTTGGCGACGACCTCGCCCTGCTCGGTGATGCGGATGCGGCCGTTGACGGTGCCGTGCGGCTGGGCGAGCAGGGCCTCGAAACTCGACCCGCCGCCACGCCCCACCGCGCCGCCGCGACCGTGGAACAGCTGCAGCCTGACGCCGGCGTCGTGCGCCACCGACACCAGCGCTCGCGACGCCTTGTGCAGCTCCCAGGTGGAGGTCAGGTAGCTGCCGTCCTTGTTGGAGTCCGAGTAGCCGATCATCACCTCCTGCAGGCCCGGTTCCCGCAGGATGGCGCGCACCAGGGGGGTCTGGAGGTAGTCGGCCATGGTCTGCGGGGCGGCGCGCAGGTCGTCGATGGTCTCGAACAGCGGTTCGGCGAAGATCTCGGTCCGCGGCGGATCGCCGGCGGTGAACAGACCCACCTCCTTCAGAAGCAGATAGACCTCCAGCAGGTCGGAGACCGAGGTGGTGTTGGAGACGATGTAGGCGCGGATCGCCTCCGGGCCGTAGTTCCGCTTCACCTCGGCCGCGGCGGCCAAGGTCTCCAGCTCCCGGTGCGTCTCCTCGCTGTAGCTGACGAAGGGCGAGGCGAGCAGCCGGCTATGGCCAAGCTCGCGCACGAGCAGCGCACAGCGCTCCGCCTCCCCGAGCGCCTCGTAGTCCGCCTCGACGCCCGCCGTCTTGAGGAGTTCGGCGGCGACGCGGGCGTGCACCGCCGAGTTCTGACGCATGTCCAGCGTCGCCAGGTGGAATCCGAACACGTCCACCGAGCGGATCAGTTCGGGGAGCGGGCCTTCGGCGAACGCCGGCCCATGCTTCTGGACAAGCGAGTCCAGCAGGGTCTCGAGGTCGGCGGCGAACGCCTGCGGCAGGGCGTAGGGTTCGCCGGCGAGCGCCGAAGGGCGGGGCGAGGCCTCTCCCGTCAGCTTCGCATAGGTCGCCGCGAGCCGGGCGTAGAGGCCGGTCAGGGCGCGGCGGTAAGGTTCGTCTGCGCGCTGGCGCGAGGGATCGTGGGAGCGGTCGGCGAGCGCCAGCAGTTCCGGCGTGCAGGCCGCCAGCTCATCGGAGATGGAAAGCTCGGCGCCAAGGGCGTGCACCCGGTCGAGATAGAGGCCCAGCGCGGCCTTGGCCTGGTGCGCCATGGCGTGGCGCATCACCTCGGCGGTGACATAGGGGTTGCCGTCCCGGTCGCCGCCGACCCACGACCCCACCTTCAGGAAGCTCGGCAGATCCTCCACGTCGCCCAGCACCCTGCGCCAGTGGGCGTAGAGCTTGGGGATCTCCTCCAGGAAGCTGCGTTCGAAATACGAGACCGCGTTCCAGATCTCGTCGGCGACGACGATCTTCACCTTCCGAAGCTGCCGCGTGCGCCAGAAGATCGAGATCTGCCGCGACAGCTGTGTCTCCAGGCGCCCGCGCTCGGCGTCGCCCTGGGCCCGATCCAGGGCGTCGAGCTGGTCGGCGATGGCGCTCTGGCGGTCGAGGACGCTCTTGCGGCGGACCTCGCTGGGATGGGCGGTGATCACCGGGGCGATCAGGGCCCCGGCCAGCAGTTCGCGCACCTTGTCGGCGCCCACGCCTTCGGCCGCAAGCGCCCGAACCGCGCCGGTCGGGGTGTCGGCCCGTTCGCCGCCCCCTCGGCCCAGGCGACGGTGGACGTGGTCCTCGGCGATATTGGTGATCTGCAGGAAGCAGGCGAAGGCGTGGGCGAAGCGCACGGTTTCGTCCAGACTGAGATCGCCCAGCCGGTCAGCCATGAGACCGGCCGCCGCCGGCGTGCCGTCGCGGTGGAAGGCGACCGAGGCCCGGCGAATCTCCTCGATCTGCTTGAAGACCGCCGGCCCGCCCTCGTGGCGGATGACGTCGCCCAGCACGCGGCCCAGGTAGCGGACAGTGGCGCGAAGCTGGTCGGGCAGCGCGGTTCTCATGGGAGCGCCCGCGGCTGCGCCTGGTCGGCCTCATGCCGACCACCCGAACGACTGATCACGGCGATGATGCTCCGACGGCTGCTGGTGCGCTGACGCGGTCGCACCGGCGCGCGAACGAGCGCCCGAGGTGCGATTGCGGGATCCCCTCACACTCAACTGCGCAGAGGCAGGATGGCAAGAGCCGGGAGAGCTGGAAGACGCCTACGGGGAACTCGGAGCATGCGAACAGGGCCCCGCGGATCACCCCGGGTCCGTCGGCGCCGCAGCTGGCGATCCCAGCTGACGCAGAAAGTCTTCCTGGCTGATCGTCGCCCTGGCGATCAGCAGGCTGCAACTCAGGTAATCGCTGAGATAGGCCCCGTTCGGCCCGGACCACCAGCGCTGAAGAAGGCTTTGCTTTCGATGCCCGACGACAACGAGATCGGCGCGGACCTCGGCGGCGAAGGCGGCGATCTGCTGCGCCGGCTCGCCGCGGGCGAGCTTGCCCGTCACCGGGATCCCCATCGCCTGCAGACCGCGCACGGCCTCGTCGAGGATGTCCTTGTAGGTATCCTGCTGCAGCGCCATGGCGCCGGCGTGCGCGCCCTCCGCCATCCGCATGCCCGGCGTGTCCGCCACCACGGCCAGGACGTAGAGCTTCGCCCCGGTTTGCCTGGCGAGCAACACGCCCTCGCGAAGCGCCGTGCGCCCTTCGCGAGACCCGTCATAGGCGACCACTATCCGCTCGTACAATCCGCACCTCGATCCGGCAGCCACCTGGCGCGGGTACGTTAGGCCAAATCGACGTTCGGCACAGCCGGAGCTTCGCGGCGGCCAGGCGCCGTCACTCCGCGAACAACTGCGCCCGCGCCTTGTCGAGCGCCTCGTAGCTCCAGAGCCCCTCGGTCTCGACGCTGGCTTTCACAGGCCACTCCAGGCTGGTGCTCAGCCTGCGGCCGCCGAAGCTCACGATCTCGCCGGTCAGGGGCGCGGAGCGAGGCCCGGCCAGCCAGCCCGCCACCTCGGCGACGTTTTCCGGCGACAGCTCGTCGCGCCGATCCTCCGAGAAGATCTGGCCGCCCCAGATCGGGGCCGTCATGCCGCTGAAGGCCAGCGGGGCGATGGCGTTCACCCGCACGCCGTAGGCGCCGAGCTCGCGCGCCAGCGTCGTGGTCATGCTCGCGATGCCTCCCTTGGCGGCGACGTAGTTGATGTAGCCGGGCTGGCCGTGCAGGCCGTTGGTGGAGGTGGTCATCACGACCGAGGCGCCGACCGGCTTGCCGCCGCGCTTGAACTCGTCGCGCCAGTGGATCGCGGCGAACTTCGCGCCCACGAACGCGCCCTTGAGGTGGACGCCGATGACGCTGTCCCAGTCCTCCTCGGACATGTTGACGATCATCCGCGGCCGCGAATTGCCGGCGTTGTTGACCAGGACGTCGAGGCGGCCGAATTCGCCGAGCGCCCGTTCGACCATGGCCTTCCCAGTCTCCCACAGGCTCACGTCGCCAGCCTGGGCGACCGCGCGGCCGCCGGCGTCGCGGATCATCGCGGCCGTCTCCTCGGCGGCGTCCCGCAGGAAGTCGTTCACCACCACGGCCGCGCCGTCCTTCGCCAGGCGCAACGCCTCGCCGCGGCCCACGCCGCCGCCGCCGCCCGTGACGATGGCCGCCTTCCCGTCCAGATCCGGCATGTTTTCCTCCGCCGCGTCCTTACGTCACTATGGCGCAAAGCAGCGGGGCGCACGCCCCTTAAGCCTCGCATCATCCTGAGGAGAACCCCATGACCGCCTACATCGTCGCCATCCGCGACAAGACCAAGGACCCCGCCGAGCTCAAGGCCTATGGGGCCGCCGCCGTCCAGGCGCGGGTGGACGGCATGCAGGTGCTGGCGGCCTACGGGGCGAGCGAGACCCTGGAAGGGGCCGCCGCAGAGGGTGTCGTGCTGCTGCAGTTCCCGGACATGGCCGCGGCCAAGGCCTGGTACGACAGCCCCGCCTACCAGGCGGCGCGCAAGCACCGGTTCCTGGGCGCGGACTACCGGTTCATCCTGTTCGAGGGGAAGTGACGCGGTCCATAAGGGCGCCGGCGCGGCGGACCCGTCCGCCGGCCGAACCGCATGGCTCTCGATCGCGAACCCTCCCGATGATAGGGTTAACGCGGAGTGTTCCGGAACCCTAGACTTGCGGGCGGAGGGCGTGATGAAGATCAGGCGGCTGTTGGCGGCGGCTGCGGGCGTCCTCGCCCTGTCGGCGACCGGAGCTTACGCGCAGAACTGCGCCTACGGGCCGACGTTCGACGCCTGCATGGCCAATGCGCTGGGCCAGATGCAGGCGCGCAACAGCCAGGCGCAGCAACAGGTCTGGCAGAACTATCTTAGAACCTATGGGCCCTGGCTGCGGCAGGAATACGCCAAGTACCGCGGCCCGCCGATCACCTTCGAACAGTTCGCCTATTACAATCTGATGACCGCCAACGGCACGAACATCGCCGGCGGGCTGCAGGCCCAGCAGGACCAGTTCCGCGGCAACCAGCAGGCCAACCGGACCCTGCAGGAGGGCTACCAGTCCTACCGCCAGGGCATGTACGACAACAGCGCCCGCCACAGCCAGATGGCCGAGAACTACAGCCAGGGCGCCATCCGCGGCAACACCGCCCAGATCGACCCGCGCACCGGCCAGACCGTGTGGCTGCCCTACGCCCAGCCCTACAATCAGCCGTTCACGTCCGGCGGCCAGACCTACTTCCAGAACCAGACCGGCTACTACCAGTGGAACGGGAACGGCTGGACGCGGATGCAGGGACGGCGCTGACCCCTGAGGGGGCGCCTATTCGCTTTCGGCGCTGACGTCGTGGTCGGCGTAGTGGCCGCCCGCGTCGCCGGCGTCGCCGTATTCGGCGGCGGTCACCGCATGGTCGGCGGCGACGTCCGCGTACTGGGCGGCATGGTCGAGGTCGCCGATCTCGGCGTAGGCGTCGGCGGTCTGGGCGTTCGCGTCGGCGATGTCCTGGTTCCAGTCGGCGTTCTCAAGCGCGGCCTCGGCCTGGTCGGCCTCGACGATCTGGTTGTCCATGTGGCCTCCGAGATCCTCGACCTCGCGCATCTCGTAGCCGACCTTGTCGGCGAACTCCTCGGCCTTCTCGTAGTCGCCGGCCTCGGCGGCGTCAGCCTGCTGCTGGCGGAGGTCGGCGATGTCCTCGCGGTTCTCGTCGGCGGCCTGGGCGTGGTCGAGGATCGTCTCCGGATCCAGCTCACCGGCCTCCAGCGCCTCATAGACCTCGGCCTGGCCGATGTCGGACAGGCCGGCCACCTCCACGCTGAAGTGTTCGGGCAGTTCGGGGGCGGCGTCGGGCTC
>Ga0070668_100004402_pt1 | contig 10455 bp, 10 predicted proteins | sample KBSS43metaG_FD_64661 | JGI IMG/M metagenome (GOLD analysis project Ga0070668, IMG submission 64661) | Switchgrass rhizosphere microbial communities from Kellogg Biological Station, Michigan, USA - KBS S4-3 metaG | ecosystem: Host-associated > Plants > Roots > Rhizosphere > Soil ... | reverse complement strand
GCTATCGGAAAAGGCACAATGTCCACGCTAGGTCTTTATGTATCAGAACCGGGCTTGCAAAGTTCTTTGCGGGCAGCTCGCTCGTCTGTTCCACGGGACCGGGTTGAACAGACGAATCATGAGCTTCCAGCCCAAGAACGCCTCCCCTTGGAATAACTCCGAATACATGATTGGCCTGCCAACACTCTTCCATCGGCCGAAAGAAACATGAGTTTTGCCGAATTTCCCCTTTTTACAGTCGGTCCCTTGTACCGTCTACAGGAAAAGTTTGGGCTTGTGCGGGAAGGGAAACATCGGCTGGGACTCATCGCACTCTGCTCCCTGTGCATCGCCTGGGCGCCGATGGCTCTGCTTGCGACTGCAGAAGGGTTGGCCATCGGACCGACGCGCCTCAGTTCCTTCCTGATGGATTTCGCGGTCAATGTGCGGTTTCTCATCGCCCTGCCGGTGTTCCTGTTAAGCGAGACCATGTGCGAACGTCAACTTCAGACCGTCATCCAGCAATTTGAGAGTGCGGGACTGGTGCTCGAGGGGGCACGATCGCAGTTTCAAGACGTGGTACGGGATATCGTCCAGTTGAGCAGTTCCGGCCGGGTTGCAGCGGTACTGCTGGTAATCGCGTACCTCCACAGCCTCATTGCCTTTACGTTCTTCATCAACTATCCGGAGGTGACGTGGCGGTTCGGAGCGGGAGACGGCAGGCATGTGCTCACCCTTGCCGGTGACTGGTACTTCTTGGTGTCCTTCCCGATCTATTCGTTTATGCTGTTACGATGGGTGTGGCGATTGGCCCTGTGGTGGCGGCTGCTGTGGCGCATCTCGGGGCTGGAACTCGATCTGTCACCCGCCCATCGTGATGGAGCGGCGGGGTTGGGCTTTCTCAGTGAATCATTGTTGGCCTTCGGCGGTTTCGCATTCGCGGTGACGGCTACCACCGCTGGCGAGGTGGCTGACTACGTGGTCTACGAAGGTGCCTCTCCCCTGGAGTATGAGTGGGAAGTGGGAGGCCTTTTGGTAGCCCTATTGATCGTGATTGCAGGACCGCTTCTGTTGTTTGTACGGCAACTCTATGAGGCCAAGGACTCAGCGGTGTTCCAATATGGGGCGCTCGCGAGCCGACAGATCCAGCAAGTTGATCGAAAATGGCTGTCGGAGGAACACATACAAGGGGGCGCTGGGATTGACTTCGGGGCCGTCCACCAGTTAGGCAACTCATTGACAGCCGTGCGCGACATGTCAATCATTCCACTGGTCAAAGATGACGTCTTGAAACTCCTCTTCGTAGCCTTCCTTCCGTACGTCCCGCTGCTCATCACGCTTGTGCCGATGGATGAGGTCTGGAAGCTCCTGCTGAAAGTGGTCATATAGCGTTCCGGTCCGGGCGGGTGGGCTTGGAGCCTAGTCAGCCGAACTCATGGCTGCGGTCCTCGGTATGTCTTTCACCAAGCGAAATCCAAGGTGTGAGGTTCCGGTATCTGTTGCCCCCTTGCCCCGGCCGCCCGGCATGTAGCGGGCGCAGTATTGGTCTGTGCAAAGGTAGGAACCTCCTTTGTGAACTTTCTTCCGCACTCCCGGCTCGCTCGGGTCAAAACTGTCGGATGGTCCTCGGGGGTTTCGGACAACTCCGGAAGCGGCTACCGTCCGGTAATAATCGGGACGGTACCAATCTGAGGTCCATTCCCACACATTGCCTGCCATGTCGTAGAGTCCGTACCCGTTGGCCGGGAACGACATGACGGGAGCGGTCGCTTCAAAACCGTCTTGGGCCGTGTTGTGATCGGGGAAATGGCCTTGGAATGAGTTGCCCATTGACCTGCCTTCCGGCTCAAAATCGTCTCCCCAGACATAGGGCTTTTTGTCCAAACCGCCTCGCGCGGCAAACTCCCATTCCGCTTCGGTTGGAAGCCGTTTGCCGTTCCATGCGGCGAAAGCGAGTACATCATCGTAGGCGACGTGCACGACGGGGTGATTCATTTTCCCCTCGATGGTACTGCCTGCCCCTTGCGGATGACGCCAGTCGGCCCCCTTGATGTAACTCCACCATCGAAAGTGATCGTTGAGCGGAACCGGCCCGGGAGGAGCGGTAAAGACGACGGAGCCTGCAATCAGATTTTCCGGAGGGGCACCGGGAAAATCCTCTGGCGATGGAATACGCTCGGCAACCGTCACATAACCCGTTGCCTGCACAAAGCGTTGAAACTGTTCGTTCGTGACCTCCGTCTTGTCCAGAAAGAAGCCGTCGACGTGCACACGGTGAACGGGTTGTGCGTCGCGAAACATGGGGAAATCACTTCCCATCCAAAACTCGCCTCCTGCAACCCATACCATGCCTTCGGGTGTCCGAGAAGATAGCGCAAACCGATCGTGCCCTACCCACGCCACAAACCCGGCACAGATGACCAGCGCCACATAGACATAGAGCTTTCGATTCGAACGGCTCATGAACGACCCTTTGAAGGCAAAGTGTTCATGCCACCATAGCGACGTGATTACCTGTGTTCAACTGGCAGAATTGACAGTGGAAATGATATGACTGATGCTTAGCCGCTGGGTGTACGACTCAGGAAACGCCCTTTCTTTTCGAGAATTTTCATCCTATCTCGATCTTAGTGCAAAATCCGCGTATCCTTCGGTCGGTTCAGCCCTGAGCTTGGCGGATTTGCACCGTGCGCAACAGAAGGTGGAGCGAACGACATGAGCTTCAACACAACGAGCATACTGCTCCTCATCGGTGTGTTCACCGGCATGCTGCTGAGCCTGATCATTGGACAGCGACTGGGTCGTCGCGAAATGGATGTGGGGACGGATTCTGGCCGCATCCAGTTGACGGCAGTCGAAGCTGCCATCTTCGGGTTGATGGGGCTGATGGTTGCGTTTACCTTTTCGGGCGCGGCACAACGGTACGAGATGCGGCGACAGCTGGTCGTAGACGAAGCGAATGCCATCGGCACTTCGTATTTGCGCATCGATCTTCTGCCGGCTGCCCGACAAGCCGCGTTGCGTGAGAAGTACCGCCAGTATCTGGAGGCGCGGCTCGCCGTCTATCGGACTGACCTTGATTCATCGAATAAATCGCACGAGGCTATTGCCACCAACCTCCAGCGGGCAATCTGGGCTAGCACGGTCGCTGCCCTTGCAGAAGCGCCGCCCCAGGCGTCCATTATCGTGGTGCCAGCGTTAAACGAAATGATCGACGTTACTACTAGGCGCGCCATTGCAGCGGTGACGCATACTCCAAAGCTCATCATGGCCATGCTATTGACGCTCGGGCTTGTCTGCTCTCTCCTGGCAGGATACGTGATCGGCAGTAGCCACACCCGCCACGCGGGTTTTCACTGGCTGGCGTTTGCGTTCATGATGACAATCACCATCTATGTCATCTATGATCTGGACTATCCGCGCTATGGGGCCATTCAGATCGACTTCGCCGATCGAGCACTCACGGACCTCCTGGCCGACATGAAGTGAGGAGAAAATCATTCCTCATCCACTGTCACATTTCCCCTCTGTAAGTTCTGACAGTATCGTCGCTTCCGGCTTTCTGGCACAACCTCCTCAGTAAAAAGAGTCATCTTCGATGTGACTCATATTCCTTCTTGTCGCAGCAAGAATGTACATTGCCCGCATTGCGGCATACGCATAGAAACACACAACACATCACTGTGGGGAGATCATCATGCGAGATCGAAACCTGTCGCGAGCGCTGTGGGGGATGGTCATGTTCCTGTTTCTCACAGGACCAGCGGCATTCGCCGCCGAGAAGAAACCCAACATTGTCATCATCTGGGGGGACGACATTGGACAAAGCAACATCAGCGCCTACTCGAAAGGGATGATGGGCTATCAGACGCCCAATATCGACCGAGTCGCAAAAGAAGGCGTGCTGTTCACCGACTACTACGCAGAACAGAGCTGCACCGCGGGACGCGCGGCGTTCATCACAGGCCAGAGCGTCTTCCGCACCGGCCTGAGCAAAGTCGGACTGCCGGGCGCCGACATCGGCATCAGGAAAGAAGATCCGACCATTGCCGGGATGCTGAAAGCCCAGGGCTATGCCACTGGCCAGTTCGGCAAGAATCACCTGGGGGACAAGGACGACATGCTGCCGACCAACCACGGGTTCGATGAGTTCTATGGCAACCTCTACCACTTGAATGCCGAAGAAGAGCCGGAATTACCAGATTATCCGAAGGAGTCCGACTTCCCCACCTTTCGAAAAAGGTTCGGGCCGCGCGGGGTGATCCACAGTTTCGCCATGCCGGATGGCTCACAGAAAATCGAAGACACCGGTCCGTTGACCAAGAAGCGCATGGAAACTATCGATGACGACATCGCAGCTCGCGCAGCAGGATTCATCGAGAAACAGGTCAAGGCTGGCGCACCGATGTTCGTTTGGGTGAACTTCACCCACATGCACCTCCGCACTCATCCCAAACCTGAAAGTGTCGGCCAGTCCGGGCGTTGGCAGAGCCCCTACCATGACACGATGGTTGATCACGACAAGAACGTCGCCACGGTGCTCAACAAGCTGGACGAACTCGGCATCGCCGACAATACGATCGTGATGTACAGCACCGACAACGGGCCGCACATGAACAGCTGGCCGGATGGTGGCATGACGCCGTTCCGCAGTGAGAAAAACACCAATTGGGAAGGCGCGTTCCGCGTGCCCGCGATGGTGCGCTGGCCCGGTCACATCAAACCAGGCACCGTGTCCAACGACATCGTGTCACACCTTGACTGGATGCCGACTCTGCTCGCGGCAGCCGGCACCCCTGACATCAAGGAGAAATTACTGAAAGGCCATCAAGTCGGGAAGAGGACGTACAAGGTACATCTGGACGGGTTTAACCAATTGCCTTACCTCACGGGACGGGAAAAGAACAGTGCACGAGAGTCCTATTTCTACTTCTCCGATGATGGCGACCTCATGGCGCTTCGCTATGACAACTGGAAGCTGCTATTTGCGCAGCAACGGGAGCCGGGAACGCTAGCGGTTTGGGGGGAACCATTTGTAAAGACCAGGATTCCCTGGCTTATCAACCTTCGCATGGATCCTTATGAACGCGCACCCGTGACTTCCAACACCTACTGGGATTGGTACATCGACCATGTCTACCTATTGGTGGCGGCGCAACATCATGTGGGGCAATTCCTGGGAACCTTCAGAGAGTACCCGCCACGCCAAAAGGCCGCCAGCTTTACTATTGATCAGGTGCTGGAAACACTCCAGAAGCAAACTGGCGGCTAGTCACGTGTACTGGATGAGAGGCTGAATCAATCACACCGAGATCTGAGAGAGATCGTTATGAAGCACGGCATCGTCAAAGCACTGATCTTCGCTGTGGCTCACTCAATGCTCTACGTTGGAATGGTTCAGGCCGCCGATCCGCTTCCGTCGTGGAATGAGGGTGCGCCGAAGAAGGCCATTGTCGAATTTGTTTCGAAAGTCACGAAGGAAGGCGCGCCTGGATTCGTGCCGCCGGCAAACCGCATCGCCACCTTCGATAACGACGGCACGTTGTGGGCCGAGCAGCCGATGTATGTTCAACTCTTATTTGCGCTCGACCGAGTGAAGGCGCTCGCGCCGCAGCATCCGGAGTGGAAAGACAAGGAACCGTTTGCCTCGCTACTCAAGGGGGATGTGAAAGGCGCGCTTGCGGGTGGCGAACCGGCCATTTATCAAATCGTGATGGCCACGCATGCCGGCATGACGACGGACGACTTCGAAAAGCTCGTCACCGACTGGATCGCAACGGCGAAACATCCGGTGACTCAGAAGCCTTACACAGAGATGCTGTATCAGCCGATGCTCGAAGTGCTTGCCTATCTTCGCGCGAACGGCTTCAAGACCTTCATCGCATCCGGCGGCGGCGTCGAGTTCATGCGACCCTGGGTCGAGAAAGCCTATGGCATCCCCCCAGAGCAGGTCGTGGGGAGCAGCGGGAAATTGAAATTCGATCTGCGCGATGGAACTCCTACGCTGATGAAGCTGCCGGAGCTGCATTTCTTTGACGATAAGGCCGGGAAACCCGTCGCCATACAAACCTATATTGGCCACCGTCCTATCGCTGCGTTCGGCAATTCGGATGGCGATTTGCAGATGCTTCAATGGACCTGCGGGGGATCCGGCACGCGCTTCTGTCTCTATGTGCATCACACCGATGCCGTGCGCGAATGGGCCTACGACCGCCAGGCGCATATCGGCCAGCTCGACAAAGGGCTCGATGAAGCCAAAGCCAAGGGCTGGACCGTGGTCGATATGAAGCAGGATTGGAAAAAGGTGTTCGCGTTCGAGAACCCTTGAGATGAACCGCTGGGGTACTAGGCGCTCTGGTAATCTCGCCTGTCCGAAGGCGCCTACAAGGTTGTAGGCGCATGTAACGTCATGATTCATATGGCGAAATGCTGCCATGGAATGCTATATTCCAGCGGCTCAGTTCCCAGTAACTTGTGGAGGGAACAGGAATGGCAACGATTCGCGTCTTACTCGTGGATGATGAGTGCTTGGTTCGTCAGGTTCTCACACGAATGCTGACAGCATACCCAAACATGGAAGTGGTTGGCGAGGCGGCGACCGGGGACGAAGCTATTTCCAGCGTGGAGAGACTCCAACCTCACATTGTGGTCATGGATATTCGTATGCCGAGGATGGATGGGATCGCCGCGTCTCGGGAGATCACGCGTAAATTTCCCCACGTGAGAATTATCGGCTTGTCAGAATACGCAGACGGCTACCATGCCGATGCGATGGAAAAAGCCGGCGCCGTGGGGGTGTATCGAAAATCGAACGCCACGGAAGAACTGTACGGGGCTATCAAGAAAGCCAGCGGGCATGATTCGCCCGAATCATTCGCCTGATTAACGTCGCGGCGGCTTTGCCAGCGCCTAAAGGTGGCGGCCTTCGCACACTTCAAGTAAGCGAAGAGGCCAGGCTGAGGAGTGATTTCTCAGCGTTAGCCTACGCCCTTGTGAGCGTAATCGTAACAGAGCCTAGAGACTTCTAATTCCATGCACGCTTACCCCGTTTCTTCAGGCGTTTCCACTCAGACCAAAATTCCTCGCGTACTTCCTCACGCCGCTGATTAGCCCGCGCCGCGAGTAGGCCTGCCGTGAACGCCGCCTGCCGCCTGCCCTGGTATTTCAGGAATCCCTCGACATACCGTTCTGCCAACACGGCATCTTGATGCACGCCCAAGAGATCCTGAAATCGTGTGGCCGCCTTGATAAATCGACCGATCGCCTTGCCATCGCCTTCTTGAGCCAATTCCGCCGCGTATCGCGCTCGTTTGGTTTTGATTCTGATCCGATGAAGCTCGGCGTTCGAAAGGGATCCGTTGAGTTTCCGGACCGTCTTTCGAAGCTTGCGAAATTGACGGGCCGCGGCATCCGTCAGTGTGTACTCCAGATTGAGAATGACTGGGACCTCTGCCGCATCCCGTAGTTTGCTGACAAACCCCACATACCGCGCGCTTTTCATTTCGTCGAGCAGCATGCGGTACGCGTGTTCCCGGTCGCTCTGCAGGTGACGCAGGAACCGTTCAAGCGGTCGTCGGTCACGGGCTTTCAACTGCTCGGCCTCACACGTGAAATAGTGTATTTGCACGTCCAGGTCGCGCACTCGGGCGAACACCTCTCCGATCCACTTGAGCCCCGAAAGGAGCGGCTCCGCCCACTCTGCAGAGGCAATCTGACGCAGGGCAATGAGGATGGTCCGCATCCGCCTCGCCGCGACTCGTATGCGATGCACATCCGTTACGTCCCCACATAAGCGCACGCCAGGATCGCACCGTTTGAGAGTATCCAGTTGCTGCAGCAAACGATGTCGCACGTGATCGACGATCGAGGCATCCTTGTCCGGCTCGTCCAAGGCGTGGTAGGCGAGGGAAAGGGCTTGAAACAATTTCGGCCTGCCGTCATGGGGACGTGCTCCCACTCCATAGAGCGTTGAGGCAAGCCTCTCGATACATTCATCGTCTCCATTCAATGACTCAATCTCGAGCTCTTTGAACTGTTGGATGACTGCCCCTTTGCGAAGGACCGCCACCGTATCCAACACCACTTCCACGTCGTTGTTCTTAGTATCAGGGACGCGCACGCCTGTTCGCGACGTACGCAGCTCGGCGATGGGAACCAGATGTTTGCCCTCGTGGAGCACGACCAACGCGTCGACGAATCGGGTTGGCGGCGCGACGGAAGACTCTCGCAACTCAATCTCGCGGCGGGATCCGTTGAGGGGGGGCAATTTCATCTGCCAGACGGCCGATCCCTTATCGAGACGACGACGAAGGGTAATGCTCGAGCGGGCAAGACAATGGTCCAATGTGTCGAAGTAGGTTGACCTGAACACTCGTCGAGGAAGCGGATCACCTGATAAGGCTGGCAGCCTGAAATCATCGGCTACGGCGAGCTTCTTTTCTGTTTCCACCACCGACCGCAGGGGGACAAGAGAAGAGTGCGGAGCAGGTACGCGTGCCATAGCCTTACTCACGGACGTGTTCACAAATTTAGCCAGACACCAGAGTGGAATTCAATGGGTAGGTGAAGAGCAGGTGACACCGAGTTTAAAACGATTTCAAGCAAGAACGTCCCTCGCCTATCGTGCAGGCAAGAGGAACAGGAGTAAGAGGACGCCGAGGAACGGACCTCTTCGTTAATTGGTTTTCATTGGGAGCGCTCTAACGCCGTACCCCGTAATCTCTACGGCAAGTTTGCTCTGCCAACATCCTCTGACCCGCCGTTGCGTCCTGCGGAATGCGAGCCAGGCAAGTGTTCAAAGTCTCTTCTTCAACTCCTGCCGCAATACGGCTAGTGCTCGAGTTGGGCTGGTTCTTAGAACTGGGTTCGGCGACTGCCCCTCCGGATGACCTCGGACTGGAGACGGCCGCTCCGTCGGATGTGGACGATCCACTGCTGGACGACTCCATTTTGCCGTCGCTTGCACAACCACCAACCATGAGTCCCAATACCGTGATCCACAGTGCACTCCTCAACATGACGGCACCTCAAGATTAAAGGATTAAAGGAAAAGTGAAATGTTCTAAGCTTCCTGTCCAGAATATCCCATTCGTCCGCCGCTTCAAGCACAATATTCAGGGTTTGTTGTACTTTTTGGCTTACAGCAATGTCAGCGCCGGCCTACTCATCTTCGGGGCTGCATAAATACTCCATAATCTCCCCGTGCGTGTCAGCCTACAATGCTGTAGGCTGACGTAACCTGCCGATCTTGCTAGTAAAAATAAATGATCAGGCATGTTATGTTGTCTTAGTTCCCCACTTTAACACCGGGGGTGGAACGATGGCTACACGGGTATTGCTCGTAGATGATGAATCCTTGGTCCGCCGGATTCTCAAACAAATCCTCGCAGGCCACCCAGATATGGAATTGGTTGGGGAGGCAGCAACCGGCTACGAAGCCATTTCCGCCGTGGAGAGACTTCACCCGGACATTGTGGTGATGGATATTCGCATGCCCGGATTGGATGGGATCGCGGCCGCCCGCGAGATTAGAATCAAATATCCCGATGTGAAAATTATCGGTCTGTCAGAGTATGCGTTTGGATACAACACCGATGCGATGGAAAAGGCAGGGGCCGCAGGAGTCTATCAAAAGTCCAGCGCGTTGGAGGAACTCTATCCGGCGATTAAAAAAGTCGTTGGTATTCATCCAGCGATGTAAGCGCAAGCTCCCTTCTCATTGTCGATCCTGTACAAGGCTCTCCACAAACACCCTCATCCTTCTGCCGTCTGCGCTGCGATAAACTGTCTGATGCGAGCCTCCTGTTCAGCGCGGTAATCCGCAATCCGGCTTCGATCAGCTTCAGTGAGCGCTCGCCGGAGAGCAGCGGTTTCAAGGTCCTGGCAATACGCCGGCGTTCCGGGCTGCTGCCGCCAGGAGTTGCCCAGATCACCACCATCGACAGGGTCGAAGCCAAGATCGTCGACGAGTCGAAGCACTGCTGCCTTGGCGTCCCACGAATCGCCGGCAACCGGGAGAGCGATCCGACCCTTCGTTCCCCTCGGAAGCCCCTTCTCGAGAAGGCTTTTGGCGAAGATGTTGTTGAAGGCCTTGATCACGGGACGCCCGATCTGCTGCGCCACCCACTGGCTATCGAGCATGCCGCGGTCGATCACATCGATGCGGCCGTCCCGGAGCTCGGGATGGTAGTTGCCGATGTCGATGACAATGACGCTGCCCGGTACGTTCGCAAACAGCGCCCGGGGAAGATCAGCGACAGCCTTCGTTGGGATCGCGATGACGACGAGCTCTCCGGCTTTGGCGGCATCGACAACGGAAACGGGCGTCGCCCCGATCTCGGCTGCCACCGCGGTCAGGCTCTCCGGTCCCCTGGAATTCGCAATCGAGACCTGATGTCCACGCGTGGCGAGGTGACGCGCAAGTATCGCTCCCATGCTCCCAGCGCCGATAACTCCAACTCGCATGTGCCCTCCCCT
>Ga0070668_100004399_pt1 | contig 10457 bp, 8 predicted proteins | sample KBSS43metaG_FD_64661 | JGI IMG/M metagenome (GOLD analysis project Ga0070668, IMG submission 64661) | Switchgrass rhizosphere microbial communities from Kellogg Biological Station, Michigan, USA - KBS S4-3 metaG | ecosystem: Host-associated > Plants > Roots > Rhizosphere > Soil ... | reverse complement strand
TCGCTCTACAACTCGCTCTACCGCCGCGGCATGAAGTCGCAGTACAAGGCGGAGAACGTCTGCATCTGCGGCGGCGGGCGGAGCTCGCTCACCCGCGCGGTCGCGGCACTGGGCGAGGTCAACCTCGGGCATTTCCTGCCCGATTACACCGCGTACGAGGAGCTGCTCGACATCTTCAAGCTCTTCACGTCCATTCCGATACCGCTCGACCCCGCGGGCGGCTATCGCTTCTCGGCGGACGACCTCCGGCGCGAGATCCTCGGGAAGGGTCTCTCGGCGGTGCTCCTGTCCAACCCGAACAATCCCACCGGACGCACCGTGCAGGGCGACGAACTCCAGCGCTGGGTCGCCACCGCGCGCGAGCTCCAGTGTACCCTGCTGCTCGACGAGTTCTATTCGCACTATGTGTGGACCGGCGCCGAGGACGAATGGTCGATGGTGTCGGCGGCGCAGCACGTCGAGGACGTCAATCGCGACCCGGTAGTGCTCTTCGACGGGCTCACCAAGAACTGGCGCTATCCCGGCTGGCGCTGCACCTGGGTGGTCGGCCCCAAGCAGGTCATCGAGGCCGTCGCGAGCACCGGCAGTTTCCTCGACGGCGGAGGCTCCAAGCCGCTGCAGCGCGCCGCACTCCCGCTGCTCGAGCCGGCGCTCGTGCTGCAGGAGACCGCCGCCATCCAGAAGGCGTTCCGCCGGAAGCGGAAACTGATGATGAAGGGACTGCGCGCGGCGGGGATCAAGCTGGACGTGGCGCCGGAAGCGACCTTCTACTGCTGGGGTGACCTCTCGGCGCTGCCGGAGCCGCTCAACGACGGCATGCAGTTCCTCAAGGCGGCGCTGGACGAGAAGGTGATCTGCGTGCCGGGCGAATTCTTCGACGTGAACCCCGGAAAGCGCCGTGCCGGACGGCCGTCACGTTTCCGGCAGTACGCCCGGTTCTCGTTCGGCCCCGAGGAGGACACGGTCCGGACAGGTATCGAGCGCATAGGTCGATTGACCCGTGCTTGACCGGTTGACTGTCGCGTCTTCATTGGACGTGGGCTCGACAGGCACCTCGTAGTGGAATCCGAGACATGCCCCGGCACCACTTCCTGACGACCCTGATACTCCTCACAGCTGCCTGCTCTTCCGAGCCCGGTGCACCGGGACAGGGCGGGACGGTGCGCGCGACCGTCTACGGCGCCGAAACCTGGGGCGACCCGCCCGGTCCGCTTCCCGGCGTGACCGTCACGATCGCCGGGCGCTCGGAGGTCACCAGCGAGCTCGGTGTTGCCTACGTCACGCACCTTCCATCCGGGCGCCAGGACGTCACCATCGATCGTCCCGGCTCCGAGCTGCTGGAGACCGAGGTTTCGGTCATCAGCGGCGACACGGTCGACATGATCGAGGAGCTCCCGGCCCTGCGGCCGACCCAGGGAAGGATCGAGGTGCAGGTGGTGATGCAGGAATCGCCTGGCTCCCCCGTCGACATCTTTCCCAGGGACGCTGTGGTCACCCTGGATTTTGGCGCGGCCTTGCGGCTCACCAACGCGGACGGGAGAGCGGAGTTCCCCTTTGTGGGCGCCGGGGGCCATTGGATTCGTGGGGAATACGCCGGTACCGTGCCCGACAGTGTGCTCGTCAACGTGCTGGGCGGCGATACCGTGCGGGTGACACTTCGGCTGGACCTCAGTACCTGACTGACCGCGTTGCTCAGCCTTCGCTCAACTCCAGGCTCACGTCGGCCGCCACCACGCTGTGGGTCAGCGCGCCGATCGAAATGAAGTCCGCGGCGGCCTGGGCATAGCGCGCCACGTTCTCCAGGGTAATTCCCCCGGTCGCCTCGATCTCGATGCCCTGCCGCCGGCTCCGGGCGCGCGCACCCCAGTTCGCCACCGTCGCAGGAGTCTGGTTGTCGATGAGGATCCGGGTGGCCCCGGCATCGCAGGCCTCGTCGACCTGCCCCAGTGATTCGACTTCGACGTACAACTCGAGGACCCCCAGCTCCCGTGCCTGTGCCAGCGCCTCGGCGAGCGAACGGCCACCCTGGGCGAGCGCGCGCCAGTGGTTGTCCTTCACCATCACGGTCCGGGCGAGGTCGACCCGGTGTACTCCACCGCCGCCCGCACGCACCGCGTCCACGTCGAAGAGGCGCAGGCCGGGCGCGGTTTTCCGTGTGTGGAGGATGCGCGCGCCGGTATGGGCCACCGCATCGACGTAGTGCCGGGTCATCGTCGCGATGCCGCAGGCGCGCTGCAGGAAGTTGAGGAGGGTGCGCTCGGCGAGGAGCAGGCTTCGGAGCGATCCAGCCAGGGTTCCGGCGACGCTGCCCGCCAGCATGCGGTCGCCCTCGCGGAACTGCCACGCCGCCACCGGCAGGCCGCACGCCAGCAGCACCGCATCGGCGTACCGGGTCCCGGCCAGCACCGTGTCGCTCCGGATCTCGAGCACGCCCTGCGCCTCGAGGGTCGATGGCGTGGTGACGAGGGTGGTGACGTCCCGCGCGCCATCCTCCGCGAGGGCCCGCCGCGCCAGGGCGGCGGCATCGTCGAGTACGTCGGCGGGTTCGGTCAGTCGCCAGGCTTCCGGGCAACGCCCGGTCCAAGCGCCACCATGCGATCCACCGCGGCGCGTGCCCGCGCCGCGATGTCTGCTGGCACCGAGACGTGGTAGCGGTCGAGCCGCAGCGAGTCCCGCGTGTTCTCCAGCGTGATCGTCTTCATGTAGGCACAAACCGCCTCGGGATCGGCCGCCAGGAACTGCTTCTCCGGCGCGTCCTTCTTCATCCGGTGCATGATCCCGGTCTCGGTGGCGATGATGAACTCCTTCGCCGGCCGCTCCCGCACCAGCTGGATCATCCGCTCGGTGGACGCGATGTGCAGGCCTTCCGCGCTCACCTCTCCCTCGCCCATTGCATGGATGAGCTGGCCGGCACAGCCGCACTCGGGATGCACCAGCACCTCCGCATCCGGGTGCGCCTCGCGCACCTCGGCGAGCCGGTCCGGCCGGATGCCGGCATGTACGTGGCACTCGCCCAGCCACACCTCGACGTTCCGGTGCGGTCGCATGCGTCGCACGTGCGCACCCAGGAAGAAGTCGGGCAGGAAGAGGATGCCCTCGCTCTCCGGGATCGCGTCGATCACGTCCAGCACGTTGCCGCTGGTGCAGCAGTAGTCGAGCTCCGCCTTCACCTCGGCGGTGGTGTTCACGTACCCCACCGCGATGTACCCGGGGAAGCGCGCCTTCCACTTGCGCACGTCGGCCGCGGTGATCGTCGCGGCCAGCGAGCATCCGGCGGCGAGGTCCGGCAGCAGGACCCGCTTCTGCGGCGACAGGATCGCCGCCGTTTCGGCCATGAAGTGCACCCCGCAGAAGACGATGACCGCGGCATCGGTCTTCGCCGCCTCGCGCGACAGCCCGAGCGAGTCACCCACGAAGTGGGCGACGTCCTGCACCTCGGGACGCTGGTAGTTGTGCGCGATCACGACCGCGTCCCGCTCCCGGGCGAGCCGGCGGATCTCGTCCTGCAGCTCGGCGATCCGTTCCGCCGAGAGGCGGTTGGGTTCGATGACCGGAAGGGTCAGGGTCATAGTGACTGCCGCGCCGGACGCGGTGGGAAGTCGGCGCGGCGATGGCTGCCCTGGCTCTCGCGCCGCCCGCGTGCCGATCGCGTGATGAGCTGCGCCACGCTCAGCTGCCGGTGTGTGCGCCACGCGGCGGCCGGCGTGGCCTCCTCCAGCCGTGTGAGGCCGGCCTGTGCGTCAGCCAGGCTCGCCTCGGTGCGCACCACGCCGACCCCCCTCGTCATGATCTCGCGCATTTCCTCGCGCACGCTGGCCAGCGCCATGTCGGCGCCGGTATCGGCGTCGGCATCGCCGGTTGAAATCTCCTCCGGGATGCTTGCCCCCGCCTGCTCGCCAGCCACCTCACGGGCGACGCGATCGGAGAACACCAGGCCCTCGAGCAGCGAGTTGGACGCAAGCCGGTTGGCGCCGTGCACCCCGGTGCAGGCCACCTCGCCGGCCGCCCAGAGCCCCGCGCGGGACGTGTGACCGTCGAGGTCGGTGCTCACGCCACCCATCGCGTAGTGCAGTGCGGTCGCCACCGGCAGCAGGTCGCGCGAAGGGTCGAGCCCCGCGCCCCGCAGCATCGCATGAATGCCGGGAAACTGCGTCGCGAAGTCGGCGATGCCGCGGGCATCGAGGAACGCGCCGCCGGCAGCTTCGGCCTCCGCGACGGCGCGAGCCACCACGTCGCGCGGGCCCAGCTCGCCCCGCGCATCGGCGTCGAGCGTGAAGCGGCGGCCGGCGGAGTCCACCAGCAGCGCTCCGGCGCCGCGGACCGCCTCGGAGATGAGTGGTGCGGGGTTCACGCCCGGCAGCCTGAGTGCCGTGGGATGGAACTGGAGGAACTCGAGGTCGCGCAACTCGGCGCCGACTTCATGCGCCAGGGCCCAGCCGTCGCCGGTGGCACCGAGGGGGTTGGTGGTTACGGCGAAGAGCTGGCCTACTCCGCCCGTGGCGAGCACCACTGCCGAGGCCGGGATGCCATGCGGACGGCCGGAGCTGTCCAGCACGATCGCACCCACGACACGATCACCCTCACGCACCAGGCGGCGCACTTCGGCGTGCTCGAACAGCCTGATCTGCGGGAGATGACGCACCACCGCGGTGAGGCAACGCACCAGCATCGCACCGGTACGATCCCCGTCGGCGTGGAGGATGCGCGGCCGGGTGTGGGCTGCTTCGAGGCCGAAGCGAAGGCGCCCGTCGTCAGCCCGGTCGAAGGCGGCACCGAGTGCCAGCAGCTCGCGGATGCGCTCCGGTCCCTCGGTGACGAGGATCTCCACTGCTTCCGGGTCGGAGAGTCCGTCGCCGGCCGCGAGCGTGTCCATGGCGTGCTGTGCGGGAGAGTCGCCCGGCCCGATGGCGACGGCGATGCCGCCCTGGGCCCAGGCTGTGGCACTGTCGGAAAGCGTGCCCTTGGTGAGAAGCAGCGCCTCACGGCCTTCGGCCGCCAGGCGCCATGCGGCCCAGAGTCCGGCGACTCCGGCACCGACGATGAGGGGAACAGGCTTGGACATCGGCTGGAATATAGGCGGCCAGGGGGCAGCACACCTGCGTCAGCCGGTACCCTCCAACGGGCGGCGGCGGTGCCGCCGTTCCGACATCCAGATCAGCCATCCCGCCACCGCCGCCGCGGCCAGCCACCAGAGCAGCGACGCGCCGGGACGCTGCAGCGGAAGGCGAAGCCGGCCGTCACCGACCAGCTCGAACGCGCCCCAGGCCGACGGCCCCAAGCCATCCGCCAGCAGCCGGAGCTTGGCCTGCCGCACCGCCCCGCCGATTGGAGTGCCTTCCGCCAGTGACTCGTAAAGGGCCAGCACGTAGCGGTCGGCGGCCCTCGTGGGCGCTCCCCAGGCGCACCGCACCACCGAGCGCGCCCCGGCCTGGAAGAGCGCCCGTGCCATTGCCGGCGCCGGCGGCCCCAGCAGGTCCGGCTCGCGGCGCGATGGGCAGCCGGCCAGCAGCACGAAGGTGGCGCCCAGATGCAGTTGGCCCAGCTCGGCGACATCGAGCCGGCCATCCTCGCCCGGAGTCGATACCATTTCCAGCGCGTCGCCGCCATCGGTGATGCTGGTGGTGAGCATCGGCACTGCGAGGTGCAGCGTGCCTGCGCTGCGCAGGTCGGCGGTCCGGAACCATGATTCCGTGGCGTCATGTGCCACGTGGGCTTCACCCCGTCGCGAGTAGCGGCTGATCTCCCGCGCCTGCGCCACCGCCGTGGCACCCACGGCGCGGTTCCCCCCGCCGGAGTAGCCGAACGCCACGATGCGAATGCCGGCCCGCGGGGCCGGTTCCGACCACCAGGCGAGCGCCTGCCCGACCGACGGGAGCACGCTCGTCTCGAAGTTCTCGATCAGGCGGCGGTTGCCGGGGAGCGGCAGGACATCGAAGGGAATGGCGCGGAGCGGACCTCCAGGCACGAAGGCAAGCTGTTTGATGTCTCGCGGCAGCCGCTCGAGCAGTGGGAGGATGAGCTGGTTCGAGAGCGCCGCGGCGTCGCGCGGCGCGTCGGATCCGGCCGCCAGCGCCATCCACAGGTGCGCCACCTGGGTGGCGAGCGAATCGCTGACGTGAAGTGGCACCGCTCGGAGCCCGCCCCGGGTCGCCACCAGCAGCATCACGCGCTGGCCACTCGCCGAGACGACATACGCCACCAGTGCCGTGTGCTCCGGTACCCGGGCGGGGTCGAACGCCGAGAGCGTGTCGAGGGCACGGCTGCGCGCTCCACCACGGGCTTCGCGGAGCAGCTGGATCCTGAACGCGGTCACCGGGCGTCCGGCCGTGGCCACCCGCTCCATCAGCTTCATCAGCCGTTCATCCGACGCGGTATCGAACGCCATCTCCCAGCCCACGCTGTCGGCCATCAGGAGCATCTCGGCGCGGGCCCGGTCGAACATGACGTCCGCCGAATCCGGTTGGCCCATGACGATGTATGCCTCGGCGAGGCGGAGGAGCCGTTCGTGCAGCGCCAGGTGTGCGGTTGCCGGGAGGCCGGCAATCGACGCGTCGAGCATCGTGACCGCCACCTCGCCATTACCCCGTGCCAGGGCCTCCAGGGCGACCTGATAGCTGACTTCCGGGTGCGCCACGGCCTCCCGCGCGGTCTGGGCCGATGCGGGGAGCGTTGCAAAAGACAGGAGGAAAAGGGCCGAAATGGGGCGCATCAGGGCATGAAAGGGCAAAACCTGCACCCCTTCGTCCCGCGCCCCGGGGACCTCAGGAACTGCGGAGCTTCTTGACCTCTTCAGTAAGCCGGGGAAGGACCTCGAACAGGTCACCCACGATGCCGTAGTCGGCCACCTTGAAGATCGGGGCGTCCTTGTCGCGATTGATGGCGACGATGGTGCCGGCCGTCCGCATGCCGGCCAGGTGCTGGATCGCGCCCGAGATGCCAACCGCGATATACAGCGGCGGGCTCACCGTCTTGCCGGTCTGGCCGACCTGTTCACCGTGATCGCGCCAGCCGGCATCGACCACCGCGCGGCTCGCGCCCACCGCCGCGTTGCCGAACGCCGCCGCGAGGTCTTCCAGCAGCTTGAAGTTCGCCGGCTCCTTGAGGCCGCGGCCCCCGGAAATCACCACCGAGGCCTCGGTGACATCGAGCACGGCCGCATCGGGCTTCTTGACGCCCTTCGACGCGACGCGGGCGGTGAAAGCCGGCACCGCGACCGTCGCGACCGTTCCCGCCTTGCTGCTCGACACCGGATGGAACGTGTTGGGCCGCACCGAGACCACCGCGGTCTTGCCCGTGAGCTTGCCGTGCTGCAGCACCTTTCCGGCATAAATCGGCCGGGTCACCGTCACCGCGCCGCCATCGACGCCCACTGCCGTCACGTCGGTGGCGCATGGGACACCGAGCCGAGCCGCCACCCGGGGCGCGAGATCCCTGCCCATGGCCGTCGCCGCGAATACGATGGCGCCGTAGCCCCCGCCGATCGAGGCAATCGTGGCCGACGCCCCGTCAGGTGAGTAGAGCGCGAAGTCGGCGTGCGTTCCGAGCAGCACCTGGTCGGCACCGAAGCCACCAAGCTGGTCGATGCCGGTCACCGTGCCGGCGCCGAGCACCAGCGCGTCCACCGTGCCGCTCGAGGAGTCGGCCAGCGCACGTGCCGCTGCGAGCACTTCGTGCGACACCTTGCGGAGCGCGCCATCGCGCTGCTCCAGAACCGCGAGCACCTTCATAGGACCTTGGCCTCGTTGCGCAGCAGGGCGATGAGTGCGGGAACGGCATCGGCGCCTTCACCCACGATTCGCCCCGGCTGGCGCTCGGCAGGGAGTTCCAGGCTGGTGACCTCGAACGACCCGGCCTCGAGCGTCACCGGCTTCGCGTCGAGCGGCTTCTTCTTCGCGGCCATGATCCCCTTGAGTGACGGGAGCCGCGGATTGTTGATCCCCTTGTCGCACGTGATGACGGCGGGCAGGGAGCACCCCATCACCTCGACACCACCCTCGATCTCGCGCTCGGCCTCGATCGCGGTACCGGTCAGGGTCAGCTTCGCCGCCGCGCTGATACAGGGAAGCTCAAGCAGCTCGGCAACCATGACGCCGACCTGATGGTTGTAGTCGTCCACCGCGAGCTTGCCGAAGAGGATCAGGTCGTACCCGCCGGCCTTGAGTTCCGCGGCCAGCGCACGCGCCACCGTGAGACCGTCCGCCGAGCCGGTCGACTGCAGCAGCACGGCGCGGTCGATGCCCATGGCCAGGGCGGTGCGGAGGGTCTCCTGGGAGGCGTCGGTGCCGACAGCGATGACCGTGGTCTCACCAGCGCCCGCCTGTTCCTTCAGGGCAATGGCCGCCTCGAGGGCGAACTCGTCGTAGGGATTGGGGACGAACTTCACGCCCGCCTCATCGATGGCGGTCCGGGTGGCACCGATGACGATCTTCGCCGTCGTGTCGGGCACCCGCTTGAGGCACACTGCGATCTTCACTGCGAGCTCCGGCCGTGGTGTGTAGCCTGCTACCCCTGTAAGCGGCGCAAAGCTACTCGTGCCCGAAGGGGGGCGCTAGGGAGATCGCCCGCCGGAGTTGGCCGCACCGTAAGTTGTTTCATTGCAACAGATAAGCAAAAAGGGGCGATCCGCTGGATCGCCCCCGTCTCCATACTGCGACCGAGTCCCTATGCCTGCCGCAAGAGGTGCTGGTCGAGCATTTCTCGATAGTCCCGGGCCGCGTCCCAGGCGCTCAGCCAAGTGCTGCGCTCCGGCGTGCCCGCGTCGTACGGGCAGCTGTCCCCGGACTTGCCGGAAAAGAACGCCTCACGCCCCTGATGTCGGGCGCGCTCCAGGCTGAGGGTTTCGGGCAGTCTGTTCGACAAGAAAGCGCTCCAAGGACGGGCTCACCGGCTCCCTACCCAATGTGTGACTGCGAAGCGCGTTCTGTCAAAGCCTTTCTACGCGATCAGTCCCGATCGATGCCAAACGCCCGTGTAACGATGACGCGGAACTGGGTGGCGTAGCCAGGGGTGACGAACGGCTCGAGCGGGGAGCCGGGAACACCCTGGTTGAAGTTGAAGGTGCCGAAGGTCGCGTAGGTGGTGTTGAAGAGGTTGTTCACGACGCCGGAGATCTCCCACTTGCCGAACTCCCACCCTGCGCGCAGGTCGGCCACGAAGTAGGACGGCAGCTTCGGCATGTTGTTGGCCTCGTCCTGCTGGTACACCTGCTCGCCAATCCAGCGAACATCGGCGCCGGCCCGCAGGCCGAATCCGAAGCGCAGGTTCACGCCCGCCTTCAACTGCTGCAGCGGCACCAGCGGGATCAGGTCGCCCGGCTCGGTCTCGTTCTCGATGCCGATGTCCTCCAGTACCGAGAAGATCTCGGCTTCCGACTGGAAGGTGGCGCGGGTGTAGGCGTAGTTGGCATACACCGAGTGCGCCTCACCAAAGGCGTACCGGCCGGCGAGTTCGAGGCCTACCCGGCGCGTCTTGGGGATGTTGCTGAAGTAGCCCTCGATGGTCGAGCCCTCGATCTCGTTGTCCGACGGGAAGAGGTAGATGTCGTTCTTCACGTCGCTGTAGTAGGCGGTGCCGGTGAGCGACAGCGCCCCGCTGTTGTATCGCGCGCCGCCCTCGAAGGTGGTGACGGTCACCGGCGCGATGGGTGGGTCGTCGCCCAGCGCGTAGGGAAGCACGCAGGGCTCCTCCGGATCGGCGCACGCCACCTCGATGAGCGAGGGGGCGCGGAACGACGTGCCCAATGACGCGAAGAACGACATGCCCTTCCCGGCATTCACGTCGACACCCACCCGCGGATCGAGCCGGCTGTAGTTGGAGGTCGTGTCGCGTTCCGGGTCGATCAGGTTGTGAAAGGGGATGTGCACGTAGTCGTAGCGAAGGCCACCCGACAGCGTCACCCGGCGCACGGTATAGTCGGCCAGTGCGAAGCCGGCGATGTCCGACAGCGGGCTCTGCACGTCGGTCGTGAGCACGCTGCCGCCACCGAACTTGGTCGAGTCGGCGTACAGCCTGACCTTGCTGGACGCCGTGGAACCATCGATGCCGACGCGAAGCCCGACCGCGTTCTGGCCGACCGGAATGGCAAACCGGTAGTCGATGGTGCCGCCGAAGACGCTGTTGGTCGCCTCGTTCTGTGTGTCGGGGTCGGCCGGCTGGTTCGCGTTGAACCGGTTGGCGTCGGTATACCGGTAGTAGAGGTTGAAGGAGCCACGGCCGTTGCCCATCTGCTTGTAGCCGGCCAGGGCGCCCTGCAACCCGTTCAGGTCCTCGAAGTCACCATCGGTCAGGTTGGAGTCGGGCGTCACCTCATAGACCGACATCGGGAGGGAACCGGCGGTTTCCGCGTACGAGTGCGAGAAGAAGAACTGTCCCCGGATGCCCGAAGTCTGCCCCAGCTTGCCGACATTCGCGAAGCCCTGCCACTGGTCCGCCCTGGTGCGCTGCCGCCAGCCCTTCTC